>Ga0070693_100000899_pt1 | contig 13250 bp, 12 predicted proteins | sample KBSK1103metaG_FD_65472 | JGI IMG/M metagenome (GOLD analysis project Ga0070693, IMG submission 65472) | Corn, switchgrass and miscanthus rhizosphere microbial communities from Kellogg Biological Station, Michigan, USA - KBS K1-10-3 metaG | ecosystem: Host-associated > Plants > Roots >...
AGCCATCTGCAAAGACCTGAAAAATCAGCTACTTTAAGTCTCGCATTTGCCACTCTTACGAGCCGCGTCAAGCATAAGTCCAGTGTTTGCCACTCTTACAAAAAACACCCGGGGTGGGGGCACCCCCTTCAGCGGGAGATGCCCTCCTTCCCTAACCCAACCACTCACCACCCACTACTCACTTTTCACTTCTGCTATCCTAAATTGCTCTTCAAAGGAGCCCCATGCAGTCGCTGCGCTTGAATCCTATTCTCAACACGGACTCCTACAAGCTCACCCACTGGTGGCAATACCCGCCGGACACCCGGCATATCTATTCCTACGTCGAATCCCGCGGCGGCATGTTTGAGGAGACCATGCTGGCCATGCTCCAGTACATCGTCAAATCCAATTTCGCCGGCCAGGTTTTCACGCTTGACGATATCGAGGAAGCCCGCCGCATCGCCCACGCTCACTTCGGCGGTCACCCCAAGTCCTTCAATTACGAGGGTTTCAAATCCCTCTACGCCAAACATGGCGGCCGCCTTCCCCTGCGCATCCGCGCCGTCAAGGAAGGCACCGTCGTCAAGAGTCTCAACGCGCTCATCACCATCGAGAACACCGATCCCGAATTCTATTGGCTCACCAACTGGGCCGAAACCGTCCTCCTGGAAGTCTGGTATCCCATCACCGTCGCGACGCTTTCCCGCGCCATCAAGCAAGTCATCGGCCGGGCGCTCGTCCGCACCGGCGATCCATCGCTTCTCCCCTTCAAGCTGCACGACTTCGGCTTCCGCGGCGTTTCCTCCAAGGAATCCGCGGCCATCGGCGGCGCCGCGCATCTGCTCAATTTCTATGGAACGGACACGCTCGCAGCCATCCAGCTTCTCAATCAATATTATTCCGCGGACCTCACGGCCAAAGATCCGCTCAACTGCGCCGGCTACAGCATCCCAGCTTCGGAGCATTCGACGATCACCGCTTGGGGCGAAGCCAACGAAGGCCAAGCCTACGCCAACATGCTCGAAAACTGCCCGGAAGGCGTGGTCGCCTGCGTCAGCGACTCCTACGACATTTACAACGCCGTGCGCAATCTCTGGGGCGGAGCGCTTCGCGACAAGATTCTCCAGCGCAAAGGAACTCTCGTGATTCGCCCGGACTCCGGCGACGCTGTCACCGTTCTTGAAGAGCTCTTCAAGATCGTCTCGGAAGTCTTCGGCTATGATGTGAACAAAAAAGGCTGGAAGACCACTGTCCCGTGCGTCCGTTTCATTCAGGGCGACGGCGTCAACTACTACACTATTCAAAACATCACCGCTCAGCTCACGCGCAAAGGCTGGTCCCAGGACATCTGGAGTTACGGCATGGGCGGCGCGCTGCTCCAGCAAATGAATCGCGACACGCTCAAATTTGCGCTGAAATGTTCCGCCATCGATCGTGGGGGACAATGGCACAACGTCTACAAAAATCCCAAAACCGATCCCTCAAAAGCCAGCAAAGGCGGCCGCTTCAACCTGGTTCACAACGGCAAGGAATTCGTCACCGTCGAAGTGCTCAACGATTCTCCCAATCCCGATAATTCCGCCCTCGGCACGAACGCCCTCGAAACCATTCTCGAGGATGGCAAAGTCCTCCGCGACATGACCCTCCAGGAAGTCCGCGACATCGCCGTCAAATACGACACCTACAATGAAACCGCCTAATTTCGCCGGTAGTGGCCGATCCTTTGATCGGCTCTCTCCTCGTGTCGATACAATCCTTGCTCCCAGGTCATTTCTTCACAAACAAAACGCAATAATCGCTCGTCGGCCAGTCCTCGGCGACTTTATCGAGCACGAATCCCGCCCTCGTTACTTCATCAATCAAAATCTTCTGCTGGATTCCGTGGTCCTCGCGGTCTTTCGGCACTCCTTTCACCTTGCCGTACTCTGGATGAGGCGGAAAATCAATGATCGCGAGTTTTCCGCCGGGCTTCAGCGAACGCAGAATGCTCGCGTCAAACTCCAGCGGCTTCGCCAAATGATGGTATACGCGCCGCAAAAAAATCGCGTCGCAACACAACGCCGGCAAATTCGTTTCCGCGTCGCCACTCTCCACAACTTGGACGTTTTTCAAACTCCGTTTTGTGATTTCGTTGCGGAGCTTCGCAAGTTTTTCTTTGTCGATTTCCGTCGCAAACACTTTTCCAGAAGTTCCCACGACGTCCGCGGCAGCGAATGCGTAACTCCCATCTCCCGCGCCAATGTCCGCAACGGAGGTCCCCTGTTTCCATTCCAAGAGCCCCGCAAGCTTAGGGATTTCATCCGCGGCGGAGGCCCTCGCATGCAGCGCGAGTACAAGGGACGCTGCTGCGGCACAACTCAACGCAAACAGAAACCATTTCGTCCTGCTGGTTTTTCGGCTCATGGAAAATTCACTCTTTCGATGCGGGAAGGCCGCGCTCTAACAGAGCGCAGCTCAGTCTTCGCCGATGTCTTCGTGCCACAGCGCCGGATTCTCCGCGATAAAATTGCCCAGCATCTGCACACATTCTTTAGACGCAAGATCGATGACTTTGATTCCGTTTTCCTGAAGCCAATCGATGCCCCCGCGAAAATTCACGGATTCGCCCACAATCACAGTTGCGATTCCGAATTGCCGGATCAACCCGCTGCAGTACCAGCACGGCGCAAGCGTCGTCACCATGATTTTGTTCCGATAACTTTTCTGGCGGCCCGCTTTGCGAAACGCGTCGGTCTCCCCGTGCGCCGAGGGGTCCCCGTCCTGCACCCGCCGGTTGTGCCCGCTCCCCAGGAGTTTTCCGGCGTCGTCAAAGAGGGCCGCGCCGATCGGAATTCCGCCCTCCGCGAGCCCACGCCGCGCCTCTTCGACCGCCGTTTCGAGCAACGTCAAATATTTCATTTCAGAGACGCTTCGACCTTTTTGCCGTATTCGCGGGCTTTGGCGAGGATTTCGGGTTCGTTGAGCGTGAGAAGTTTTTTGTCGCGCATCACGACGCGGCCGTCGATCACCACAGTTTCCACGTCACTCCCTTTTAGCGCGTACGCGAGTTGCGCATAGACGTCGAACATGGGAACGGCGTTCGGTTCGTCCAGGCTGATGAAAATGATATCCGCTTTCTTTCCAATCTCGAGCGAGCCGATTTCTTTTTCCATGTGCAGCGCTTTGGCGCCTTCGATGGTGGCCATCTCCACCACGGATTTTGCGCCGAGCGCGCGGGGGTCCATCTTGGTTATTTTTTGCAGTTTCGCGGCAAGGTCCATCTCTTCCATCAGGTCGAGGTCGTTGTTGCTGCCAGCTGGGCCGTCGGTGCCGAGGCCGACCGCGATACCGGCGGCACGCTCTTCGATCACCGGAGCCACGCCGCTCGCGAGCATCATGTTGCTCGAAGGATTGTGCACGCAGCCTACATGGCGCTCCGCAAGAATTTTGCGGTCTTTTTCATCGACGAAAATGCAATGCGCCGCGACCACGTCTGGCCCAAGGACGCCGGCCTTATCAAGATCCTGCACGGGAGTAAGGCCGTTCTGCTTGAGACTGTCGTCCAACTCCTTTTTCATTTCGGCAACATGAATGAGGATAGGCGCGTGATATTTGCGCGCAAGAGCGGCGGAATCCTCGAGAGTTTTCTTTGAGCAAGTGTAAATGGAATGCGGCGCGGCGGCAGCGTGAATGAGCGGATCGCCCTGCCAGCGCTTCAGAAATCTTTCGGTGTATTCCAGCATGGCAGCGTTGGTTTTATTGTCTGGCGCTGGAAAATCGATGAACGTTTCGCCGAGCACGCCGCGCATGCCGGCGGCCTTGGTTTCTTCGGCGACGGCATCTTCGAAGTAATACATGTCCGCGAACGTCGTGATGCCAGAACGAATTTGTTCGGCGGCCGCGAGCCGCGTGCCCCATCTCACGAAATCTTCGGTTACGTTTTTCGCCTCGGCCGGGAAAATATATTTTCGTAGCCAGTCGTCGAGCGTGACATCATCGTGCAAACCTCGCAACAAGGACATCGCAGCGTGCGTGTGCCCGTTAATGAAGCCCGGCAGGACCAGCGCGCCTTTGGCTTCGATGGTTTGCTTGCTGAAGATCGGCCCATTCGGCATTTGAGGAAGGCCCTCACCGATGGCGACGATGGCATCGCCCTTAACGATCACGTATCCGTTCTCGATGATGCGGCGGTCCGCATCCATGGTGACAACCGTGCCGCCAGTGATCAGGAGATCGACGAAATTGGCCGGCTTTGCGGAGGCAGGTGTCTGTCCCTGCGCTGAGGTTTTCGGGGCGCCCGCTAAAATCATCATCACGCAGGCCGGCCCGACGGCCGTTACCCATTTTCCAATTCGATTAGGATTCATTTTCTTTCCCTGTTTGTCACAAGTTGGAGGAATCGAACGGTTTCGGAAACAGATCGCGCATCTGCAGCGTTTCGATTCTCCCTCTTAAATTTGCCAGAATCACGGGGACATCGCCGCAAAATTCCCAAATCAGCTGGCGGCATGCGCCGCAAGGCGGCGTGAGCGTATCCGTGTCCGTGACGACAGCGATGGCGTCAAATCCGCGCTCGCCTTCGCTCATGGCCTTAAAAATCGCGACGCGCTCGGCGCAGACAGTCAGTCCATAGGTTGCGTTTTCCACGTTGCAACCGCCGAAGATTCTGCCCGAAGTAGCGTGCAACGCGGCTCCAACGCGAAAATTCGAGAACGGCGCGTGGGCATTTTCGCGCGCTTGCCGCGCGGCTTCGATGAGCGGGTCATGTTCCGTCACAGCGTGATCCTCCAATAAAGGCGAAGAGAGATTTCATCTCGCAAAAACCGCGAGATGACGAAGAGATCTCGCTTCGCTCGAAATGACGGTGGTTTGGTTTTGAGATAATCATGCAACCTCGGCGGCAATGCGAGGAATCACCGTTTTAAGCAGCGCGATGAATTGGCTGCGGACACGCTCGCCGGTCTCAAGAACTTCTTTGTGGTCGAGCGGCCGATCGAGAATGCCGGCGGCCGCGTTCGTCACACAAGATATGCCCAGCACGCGCATGCCGCAGTGGCGCGCGGCAATCACCTCGGGTACAGTGGACATCCCGACAAGGTCCGCTCCAATGGTCCGCAAATATCGTATTTCAGCGGGAGTTTCGTAGCTTGGACCTGGCAGCGCAGCATAGACGCCTTCGTACAGACCAATGTGATTGCGGTTTCCTTCGCCGACAGTCATTTCGCGGAACCTTCTGTCATAGGCCACGGTCATGTCCGGGAACCGCGGGCCGAATCGCTCATCATTTGGGCCGGTAAGAGGGCTCACACCCTGCAGGTTGATGTGATCTTTGATCACCACGAGCTCGCCCTGCGTGAAATCACGTTTGATCCCTCCGGCGGCATTGGTGAGGATGACCGCTTTCACGCCCATCCGCGAAAAAACCCGGATGGGAAACGCGACGTCTTTGGCGGAATAACCCTCGTAGAGATGGACGCGGCCTTGCATCCCAGCGACAGGAATATCCCCGACCATCCCGACAACGAGCCTGCCCGCGTGGCCGATGGCGGTAGATTTTGGGAAATGTGGAATTTCGGCGTACTGGATTTTTGTTGCGCTGCGAAATTCATCGGCGAAAGCACCAAGACCCGAGCCCAGGACAAGCGCGATTTTGGGGCGCAGAGTAGTTTTGGAAAAAATGAATTTTGCGGCAGATTCGGCGCGTTCGAATTCGGAGTCCGGGGATTTGCTCTTGGAAGTGCGCTTTGGTTGAGGGCTCATGTTGTTGTGGGGATTTTAGCTTGAGTTTGGCTTGCGGCACCAATTGCAGAGCACAACCACGATTCATCGCTCCAAAACCACGCGAAGGAGCGCGGCTGGCTGTGCCACCGGGGCGTCACGAAAGGATGCCGACGATGGAAGCCGACATCAAGTTTGCCATTGTGCCGGCAAGCATCGCCCGAATGCCGAATTTCGCGAGCTGGCCGCGCTGTTCAGGAGCGAGCGCGCCGATCCCGCCAATTTGAATGCCAATGGAGCTGAAATTCGCAAACCCGCAAAGAGCGAACGTGGCAATCGTGAAAGTGCGTGGGTCAAGCGTATTCTTGATTTCGCCAAGGTGCTGGAACGCCACGACTTCGTTAATGACCATGCGCGTGCCAAGAAGGTTGCCCATCTGCGCGCAATCCTGCCACGGAATTCCGATGATCCATGCCACGGGAGCAAAAATCCAACCGAAAACTTGCGAAAGGCTTGCCGGGAACCAGGAAATCCAATTGTGAATTCCACCCATGATTCCGTTGAGGAGATAGAGCAAGGCGATAAACGAGATGAGCATGGCGCCGACATTGAGAGCGAGATGAAGGCCGTCAACGGTGCCGCGCGAAATCGCGCCGAGAAAGTTTGTTTCTTTTTCCATCTCGGGCATTTCCACACGGCCTGCAGTGAGCGGTTGCTCGGTCTCCGGAACAAGCATCTTGGCCATGAGCAAGGTGCCCGGCGCGGTCATAATAACGGCTGTCAGAAGGTGCTCGGCCTTGATGCCGAACGCGATGTAAGCAGCCATGATCCCGCCCGAGACGTGGGCCATGCCGCTGGTCATCACGACCATCAGCTCGGATTTCGTGAGTTTGTTCAAGAAAGGCCGGATAGTGAGCGGAGCTTCCGTCTGGCCCATGAAAATGCTTGCGGCCACGTTGAGGGACTCCGCGCCGCTGGCGCCCATGACGCGTGTCATGATCCACGCCGCGGCACGAATAATGAGCTGCATGACGCCGATGTGATAGAGAAGCGCAAAAAATGCAGCGATGAAAATGATCGTGGGGAGAACCTGGAAAGCAAAAATAAAATGTTCTGGAGAAGCGGCAAAACCCGGAGAAGGCGCCGAGGGCAGGCCGAGCTCGCCAAAGACAAATTGCGAGCCGTAAAAGGCGTAGCTGAGCAGCAAATTGACGTAGTATCCGGCCTTTTCAAAAAGATAGCGGCCCGCGGAGAAGCGCAAAACAAAAATGGCGAATGATAACTGCAGGCCGAGCCCCCAGAGAACAGTTTTGAGTTTGATGGCCTTGCGATCGGTCGAAAAAAGATACGCGAGGCCGAGCATTGTGAGCAGGCCGAGCACCCCGGTGAAACGTCCCATGCGCTGTCCTCTTTCTGCCGTTCTGGTAAAGACAAATCGTTGATGCGCTAGCCGCCAAGAATGCGGCGGATGAGCGGGCGCTTTTGGCCAGGCGCGGATTCGCCGATCTGATAGCTGGCGGCGATGAGACTCTGCGCTTCGGCCAACTTTGCGCCGCTATTGTAATGAATTGTGACGAGAGGCTCGCCTTTTTCTACAGGGTCGCCGATGCGCTTGTGAAATTCGAGGCCGACGCCGTGGTCGATGGTGTCTTCCTTTTTTTCCCGGCCGCCGCCGAGGGTAGCAAGCGCGGTCCCGAGTTGCTCGCAATTTGTCGCGCTGATAAAGCCCGCGGAAGGGCTGGGGACGCCGGCGTGGCTGCGAGCTTGCGGGAGCAGTTGTGGGTTGTCGACGACGCGTTCGTCACCGCCCTGAAGGCGAATGCCTTGCTTGAATTTTGCTTTAGCTTGGCCGCTCGAGATCATGGCTTGGGCGAGGCGGCGGCCTTCGTCCAGCGTGGTCGTGCGTTCGCCAAGAAAAAACATCCAGCCGGAAAGCTCGATGCTCAGCTCGCGCAGATCGGCGGGGCCGCCGCCGCTGAGTACCTCAATGCACTCGATGACTTCGTTCGAATGACCAGCCATGCGGCCGAGCGGCTGGTCCATATCGGTGATAAGCGCGACCACTTTCTTGCCCATACGCTGGCCGGTCTCGACCATGACTTCCGCGAGTCGAACGGAATCCTCCTCGCGCTTCATGAACGCGCCGGAACCGGTTTTGACGTCGAGGACGAGAGCATCAATCCCTTCGGCCAGTTTCTTGCTCATAATGGACGCGCAGATAAGGCCGATATTTTCGACGGTCGATGTGGCATCACGGAGCGCGTAGATTTTTTTGTCGGCAGGAGCGATTTCCGCTGTTTGCCCGATTAGAGCCATGCCGCATTCGCGAAGCACACGGCGAAATTCCTCTAGAGAGAGATTTACGTTGAAGCCGGGAATGGATTCGAGTTTATCAAGCGTGCCTCCGGTGTGTCCGAGGCCGCGGCCGCTGATCATCGGAACGGTGAGGCCGCCTGCGGCGACGATGGGCGCAAGGATCAGCGAGGTTTTGTCGCCGACCCCGCCCGTCGAATGCTTGTCCACTTTTTTCCCGGGAAGATCGGAGAGATTCACGACTTCGCCCGAATAGAGCATGGCTTCGGTGAGCGCCGTGATTTCGGGGCGGTTGAGGCCGCGCAGCCACGCGGCCATGAGCCAGGCGGCCATCTGGTAGTCGGGAATTTCGCCACGCGTGTAGCCGGAGATGAGGAAGTCAATCTCCTCGCGGGAGTGTTCACCGGAATCGCGTTTTTTGCGGATCAGGTCGACGGCGCGCATGCGTCACTGAAGGCGTGAGGGCGAGAGTAGCATCGCGCTTACACGGGCGTCAACGGGCGGTCGGGGCGGTGTACCTAAGATTCAATGCGAGAAGGTGCTGGACCGCGTGGGAATGCAGCCTTAGGAAGAGCCGGATGCGGTTTTTGACCAAGTTAGACGATCGCCGCCAACCAGAGTGAGGCCGAGCATGTTGGTGTCTCCCGGCTTGAAGCGGATATCACGATAAGAACGCAAGAATTTTCGTTGAATCGTGAGGGAGCCGAGAGCGCTTTCCGGCACGACGTCGCGCAGCAGCGTGCCGCAGTCGACGAATTTGGACTTGCCGTTCAGCTCAACGGTGATCTGCGGAGTTGTGGTGACCCAGCCAGTGAAATCGAGACAAGCGATGGCGGTTGTGGCGGCGAAGTTCTTGCAGCCGTCGGTCGGGTGCGAGCGAAGGACTTGCTCGAACTCGTCGAGCTTGGCGGAGCTAGTGGTTCCGATGATGGAGGCGGAAAGCTTCCGTTCGGTGGGAACGTTTAGGCCGTAGAAGACCAATCGATATCGTGCTTCCGATTGGAGGGCACGCAACTCGGACTCGATACCGGTGCTTTGAAACTTCTTTTTCAGAGAGGCCGGCGTGAAGTGAACGTCGCCTTCGCGGCGAAATTGGATTTTTCCGTCGCTGGACGATTCCACTCCAAAGTAAACGAAGCTTACGCCTTCCTGATTTTCCGAGGATTGAGTGTCTGCGCCGGCGCTGTCCGCTTTAACGTAAGCACGTTCAACCTTGAGGCGCATGCCGGGCTTCAGGGCGAGGCCGTTGCGGCTGGAGCGGTAGCCGTAGTAGTTGAAGAGTGTTTCGGCCGGCTCCATGGGAAGACTCTGGAGGAGAAACTCGCGAATCGCCGGACCGGTGTTTTTGAAGCAGGCGCCCGGTTGCGTGGGCTCAAGCTCGGCGAGCACCGCGAACAGCGCTTCGAGGGCGTCGCCCTCGGGATCATTGGCGCCGCGGATGGCGCGAATCCAGCGCTCCGGAGAAGGCATGGCGATCTGAATGGAAGGCGGATCTTTTTTGGCTAGCTCGACGCGGAACGGGCCATTCGCCGCCAGACAATCCGCGGGCGCAGAGGAATCGCGAGGCGCGTCCATCTGAAGGTTGATCGCAGAACTATTGGGGTTTGATTCCGGGACCGAAGGAGCGAACAGAACCGGACGGCCGTAGACGACGCCCAGTCGAAACGGAGGGCCTACGGCCGCAGTTGTGCGCCGAGCCGAACAACCGGCCAAAGCGAACGAAGTCAACAGAACCGCAGCGAGCAGGCTTAGGACTACTTTCGAGTGCACGGGCCGTCCGAGTTCCGTTGAAGTCAAGTCAGGGTTGCAGGGAGTAGACGACGGAGACAGTGGTGTCAATTTCGATGGGTTCGCCGTTGAGAAGAGTGGGAGTGTAGCGCCATTGGCTGACGGCTTCGACGGCGGAGCGGGCCAGGTCAGGATCGATCTGGCTGTTCATGACGCGGAGAGAAAGTGGCTTGCCGTCCATACTGATAACGGCGTGGAGGACGACGGTGCCTTGCACGCCCGCCGATTTAGCGGATTCAGGGTAGACGGGCTGGACTCTGCTTATGAGTTTGGCGGCTTCGACCGTGCCGCCGATACCGAGGCGTGAAGGTTTGCCATTGGTTTTCTCGGTGACAATAGGCTTCTCCGCGCTTTCGGGTACAACCATCACATGTTCGGTGATGGCTCCAACTTCCAAGGTGAATACCGCGATGAAATCGCGACCGGCATCGAGCGAGACGTCCGCTTGGCGATACGTTTGGAAGCCGGGTTTAAAAACCTGCAGCTCGTACCTTCCAGCCGGCAGCCCTGTGAAGATGAATTTGCCTTCACGGTCGGTGGTGGTCATGTCGATGGTGTTGGCGCCGTGGTTGGACATGACGACAGTAGCGTTGGCAATGCCAGCTCCACTCGGGTCGTGGATGGAGCCGGAGGTTTTGCCGGCGCGATCCTGGGCGGAGAGACGCAGAGCGGCGAGGGGAAGCAGGAGCGTTAGAGCGAGAAACGGGATGAGGAGTCTCGTTCGGACCGACAGATGACGGCGATTGATCGAGGGATTCAACATAGCGGCAAATCTCCTTTCAAGATTTGAGGGACGCGCGATGGCCAGAGCAGTGGACCAGGCATGGCCGGAGTTTTCGAGTGTCCTTGCGAGATCGAGTAATTGACTGGCGTACTGTGACGCCGTGATTCCTGAGAGCAGCACCGCATCATCGCAGGCGCGCTCGCTTTCCTGCCGTAGTCGCGCAGCGGCCAGCCAAGCGAGGGGATGAAACCAATACACGGCGCGGGCGAGTTCGGCGCAGATCTGGAGAAGCCAATCGTGCCTGGCGATGTGCGCGAGCTCATGAGAGAGGACGATGTGCCGGCGGTCCTCAGGCCAGTCAGTGGCGCACGAGGGCAGCACGACGACCGGGCGAAGGATTCCCCAAGTGAGTGGCATGCGCAGAGGACTGTCGCATCGCAGAAGCCGAACAGAGCGTTTGATCTTATGAAAACTGGAAAGTTCCAAGACGGTGCGCATCCAACCGTCGTCGAAGAGGGGCGTCGCATGCGCCGAGACCCAAGCGAGGCGCGAAAGACCTGCGAGGAGCCTCAGGAGGACGAAGGAGAGGCCGAGTGCCCATGCGAGGAGAGCAGCTAAGGTAAGTTTATTGAACACGGGAGAGGCCGCATCTGCGTCCACGACGACGGAAGGAATTGCGTGAGAACTGGAGCTGTTTGAAATCGCAGGCGCAGGGCTCCACAGAGCGGCAGCGGTGCCGAGTGTTGTGGAATGCCACGCGGGGAGCAGCAGCGCAAAGAGAGGAAGTGCGAGCGAAGCGAGAATCGCGGCTGCCCACACGTGGTGGCGCATTGCGGACGAACTGCGGCGGAGGGACATCGCGATGATCCAGGCACAAACGAGAAGAATGGTGACCTTGGCAAAGCATGCGATGAGAAATGCAAGCGCGGACTGCAAGTTGTCGGGCGTCGGCATGGTCAGCTCTCCTTTCGGCCTTTCGAAATGAGGCGGGCGAGGCGATCGAATTCTTCCGGGGAGATGCGCGCGACTTCACCGCCGAGAAGCGCGGCCACGACTTTTTCCGTTGAGCCATCGAAGAATGTTTCGACAAGGTGCCGAAGCGCGGAGCGGCTCGCGACCTCGCGCGGCACGGCCGGAACATAGACGTAGCGGAGGCCGTGTTCCTCGTGGCGAACATGTCCCTTTTCTTCCAGTACGCGAAGCTGGGCGCGAACGGTGGAGTAGCTGGGCTTGCCGGCCATTTCCTGGAGGACCTGGCCGACGGAGGCGCGCTCGAGCTTGTAGAGAATGTCCATGATCTGGCGTTCGCGGCGGGAGAGTGCGCTCGGCTTGGGTTTTCTCGTCATGTGCTATTTTCCCAGCATCTATGCTAGAAAACTAGCATCTGGGCAATGTCATGTCAATACAATTCTTCGAAATAATCTTTCGAGCCCTTTCGGAGGGCTGGGCAGCAGACTGCGGAGGTCCGGCGCCGGTTCGCAAAAGAGTTGGTAACTCAAGGCGCGCGGGATGCGTAGTACCATCGAGAGGCGATGATGACGACTGGCGATGGTGTGTCTGTGCGCGCGGAGCGGGTTTCGCGGCACTATGAGATGGGCGCTGTGGTAATTCGTGCGGTGGATGACGTGACGCTCGAGGTGCGCGCGGGAGAGTTCGTCGCCCTGCTGGGAAGCTCGGGATCGGGAAAATCGACGTTGCTAAATCTGATGGCCGGGCTGGACCGTCCCACGGGGGGCGCGATTTTCGCGAATGGACGGAATTTGTCGGAGTTGAACTCGCTTGAACTGGCGCGTTACCGAAGCAAGACCGTGGGAATGGTCTTTCAATCGTTCAATCTGCTGCCGCGAATGACGCTCGAAGAAAATGTCGAGCTGCCTCTGCGATTGGCGGAGGTGGACCGTGGCGAGCGCGGAAAGCGGGTACAGGAAGCGCTGGAGCGCGTGAAGCTCGAAAAGCGGCTGAGTCACCGGCCGAGTGAATTGTCTGGAGGGGAACAGCAGCGGGCTGCGTTGGCGCGGGCGCTGGTGAATCGGCCCACGTTGCTGTTTGCCGACGAGCCGACGGGAAATCTGGACAGTGCGACCGGAGAATCGATCCTGCTGCTGCTGAAAGAAATTCAGCAAAATCTGGGCATGACGATTGTGATGGTAACGCACGAGCGGCCACTTGCGGAGCGTTTTGCCAACCGCATTGTGGCTCTTGCGGACGGAAAACTGCTGAGCGACGGGGTGAAATCATGAAGGCAGGGGACCTTGCCGAGCTCGCGCTGCGCAATCTGCGAGAGGCGGTTCTGCGCAATTCGCTGACCACGCTGGGCGTCGCAGTCGGCGTGGCTTCGCTCGTGGCGATGCTTTCTCTTGGCGTGGGTTTGCAGGAACTCGCTTCAAGGCGGCTTTCGAATTCCGGACTGTTTGACACGGTCATTGTGATGCCGCGACGAAACATGCAAACGATGCGGCGGCCTGCGGCGAATGCGGCGCCATCGAAGGAAGCGCCCGCTCTAGATGATGATGCGCGAAAGACCATGGAACACCTGCCAAACGTGATCGAAGTCTATCCGCAGATTCGCTTTCCGACGGAAGTGCGTTACAACGGAACTCCTTTTTCCACGATTGTGGCGGGAGTGCCGGATTCCGCGAGAGGCAATGGTGCGTACGATGGAATTCAGGGGAGTTTTTTCTCCGGCCCAAGCGCGGACGAAGCGATTCTGCAAATTGAATTAGCGAAAGATTTGTCCGAGCAGACA
>Ga0070693_100000901_pt1 | contig 13231 bp, 8 predicted proteins | sample KBSK1103metaG_FD_65472 | JGI IMG/M metagenome (GOLD analysis project Ga0070693, IMG submission 65472) | Corn, switchgrass and miscanthus rhizosphere microbial communities from Kellogg Biological Station, Michigan, USA - KBS K1-10-3 metaG | ecosystem: Host-associated > Plants > Roots >...
GCGATGCGGGCCACGTCGCGGAGCGCCGGCGCGGTGCCTGCATTGATGTTGCGCAGCGGAATGCCGATGTTGGGCAGCGTGAAGCCCTGGCCGTAGGAGGCGAACGCCGACCAGCCGGCGCCGATGCGCCAGATGATGCCGCCGTTGAACAGGTCTTCGGTGTACTTGACGCCGCCGCCCTTCACCGCGACCGAGTCGCGGAAGTAGGTGGTGGTGTAGTCGTCGACCGTCAGCTCGTCGTCCTGGTGGCGGTAGCCGGCGCTGAGCGTGACCGGGCCGAGGTCCCAGCTCGCCTGCAGCCAGGGCGCGAAGCTGTCGTACTTCATCGGCGGGACCCACACGCGGTCGGTCAGCGCCAGGCGCTGCTGCGCCTCGTCCTTGACGATGTCGAGCCCGAGCTTCAGCTCGAGGCCGGCAACGTTGAAGATGTCGGTGTGCGTCCAGGCCGAGCGCAGGCCCGACTTCTCCGACTTGATCTCGGACTGGTCGAAGATGCGCACGCCGCAGGGCTTGGTGGCGTCCCGGCAGACCGGTTCTTCGCCGATCACCGGCACCTGCATCACCTGCTTGTCGTCGCTGTTTTCGGGCAGGTAACGCATCGCCTGGTCGGCCCAGTAGTAGTCCAGCACCAGGTTGCCGCCCAGGAAGTCTTGGTTGCTGTACTGCAGCGCGAACTGCTCGAAGTCGTTGAACTCGGCCTTGCTGCCGAAGATGTGGCCGCGCTCGGACGTGTTGGTCACCGGGTTGGCGCAGGTGCCGGGGCGGCAGCCCTCGACCTGGATGTAGTCGCCATGGCCGTCGATCTGGAAGTTGCTGTAGCTGGCCTGCAGGCGCTGGTAGCCGTCCGCGCCGAAGTTGAAGCCGCCCTTGAGGAACAGGTTCTTGGCGGTCGAGTCGGACACCGAGCCGGACGTGTTCATGCCGATGCGGCGACCGTCGCCGTCATAGGAGATGCCGCGCTCGATCTGCGCGACGCTGCCGAGGAAGTCGTAGTCGCCGTTCTTGTAGGCGGTGGTGGCGCCCAGCTTCCAGCCCGAGCTGTCGTCGGAGAACTGCGAGCTGTAGCGCGCGACCACGGTGCTTTCCCAGCCTTCCTTGCTCGGCGCCTTGGAGATGTAGTTGATGACGCCGCCGGCGCCGCCGATGCCCTCGGCCGCGGACGGGCCGTTGATGACCTCGATGCGGCCGATCACGCCCATGTCGGTGAAGGTGCCGTTGCGGGTGCCCTCGCGCAGCGGCGAGCCCTGCGGCACGCCGTCGAACAGGCGCAGCGCGACGCGGCCGCGCAGGTTCTCGCCGGTGTTGCTCATGGCCTGCGAGGATTCGGAGTAGCCCGGCACGGTGCGCGCCAGCACGGCAGTGGCGTCTTCGGTGATCGCCAGGGTATGCGCGACTTCTTCCTCCGACACGACGTTGATCGCGCCCGGGATCTGCTCGATCGCCTTGGGCGTGCGGCTGCCGGTGACGATGACGCCCTTCAGCTGGGCGACGTCGGCGGCTTTCTTCTTCGCGACCGCCTTGTCGTCGACGGTGCCCTGCGGCGCGGGATCCTGCGCGGTGGCGTCGTTCTGCGCGACCGCGTCGGCCTTGGCGGCAGTGGCGTCGGACGGGGTTTCCTGGGCCTGCGCGCGCGCGGCGACGGAGGATGCGAGCAGGATGGATGCGATCGCGGCGGACAGCGGCTTGATCATGACGTGGTTCCCGGTGGTGGAAGCCGCGGAAGCACGCAGGGAGCGCCTCTGGACGGCAGTGGATGCGAGCAGCTGCGCGGGATGGCCCGCGTTGCCATTGAGTAGCGCCCTCCCGGCGCCCCTGTTGTGGCGAAGCCTATGCTTTGCCCCGTGGCGGTAGAACCTGCGCCGCCTACGTTCAGACGCTAGCTTTTGTTGCGGCTGCCGCGCCGGCTTTCCTGCACGAACACCTGCACGAGGCGTTCGCGCACCGTGGAGCGCGACCAGACGATGCCCAGGCGCCGCGGCACCGAGGGGTTGGGCAGCGGGATGCGCGCCAGTTTCAGGCCTTCCGGCCAGGGCGGGGCCCAGTCGGGCACCAGCGACACGCCCAGGCCGCGGTCCACCATCACCGCGATCGCGTTGAGCGCGTTGAGCTCGAAGCGCTCCTTGGGCGCGATGCCGTTGGCGCGCAAATACTCCTCGGCCTGGCGCCCGCCCCACTGGTTGCGGTCGTAGCGGATCAGGGGCTGGGTGGCGAGCAATTCGTGCGGGTCGCGCCCGGCCAGCGCGGCCGGCGCGAGCACGACCAGCGGCTCCTCGCGCAGCAGCAGCCACTCGCAGGTCTTGGGCAGGGTGAAGGGCGCCTGCAGCACCAGCGCCGCGTCGAGGTCACCGTTCTCCACGTCGCGCACCAGTTCAGCCGACACACCCGGCTTGATGAAGACGTTGATGCCGGGGAAGGCTTCCACCATGCGCGCCAGCGTGTCCGGCAGCATGCCGATCAGCGCGGTCTGGCAGGCGCCCAGGCGCAACTCGCCGGAGACCTGGGTGTCGTTGGCGACGCTGCGCAGGTCGGCGACCTGGCGCAGCAGCTCGCGGGAGCGCTCCAGGATGCGCGACCCCTCCTCGGTGACGCTCACCGTGCGCCCCACCCGGGCGATCAGCGGCGCGCCGATCTCGCGCTCGAGCGTGCGCAGCTGTTGGGCGACCGCGGCCGGGGTGATGTTGAGCACGCGCGCGGCGGCGGCCATGGACCCCTGGTCCACGACGGCGACAAACGTGTGCAAGAACTGGGTTTCCACGGCGCCGAGGCTAACACCCTTTAAAACCGGGGTCAGAGTGGAGTTTCGCCGACACTGCGCCTCGGGTCGGCGGCGCAACGGGAAACTCCACTCCGACCCCTCGGCTCCGGGTCGGGTTTCAGGCTTCGTCGGCGGCGCGGGGCGGGAGCTTGTCCTGGGCGAAGATCGTCAGCCCGGCGAGCGAGCGCGTCGGCACCGGGAAGAACAGGCTGGCCACGTAGCCGAACACGATGCACAGCAGGATCGAGATCGCCAGGTAGAAGTACGGGTGCACCAGCTTGTAGTGCCAGGCCACCAGGGTCAGCACGACGCTGAAGGCGATGCCGATCGCCACGCCCGGCGAATTGGCGCGGCGGGTGAACATGCCCAGCGTGTAGGCGCCGGCGAAGCCACCGCCGAGCAGCCCGGCGAGCTCGATAGAGACGTCGAACAGCGAATGCACGTCGAACTTCGACAGCACGATCGCCACGCCGATGCCGATCAGCCCGACCAGCACGGTCATCACTTCGGCGAAGAACACACTCTGCTTCTGCGTCTTGTCCTTGCGAAGGCGTTCGTAGAAATCCACCGACACCAGCGTCGACACCGAGTTCATGATCCCCGACAGCGTCGCCATCGCCGCCGCGAAGATGCCGGCGATGATCAGCCCGGTGACGCCCGGCGGCAGTTCGGCGCCGATGAACAGCGGGAAGGTGGCGTCGATCGGCAGCAGCGGGTTCATCCGCTCCGGGTTGTTCTTGTAGTACACGAACAGCGCCGTGCCGATGCCGTAGAACACGAAGCCGCCCGGGATCATGATCGCCGCGAACGCCCAGATCGACTTGCCCGCCTCCTTGTCCGACTTGGTGCTCAGCGTGCGCTGCATCAGCACCTGGTCCTTGGGGAAGGTCAGCACCACGTCGAACAGCACCAGGAAGATGAAGCCCCACACCGTCGCCTTGGTCAGGTCGAAGCTGAAGTCGAGCAAATGCAGCTTGTCCTCGGCCTGCGCCTGCTGCCAGAACTGGCCGAAGCCGCCCTTGAGCGACCAGATCATGAAGCCGATCGCGAAGATCGCGCCACCCATCTTGACGATCACCTGGACGACGTCGGTCCAGATCACCGCCTTCATGCCGCCCATCGCCGTGTAGATGATGGTGAAGCCGCCCATCAACACGATGCTCAGCGTCACGTTGATGCCGGTGATAGTGGAGATGGCCAGCGCCGGCAGCAGCAGGATGACGCTCATGCGGCTGCCGATCTGCGTGAGGATCGCCAGTGCGCTGGCGGTCATGCGGATGCCCGGGTGGAAGCGCGTCTCCAGGTAGGAGAACACGCTCATCAGGTCGAGGCGGCGCAGCAGGGGCACGATCCAAACCGCCACGAACATCAGCCCGAGCACGGCGATCAGGTTGTTGGTCAGGTATTGCCAGTTGGTCTCGAAGGCCTTGGCCGGGATCGCGATGAAGCTGATCGACGAGGTGTTGGCCGCGTACAGCGACACACCCGCGGCCCAGAACGGGATCGAGCGCCCGCCGACGAAGAAGTTGGCGGTCGAATTGCGCTTCTCGCGCATGTAGAAGTACAGCCCGATGCCGATCATGCCGCCGAGGTAGACCACGATCACCAGCCAGTCCATCCAGCGCAGGAGCACCTTGGTGGACTGGATCTGCGCGTTCGAGAGCACCTGCGCGCCGCCCGCGTCGGTGCCGACGAAAGCGACGCCATCCTTCCAGGCCGCAGCGGTGTGGATGCCCGCAGCCTGCACGCCCGGCAAGTCGGCCCAGGCACTGGTGATGGTCTGGTAGGTGCGCAGGCGCGCACCGCCGGCGCTGTCGATCAGATAGAGGATGTGCGCTTGCCCGGTCGGCCGCGCGAACTGTGCCAGCCCGGCTTCGACGCGGCCGCGCTCGCTCCATCCTTCGCCCTCCTTCCAGCGCAGCAGGCGGTCGCCGGCGGCGTCGCGCGCGGTCACCCATAGCGCGCCGGTCTGCAGCACCACGGTCGTCGCGATGCCGCCGCCGGGCCACGCCGGGACGGCGGTCCAGGCCCCGTCCTTCCCGTCCAGCGTGCCTTGCAGGATGCGCGGCGCGCCGGCGGCATCGACGCCCGCCAGCGCGATGCGCTTGCCGTCCAGGCTCACGCGCGACGCCACCAGCCCGGCCGGCAGCGCAGGCAAGGCATCCAGCGCGAGCGTCTCGCCATCGCGCCGCAGCCTGCGCGCCGACACCAGCGCACCGGGCGCGTCGGCCCGCGCCAGCAGGGCGACCGCGGAGCCGCCATCGCCGCCCAGCGCGACGATGCGCAGCCCGTCCATTGCCGGGGCCTGGGCCGGCGCCCAGCGCGACCCGTCTTCGGACAGCAGGGCCAGGTGCCCGTCCGCGTCCAGCGCCACCAGCCGAGCGTCGAGCGCAACCAGCGCGCTGACGGGGCCAGGCGTCGCCGGCAGGGGCGCGACCGTCACCGGTGTCAGGGCCTTGGCCGACGCGGGCCCGGCGCCGAACGTCGCGGCGATTCCGATGCAGGCGAGGGCGACGAGGACGCGGATCGAACGCATCACTGGGCCGGCCCCGCGGCGAGCAGCGCCTGCGCGCGGCGCAGGTAGGGCAGGTCGATCATTCGCCCATCCACCGACACCGCGCCGTGCCCGGCGTCCTCCGCGGCGCGCGCCGCGGCGACCACGCGCCGCGCGAACGCGAGCTCGGCCTCGCTGGCGGCGAACACTGCGTGCGCGAGCGGCACCTGCGAAGGATGGATGCAGCTCTTGCCGAGGAAGCCGAGCGCATGCGCGCTGCGCGCCTCGGCCTCGAAGCCGGTGGGATCGTCGATCACGCCGTAGGCGCTGTCGATTGCGAACACGCCCGCCTCGGCCGCCGCCATGCGCAACGCGAACTGCGCCGCGTGCACGTTGGAGAACGAATGCCGGTCGATGCCGTGCGGCTCGAACAGGTCGCCCAGGCCGAGCTGCAGGCCGGCCACGCGCGGGTCCGCCGAGGCGATCTCCGCCGCCTGGCGCAGGCCGGCGGGCGTCTCGATGTTGACCAGCACGCGCACCGGGACGTGCAGGCCCAGCCGTTCCTCGAGCGCGGCGAGCGGCGCCACCGCGGCGCGCAGCTGCGCGGCCGATTCGATCTTGGGCAGGTTGAGCAGCCCCAGCGCCGGCGACAGCACGGCTTCGAGGTCGGCCAGGTAGTGGCCGCTGTCGGGCGCATTGCAGCGCACGATCAGCAGCTTGGTGGAGCCCGCGGCCGAGCCGGTGCGCAAAAGGTCGCCAACGCGGCCGCGTGCTTCCGCCTTGCGGGATTCGATCACCGAATCCTCGAGGTCGAAGCTCAGCGCGTCGGCGCCGCCGGCGAGCGCCTTGGCGAACAACTCCGGCCGCGCGCCCGGGACGAACAGCTTGCTACGCATGCAGGGACGGCCGGTGGCGGATCATGCCGCGCAGTGTGCCGCAGTGCCGCCTTGGCGGACACAAGGCGGCACAGCTTCTGACGAAAGCGTTGCTAGCGGCCGGAGCCGGAGCCGGAGCCGGCGCCGGCGCCGGAACACGGGCACGGGCGCCGGGGCCGGCGCCCGCGCTCAGGCCGTGCGCGTCAGCCGGTGCGCACGCACTGCTGGACGCCGGTGTCGCAGGTGAAGTTCGGCGCGCACATGTCCGAGGTCTGGCACGAGGTGCGGCACAGGCCGCTCACCGGTTCGCAGGTGTAGCCGGCGGCGCCACAGTCGGTCTGCGCGCCCGCGGTGTTCTTGCTGGTGACGTTGTTGCCGGCCGGGCAGTAGGCATGCACGAGGCTGCCGCCCAGCGCGGTGAAGCCGGTGACCTGGCCCTGGAGATCGGTGTTCTTTGCCTTGAGGTCGGCGTTCTCGGTCTCGAGCCGCTTCACGTCGTGCTCGAGGGCGGAAATCTTCTTGTTCGCCTCGAGCTCGGCCGTGTGCGCCTCGATCGGCGCGGCCTGCGCGGTGGGCGTCGGCGCGGGCATCGGCCGCATAGGCTGGACCGGGCGCATGGTCGACTGGCTGGATGCGGCGGCGGAGAACGCGAACAAGGCGGCAACGGCGAGCGTGCGTAGCTTCATCGGAAAACCCCTTTCGACGGAGGACGTGGCGGGAGTCTAGCTTGTGCGATGAACTTCGCAAGCTGGCCGCCGCCGCCCCGCGCGTCCGTTGTCCGCCGGGCTCAACCCGTGTTCTGGACGCCCGCGGCGATGCCGTTCACCGTCGCCACCAGCGCCTGGAACAGGGCGGCGTCCTCGCGCCCGCCGGCGCGCCAGCGCTCGAGCAGGTCCACCTGCAGCAGGCTGATCGGGTCCACGTAGGGATTGCGCAGGCGGATCGATAGCCGCAGCCGCCGGTCGCCGGCGAGCAACTCGGTCGCACCCTTGATCGCCAGCACCGCGTCGCGGGTGCGCGCGAACTCCGCCGCGATCCCGGGGTGCAGGGCATCGTGCAGCGGACCGGCCAGCTGCGAGTAGCGGGCGAAGATGCCCATGTCGGACTTGGCCAGCACCATTTCCACGTCGTCCACCAGCGTGCCGAAGAAAGCCCAGTCGCGGGCCATCTCGGCCAGCGCGTCCACGCCGTGGCGCGCAAGCGCCAGCTCCAGCGCCGTGCCCACGCCGAACCAGGCGGTGAGGCCGCAGCGGTTCTGCGACCAGGCGAACACCCACGGGATCGCGCGCAGCTGGTCGACGCCCGGCGGCGCGCCGTCGGCGGCGGCGCGACGGCTCGGCCGCGAGCCGAGCCACAGGCGCTCGATCACGTCGATCGGTGTGGCGTCGCGGAAGTACGCGGGGAAGCGCGGATCCGTGTGCACGAGTGCGCGGTACTGCGCGCGCGCGTCGTCGGCCAGTTGCGTGGCGACCGCGCGCCACTTCCCTTCGCGCTGTTCCGGCGGGCGCGGCCGCAGGGTCGCGCGCAGCACCGCGCCGGTCGCCTGTTCGAGGTTGCGCAGCGCCAGCGCGCGGATGCCGTACTTGCGGTGGATCACCTCGCCCTGCTCGGTCAGGCGCAACTGCCCGTCCACCGAGCCGCGCGGCGCCGCGATTACCGCGCGCTCGGTCTTGCCACCGCCGCGCGAGGCCGAGCCGCCGCGCCCGTGGAAGAAGGCGATCGCGATGCCGCTGTCGCGCGCCAGCGCGGTAAGCGCCACCTGCGCCTGCTGCAGCGCCCAGCGCGAGGCCAGCAGGCCGCCGTCCTTGGCGCTGTCCGAATAACCGAGCATCACCACCTGGCGCATCCCGCGCGCGGCCAGGTGCGCGCGATACGCCGGGTCGGCGAACAGGGCGCGCAGGGTGTCGGCGGCGGCCTCGAGGTCGGCGATGGTCTCGAACAGCGGCGCCACGTCGAGCGGCACGTCGCCGTCCGCGTCGATGCAGCCGCCCAGGCGCGCGAGCGCGAGCACGTTCAACGCATCACGCGCGCTGCGGCACATGCTGATGATGTAAGGCCCGAAGGCCGCCTCGCCGAGCCGCGGCCGGAGCGCGGCGACGGTGCGGAACACGTCGAGTACGGGCTGCGCATCGGCGTCGCCCCGATCGCGCGCAAGCGCGTCGAGCGCGCGCTGGTGCGTCTCCGAATCCTGGCGCAAGTCGAGCGTGGCCAGGTGGAAGCCGAAGGCCTCGACGCGCCGGCGCAGGCGACGCACGGCGAACGCGCCGGCGTGCTCGCCCTGGTGCGCGGCCAGGCTGGCGGCGATCACGTCGAGATCGGCGAGCAGGCCGCCGGCATCGGCGTAGCCTTCCGGCTCGTCGTGCTGGACCGCCTGCAGGCGCGCCGACATCAGCGCGATCAGTTGCCGATAGGGCATGTCGGCGTTGCGCGCGCGCAGCTTCGCGGCCGCCTGCGGAAACGCGTCGCGGTAGGCAGCGATGCGCTCGCCCACCGCCGCGTCCACCCCTGTGCGCGAGGTCGACTGGCTGAGCACCACCGACAGTCGCGCCAGGTCCTTGCGATAGGCGGCGAGTACCAGCGCGCGCTGCGCCTTCAGCGTGGCCTCGATGGTGCCTGCGCCCACGTTCGGATTGCCATCCATGTCGCCTCCGACCCAGGTGCCGAAGCGCAGCACGGACGGCAGGACGAGTTCGCCGCCATGGCTCTCGGCCAGCGCGTCCTCGAACACCTCGTAGAACACCGGCAGCACGCGGTAGAGCACGTCGGACAGGTAGAAGCCCACGTGCTCGAGTTCGTCGGCGACGCTCGGCCGCTCTGGCGGCGCCTCGGCGGTCTGCCAGCCGGCGGTAAGCGCCATGCACATGCGCTCGCGGTCGGCGCGCCGCTCGGCGGGCGTGCGGCCGCGGTCGATGTCGGCGACCAGGCAGCCGACGATGTCCTGCTCCTTCTGCAGGAGCGCGCGCCGCACCGCTTCGGTCGGGTGTGCGGTGAACACCGGCTCGATGCGCAGCCGCGGCAGCAACGCGCCGAGCGCGGCGGCGTCGACGCCTTCGGCGCGCAGGTCTTGCAGCACGGCGCGCAGGCTGCCGGGCTGCGGCGCGCCGCCGGCGCGCTCGTAGTCGCGCCGGCGGCGGATGCGATGCACGCGCTCGGCGATATTGATCGCCTGGAACCAGGTGGCGAAGGCGCGCACGAGGTTGCCGGCGCGCGCGAGGTCGGTCGCATCGCCGAGTTGGGCGGCCAGCCCCTCGACGCCCTCGCCCGCTTCGCGCCGGCGGATCGCGGCCCGGCGGATGCGCTCGACATCGGCCAGGAAGGCCTCGCCTTGCTGGTCGGCCAGGATCTCGCCGACCAGCGCGCCGAGCTGCTTGACGTCCTCGCGCAGCAGGCGGTCGCTGCCGGAGAAATCCGCCACGCGCAGGGAGTCTTCGGCGTGGGGTTGCGTCGGCGCCATCAGCCAAGCCTACACGTCCCTGAACGACGGGCGCAGCGGCGGGTGCCGCGACGGCGGTGCCGGCGTAGGGTTGCGCTGATGCGCCCCGATGCCAGGTTGGCGTCGGGCGCAGTCCCTGCCCGACCGGGAGTGCTCCCCATGCCCAGCAAAAACACGATCTGCCTGTGGTTCGACGGCGCCGCGCTGGACGCCGCCACCTTTTATGCGAAAACCTTCCCCGACAGCGCGGTCACCGCCGTGCACCACGCGCCCGGCGACTTCCCGTCCGGCAAGCAGGGCGACCTGCTCACCGTCGAGTTCACCGTCTGCGGCATCCCCTGCATCGGCTTGAACGGCGGGCCGGAGTTCACGCCCGACGAGGCCTTCTCCTTCCAGATCGCCACCGACGACCAGGCCGAGACCGATCGCCTGTATGACGCGATCGTCGGCAACGGCGGCCAGGAGAGCCAGTGCGGCTGGTGCAAGGACAAGTGGGGCCTGTCGTGGCAGATCACGCCGCGCGCGCTCACCGCGGCGATCACCGACCCGGACAAGGCCGCGGCCAAGCGCGCCTTCGACGCGATGATGACCATGCGCAAGATCGATATCGCGACGATCGAGAAAGCGCGGCGCGGCTGAGGCCGCGCGCGGCACGACGCCACACGCGACGCCACACGCGACAACGCGACGCGCTGCGACGCTAGTAGGCGAACTCGGCGAAGACCGGATCCACCGAGCCCTTCCACGCCCCGTGGTACAGCGCGAGCTTGCGCTCGGCCGGCGTCTCGTTGGCCAGCGCAAACTCGACCAGCGGCTCGAGGAACACCGCCTCGCTCGCGCCGGTGCGATTCAGGCGATTGCGGCGACGCAGGCCTTCGCCGGCGATCTTCAGTGCCTCGAGCGCGAGCTCGCGCACGGTCGCGCCGCGGAACGGCAGCTTCAGCGCGTGCTTGGGCACGCCGTCACGCAGCGCGTTGCGCTCGGCCATGGTGAAGTCCTTGACCAGGTCCCAGGCCGCGTCGAGCGCCGCATCGTCGTACAGCAGCCCGACCCAGAACGCCGGCAGCGCGCACAGGCGATTCCACGGGCCGCCGTCGGCGCCGCGCATCTCCAGGTATTTCTTCAGCCGCACTTCCGGGAAGGCGGTGGTCATGTGGTCGCCCCAGTCCGCCAGCGTCGGCAGCGCGCCCGGCAGGTTGGGCAGCTTGCCGGCCATGAAATCGCGGAAGCTGCGGCCCGCGCAGTCGATGTACTCGCCGCCGCGGTAGGTGAAGTACATCGGCACGTCGAGCAGGTAGTCCACGTAGCGCTCGTAGCCGAAGCCGTCCTCGAACACGAAGTCGAGCATGCCGGTGCGATCCGGATCGGTGTCGGTCCAGATGTGCGAGCGATACGACAGGTAGCCGTTCGGCTTGCCTTCGGTGAAGGGCGAATCGGCGAACAGCGCGGTGGCGATCGGCTGCAGCGCCAGCGACACGCGGAACTTCTTCACCATGTCGGCTTCGGAATCGAAGTCGAGGTTGACCTGCACCGTGCAGGTGCGCGTCATCATGTCCAGGCCGAGCGAGCCGACCTTGGGCATGTAGTCGCGCATGATCTGGTAGCGGCCCTTGGGCATCCAGGGCATCTCGTCGCGGCGCCACTTGGGCTGGAAGCCCATGCCCAGGAAGCCGAGGCCGAGTTCGGCCGCGACCGTCTTCACTTCCGACAGGTGCGCGTTGGTTTCGCAACAGGTCTGGTGGATGTTGTCGAGCATCGCGCCCGACAGCTCGAACTGGCCGGCCGGCTCGAGCGTCACCGAGGCGCCGTCGCGCAGCAGCGCGATCACCTTGCCGTGCTCCTCCACGGGCGCCCAGCCGAAGCGCGTCATGCCGCGCAGCATCGCCTCGATGCCCTGCGGGCCCTCATAGGTCGGCGGGCGCAGGTCGTCGAGGCGGAAGCCGAACTTCTCGTGCTCGGTGCCGATCGTCCAGGCCTCGCGCGGCCGCGCGCCGGACGCATGGAACGCGACCAGTTCGTCCTTGCCGGCGATCGGCGAATCCTTCACGTTGCTCGGGCTGGACACGATATGGATCCCTGGTGTGTGGAGCACATGTTGGGTCGGGGCCGGGCCGCCGCAAGGCGGGCGAATCCGCCGAGCCCGGTCGCGGCTGGAGCCGCTCCTACAGCTGCAGCCAGCGCGTCACGATCGCGCGCGCCTCGTCGATGCCCTGGCGGTTCTCGCTGGAGAACAGCTGCACCGTGGCGACGTCGCCCAGTTCCTTGCGCACCGCCTGCAGCGTGTTGCCGGCGGCGCCGCGGCCGAGCTTGTCGGCCTTGGTCAGCAGGCAATGCGCGGGCAAGTCGCGGGCCTTGGCGTACTCGAGCATCTGCAGGTCGAACTCGCGCAACGGATGGCGCACGTCCATCACGACCACCAGGCCCGACAGCGCCTGGCGCTCGCGGAAGTAGCCGTTGATGAATTCCTGCCAGTGCGCCTTGAGCGGCAACGGCACCTTCGCGTAGCCATAGCCGGGCAGGTCCACCAGCCAGCGCTCGGCGCGCACCTCGAAGAACACCAGCTGCTGGGTGCGGCCCGGCGTCTTGGAGGTCTTGGCCAGGCGGTTCTGGTTGCACATCGCATTGAGCGCGCTGGACTTGCCGGCGTTGGACCGCCCGGCGAAGGCGACTTCGCGCCCCGTGTCGGCCGGCAATTGCTTCGGCAGGTGGGCGGCCAGCTTGTAGGTGGCGGTGGAAAGGGCGTTGGACATCCGCGCCATGGTACGCGAGCAAAACCGGGGTCAGAGTCGAGTTTCCCTCGACTTGTGCCGGGACAGTACCGAGGTCGCCCCGGGGAAACTCGACTCTGACCCCGGTTTTGGGGCGTGTTCATTGACCGGTCGCGGCCGCGCCGGGGATAATCGCCCGCTGTCCCTGGCGCGCTCACGCGCCGGCATCGCCCTATCCGGAGCTGGCCATGAAGTTTTCGCGCACCCTCGGCGTGGTCGCCGTCGTCCTGCTGACCACGGTCGCCGCCAAGCAGGCGGTCCCGACGCCGGCCGTGCCCACCAGCCCGGCCAGCATGCCGGCCATGCCCGCGCCGGCCGCCGCACAGCCCGCGGTCAAGCCGACCAACGCGCCGACCGCCGGCGCGCAGTCCACCGCCGCGGCCCAGGGCGCCGCCCCCGCCGGTGCCGCGCAGGTGACCCCGGTCGCCGAACCCGCCGCCGCGCCCGTCGCGGCCCTCGAGGACACGACGCCGCCGACCTTCGGCGATCCCAAGGCCGGCCAGGCCAAGGCCGGCGCCTGCGCCGCCTGCCACGGACTCGACGGCAACTCCGCCGACGCCCAGTACCCGAAACTCGCCGGCCAGCACGAGCGCTACATCTGGCGCCAGCTGCACCTGTTCAAGACCGGCCAGCGCGAGAACCCGATCATGCAGGGCATGGCCGCGCCGCTCACCGGCCAGGACATGCGCGACATCGGCGCCTACTTCGCCACCCAGGCGCCGCGCGCCGGCGTCGCCGACGACACCGTCATCAAGGTCGGCCCGAACGCGGACCGCAAGTTCTACCAGGTCGGCGAGCGCGTGTTCCGCGGCGGCCGCCCGGCCGACAAGATCCCCGCCTGCATCGCCTGCCACGGCCCGGCGGGATCGGGGATGCAGCCGAGCTTTCCCTACCTCGCCGGGCAAT
>Ga0070693_100000904_pt1 | contig 13218 bp, 12 predicted proteins | sample KBSK1103metaG_FD_65472 | JGI IMG/M metagenome (GOLD analysis project Ga0070693, IMG submission 65472) | Corn, switchgrass and miscanthus rhizosphere microbial communities from Kellogg Biological Station, Michigan, USA - KBS K1-10-3 metaG | ecosystem: Host-associated > Plants > Roots >...
CCCAATGACTCTCGCGTCGTCCGGGGAATGGTTTACTTTGGTCAAGGTCGTTCTTGGGGTGTAGGTCAACTGGCAGACCGCCTGACTGTTAATCAGGAAGTTGGAGGTTCGAGTCCTCCCGCCCCAGCTCAAGGCCCGCTCACATCGCTGTGAACGGGCCTTTCTTTTTTGGCCATGCGGATACCGGAGTATCTTGTGTTATGCCAAAGGCGGGAATCGTTACTGTCGTCGGAAAACCGAATGTCGGGAAATCGACGCTCCTCAACAGGATCGTCGGCGAGAAGCTGAGCATCACCAGCCCGAAACCACAGTCGACCCGCGATCGGGTAGTCGGGATCCGGAGCACCGCCGATTCTCAAATGGTGATTCTCGACACTCCCGGACTGCTCAACCCCAGCTATCCACTCCAGGAAGCAATGCGCTCGACCGCGCTGCGCGCGCTCGACGAGGCCGACGTCATCATCTACGTGGTTGACGCCACGGAAGGTACGCCGCCGCCACTAAAGGAAGCCGCGGGTCTGGAGAAATCTCCACGTGCGCCAATAATCACGGCGTTGAACAAGTCGGACAAGCTGTCCCCCAACCGCACCGAAGGGGTTGCAACTGCTGATGTCATACTCGTCTCTGCGCTGACTGGAGACGGCGTCACAGATCTCATGGCTCGAGTCGAGAAGAGGCTGCCCGAAAGCCCGTTTCTCTATCCCGAAGACGAGATAAGCACTCAGCCGGTGCGGTTTTTCGTGGCGGAAATGGTGAGAGAGACGGTGCTCGAGCAGCTGCACGACGAGGTGCCCTACAGCGTGGCGGTGCAAGTCGAAGAATATCGCGAAGATCGCTCGCCTCTCTACATCCGGGCTGTAATTTATGTGGAGAGGGATAGCCAGAAGGCGATCATCATTGGTAGCAAGGGTGCGCAGATCCGGCGGATTGGAGAGGCATCGCGCGCCAAGATCGAAGCTTTTGCCGGATCCCAGGTGTATCTCGACCTCTGGGTCAAAGTGCTCGCGAACTGGCGCAAGAATCCTGGCAGTCTCTCGAGATTCGGCTACCAACTCGTAACCGGAAAGAGCAAATGAGTTTGTCCCCGCGACTTCTTGAAATCCTGGTTTGCCCGAAGTGCAAAAGCGAGCTGGAGTACCGCGAGGCGGAGCAGGCACTGCTTTGCCCGAAATGCCGGCTCCGATACGCCGTGCGCGACGATATCCCCATTATGCTGATAGATGAGGCGACTCCTTACTAGCGTCGTCGCGGCGCTGGTCGCGGCGAGCGCTGGAGCGCAAAGCCCGACCGGAAGTGAGGGCTCGCTTTTTCTGCTCCTTCCTACCGGCGCACAGGCGGTAGGAATGGGGCAGACAATGGTGGCCGCCAAGCCCGGCAGCGAGGGCATCTGGTGGAACCCAGCCTCGATCGCCGACCAGAAGCAGAAAGAGCTGGCGATCCACCACTCCAAAACGGTGGCCGGAGTCGGTGACGCACTCAGCTTCGTGCTGCCGCTGCATCGCTTCGGGACGACGGCGCTCTCGCTCAACATCCTCAACATCGGGGAGCAGCAGGTCACCGATATTTTCGGAAACGTCGTCGGCGTCATCCTGCCGCGCGACGTCGTCTTCGCCGGCACCTATGCGCTGAGCGTGACGAGGAAGCTGACAGCCGGACTGAATTACAAGGTCATTCAGCTGCGGGTGGATTGCTCCGGCGAATGCAGCAGCGTCGGCCCCGAAGTCGAGAGCTCCCGCGCTGTAGACCTGGGCGCGCAATGGCTGACCGAAGTCGGAGCGCCGCTCACTTTCGGTTTTGCCATCCGCAATCTTGGCGGGAGTCTCAACTCCCGGGAAACCAACCAACGCGATCCGCTCCCGACCCAGTTGGAGTTTGGAGCGATCTACCGTCTGAAATTTCTCGATCATTACGTGAAGGACACGGAGCTGCGCGCGGCGGCAAGCTACATCGACTCGCGTGATTTCGGCGGAGAGTCGTTTCGGCTTGGCGCGGACGTGATGTATCAGGGCAAGGTGCACCTCCGCGCCGGATACGTCGGGCATGACAGCCGCGGCGATGCCAGCGCCTCACTCGGTTTCGGTCTGCAGAGCGGGTCGTTCGTCTTCGATATCGCTAGAACATTCGGTGGACTTCCGGCCGACAACGGACAGACCCCGGTCTACGTCTCACTGCGCTACCTGTTTTGAAATTTCTTTACGCGCTGCTTGCATTCGTCCCGATCGCGATCGCCGCGCGGTTCCTCGGCGCACCCCCGATCGTGGTCTTTGGCCTGAGCGCATTGGCGATCATTCCGCTTTCCGGTGTGCTCGGCGCGGCCACCGAGGCCATCGCCGAACACACGACCCCCGCGATCGGGGGAGTCCTGAGCGCGACGATGGGAAACCTAGCCGAGCTGATCATCGCTGCCGTGGCGCTGCGGGCGGGGCTGATCGACCTGGTGAAGGCTTCGATCACCGGGTCTATTCTGGGCAATTTGCTGCTGGTGCTCGGGGTCGCGCTTCTCATGGGCGGGTTGAAGTTCAGGGAACAGAAATTCAGCCGTCATTTGGCGGGGTCCACGGGAACGGTTCTTCTGATCGCTGTCTTCGGCCTGGTCGTGCCCGCCCTGTTCCACAGCCTGCACCCCGACCCGCAGCGGGTTGCTACCGTCCGGATGTCCCATTACGTGGCCCCGCTGCTGATCGTGGGTTACGCCTCCTGGCTGGCTTTCTCACTGTGGACTCACTCGTCGGATTTCGCCGCCGACAGGCACGGTCCAGCCGTGACTGTAGGGCCAAAATGGTCGTCAAAGAAGGCACTGGTAATCCTCCTCATCGCGGCTGCCGGCATCGGGCTCGTGGCGGAGATTCTGGTGTCGGCCACTGAGGAGGCGGTGAAGGTGCTGGGACTGTCCGAGTTTTTCGTCGGATTGATCCTCATCCCCATCATCGGCAATGCGGCCGAGAACAGCTCCGCGATTGTGATGGCGATGAAGAACCGGATGGATCTGGCCCTCAACATCGCCATTGGCTCCAGCATTCAGGTGGCGCTGCTCATCGCGCCGCTGTTGGTTCTTCTCGGAATGGCGTTTCACCAGCCGATGGATCTCGCATTTACCACCATGGAGGTTGCGAGCATCGCATTGGCTGTTTTAGTAACGTCCTCTGTGATCAGGGACGCGGAAACAAACTGGCTCGAAGGGGCCCTTTTGCTTCTCGCGTATGCCGTGCTCGCAGTCGCGTTCTTTTTCTTCTGACAGAGTAGAATCACCGGCGACCGGAAAGCCAACGATTTGCAGCAGCCCAACGCGATACGCTTTTCTCCTGATGGTGCTTCGCTCCCGGCGCACATAAGTGCGTGGATCGAATCCCAGGAAGCATCCGCCGTCGCGATCTCTTCGGCCGACGAGCTGATGTCGATCGGACTGCGCGCGCGTCCGCGTTTCGTCGTCTTCGATGCGCGCCGCGAGCCGGCTCCGGTGCTGACCGCCCTCCACCGCCTGAAGAAAGACTCTTATACGGCGGTGGTTCCGTCGGTGGTACTCTGCGGCAAGAACGCCGATGCGCTCGACAAAGCATTCGACGCCGGCGCCGATGAGGTCATCCGCGATGGAATGCCGGCGCAGGAGGCAGTTCGCCGCCTGACCGCGATGTTGATCCGCTCAGAGCGGGATCTCATCGTGCATCCATCTACCCGCCTGGCGGGGACATCGGCGATCGAGGCGGAGATCGGCCGCCGCCTGGCACTCGGCGATTATTTCGCCGTCTGCTACGCCGACCTCGACCACTTCAAGGAATTCAACGACCGCTACAGCTACAATGAGGGGGATCGAGTAATCCGCATCCTTGCCAAACTTCTCCACGACGTGGTGAAGGGGACATGCGGTGAGGACGGATTTATCGGGCACATCGGCGGAGATGACTTTATCTTCATCATACCGTACAACGCGATTCCATCGGTGTGCGGTGAGATCGTCGCTACTTTCGATCTGCTGGCGCCGTACCAGTACTCGGAGCAGGATCGTCGAGCGGGGTATTTCTTCGGCAAGGATCGCCGGGGGCATCTCGACCGGGTGCCGTTGATGACGCTGTCGATCGGAGTAGTGACCAATCTGCGCCGCTCATTGAGCTCGGCTCGCCAGGCCAGCCAGTTGGCGACGGAGATGAAAACGTACGCGAAGAGCCTGCCCGGCTCCGTTTATACTGTTGATCGACGCAGCGACGATCGTGTGACGCCGCAGGAGCCGCTGCCGGCAATTCGCGATGTACGCCTGATTGGGGAGAACGAATGAACGTAAGCTGCCCGGATTGCCGCTCCATTTTCCGAGTGGATCCCGCAAAGGTTCCTCCTGCCGGCGTGCGTGCCAGATGCTCCGTCTGTAGCGGAGTGATCACGATTCCGGCGCCGACTGGCCAGGCAACACCGACCACGGGCGCTCCGCGCACTCCGACGCCATCCGCCACACCAGCGGAGCGGGGCAGACAATCGGGGCCAGCAACCCCGCCCTCGGCGTCGGCTGGCTGGGACACCCCGCCGTTCTCCGCACCGGCCCGACAGACACCGGCGGCGCCTCCCATACAAAGGCCGGCGCCGCAACCGCCGCGCGCCGCAGAAGTGCCGGCAGCTCCGCGTACCAACCGTCCGACGGACAGTGGACCGGTAACCGCGACCGCGACGCCGCCTTCGCCAGCCAGTGGCCTGCCGGAGTTTGCGTCGCCCCCGCCGGTGCCTCCGTTCACGCCGCGGCCGGCGCCAACTGCGCCGGTACCGCCATTTACGCCTGCGACGGGAACCGCGCCGGTATCGCCGTTCACACCGCCGACGGGCAGTGCACCTGTAACATCGCCACCGCCTTTTGTGCCGGGTGCCGCGCCGCGCCCCGCCGCGCCCAGCCCAGCCCCTCGCCCTGCCGCGACGCCTCCGGCGGCGTCATCGGCCGCCAGCGACATGGGCGCGCGTCGTCCGCTGAATCCGTTCCTCTCGAAGGATCCGGATCAGCGCGCCAAGCGTCTCGCCCGCGCCCTGGTATCGGACATCATCACCTACCATCCGGCCAAACACGCGGAAGGTCTCAGAGACGGTACTCTCAAACAGCTCTTTAGAGAGGAGATAAAAAAGAGCTTTGAAGAGTATATTGCGCAGGTAGGCCAGCCACTTGCCGAAGGCACGACTTACTTTCAGGAAGCGCTGAACGAAGTGCTGGCGGCAGGGAAGAAAATCTTCTAGGAAAACGGGGCGCGAGGGCCCGGGCAAAATGGCGGATAGCGAACGCGGTCGAGGTCTCAGGCACAGCCGGGACAGGCTGGCGGAGTTGCGGAGGTATCTTTGACATCGATGGCAAGCGCGCTCGCCTGAGCACGCTCGACGCCGAGATGGCGGATCCTGGTTTCTGGAACAACCAGGAAAAAGCGCAGGAAGTCCTGCAGGAAGTGAAGGGCCTGCGCGGTTGGATCGACCCCTACGACAAACTGAATGATCGGGTAGTCAGCGCGCTCGAGCTCGACGAGATGCTGCTGGAGAGCCCGGAACCCGAGATGGAGCGCGAGCTCGATACGGAGTCCGAGCAGCTGCGCGGCGATCTCGACTTGTTCGAGGTGAAGTCGCTGCTGCGCGGTCAGGACGACTTCCGCGACGCACAGGTGGAGATCAGCGCCGGCGCCGGCGGCACTGAAGCCCAGGACTGGGCGCAGATGCTGATGCGGATGTACACGCGCTGGGCGGAGCGCCGCGGATTCGAGGTGAGCGTTCTTGACGAGAGCGAAGGGGAAGAGGCGGGAATAAAAGGCGCCGTCCTCGAGATCCGCGGCCAATACGCGTATGGATTCCTGCGGCCGGAGACGGGCGTGCACCGCCTGGTGCGGATCTCTCCGTTCGATGCCAACGCCCGCCGTCACACGAGCTTTGCGTCGGTCTTCGTTTATCCCGTGGTCAACGAGGAAATCAACATCGAGATTCGCGAAGAGGATCTCAGGATCGATGTCTATCGCGCATCCGGCGCCGGGGGCCAGCACGTCAACAAAACCAGCTCCGCGGTTCGGATCACTCACATACCAACGGGGACAGTTGTTGCTTCGCAGCAGGAGCGCTCCCAGTTCAAGAACAAGAGCCAGGCGATGAAGATGCTGAAGAACAAACTTTATCAGGCGGAGATCGAACGTCGCGAAGCGCACAAGGCCGCGCTCGATGCGACCAAGTCTGATGTAAGCTTCGGCAGCCAGATCAGGAGCTACGTCTTCCAGCCGTACACGATGGTCAACGACCATCGCACTGAGCTCAAGATTCCCGACGTCCAGAAAGTGATGGACGGTGGGATCGATCCTTTCATCGAGGCATATCTCAAGCAGGGCGGCGGCTCGACCACGGCGGCCGCGTGACGGAAGAACTGAACTTTGTTCTCCAGGCACGGCGTGAGAAACTCGAAGCCCTGGAGGCGGCCGGCGTTCCACCGTACGCCTACTCGTTCGATCGCCAGCACACGGCTGCCCAGGCGCTGACGATGCTGGGCGACGCCGAGGAGGGTCCCCCGGTGACGCTCGCCGGGCGGATCGTGGCGTGGCGCGCGCATGGGAAGACGACCTTCGCGCACCTCGCAGATTCCACCGGACGAATCCAGCTCTATTTCAAGAAGGACCAGCTGGGTGAGCAGGCATACTCACTACTCGCGCACCTCGACCTCGGCGACATCATCGGTGTGCACGGCCCACTCTTCCGCACCAGGACGGGTGAGACGACGGTGCGAGTCGATCGCGTCGAGCTTCTGGCAAAGTCACTCCGTCCGCTTCCTTTCGGGAAGGAGGAGGAAGTGGATGGCCAGATCGTACGTCATTCGGGCTTTACCGATCCCGAGCAACGGTATCGCCAGCGCTACGCCGACCTCGCAGTGCACCCGGAAGTGCGGGCGATTTTCATTGCCCGGTCGAGGCTGACGACCGCGCTCCGGAAATTCTTCGACGAGCGCGATTATCTCGAGGTGGAAACCCCGATTCTGCAGCCGCTCTATGGCGGGGCCGCGGCGCGTCCTTTCACGACCGTGCACAACGCTCTGGACATGCCGCTCTACCTGCGGATCGCCGACGAGCTGTACCTGAAGCGACTGGTAGTAGGCGGACTGGACCGCGTCTACGAAATCGGTCACGACTTCAGAAACGAGGGGATCGACCGCACGCACAATCCGGAATTCACCATGCTCGAGTTCTATCAGGCCTACGCCGACTATACCGAGATGATGACCGTGGTCGAGGAGCTGATGGAAACGGCGGCCGAGGCCGTGCGACTGGTGCCGGAATTCAAGTCGAAGGTCCCGGTATTCGAGCGGCCGTTTCAGCGAGTGGAGTGGTTTCCGGCGCTCAATGCGGCGGCCGGAACGGACGTCGACGCGCTCGACGATTCGGGCCTTCGCGCACTTGCGACCCGAGTCGGGGTAGAAAAGCCGGAGACGCTGAGCCGGCCAAAGGTGCTCGACGAGATTTTTCAGGCTTTGGTCGAGTCGAAGCTGATCAAACCGACTTTCGTCATCGATTATCCGGTGGAGCTTTCGCCGCTGGCGAAACCAAAACGGGGTAATCCAAAGCTGACGGAACGCTTCGAGCTTTTTGCCAACGGCAAGGAGATGGCGAACGCTTTCAGTGAGCTGAACGATCCGCTCGATCAACGCCGGAGACTGGAAGCGCAGGGAAGGCTGCGCGCCGCCGGCGACGAGGAAGCGGCGGGAGTGGACGAGGATTATCTGCGGGCGATGGAATACGGAATGCCACCAATGGGTGGGGTAGGAATGGGAGTGGACCGTTTGCTGATGTACCTGACTGGCACGTCGCACATTCGCGACGTGATACTGTTTCCCACGATGAGGCCGGAGTGAGCAAGCTCGAACTGCAAGTCGCCTGGAGATATTTGCGCAGCCGGCGCGGCTCGAAGCTGCTGTCGCTGATCAGCATCATTGCGATCGGTGGCGTGCTCGTCGGCGTCAGCGCGTTGATCATCATCATCGGCGTGATGAACGGATTGCAGCACGACCTGCGCGAGAAAATCCTCGTTGGCAGTCCCGACATCCGTGTTCTGAGCTACGGCGAAGACCTCAAGATCACCGACTGGCAACAAGTCCTCGACAAGGTTCGGAAGCAGCCGGGGGTCGTTGCGGCGGCACCGTTCGTACTCACCGAGGCGCTGATGAATACCGGCCACGACTATGCGGGCGGCGTTTACGTCGTCGGCCTGCTTCCGTCAGGTCGCGGAGTGCCGGACGTGACGACGATTCGCGAGCACGCGGAAGGTGGCGACTTTCGATTCGCCAGCGCCGACGGCCAGCGCCGCGGCGTTGTGCTCGGTAAGCTCCTCGCCATGCGGTTCAACAAGTACATCGGAGACAGCATCAGCCTTCTCACCGCAGGTGGCGGCAAGATGAATCCGGTGACCGGAGGATTGACTCCGCGCCTCGAGACGTTCGAGGTCACGGGAATCGTTAAAACCGGGATGTACGAGTACGACAACTCCTACGCCTTCATCGCTCTCGACAAAGCACAGAGTCTTGCCAACCTCGGCGACGGGGTCACCGGAATAGAGGTTAAGACGAAGGACCGCTGGCAGGCGGCGGCCGTTGGATCGCAGCTGGTCGGCGCACTTGGCTGGCCCTATCGCACCGTCGATTGGCAGGAGCAGAACCACTCGCTCTTTCAGGCGCTCAAGCTGGAGAAGCTGGGGATGGGAGTAATTCTGCTGCTTATCGTCCTCGTTGCCGCATTCAACATCGTGAGCACCCTGACCATGGTAGTCGCGGACAAAACGAAGGAGATCGGGATTCTCAAAGCGATGGGAATGCCCTCGGCTTCGATCCGACGGATCTTCTTTGCGCAGGGCCTGGTAATCGGAGTAGTGGGGACGGGTCTCGGTGTGTTGCTCGGGTTCGGCGGAGCGCTCGCGCTCGACAAGTATCAATTCATCAAGCTGGACCCCACTGTGTACTTCATCGACCATCTGCCTGTGTCCACGCAGCCGACCGATGTGATCTGGATCATCCTGGCAAGCATCGCAATCGCGGCAGTTGCGACGGTTTATCCGGCCGTGCAGGCATCACGGCTCTTCCCGATCGAGGCCATCAGACACGAATGACGATGAACGTCCTCGAGGCGCACGATGTCTACAAGTCCTACATCGGCGGCGACGGCAATGAGCTGCACGTCCTGAACGGCGTCAACCTGTCGGTACCGCGTGGCGAGATGATCGCGATCGTCGGAGCCAGCGGTGCCGGGAAGAGCACTTTGATGCACGTCCTTGGGGCACTGGACAAACCATCGCGCGGCTATGTAGTAATCGGAGGCGAGCCTGTGCACGGTCGAAACGAGACCGAGCTTGGTCAGCTACGCAATCGAACCGTTGGGTTTGTTTTTCAGTTCCATCATTTGCTGCGGGAGTTCTCGGCGCTCGAGAACGTGATGATGCCATTGCGTATCGCAGGCAAGGCTGACGCAGTTGCGCGGAGCAGGGCGGCGGAGCTGCTGGCTCGTGTCGGCCTCAGTGCGCGGATGTCGCACCGGCCCTCCGAGCTCTCCGGCGGGGAGCAGCAGCGCACCGCGGTGGCGCGCGCGCTGGCGATGGACCCGCAGGTGATTCTGGCCGACGAGCCATCGGGAAATCTCGACCGCTGGAACGCCGAGAATCTGCACGAATTACTGAGCGAGGTCGTCAATGACCTCGAGATCGGGATGGTCGTCGTTACCCATAGCCGCTCTCTGGCCGGGCGAGCCAATCAGGTTCTGCTGCTCGACGGCGGAAAACTGAGTCCCACAGAAGTCGAAGGGGTCGTCGTATAAATGGTCTGCGATCTGTGCAAGGATGGCGAAGCGGTAATCCAGCTCACTGAAATCGAGGGGAGCGGGGTGAGACTGCTGCATCTGTGCGAGAAATGCGCAGCCGAGCGTGGGGTGGAGACGACGATCACCGCGGCAAAGCCCCAGATCAACAATTTCCTGCAAACGATTCACGAGCAGATGGCCGGCGCCAAGGGCGAGGCCGCTCAGTGCTCGTTCTGCTCGGCGACGCTTGCCGACTTTCGCGCCACCGGCCGTCTCGGCTGCGCGCACTGCTATGAGACATTCGAGACCAGCCTCCGCGATCTCCTGCGCCGGGTTCACGGCAATTCACGGCACATCGGCCGCCGGTACGTCGCGCCGCTGCCGAGCGAGCTGCCGCACGTCTCGACCGCCACCGAGCTTCGCGACCGCCTGAAGCTGGCGATCGAGGCAGAGCAGTTCGAGCTGGCCGCCGACATCCGCGACAAGCTGCGGGGAATCGAGTGATGCTCGATCTATCCCTGCTTCCTGACGGCGGCGCCAGCTGGCTCGATGCATCGGGCGAGCACGCCGACATCGTGATCTCCACCCGTATTCGCCTGGCGAGAAACCTCGAGGGCTACGCCTTCACACCCCGCGCGCGGGATGGCGAGAGGCTGCGGATCCTGACGCAGGTGCGGGAGGCATTCGCCAGCCTGCGGACGATAGAGGACGGCGTGCTGCTGCGCGTCGACGAGCTCCCGCCCGAGGACAGGCTGCTGCTCCACGAGCGCCACCTGGTGAGCAAGGAGCTGGCGGGTCTGAACGAGCAGCCGGTGCGGACGGGAGCAGCTGTTTACCTCTCCCGCGGCGTCGGGATCATGGTCAACGAGGAGGACCACCTCCGCCTGCAGGCGCTGCATTCGGGGTTCCACGTCGCCGACGCCTTCGGAGTGCTGGAACGCCTGGACGCCGAGCTGGGGAATCGGGTGCCGTATGCGTTTCACAGCGAGTTCGGCTATCTGACGGCGTGCCCGACCAACGTCGGGACCGGGTTGAGGGCGTCGGTTCTGATCCATTTGCCGGGTCTGGTGCTGACCAAGGAGATCGGAAAAGTGCTGGCCGGGCTCCAGCAGGTCGGGCTGACCTATCGAGGGATGTACGGCGAGGGGAGCGAAGTCGTCGGGAATTTCTTCCAGATCTCCAACCAGACCACTCTCGGTCGCTCGGAAGGCGAGTTACTTGATTACCTCGTGCGCGTCGTAAGACATGTAATCGAGCGCGAAGAAGAAGCGCGGCGAGTTCTACTGCGCGATGCGGGTTATATTATTGAAGACAAGCTCTGGCGTGCCTTTGGCACGCTGCGATATGCACGCAGCTTGAGCTTCGATGAAGCGATGAATTATTTGAGCGGCGTGCGACTGGCTGTCGGCCTGAAACTGATAAGCGGTCTCAGTGTATATACTCTCAACAAGCTCCTGATTTTTAGTCAGTTGGCGCACCTCGGACATACCGAGGGAAGAGCGCTGACAGATAGCGAAGCGAACGTCGCACGCGCTCGATACGTGCGGGAGACGCTAGCTACAGAGGCTGAGTAAGGGGTAGCGGGTAATCACGCGCGCCGCGGTGTGTTACACACTGTCACGCACGCGAAGGAACTAGCTCCCGCACTGAGGATTGCAGAGATGAACGGGTACAACTTCACAGAGCGAGTACGAAAGGTTCTCGCCATGGCTCGTGAGGAGGCGGCAAGACTCCATCACGAATACGTCGGTACCGAGCACATACTGCTCGGACTAATCCGCGAGGGCGAAGGCGTCGCCGCAGCAGTCCTCCAAAACCTCAGCGTCGACCTCGACGAGATCCAGCAGAAAATCGAGGAGACCGTCAAGAAAGGGAAAGCCGCAGCTGCGACTGGCCCCGACCTGCCGTATACGTCGCGCGCCAAGAAAGTTCTCGAGCTCGCCATGGGCGAGGCTCGCGACCTCTCGCACGGGTATGTAGGTACGGAGCATCTGCTCCTCGGCCTGCTGCGCGAAGAGAAGGGAATCGCGGCGCAGGTCCTGACGGACGCAGGAGTAAATCTCGACGCCGCCAAGGCCGAGACGCTTCGCCTGCTCGGCACCGAGATGCCGCAGGGTGGAGCTACGCCGGCCGCAACTGGAACTCCCGGGCAAGCACCCGCGCAGACGGGCAAGGGCGAGAAGAAGTCCAAGACCCCCGCGCTCGATCATTTCTGCCGCGATCTGACCCAGCTCGCCGCCGACAACCAGCTCGATCCGACCATCGGACGCGGCAAGGAAATCGAGCGCGTGATGGAGATCCTGACGCGGCGCAAGAAAAACAATCCTGTTCTCATTGGTGAGCCGGGCGTAGGCAAGACGGCAATCGTCGAAGGCCTGGCGCAGCTCATTGCAAATGGCGAGTGCCCCGATTCTCTGCGCGACAATCGCGTACTGTCGCTGGATATGGCGGCGGTAATCGCGGGCACCAAGTATCGCGGTCAGTTCGAGGAGCGCCTCAAGGCGGTCATGAACGAGATCGCGCAGAACAAGAACATCATCCTCTTCATCGACGAGCTTCACACCCTCGTCGGCGCAGGTGCCGCTGAAGGCGCGATCGACGCCAGCAACATGCTCAAACCCGCGCTCGCGCGCGGCGAGCTGCAGTGCGTTGGAGCGTCCACGCTCAACGAGTACCGCAAGTACATCGAGAAGGACGGCGCTCTCGAGCGTCGCTTCCAGACCGTAATCGTCGAGCCACCTTCGGTGGAGGAAACCGTAGAGATCCTTAAAGGTCTGCGCAAGAAATACGAGGAGCATCACAAGGTCACGATTCCCGACACCACGCTGATGGCAGCGGCAAAGATGTCGGAGCGCTACATCACCGACCGCTTCCTGCCCGACAAGGCGATCGACGTCATCGACGAGGCCGGCGCGCGCGCCCGTCTCGCGACCCAGTCGCCGCCGCCGGCAGTCGCCGAGCTGAAAGGTCAGCTCGATGCGGTGAACGTGGACAAGGAGCAGGCGGTTCGCGATCAGAACTTCGAGCGCGCGGCGTCGCTGCGCGATCGCGAGCGCGAGCTGCAGGGTGACATTCGTCGCAAGCAGGAAGAGTGGGAGAAGCACCGCCAGTCGCACCGTCCTGTGCTCGGTGAGGAGGAAGTCTCCTTCATCGTCAGCCGCTGGACCGGCATTCCGGTGATGCGTCTCCAGGAAGCAGAGACCGCCAGACTGCTCCGCATGGAAGAGGAGCTCCACGCGTCAGTCGTTGCCCAGGAAGAGGCGATCAAGGCGCTGGCCCGCTCGATCCGTCGCAGCAGGGCAGGTCTCAAGGATCCGAACCGTCCGATCGGCTCGTTCATCTTCTCCGGCCCGACCGGCGTCGGAAAGACCGAAGTTGCGCGCGCGCTGGCGAAGTTCCTGTTCGCCGATCCGGGCGCGTTGATCCGCGTCGACATGAGCGAGTACATGGA
>Ga0070693_100000909_pt1 | contig 13172 bp, 10 predicted proteins | sample KBSK1103metaG_FD_65472 | JGI IMG/M metagenome (GOLD analysis project Ga0070693, IMG submission 65472) | Corn, switchgrass and miscanthus rhizosphere microbial communities from Kellogg Biological Station, Michigan, USA - KBS K1-10-3 metaG | ecosystem: Host-associated > Plants > Roots >...
TACCATCTTGAGATCTAATATGTTCACTGATAATACCGGTCACCGGGTCTCCCAGAAAGCCCTGAATCTCAATCGAATCCCCTAACAAGTAATCCGTACCGTACTTGTATTGCGAAGCGGGAGTGATCTCGCCGTCAACTACCCGAGTCTTTTTATTATGCTCCAGAGCGCCTTTGGCCCGCTTTCGCATCAGATCATAGATGCGCTCTTCCTTCTCATCGATCGTCCCCGGGCCGACGTCTTCGTCAGTCATATCCGAGCAATTGATTTCGATGATTCTATCGGTAAAGTGAGCCAGCGTGGTTTTCGGCGGCTCAATACTGGAGATCCGGATCGGCGTCAGGTTCTCGGCCGCATGCATGTCGGGCGGACTGACGATTACGGTCGTCTTGGAGTCGGCGACCGAGAGAAATTCTTTGACATTGGCCAGGTTGTCCAAATGCGGAGAAAATCGAACCATAGGATACTTACTCTGATGACGGGTGCGATCTACGCCTTTACGCGTGGTAAACACGAGTTCATGCTGACGGTCATCGGTTCGAGTCCACTGCACGGACATACCGATGCCCCACTTCTTGGCCAACTCCAGCAAAGCGGTATGCACGGGTCCAAACGGAAACACATTGATGAGAGGCGGATCGGTATCATCCAGTGATCCCGTACGCAATCTGGGAATAGCGTAGGCTCGGTTATGGCGAGTTTGCATTTGATCCACCATGCCGCCGAGAACTTCTCCCGGAGCACCTTGCAGGATGCATTTATCCATAAACCGCTCATCGAAAAAATACTCGATGGTCTTTCCGTTGACCGTCATAAGTCCATCTTCGACCGAACGATCCTCGAGGATCATGACCTCTCGGGACCCGCGTAGATTGATCAAGGTCCCCGGTCTCAGCAGTTTATAGTTGTCCCACGTCGCTTGAATGGTGATCTTGATATCGCCGGGATCGATATAGCGCTCGGTCCAGATTACTGACTCGAATTCTTCGACAATGTCGGCTCGGTTGTAGTCATTATCCAGAATATAGACTTCCATCAGATACTCGCGTACTGTTCAACAAACCGGAGTGTCCAGGCCAGTTCGTCGGTTGAACCGGGAGTTCTAACGCGAACCAGATTGTCGGCAGGCTGCAAATATGGCCAATAGGCAAGATTGGTCACATAAGAGAACAGGTTGACAGGGGGGCCTTCCGCCTGCAACTGTTTGACATACTTGTTGTTAGGCTGAGAACCCATGATGAAGGAGTCGCCCACGTAGGCAACCACGTCTTCGATCACAAACTGCCGATACGAACCGTGGAAAATGCCGATCTCGATATACACATCACCCAGCAGTCCGGAACCGGGCAGCTCCATCTCAAGCTCAATGCCACTGGTCAGCGTACCATGGTAGGGAACCACCGTATCATCAGGATTGTTACTGGCCAATCCGGTGAATTCCTTGCCCTCAATTGCGGTGAAATTAGGGATCGGGCAGATAATCGATACCTGTATCTCTGGATCTTGACTAAAGCGATTCGGCGTCCAGGTTTCTACGTAGCCCTCGATGTCCACCGGAGCCCGGTCATTGCTGATAAAGCGAAGTAGTACTTGGCCCTGCACCATCATGTATCCGGACATAATGCTACGCGCATTTGAGACCGAGGCGTAACCACTGGTTTCGTTGAGTCCAAAGGTAAAGACAATGTTTCGTTTACCGATATGACTACCAACGTAGAACTCTCCGTTTAGGGACCCATACCCTCGTGAGTTTACGGTGGCCGGAGGAGGTTCGAGTCCCGTGATATTATGAATGAACAGCGGTTGATCTGGGCTGGGATCAACGACCGGAATAGTCAAATCTGGATAAAAATCAGTATTCGAACTACGAAACATAACCGTGGTCAGCACCTAAGTCTCACCTCCTTTATTAAATTGTCTCCAACTCCCAACCCTCTCGATCGAGCCTTCAAGAGGGCTGGGAAATATGGCTAAGTCAAAGCTCGTTTAGCCATAGCCAATTGATTATTCGTCTGACGATAAATATCAATTGACGACAACGATTCCGGTGAATAGTTGTTCTGCTCGAAATGTATTTTGGGTTCTTGTCGAACCGCTGGTTGCAGATCTGTACTAGCCGCATCCACCGCGGTTTTCTCGGTGGAGATAGCCCGAGCCTGATTAAACGAAGCGGCAGCGGTGATGGGAATCACTCGACCCAAAGAATCCAATTTGGTGGCTTCCTTGTGCACGTTGGAGAGATCCAGGACCGGAGTAATCACTGGCTGAGTCTCCATCACGCCATCGAACATGGAGGTCCGACCGAGCTGAAGCTTGGCCGAATTCGCCACGTCCTTGGCCGTGGACGCCATGCTGCGCATCGTACCCTTCGCCCCGGATTCAATACCTACTGACATGCCCTCCATTAGGAAACCGCCGATTTCGGCAAACACCGTGGAAGGTGACTTGATTCCCAAGACCTTTTTGGCCCACCCGGGCAGAAGCTTGAATACGGCCTCGAGCGCCTTCTTGATGAGACCACCCTTGAGTCCGAATCCCTCGGTGACCCCATCGATAAGCGCGTCGGCGATATCCAAACCCGCCTGGATTAGTTCCGGGCCTCTGGTCCGGATGGTGTCCGCCAGTCCATGCAGGAACTTGATGACCGCGTCAGCACCCTTGCTGGCGATCTTGTTGATATTGCTGGTGATACCCTGAATGAACTTGATAACGACGTCCGCACCCTTGTTGGCGATCTTGTTGACGTTCTGGCTGAGACCGTCGAGGAAGCGGAGAATGATCTCGCCCCCCTTGTTCACCAGTCGAGGCACGAAGTTGGATATGCCACTCAGGAACCTCAGCATCATGGTGCCCGCTACGGTGGCGATCCGAGCGTATTGACCGGCCACCGCGGTCACGAACTGGGTGATCATGTTACCCACCGTAGTCACCAGTTCAGTGTAATGACTGGATATCCCGGTCAAGAAGGTGGTCAACAGCTTGAACCCGGCGTCGATCAGCTGCGGCGCCTTTTCCTGCAACGCCGTCATGAACTTCACGATGATCTCGGAAACCTTGGTGGTGATCTGTTCGATGTTGGTGGATATGCCGTTGAGCAGATCCATGAACAACTTGGCTCCGGCGGCAATAATCTTAGGAGTATTCTCGACCAACACTTGGAGAATGCCGACAATCAGTACACCAATGGCGATAGCCAACTTGGGCACGGACTGAATAACAAAGGCGATAATCGTGTCGATAATCACACCGAGAGCGATGACCACCTTGGGGGCCAGTTGAGCCACCTGGTCGACAATCCCCAGCAAGCCCTTGATGAACTGGATGACGATGGTCGGCAGAATGGCGATGAAACCGGTCAACGCCGCGACCATCACGCCCACGCCCTTTTGACCCTCAGAGCCCATGATCTGTAGGGCTTGAGCAAAGAGCTGAGCCGCTTTGGCGACGATCAGCATGCTGATACCCATGGGGACTAGAGCAATCCCCAAGGCCACCAATCCCGGCGCCGCCAACAGACCGGCAATGCCGATGGTGACCATGGCCAGACCGATAGCCGCCAAGCCCTTGAATATGGTGTCCCATTTCATGCTGCCCAACAAACCGATGACCGGCACCATAACCGCCAAGGCTCCGGCCGCCACCATCAGCGCGGCGGCACCGGGCAGAGCCACGACCATCAGCGTCAGGCCTGCGGCCAGGACGATCAAGGTTGCCGCCAAGGCGGTAATGCCCTTGACCAAGGTGCCGATACTCAGACTACCGAGCAGCGCCACTGCACCGGCGGTCACAACCATGGCCTGACCGAGAATCAGTAGACCGGCAGCGGACAAGGCGATGGTGGGTGGGATCAGAGACACCGCCAAACCGATACCGGCAATCGCCAGGACCATGGCGCCCAACCCCTTGATCAAGGTGAGAATATCCATGGAGCCGAAGGCCTTCACTGCGGCCGCCACTCCGGACAAGCCTACGCCCAGGATCAGTAGTCCGGCTGCGGTCAACGGCAGGTTGGGCGGCATGATCACCATGGCGTTGCCGATCAGGGCAATGGCACTGGCCATACCCAACAGCCCAAATATCATCTCTTTCCAGGACATGGAGCCAAACACCTTGACCACTCCGGCAATGATGCCCAGCGCAATTCCCAAGGGGATCAGAGCCAATGACGTGGCCACCATCTTGGGTGCGCTGATCAGATTCATGGCCAAGCCGATACCCGCCAGAGCTCCGGTGATACCTACAAGCCCCTTGGCGATGTCTTCCCAGGACATAGTGGAAAATATCTTTACCGCCCCGGCCAGAATGGTGACCGCCACGGCCAAGCCGATCATGGACCCGGCAATGATGGGCAGCATGAGAACACCCTTTAGTCCCATACCCGCCGACATCATCTTCATGGCCCCCATCAACTCGCCCAGACCCACCGCCACCGCGGTCATGGCCTTGGACAACTTCTTGCCGTCGATGGTGGAGAGAATATAGATACCGCTCGCCAGGGCCAGGACCGCGACGGAAATCTGCAGAATGGTGTTGGCCTTGATGTTCTGCTGCATGGTCTCGAGGTTCTTGGTGAAGCCCCCTAGGACATCGCTGAGACCCCCTAGAGCCCCCTTGAGCTCTGAAACCACGCCCTTCTCGCCCAAGGCCTTCTTGATCGTCACCAGCAGCCCGGCGACCAGCCCGGTCCGGATGAACGACATGACCTTTTCGAAGTCCAGGTTCTTGAAGGCCTCGACCAGAACGTTGCCAAAGCCCTGAAGCTTCTGCACCATGCCCGACAACCACGGCTCCAAAGCGTCTTTGGCCTTACCCACCGCGTCGCTCAAGGCGTGCCAAACATTAACAATAATGTCCAGCACTTTCTTCAGGGGTCCGAGCTTGTCTTTGACCCCATCCAGAGTGCTTTCGAATCCCTTGGCACCTTCTTCGCCCTGTCCGGTAAAGAGTCCCGCGATGGCTCCGGCCAGAATTTTGATCAGATCGATGGGGACTTTGAGGACGGCGGAGAGTCCATCGAAGAACGAGTGCAGCAGACCACCCTTGGTCAACGCCTCATCAATGGCGACGATGAAATGACTAATCGAGCGGACTATACGGACAAATCCACCCTGGCCCTTACCCATCTCACCCAGAAGATCACCGATAACTCCTCCGACTTCCTTGATAACCGTCCAACCAATATGGAGAATGGAAAAGAAGGCTCGGAAGGCGTGATAAATTGCGCCCAATACTTCGGGACTGGGCCGCAGATTGACCATGAGTTCGTGAAAACCCTTGGTCATATCGAATAGACCTTCAGCCGTTTGCGGTGGGAATATATTTCGGAACGCTGCCCGAACCTGCTTGAACACGAGAATAATATCGGTGAACCCTTGTCTCAGGCCTCCGAGAAGCTCGTCTCGCCCACCCATCTTTTTCCAGTCGTGCAACAGGGTGTTTCGAGCCAGCGCGCTGGCATTGATGAACCCGTTGATGGTGTTGCTCATCCCGGTGAACAGTTCTTTGGCTTCCTTGAGGTTACCAAAGATGCTCTGGAATGATGCTGACCAACCAGAGCCAATCGTTTCCTTCGCCACGTCAAAGACCTGTCCGAGGGTCTTAACCTCGGTGGCCGACTTGAATGCGGAATCCGACAACTTCATCAACGATTTGAACTGCTCGTCGGTATACTTTACGCCGTTCTTCTTTTCCAGAGCGGCCCGACTGTCAGCGATCTTGGCTTCAATCTGAGCGGAAGTGTACTTCTTAAGGCCGTCTTTGGTCTTCTCGGCCGACAAAGCCGCCTTGGAGAAGCGACCATCCAGCGTAGCCAGAGTGTTGACCAGAATATCCGAGGTCAGCCAAGGCTCTGGCCCGCCAGGCTCCTTCATGATCGACTCTCGGAACGACTTACCATTGATGGTAAGCTTCTTCATCGGGCCTTCAAGCTTTACGGTATTCTTACCAAGAACACCCATAGCCTGACCCGTTGTCGCCAAAGCGGTCTGAAGCTTCTTACCGCCCATACCCGCGTTGACCACTGAGTTCCAGTCCTGCAAGCCCACACGACCCGAAGAAATGGCCTGAGACAGCTGATACATGGCGGTGGCCGCTTGTTGCGACGTTGATCCTGAGAGGGCCGCCATGTTGGCGATACCCTTGATCGACGACGTTGCCGTCTTGAGATCCACACCGGCCGCTGTGAACGTGCCGATATTCTTGGCCATCTCGCCGAAATTGTAGATGGTCTGATCGGAATACGTATTCAGCTCTTGCAACGACCTGTTGATATTGGTCAGCGGCTGATCGGTATTGGCCTGGACCGTCTGGATGGCCTGCAGATTGGTTTGGTATTCGTTGAGGCCGTCCATGATCGGACCGAAGCCAAAGCTCTTGGCGAAGTTAACCCCCTTCATCGCCGTCTGAGAGGCGATGTTGCCCAACGCGACCGAAGCGGCCGTAGCCAGAACATTGAACTTTCCCGCCGCCGCGTCAATGGCTCGGCCTACGCCTTCCAACGTAACGCGGTTTGCCGCCTTCTCGACCTCGGAAAATGAATCGATGGCTTCGGGGGCGACTCCGCGGGTAAACTTGGATCGAAGGTTGTCCAAGGCTCGACTCGGGCCCTCGAGCGTGACCTTGTTACCTGCCTTGTCGATCTCGCCCAGACCTTCAGCGGCACCGGAGCCAGCGCCACCCAGCTTGATCTTGAGCTTGTCCAACGCAGACATGGGTTGTGACAAAGTGACCTTGTTGGCCGACTTTTCGATGTTCTCGAGCCCGCTGGTCGAACCCATGTTCTTGAGTGTCGTATCCAGCTTGGACAGCGTGGCCATGGTTTGGGCCACTCGAGATTCGAAGACACGATTCTCGAACGCCATAGAGACAATGCGTTCGTCGATACTCGGCATTACTTGGTCACCTCCCTCCACATGTCGGCTATGATTTGGTCAAATATGGGACGCATGGCAGGATTGATGTAATCCACACCTTGAACGTAGCCACCCCGGCGAGTGGCATGGCCATACTGGATAATGGCGGCGATAGGAATCTTGCCGGGATCCTCCACATGGGAATTAGCCCAATGAATGGCGAAATATCCCGGTCGATTGACGATCTCGTAATACCATCCATTGGCGGTATCAGAAGACTCCTTGGGGGTGGCGATACGAAGCGCGGCCACCCCGATGGCTCCGTACTTCTCCAGTACTTTGAACTGGTCCCGATTCGTCATGCGCTGCAAAAAGGCCTGTGACTTGGCAAAGGAGCCGCTGGTCTGGACCTTGATCACGGCTCCTCCTGTTAATCAGACGGGCTGATTCTCGGCGTACTTAAACGTGGGACCCAACGTTATGGTGACCTTGTTTCGTCCTGAGGGAAGTGGATCGTCAAAGAACACAATCGGATCGGTGGGATACGTCTGGCGAGACCAATGACCTTCGCCCGTAAGACCCAACTCAGGTCCTTCGGTTATCCTCCAGGTAAACCTCGTGTTAGCGTTCCGGACGACGATGATCCCACCTATCTTTAGCGGAGTGGGTTTCTTAGCCACAAAGCCACCCAACGGAGTGTCGCCATCGTGCGCATTCCAGCAGGAGATAATGCCGGAAGCGGTAATCATAACCTCCCCCGTCGTCGCCAACTCATCCTTGGAGAGCAGCATTACGGTGGGATCCGGGAACCACTCACCGGGATAGGTAATCGGCTCCACATTCACTCCGCCTGCGGCAAGCTTAGACAGCCAACTGAGTGGCGAAAGATCCACAAAGTAATCAGGCGTATGATCAGAAATCATAACTGTTCCGTCATTCAGGACAAATACCCTAGCGACCTCAAGACCGCTAATCACAGGAAATTTCTGCGTAAATTCAGGGCGATACAGCTCGGGCAAAGTAAACATCGGGCCGTTATTATAACCGGTCATCGCGCCTCGAAAATGCACAAAGCCATCTGAATCGACCATGACTTGTGGCACTACGTCCACGGGTGGTTTGATTGTCTTATCGGGAATAACTGGATCCCAAGTCCCATAGACCAGATCCAGCCCCAGCGGTACCCACGGCAAATTGGTGCCGGTAAGAGCCTCGATCTGTTTTTTGGATATCGCTGGAGTCGCAACCTCAAGATACGAAGTTTTATCGGTTACCGTAATTCCCCCGGTAAACCGCCAGTTATCTCGATAGGGAAGCGGATTCCAATTATGATTTACATCTTCGGTTTGAACTACCGGACCTTCTGAGCCTCCGCCCGTCCCGCCTCCACCAGACTCAGGTATCGCAACCTCTATGTGGTCCCCTTGGTCGGTGACCTGGGCTCCTCCGGTAAACCGCCAATGAATCCGATAAGGTAGTGGGGTCCAAATACTACTGGCGTCCGGCACATCGACAAACGGACCCGCTGTATCGCCCTCGCCACCGCCACCATCGGCTCCAGGTGGTCCCATCGGCCCCGGATCACCCTGCGGTCCTGAATCACCTTTCGGTCCCGGGGGACCTTCCGCCTTGGTGAGATCCAGCGGATTTCGATTCTCGTCAAACAGCGCCACTTGTTCCAACGGTGCGGTTGGATACGGAGTGGTCAGATCGCGCATCAGCTGCATTTGACGTATCGATTTATCCCGAATATTGGCCATTTAGCCGTTTCCAATCCAGGTCAGCAGATCCCCCATCGATGGCAGAGAGGGATTTGACGAATCGTTTCCATACAAAAAGGTTTCAATACTGGCCAGCATACTTGGAGCGATCAGTCGTGAATGGATGGAAATATGACTGGTGGGTCGAGGACCACTCGACGCCTGCGGTATACTTGACAAGTTCCAGGACAGCTTGGTCGCCTCTACCGTATCGGCGATCGTGCCCAAACTGAGATCAGCCGGTACGGCGATAACATTGTACACGATATGCAATTTGTAGCCCAAGCTGGGATCAACATCATTACCGACGCCGGTCCGATACGAAATATGAAACGCTCGAGGCCGTTGATCATGCAGAAACACGCCGGGAGCATAACGAGCACTGCCGGTTAGCTCGTCCAGCACATCCGGATAAGTAAACGCTTCAAGCTTGGCCGAATAGGTATCTGGAGTATGATGCTCAAGATACTTGACGCCATCCATGTAAAACGCTTTACTACTTATACTTGATGTCTCAGAGATTTGGGTCAGTCCGTTCCACGGTACGACCCCACCATCCGTGGTGTAAAGGACGCCGCGATCGATACCTGTCTCAAAGAAACGCTCGCCTATTCTGTCCCATTCAAGAGCTGTCATCCGGCCTCCTTTCTTCCGCCTTATCCTGTTTTGCCCTTTGTGCCAGTATGTATCCCGAGCCCAACCCCAGAACGCCTGCGAACATGGAGGCAAATCCAGAGATCATTCTCAGCCCTATCGTGTTATTTCCGGAGATAAGCACAAAAGTCATACCCATGCCGTACAGAACCATGATAGTGAATAGTCCGAGAACAAACCTCCAGAATAGCGTGTCCGCGTGCACAATTACCCTTTCTTAGCCAATAGTGCCTTTCTGTTAATCCATACCGGAATCATAGGGTTTTCCCCGTACCTTTGCCCACGCCCATTGTGATAGCTTGACCACGATAGTGACCAGGATCCAGAAATAGTACATAACTATCCTGTCGTGCCCAGCTGTCTACGACGCTGTGCGTTGAGTTCTCGATTACGTTGGGCGATCTCGCCCCGGCTCATCTTCTTGGGCTTTGCCTGCTTGATGTTACAGATCCGAATCAGCGTGAAGAGTCGATTGAGATGCCAGGTCTCGCAGTCGAAGGGAATCGAAAACACCGTCATCCAGTAATAGATGAGTTCTGAGGTAATCACCTCGGAGCTTCTAGGAGCACCCGGCTGCTCGGAGAACCATGTCGCTGACATCTTGCGATCCAGATAGACGTTGATCGCTTCGACATTGGCTGGCGACAGCTGATTCAGAAAATCCTCCGGGGCATTTTCATCCACAAGCATGCAGCGAATGTAGTCCACCATCTCTTCCCGGGATTTAGAATCTTTGCCCAAGAAGGGTTTCTCGTGAATTGACTCCCATTTTGAAAGGGAAACCAAAGAATGCTCCAAGTGAAACGAAACACCGCCATCGGTTCGAAACTCTTGCGTCTCTTCGTCGAAAACGTCAATAGCTCCAACGGTGATGGTGAGCATCCTCTGGCTCCTTTCTTTAACTTGAAACCCCGCGGTAGTCCGGTTTCGCATCTTCCACCGATTTACGAGCGACCCCGGAGAGTTAAAAGGGTCTGGTGCTCAACGGCTCCCCGCGACCTTTACCTGGAAGTCACGACCGCGTACTGTCCTACGAACGCTTGAACGTCCAGGTGTCGTCGCCTTCGAGATTGAACCCGGACGTCGCCGTGGCCCGCACTGTGGCCGACTGACCAGAGCTGAGGGCAGGCTGGGCGCCCGGAGCCTTGTTCGTCCCGCCGACCTTCCACTGCACGCCGGTGACGGTCGGCAGCGTGATGACACCGGACGCGTTGTTGAACGTCGGCTGGTTGGCGCCCTCCGAGAGATCCACATCGACGACCCCGGTGGTGAAGATGGCCAGAACCTCGGTGGGGTCGGGAAGCCGGGGATCGTCAGAGGCCGTACCCCAGAGGATGTCCTCGAGCGTGGCCAGATCGTCCTCATCGACCTTGGTTGAATCCACCGTCAGCAGGGACACCGGATTGTGATCGGTGACACCCACCGGAGTGGTGGAGAACTCCCACGAGAAGGCAATCGCCTCGGGTGAGTCATTGACGGTGCCGTAGGCCTTCTCCGAAGGGGAGGCCTGAGCGCCGTAGACCAGATGCAGCTTGTAGCCATGGTTCTGGCCGTCGGTGTCGTTGCCCATGAGGGTACGGTAGGTGAGACCGAAGGGACGCCGTCCCTGCTGCCCCAGCGCCACACCCGGAGTGGGCTCCGCCGTGCCATCGTTCTGCCCGAACTCGTCCGGGTAGGTGAACGCCTCGATTGTGCCGCCGAACTCCTCGGCCGAGATGAGGTTGACGTAGACGGTGTTGTCCGCGTACTGCTTGTTGGATTCCGCGCCCGACGGCGACTCTGTGACGGTGGTCAGGCCATTCCAGGCCACGCCATCGACATATGAGCCAGTGTCGTCGAGCTGATACAGGACTCCATGATCGACGCCGGTCTCATAGAGACGCTCGCCGACCTGATCCCAGGTCAGTGCGGTCATGCTAAAGGGCTCCTTCTCTTCAGAAGTAGAGGTTGAAGACCCAGTGGTTGAGCTCATCCATTGCGTAAGCTCGATCGAATGAGCACAACGGAAGCGCTTCCACCTGGTCTGGGAGTGGACTGTCGGGATTTCGGTCAACGACCGTCAACTGATACCGCTTGGCGTGGATATAGGGCCGATTATCCGCATGTTCCGTAGCCGAATCATCTCGTGCGTACAACACACAGGGAAATTCGATGGTCATGTTGTTCGGAGGCTGGTAGTAGACATGCTCCACCATTTCCGTCAGGAGATTATGGAGTTGTAACCTGGGGGCCATGGTACACCCCCCCAACCCGCAGCACGAGCCGGGGCGGCTGGACTTCCACATTGGAAACGTCCCAGCGTACCCCGGCCCATTCCACATACCGAATAGCGAAGAAATGCTCATTGGCATAAGCATCGGCCACAATTGAGATCAGGTTTCCGCTGGTGACATCAGAATTAACCTGGTCACCCTCACGAAGCCCGCGACTATTCTGGATAACATCTCCAAAATATGCATACTCAACGATCTGCTCTGTCCACACACCAGGTGCGGTTTCAGCTGACTGGCCAAACCCCACCCGACCGTGAAACTTCGCCATGGGTTCAGATGATCAGAGGGTCAGTGACTCAGTTACCCGGGGTTCCGCGGAACGTCCACTCGTCCTCGACATTGTTGTCGAAGAAGTAGCCTGCGTTCGGGACCGCGTAGATGGTCAGGTCGACGCCTTCGGCGACGGTGTACGGCGAGCCCGCTGCGGTCACAGCCGCGTTGGTGTCGCCACGCCGGTACGTGACACCGGTGGTGTCGGTGACCCGAAGCTCCGAAGCGTCGGGATCGAACGTCGGCTCGGCCGGGGCCGCACGGGTGGCGCCTTCCGCGGCCTGCTTGACGACCAGCGCCGACCGGATCTTGGTCAGGGCGCCGGAGGAACGGGCCTCGATCAGGTACTTGTACTGGTTGTAGTCGATGTCGAAGTCGTCGAAGAACGAGACCTCGCCGCCGCGGTCCGCGCCGACGGTGTAGTCCTGCAGGTTGACGATGATGCCAACCAGGTCGGGCTCGCTCTCCATGACCTCGACCGGGACAACTCCGGCCACGCCGAGCTCGGCTCCGAGGTCCGAGGCGGTGCGATAGAAGCGGCGGCCTTGCGAGTCGCGGGCCAACAGCATCTGCGTCATGACGGGCATCGTCGTGTAGAACGTCGGGAGACCCGAGCCCTTGTAGAAGCGCATCGACTCGAGGATCTTGTCCACGAGGTCGGTCTTCTTGAGGTCGCCTGAGATGTCGACCGTGATGGTCGCCGCGTACAGGTCGTCGTCGTTGAGGATGGAGCGGATGCCCGCGCCGTCCGTCGCACCCTTGGGGTCGCGGATCTTGTCCTCGTTGTCGACGTCCCGGCCGTCACCGATGAGAATCGCCCGTGCGATCTCCTCATCGAGCATGAGCCGCATCTCGCCCTTGAGCCACAGAACGACATCGAAGTCCGTGATGTCGATGATGTCGTCACGGTCGAGCTTCTGCTTCTTGTACACCGTCGCGGGAGTGGTGACCCGCTTCATGAGGCCGAAGAACTCTTCCTTCTTCAGCGTGCCCTTGATATAGCCCTTGGCTCGCGCCTCGGCGTGCGTGATGTCGGCCGTAATCGACTTGATACGCGAGAACGGGCTCTTGCGCACCTTGTTGAGGACGTCAGAGACCCACTCGGTCCGGCGCCGATCGAAGTCCGGGGTGTCGGTGATCGTCCGGGCATCCGGGAACAGGGTGTCGATGTTCTCGATGCCATGCTTGAAGGCGTAGTCCTCGAAGGCTTCCTTCAGCGACCCGCGCTTGACTGCGTCCTGGGCGATGCCGCGCATGGCATCGTGCGAGAGCACGTTCTGGATCTCCGTCGTGGCGGAGCCATTCTGCTCGAAGACATTGCGTCCCATGGTGTTCTCGGTGTCCTTGTCCTCGTGGGTGGCGAC
>Ga0070693_100000910_pt1 | contig 13158 bp, 9 predicted proteins | sample KBSK1103metaG_FD_65472 | JGI IMG/M metagenome (GOLD analysis project Ga0070693, IMG submission 65472) | Corn, switchgrass and miscanthus rhizosphere microbial communities from Kellogg Biological Station, Michigan, USA - KBS K1-10-3 metaG | ecosystem: Host-associated > Plants > Roots >...
GTCTTGTCGGCGGTGTGCGCGGTGATAAAGATCCGCGTCGGCGCGAGCACCGGCGAAGAGTGCCCGGGCGGCAGAGTAGTCTTCCATACGACGTTCTTCGCGGGCCCGAACTCAGTCGGGAGACCTGAAGTCGCTGAGACTCCCGAGCCGTTAGGCCCTCGAAATTGAGTCCAGTCTTCCGCCGCAGTCGATGCGATCGACGCGGCCACAATCAACGACGCGGTTGATAGCGCAAAGAGGATGCGTTTAGTTTTTGACATAGAAACCTGCAATAAAGAAGTTCGCCCAAGGCACATTGAGCATCAATGCTGTTGCGGGGTGGATTCTAGTAGATACTGTCGAAAAAGAAAACTGAGGCAGATGCCCGCAAGTGCGAGCGCCATGTTTTCGCATCTACTTACCGAGCACAATGTCAATTCCGGAAAGCACGAGACCAAGTTTCGTTCGCGGCAATTTCCCTGAGCGGTCGGTCAGCAGCGTTTTGTCCAAGCTGACTATCTGGGAGACATTTGCGATCGATTCCTTCGGGAGCCCGGTCAATCGAGCCGACAGCAGCACGTTTCCGGGAGCATCGGCCCACTTGATGTTGCTCGTGAGCGGAACACAGACAACCGTCGCGAGCCGGCTGCGGTTGAATGAGTCTCCCTGCACAACCACGACCGGCCTGCGGAATCCGGGCCCAGACCCGGTTGGATCCGGAAGATTTGCCCACCAGACTTCTCCCTGAGAGATCACCACTCGATGCGCTCCAGCGTGCGCCGGGCCGCCGATGAACCAAACGGATCAGGTTCAACACCGACCTCGGCGCAAACTTGATTAATCGCGTCCGTCACATGATCCGGCGCATGACGAGCTACATACTCAGCCAGCGCACGGCTGAACAACTCGCTTCGTGACTTCTTCATCCGCCGCGCCAATCGCTCTGCCTTTTCGAAGACATCGTCCGGTATTGATACCGCCGTTTTCATACCGGGAGTATAACCAGCTCGCGACCTGACGAACAAGGCTCGGCGCGAAGCCGTGGGGCGTGGGGCAGCGCAGTCTCCTCGACTCGATGATCCGGCGCGCGCCGCTTCACCACCTAAAAGGTTTATGTAACACTAAGGTCCGCCGATGAAAGACGAACGACATCGCTACGGCCAGCATTACACGCCGCCCGACGTTGCCCGGTTGCTTGCGGCCTTCGCAGTGAGGTCGGCGGCGGATACGGTCTTTGACCCGAGTTGCGGCGACGGGCGATTGCTCGTGGAAGCGATGATCGCTAAGAAGGGATTGGCGACGCGATCGAAGCGAATAGTCCAGAGTGAAGTCTTCGGTCTCGACCGTTCGCATTCGGCAATCGAACTCGCAGCGGACACGGGAGCACAAGTGGCCGTCGCAGACTTCTTTGATGTTGAACCGTCAGCGACGCTAAATCATTTGGAGCTTCCTGGCTCGTTCGATGCGATCATCGGAAATCCGCCGTACATCCGCCAGGAAGTGATCGGCAAGCGAGACAAACGTCGCATCGAAGCTCGGCTAGCGAAAGATCGCGAAGCTTCTCCCGAAGTCTTCTGGCCGCGATGGTCGGGCAGGTCCGACATCTATGTTTACTTCTTCGCGCACGCGATCTGCTTCTTGAAAGAGGGCGGGCGGCTGGTTTTTCTGACCGCGAGCAGTTGGCTCGATGCGGGATACGGCGCGGCGCTTCGAGAATTCCTGCTGAACAATTTTCGCATTGTGGCGATCATTGAATCGGCGGCCGAGAGTTTCTTTGCCGATGCGTCGATCAACACCTCGATCACGGTTCTGGAGCGCGAGTCCGAGGCGCGAGCAAGGATGGACAATTCGATAAAGTTCGTCCGGCTCAACAGGCCGCTAAGCGAGATGGCCGAAATGATATCGAGCGGCAAGACAAAGCACGTCGATTGGAGGCGCGCGTTGGCAAACGAGATCGAGCGCGAAAGCCATTCGGTAGCGACCGATGCGCATCGAATCCGAGTTATCGAACAGGCGCGCTTGATAGCTTGTAAGGGCGGCCCTCCGTGGCCGCCCCTCATTGGCAAGGAAGTGGCGACTGCGAAGAAGGGCAGTTCTCCGCGGCATCCTCTCGCTGGCAAGGACCTGGCACTCGCAAGAAGGGGCGGCCACGGAGGGCCGCCCATACAAGGCTGGGGGAAGTATCTGAGAGCCGATGATGTTTTCTTTCACATACTCGAACGTGGCCGCACGCGGCTACAACCACTGTCCGGCCTCGCGCGCGTCAGGTTCGGCGTGAAGACCGGCGCTAATGATTTCTTCTACGTGACCGAGAACAGACAAAAGGAAGGTGAAAAAGGGGAAAGGGGAAACGGAAAAGGGAAAAGCGAAAGACTGACCGAGCTCGGCAGTTTAGCTTCGGTGCGGCGAGGGCTCACGACCGGTGCGAATGATTTCTTTTATCTCAGGCAACGTTCAATCAAACACCCAACCCCTAACCCCCAACCCCCAACCCCCAGCAGCATCGCTGTGATTGACTCAAGCGGTTCGACCCGAACGATCGAATCGCGATTTCTCACGCCGGTGATCTTCTCGCTCAAAGAGATTCCCGGCATCGGGCTCAATCAAGTCGAAGGTGGAAAACTTTTCTTCCACTGCTCAGCGAATCGCGATGAACTCACCGGCAGCCTGGCGCTCAAATACATTCGATCCGGCGAGCGCGCGGGCTACGACGCTCGCCCAAGTTGCGCCGCGCGCGAACCGTGGTACTCGGTCGCAAACGGACGCAGACCCGCGCCGTTGATCTTTCCCTCCAAAGTAGGCGAGCGATGGCTGGTCGCGTTGAATCGCGCGGGCGTCTTCGAAGACAAAAAACTCTACGGCATATTCCCGGCGCGCGGAGTTTCGGCGTTGGTCCTCGCGGCGTTACTCAACTCGACGTGGGCTCGCTACTACGCCGAGATCACTTGCCGTCAAATGACCGGCGCCCAGGCGATCGCGGACATCGATGTGGCAGTCGCCGAGCAGATAATGATTCCAGACCCCCGAAACATTTCGCCGCCCATCAAGAGGAAACTAGTAGCTGCAGTTCTGGAGTTATCTCGCCGTCCGGTGGGTTCAGTGTTTGAAGAGATCAAGCGCCCCGACAGGCTAAGGCTCGACGGATTGACGCTCGAAGCGATCGGCTTCACTCAGAAACTAGAGCGTGACGCGGTGTTGGATCAATTATACAAAGCAGTGACGGAGCTAGTGGCGCTGCGCATCTCAAAATCCACGCGTATGTGATCGCGCCGTTGCGTTAGAACCTCAGTCTCAGTGATAACTGAATCAACCGGGGGCCGCCGATTGCCCCACCGGTTGTCCCGATCGAGGGCGCGCTTGCCGTACCCAACGTCTGTGTGATCTTGCCGAAGTTGGCGTTACTCAGGTCGCTCACCGGGTTGGCGAAGTTTGGATGATTGAACAGATTGAAGAAGTCGGCCCGGAACTGCAGCCGCGTCCCCTCGCCCAGCTTCCTCGATAGCGCGAAATCTTTGGCGACCGCGAAGTCACAGTTCTGAAGCCCCGGCCCGTAATATTGATTGCGACCCGACGTGCCCACGCGGCCTGCCAGCGCAGCGGTGAACCACGTCCGGTCGAACGCTGCGTCAGGATTTCGATTGTCTTGTGACAACGGTCCGAGCCTGGCAAGGTCAGGCCGATCGCCTGCGGCCGGGCTGAGGCCTGAAGCGGCAGCCTGGTTGAAGCCGCTCGAATCGGGCCCGCCTGTCACTACCGTAAACGGATAGCCTGATTGAAGCGTGACTACTCCTGAGATTTGCCATCCGCCGAACAGCGCTCGCGAGAAGCCCGAGAAGCCATTGTCCCATCCGAGCAGTCGATGCCCAGGTCCAATCGGAAGATCAATCACATACAGGAGGTTGAAGCGATGCCGGATGTCGAACGCGGAAGGTCCGTGCTCGACTCGCAGATTCTTCGAGTCCACCGGCGCTCCCGTTTCTCCAAGCAAATTGTTCGATCCGAAATACGATGAGTTGTAGTCGAGCGATTTGCCGAACGTGTAAGACCCTTGTACGAAGAGGCCGCGGCGATCCTGATACTTCGCAGTTAGCACCAGCCCGTTGTAGTTCGAAGAACCGATTGATCTCGCAAGCTGCACGTTACCGAAGTGATTGTCCGGAAACACCTGTTCATTTGGCGCAACGGGTCCACGTTTTGCCGGGTCGCGAACGATGACTGCCGGTTGATTCACGTCGATGAAGATCCCAAGCTTGTGCCCGGAACTGCCCTGGTAATCGGCTTCGATCGAAAAGGCGTCGCTCAGCTTTCGCTGAATCCCGAGGTTATATTGATACAGGTACGCGCTTCGAAGATTCGGATCGACTCCCTGAAAACTTATTACTCCGACGGTCGGAGTTCCCGGCCCCTGCCTGGAGAAGTTCGAGATCAGCTGCACGTTCTGATTGAAGCCGACGGCCCACGGAAATTTTGCCGGCTGCGTGACATTCGCTGTTTGAGTGACTTGCAAATTGTAAGGCGGCCCAAGCGCCATCGAGGACGGGACGTTGTTGAAAAGGTCGTCGTAGGCTACGCGAACCCCGCCGCGAATTACGGTTTCGCTTACGCCGAAAACGCCCCGAAGCATTCGAGGGCTATAGGCAAATCCGAACATCGGAGCGAAATTGTTTTTGTCCGAATAAACGCCGCTCGATGGAAGCGTGAATGGCGCTTTGCGAAAGATCAGCGACGCCGGGCCCTTCAGAGCAGGGTTAATATCGAGCACGCGATCGGTGGCAACCACCACAGGACCAACTCCGGGAACATAGTTCGTGGCGTGACCGCGAATCTCTTCGACGGCGGACGGGTATTCGTAACGTATACCGTAGTGCAGCGTGAGATTTTCACGGACCTTGAACTCGTCCTGCCAGAACAAGTCCCACGGATTGCGCCGCCAGTATGCGAGTGTGCTCCCGGTGCGGAAGTTGGAAGCCTGCACAAGCCCCTTCGCGAAGTCGGCAAAGGTCGCGAAGTTGAATGCGCCCCGCGAAGCTCGATCGAGATAACGGCGCAAATCCTCGCGCCGCATGTGCAAGCCCCAACGCCATGAATGCTTCGACCAACCGAACGGCGCGTTGAGCGACAGGTTGTCGAACAATTCCAACGTGGCAGACACGCGGCCCTGAGGGAAGTTGATATTCGTTCCAAGCGCAGCGAAGCCTCCAGCAACCGTGACCGTCGGCAGACCTGAGTTCAGCGGGTCGCGTGCGGCATCGACTACACCCGGCAAGGGCTTGCCGCTGATGTCAGTGAAGAGTGTTGCCGCGTTTAGTCCATCGTCTTGTACCGCTCGCTCCATAACGTTGCGCGAATACCCGAGGCGAAACTCGTTGATGAAACTCGAGGAAAACGTATGGACCTCGCCGAGCATTATGGATCGCTGCAAGGGCTCGCCCTGATTGCCGCCGGTCTCGGGCGTGGGTCCGCCCACGAAACTCGACGCACGATATTCGGCCCATCGCCCGGAGAGTTGGCCGCTTGCGCCGAGCCGGTGATCGATGCGAATGAGTCCCGTGTCGTCATTGTCTTCGTTGGGTACATTACCGATGAAGTTCAACGTCCCGGTGGCGTTAGGAAGCGGCCAGAATTCAAGAAGCCGTTTTGAGATGATGTCGGTTACCGACGCACGTTCGGCCAGCGTTGGCACTCGCGTAGAGCGCACAACAGGAGCTACCTGGCGAAACCCTTCGTAAGCCGCAAAGAAGAAGGTTCGATCTTTAACGAGCGGCCCGCCCAGGGTCACGCCGAACTGATTGCGATTCAGAACGCTCTTCTTCCCGCCGAGTTTGTTGGTAAAGAAATCGGCGGCGTCGAGCTTTGTGTTGCGCAAGTACTCGAAGACGCCGCCGTGAAGCTGATTCGAGCCTGTCTTTGTGACGATGTTGACCTGGCCGCCGCTTCCACGCCCAAACTCCGGCAGCGGCACGCTCGTTTGTACCGCGAATTCCTGGACGGCGCCGGTGACGCGAAACGAATTGAGCGGACCATTCTGCTGCGTGTCCATGTTGCTGACGCCGTCCAACAGATAGACGTTCGATTGCGAGCGAGCGCCCGCCGCGTTGAAGCCACTGCCTTGCGTACCGGGAGCCGCGGGCACAGTGCCTGGCGTCAGGACGGCAAGATCGAGAAACTGCCGCGCGTTCAAAGGCAGGCCGGCGATGGTCCGGCCGTCGATGACTGTACTCAGAGTGGATTTACCCGGCTCGAGCAAGGGTGAGACGGCGGCGACTTCGATCACTTCCGAAACATCGCCTACCTGCATTGTAATTTCAATGTGAGTTACCTGGTCTACCTGGACGATGACCGCCGGAATGGTGATGCGCTTGAAGCCGGGGGCTTCGGCCGAGAGCGGCCAGTTCCCTGGTTCCAGTTGCACGAACTGAAATGTTCCGTTCGCATCCGAGAGAGTTGTCCTGTGAGTGCGTGTCGCGGGGTTCAGCAGCTTGATCGGGACCCCGGGCACGGGCGCCCCCGACTGGTCCTTAATCACCCCGCTGATGCTGCCCGTGGGCGACCGAAAGCTGAAGCCCATAACGAGCAGCATCGCGGTAAGGAACAACACACGGTTGCCGCACGCCCTTTCCACCGATCACCCCCGGGTTCGTTGTGTGACGCGACGATTAAAACGTCGATTTCGGATTGGAAGTCAGTTACACCTATGCGAAGGGCTTTCCTCTGCGCTCCTCAACCCTGAACCCTGAACTCTGAACCCAAAACTGCACGTCTCGCTTAGTGATGCTTGACGACGCTCTTGTTGCTGACGACCTCGAGCAGTTGCATCATCCCGCGATCTTCGTGAGCGAGGATGTGGCAGTGCTGCACGTACTGGCCGGTGAAATCAACAAATCTGGATCGCATCGTGAAGTAACCGGGTGTTTGGGCATAGCCCGTGGCCGGATCCAGGATGACCGCGCCGTTCTGGGTCTTCGCTATCGGAATCGCGAAGTTGTCCCACCAGATTGGCGGCCCCACGATGATGGTCTTCGTGTTTCCGTACTTCTTCTCGGCTGCTTCCTTCTCTCTTGCATCGCCGACGATTCTGAGCGGCACGGTCATTTTGTTTGGATCGAAGACCTCAATAATCTGAAACGGGTTCACGTGAATGTGGAAAGGGTGAGCAACGCCGGTCTCGTTGTAAATCGTCCACTCTTCCGCGGTATCGAGGAGCATTACTTGATTGACTATGCCGTCGCTGAACTGCTGGCGGTCAATGGTGTATTGCGGCGACGATCCGTCCGGGTTTCGCCCGGCGGCGGTTCGGCCCTTGTCCCAACCATAGACCAGTCTCCGTTGGAGATGGATATCACTCTCCTTGATGTCATTCAGAAACGGCGGCATGGGTGGAAAGTCACTTTCAGTTTGTGGAAATCCCATCGACATAGCAGTGCCGGCAACCTGAATGAATAAGATTGGGGCAGTTACCGTACCCACGACGTACAAGCCGGGTTGAGCGGGCGCCTGAACGAGCAGGTCAACTCGATTCGCCGGGGCCATGGTGATTGGATTTTTCCCGTTGTCGGGCTTGTTGTAGTTTCGATAGGCGTACTGAACGCCATCCTGCGCAGTCTGCTTGAATTGAGGCGGTGGGGTAACCGGCCCACTTGTCGTCGGGCATGAATTGAACTGGATTGTGATTGGCGCCGACACCGTTGCGTTTACCAGGCGCCATAGTTGAACCTGCCCGGGCTGCATCTTTACAAACGGAGTGAATTGGCCGTTGACAAGCAATGGTCTCTTCTGTGGGTTAGGCCTTAACAGATTCGGATCATCGACGATCTGTTGGAAGACCATGACCACTTGATCCAGCTTATGCCCCGCTTTCTCGTAGAACGCTTTAAGTGCCCCGTCGTATCCCGTGGGCGTGTTGTCCTCGATGATAAAAGCGCCCGAAAGCCCGTTGAACATGTTGATCGCCGTCGAGCCGTGTTTGTGCGAGTGATACCAGTGCGTCCCCGGAGCCTGTCCCATCTTCACTCCTGGGTGATCTTCGCCACCCGGATGGTGAGATTCCTCATATCTTGGAATCTTGAAACAGTAAGGATATGAGCCGACGTAATAGGGCGGCCACGCGCCATGGGTAATGGCTTCGACGTTCTGAGGCCACAATCGCAAATACTCGGGGAGCCCGCGTCCGTTCGGATTGGCTCCCGGCCCGGTATACGGCGCCGTTGAGTCATATTCCTTGATCAGCCGCTCCTGATACATTCGCCACGACAGCGGAAGGTCCTCCCACCTTTGCGGTATGTGCCGTGTCTCACATTCCTCGAACGTTTGCCGGAACGCTTGTTGAACATCCTTCTCGAGCACTGTTGTGCTTGGCCAAATGTTGACCAGGACATTGTCTCCGGTGGTTGACGGAGTGACGTGAGTCCCGTGGAAGTGAATATTGGCCGCGCTCGACGCGTGCAGACAGTTAGGGAATTTGTCGGTCGCCGGATAATAGTTTTTATTACCCGGAACTCTGAGTTCATCACAGCCCTCGGCCTTCCCGTATTCACCGTTAGCCAGCGAGTCGGGGAAGTGCGTGACATTGACCTGATTGAGAAAGGTGATTTGAACGTTATCACCGACGCTGCAGCGAAGCGTCGGGCCGGGGCGCGGAGGTCCGGGAGGCGCGGGAGCCGGCTGGTCCTGCGGCGGCCAGCTCTGGCTCGAGTTGCCGGGATTGTGGCCGACGTAGTATCGGAGCCTTGCCTTCACAGATGTCTTTGTCGAAGTAGGCACCGTGCGTTCCCCGTCTACGACTCTCAGCACAGCTTGCAGGTTGTTGCCGTTTCTTGTGATCTCAACGATGCGCGTGAGTTCACCCAGGTCTGTAACGGGCGGGCAAGCGGTCTGGCTCGGGCCCGCCGCCTTCAACAGCGCGGGCGGAAGAAACTCCGCCAGGGCGACGCTTGAGGTAGCGGCCAGCGCCTGGAGCATGAACCTTCGGCGGGCTGCGAAAGTCTTCTCTTGCGTGGTGCCCACGGCAGTCTCGTTGTCTTCATCAGCTTGCAGTTTCACTTCGTCAGCTTCTGCCATAAGACATCTCCTTGTTTTTTAACTTACTGTGAGCGTGCCCTTCTCATTCGCGTGGAGAGCGCAGACATACTGCACTGCATTTGGGCCGGGCGGCGTTGGAACTTTTTGAAATCCGAACCTGTTCGAGGTAGCGGGTTGACCGTCCAGGCTTCTCGCGATCTTATCGACCCAATCGTCAGCCGCACCGCCGACGGGCATCGGCTGGTGCTCGGCTCGTTCGTCGTTGTTGCGCCAGAAAATTACGTCGCCAACTTTGACCGGCTGATTCGACGGCGAGAACTCAGCCGTTTGGTTCGGCGTCGGGGTGCCTATCGGGTTTATTTCGATCACTATGGTTGGCATAGTAGAACTCCTTTCTATCGAGGCAACTAATCAATTCAACAAGAGCGCCTATCTATCAAGACAAATCCGAGCCGCTGCGTGCGTCGCGCATTTGAATTGCAACGCATCAGGAACTCGCAGGCGGCCAGCCCTTGATCGGCGAGCCCCTACTTTATGGTGAGCCTCGTTCTCTTGAACTGGATCTACTTGAAAGTGATGCAAAACCCCGGAGGCTCAACGGCGGCGGCAGTCTATGCCAGCGAATCGGCTGGTGTCAATCCTACATCCACACCTGCATTCACTCTGTGCTGTAGCCTACGCCTCCAGCCGCGGCGGTGTCAGCAAAACTGCTTCACCACGCAAAGAGGAACCTGCTGGACGAGCGCCTCGTTCTGTCCTATTCTATCGCCAGTGTGCCAGCCTGAAGCACAACACTAAGGAGCCCGCGATGGGACTCTCCGCCGTCTACCTCGGCGATCAAACCTGGGAACACTACATCGGCAATCGCGAAACGCTCGCGCGCTTCGAGAAAGCCGTGCAGCAGCAAGCCGGGCGAGTCGAAGACTCTCTCGCAATGCTTGGCTCGATGCAATTCGCGTTGAGCGAACCTGACTATCAAATCGCCCTCGAAGCCGGACTGGGAGCGATTGGCGCGGGCACAAGCCTCACGGATCGCGATGCGGCCCGCAGCCTCGAGTTCGGATTCGACAAGCTTGCCGGCGGACTCGATCAACTCAATGCCGATTTCAATCTTCTGCTGGGCGATCTGATCTGGAAACTCGAGATGCACGAGCAGACGCTGAGCAATATGCTGCTCGAGCTTCGGCTGGCGGAGTTCGAACGCGAAGCTCGCGCCTATCGAAGCCGCGCCGAGAAGGCTTATTTGAACGCCTGGTATGAAGAAGCACTGGTGGATTTTCTGGAGGCTGAGAAACGCAACTATCCCGACTTCGCGGTGCTTCGATCGATCGCAAACATCTGTCTTTATCATTCGGTGAATCTCGCGCAGTCGCTCGAATATTTTTGCAAAGCCGCGAAGTATTCGCGTCCAAGCCACCGGCGGCAATCGGCGGAAGCTCACTACTTCGCCGGAATCGTGTGCGCGCTTCAGCGGCGCTTTGAGGATGGCATCACGCATTTCAGCGAAGCGCTCGCCCTCAATCCGGAGCTTTTTGATGCTCATTATCAAAGCTCCTGTCTTGCCTCGCTGCTTCAGAATGCCGAGCCGGCCGTCGCAAGTCTCGAACTCGCGATCAAGGGCGACCCGAGATATTACGAACGGGCAAAAGCCGAACCGGTTTTCGACTGCATTCGATCTGAGATCCAGGCGCTCCTGGACCGGCTGATGGAACCCGTGCAACGCAAGCTTGCCGAGGTGAGCCGCGACGCAACGATGCTCAAGCGCTACGTCATCGCGACGCCTGAAAAACGGCACGCGTTGTCAGACATGTTTCAAAACGTCGAGCAGCGCGTCGCCGAAGCCAAAACCTACCGGACCGGTATTCAATTCATGCAATCGCTCTCCGAAGTTCAGCAGGAGATGCAGGGCATTTACGATCAGTTCTACAAGCAGTATGAAATCGGCACTCGAGATTATGTGCGGTCGGTCGCGATCAGTCCCGACGGGCGGCTGATCGCATCGGGATTTCTCTACGAAGGAATCAAAGTGTGGGAAGTCGACAGCGGAGTGCCGCTGCACTCGTTGCGCGGTCACATCGCGAGCGTAAACTCGATCGCGTTCAGCCCCGACAGTCAGTGGCTTGTTTCTGGCAGCCGCGATCGCACGATCAAGCTGTGGGACGTATACGCCGGCCGCGAGCTTCGAACGCTTGACGCAGAAGACTGCGGCGAAGTGCGCTCGGTAACGTTTAGTCCCGACGGATTGTGGCTCGCTTCGGGAACCACCGATTCAATTGTCAGGCTGTGGCGCGTGGTCACCGGAAGAGAAGTTCAACCGATGGAAGGTCACGAGGGTCCGATCACCTCGACTGTGTTCAGCCCCGATGGCCGATATATCGCATCCGGAAGCCTGGACCGGACAATCAAGCTCTGGGAAGCCGCCACCGGGCGCGAGGTGAAGACATTCGCCGGCCACACCGCGGGCGTGGTGTCGCTCGCATACAGTCCCGACGGCCGGTTGCTGGTGTCGGGCGGCGAAGACAAGATGGTTCGAATTTGGGATGTGGACACGGCGCGCGAGATTCGAACGCTGACGGGGCATATCAACGATGTGACGTCTGTAGCTTTCAGTCCAAACGGCGAGCTGGCGGCGGGCGGAAGTCTCGGTCAGACGATCAGGATTTGGAAAGTGTCGAGCGGGCGTTTGATCAAGACGCTGTGGTTCAGCGAGATCAGTTGGCATCCGGTCGCGTTCAGCCCCAAGGGTCAATGGATGGCGCTCGCAAGCCGCGATGTTCAACTCTGGCTCAAAGCGCTACTGACCGAAGAGGAATACGCCGAGGTGAAGGCGGGAGAAGAACGCGCGATGCTTATGCGCCGTGAATTCGAGGGCCTCGCACACGAGCTTGCGGAACTGAAGAGATATGAGAGAGACGAAGCCGCGCAGGAAATCATGAGGGCCGCGCGCCGGGCTTCAGGAGAATGCGAGGAGTGCGGAACTCGCCTGTCGCTTCTGCGAAGAGTCACTCGCCGTCATCGCTGCAAGGATCATCGACTGAAGTGGCAGTTGAGGTCAGGCGAAGAGGAGTCACCGCGCGCGTACCTGGGTTGAGATCGCCACGAAGCCGCCAAGCCACAAAGAGGCACGAAGCCGTCCTGGTGCTGCCCTGTGTCTTCGAGCCTTTTTTGGCGCATTCTCCACTCTCACTCACCACCCTCATACGGAAACCGATGAATCCCCCTCACGCATTCGCTGAGCGCTTCGAGCAGCGACTCGCCCCAGCCGCAGGGTGTGTATGGCGCGGTCTTCTGATTTGTTTGCTTATCGGCTTCGGCAAAGAAACGCATGTGGTGAACGTTTCGATCGACGAACTCTCTGACCGTGATGACGAAGTCCACGTCGCCGTCCGGCTGCTGCTTCTTCATCGAGAAAAGATGAAGCTTCGCCAGCTCGTCAGTAGGCTCGACTTGTGCAAAGGTCCAATCTGAATCTGACATTCTTCCTTTTCCCTCCAGTGTTCAGTTCTTTCGCTCAGCTACCGGCGTGAACAACAGATCCTGAAAATCAAAGCTGAAATCCGTGAGCGGCGAAACAGGAACAATCTTCATCTGCTCGATGGCGCCGTCGGGTTTGAGCGCGAACGAAACAAAAGCATCCGCGTTCAAGCTGCGATCTCGCCAGCGAACCTTGAACGTGTCGTATTGCCAGTGTTCCAGATCGCCCGTCAGTGACGGCGTGTGTGTGAATCGAAGCACCAGCTTACCGTTCTCCTGACCGATCGTCGCTTCACCGTACCACGCATCAACGTATCGCCCGGCGTATTTGGCAATGGGCAGCGAGGGCTTGGAATCCACAGCGCGCCCGGCTGCTTGTTGCTTCTCGACTTGGGCGGCTCTTGCTTTGCCTTGTTCTTCCAGCGTACGAAAAGCCGCGGTCCAATCCGTTTCCGGCGCGCCGAGATAATGATCGAAGACCTGATAAACAATCGATTGAAACGCGCCGCCCGATTCCTGATTTGTCAGCACCACGACTCCGAGCTTGAGATCGGGAATCAGCGCGACGCGAGACACGTAGCCGGGCAACCCGCCGGTATGCGAGACGACTTTCTTCCCTCGATAGTCCGTCAGTCCCCAGCCCAGTCCGTATGCCGAGAAGTTCGCCTTCAAAGCGGCAAGAGGAGG
>Ga0070693_100000913_pt1 | contig 13133 bp, 4 predicted proteins | sample KBSK1103metaG_FD_65472 | JGI IMG/M metagenome (GOLD analysis project Ga0070693, IMG submission 65472) | Corn, switchgrass and miscanthus rhizosphere microbial communities from Kellogg Biological Station, Michigan, USA - KBS K1-10-3 metaG | ecosystem: Host-associated > Plants > Roots >...
TTCTGGTTTCTGGTTTCTGGTTTCTGGTTTCTGGTTTCTGGTTTCTGGTTTCTGGTTTCTGGTTTCTGGTTTCTGGTTTCTGGTTTCTGGTTTCTGGTTTCTGGTTTCTGGTTTCTTTTGCTCGTTTCCCGTGCTCACGCGAACCCCGTGGTTCACGAACAACCAGAAACCAGAAACTAGAAACCAGAAACCACAAACCAGAAACCAGAAACTAGAAACCAGAAACCTTCATTGTTGCCTCTCAAGCACCCATCCAAGCCACTCATGCGCGCGCTCGAACAGCGAGCGGCGTTTCCACTGCTCGTAGGTAATTTCCAAACTGTCCGCCAGGTCGCGCGTGAAGTCTTCCTGCAAGCGGGCCGCCAGTTGGCCGTCGAACGCGGCGAGATTCACTTCGTCGTTCAAACCAAATGAACGATTATCCAGATTTGTCGAGCCGACGACGCTCCAGACATCATCGACAAGCATGACCTTTGCGTGCAGCATCGCGGGCAGGTATTCGAAGATCTGCGCGCCCTCTCTGAGCAGCGGTCCAAACAACCGGCGGCTGGATGTTCTGGTCAGCAGATGGTCGGTCTTCTTACCCGGCGTAATGATTTTGATCTTCACCCCGCGCTCTTTGATAGCGCGAACCAGTTCTTTCCGGGCGCTGCGATCCGGCAGGAAGTAAGGAGTCGCAATGCAGATACTTTTTCGAGCGGATGCGATGAGCGTTTGATAGAGGAACCGAGCGCGAGTTGATTCGCCGACCGAAGGCGAGCTGTCAACGACCAGCGCCTTCGAAGTTCCCGCCGATTCGAGCAACGGAAAATAGTCGATGCCAGTCAGTACTTCACCCGAAGCTTCCACCCAATTCTCCACAAAGGTTGATTGAAGCTCGGTGACGGCGTCGCCTTCGACGCGAAACATCGTGTCACGCCAACGCGGGCTCTTGCGGCGTCCATACAGCCAGTGATCGCCGACGCCCGCGCCGCCGATGAATCCGATCCTGCCGTCCACGATTATCAACTCGCGATGCGTGCGATTGTTGATTCGAGGCAGCGTATGCAGGCGGATCGGGTGATACCATTCGACGCGCCCACCCGCCGACGTAAGCGGTTCGAAATATTCGTTCCATGTTGCAAAGCTGCCGACCGCGTCGATCACAAGATTAACCTGGACTCCGGCTCGCGCCCTGTCGGCAAGCGCTTCGATGAATCGATGGGCGACTCGTCCCTTTTGAAAGATGTAAGCTTCGATATTGACGTTGTGCTCGGCGTTTCGAATCGCCTCGAGCTCGGCTTCGTAAAAGACCTCGCCGTTGGTGAGCACTTCGATACGCGTGTTCCGGTGAATAGTCGAATTCGCCAGCGCACCGAGGATTCGCAGGAAGTCTTCGGATTCGAGGGCCACCGCGGGAGGCGCCGCGATCCGATAGCGCAGCCCGGGCTCGAACAACGCGAGGAACAGCATCAACAGCAGGAATGCAATCGCTACAATTGCGATCAGGTCAAAGCCAGGCAAGTTCACCAAAATCATAATGCCGCCCGATTCGAGCGAATAATCAAGAACTAAGTTTCCATCTGAAATATTAGCGGACAACCGCCGGTCCCGTCTCGCGATCGCATTTCATCGCGCCGAAAACATTTCACCGAACGTGGCATCATTTCCAATATTCGAGACGTATAACAATCGATCGAGGCGGCTTCAGGTAAGAAGGTTGGCAAACAACAGATGAACAAGATTGCCGTAATCGGCGTTCCATCGAGCGCCGGCGCTCGCCGCATTGGTCAGGAACGCGCGCCTCAATCGTTTCGTCAGGCAGCTCTCATCGAGCGTCTCCGTGCAAGCGGGCTGCACGTGGATGACTTTGGAGATCTGAACCCGGTCGCTTTTCGCCCCGACAAAGAAAATCCTAAAGAGCAGAACTCAGTTCTCGTGCGCGATGTCGCCGCGCGAGTAGCCCAGCAAGTCTCAAATGCTCTTCAACATAATGCGAAGCCCATCGTTCTGGGCGGGGATTGCACGATCACGCTCGGTGTTCTCGCGGGCATGATCCGTCATCGTCCATCGCTTGGATTGATGTACTTCGATGGAGACATCGATTTGAACACGCCCGAGACGACGGAGTCAGGGATATTTGACGGGATGGTTATGTCTCACATAACGGGAGATGGCGCGGATTCGTTGACACACATCGGCCCTCGATATCCGCTCATGCCCGAAGAGCACATCGTCCTGTTCGGATATAACTCCGAGGCAGGTTGGATGGATGCCGCTGAAGTTCAGCGCCTTGAAGAATGTTCAATGATGAAATACCCGGTGACGAAGATTCGCGGAAGAGCGCGCGAAGCGGCGGCCGAGGCATTCGCCACGTTGGAGGCCACGGCTCCACAGATTCTCGTCCACTTTGATGTTGACGTGATTGATGCCAATGATTTCCCGGCTGCTGATGTTCTTCACACTGGGGGGCTTGCCTTTGACGAGGCGATGGATGTGTTGAAGGTCCTGGCTTCGAGCTCCTCGTTTGCGGGCCTCGTTATTACTGAGTTCAATTCTGTGCGTGATCCCGATGGAACGCTTGCCCAGCGGCTGGTCGAGGCTCTTGTCGGGATATTAGCCGCCGCGCACCCGTATTGGGATAACGGTAACTCGGCTTAGACTGGTTGAGGCGTAAATCGACGAAGGAAATGTGCTCAATGTCTTCCAGCGGAATTAGGGAAAGCGATGTCACCAGGTTGCCCCCACTGGCTGAAGATGTAAGCCGAGTAACTCGTCGATGACAACGGGATAATCCAGACCCCCTGAGACTCGCGCCAGATTCCCGGATCTGCCTTGCCGTCGCCATCGAAGTCACCAATCACTTGAGTGTCGCCAAGGCTGGGAAAGCCAGCCGATACGAACAACGGTTGACCGGGCCCGAAGCCGTAATTTTGGCTCGACAGCAGAATCGCATAGGCCGCGCTTTGTCCGCTCGATGGAGGCACCATATAACCGATGTCCGATTTGCCGTCTCCATCAAAATCGCCAATGATCGGTTGCAGTCCAGCGCCACCCCAACTGAAAAACAGCGGGCTGCCGGTGCTGTAAGCGTGCGACGACTGCAGTATCCCCCAGAGGCCGTCGCGATAAAAACCGATGTCGGCCTTGCCGTCGTGATCGAAGTCGGCGGCCACGGGAATGTCTCCGAGTTGACCCCACTGAGCGAAGATGTGATTCGTGTAGCTCGACGATGAGGTTGGGAGAATCCAGACGCCTTGCGAGGCACGCCAAATACCGGGGTCGCCTTTTCCGTCACCATCAAAGTCTCCAACGACCGGTATGTCGCCGAGGCTCGGGAATCCCGCGGGTATAAACAAAGGCTGGCCAGAAGCAAAGCTGTAGCCTCTACTCGACAGCAGAATCGAGTAGGTTGCGCTCTGACCTCCGCCGGGAGGAACGATGTAGCCGATGTCGGCCTTGCCGTCACCGTCGAAGTCGGCGCAAATCGGCTGCAACCCGCCGCCGCCCCAACTGAAGAATTGCGGGCTGCCGGTGCTGTAAGTCTGCCCCGACTTCAGGAAGCCCCACAGCCCCGCTCGATGGAAGCCCAGTTCGGTCTTGTTGTCGCTGTCGAAATCCATCTTGAAGTAGCTCAGCCCGGCTGCCGAAATGCCGGACTGGGCGACGGTGAAGGTTTGGCCGGCAACGGTCAGGGTGCCGGTTCGGGAGTCGACGTTGAGGTTCTGACCAACCGAATAGTTGACCGTGCCGTTTCCGGTGCCGCTTGAGCCGGAGGTGACGGTGATCCAATTTGGATTATTGCTAACGGCTGTCCACGGACAGTCGGCATTGATCATCACCGTGAACGTGTCGGGGCCGCCATTAGCGTTGAAAGACTGGCTCGACTTGCTCAAGCTTGCCATGCAGGAGCTGACCGTGAGTGTGAAGCTGCGCGTGGTTGTTAAGTTGCAGTTATCGGTCAGGGTTACGGTGACGGTGTAATCGCCGGGCGGGTTAGCGCCCATAACAGTCACTGCGCCGGTGGCGGTATTGCCGGAAAGAGTGCCGGCGAAGGAAGCAGGCGCAGCCACGGCCGTAACGCTGGTAACACTGTTGTTGTCGCTGGGGGCGACGGCCGGTGTTACCGCGATCGTGCCGCCCGGCAGGACAGTCGAATCGGGATAGTTGCCGACCGCTGGAGGATCGTTCGCGGTGACCGTCACAACGAGCAGGGCGTTGGCGCTGCCCGAAGTGCTGTTGGTTACCTTGAGGGCAAAGCCGACACTGTTGGAGGTACAAGCTGCGATGACATCAGCCGTCACCACGCCCGCAGCGTTGACGCTGATGTTCGAGACAGTGACGCCATTGCTGGTGGCCGACGCGCCGTTGTTGACGGTGACGGTCAACGTGTCCAGGGCCTGATGGGGATCAGTCACATTGGCGATGGTAGAGTTGCTCGCTGCGCTGCCTCGCTGCCGGCTCACAGCCACAGGGGTGATCGTGGGCCGATCGTCGTCCAAAATTCGCACCGTCGCAAGGTTTCCTACAATTGCATTCACGGGATTCGACAACACGACTCGGAACGTCTCGTCTGATTCGCTGATCGTGTCGCCGATGATTGAGACCGTAATCGGTTGCGTCATTACTCCGGGTGAAAAGGTAAGGCTGCCCGATGCCGCAACGTAGTCGACGCCGCTTGTTGCCGACACAGCACTGGTATTGTAATCCACGGATATCGTCTTTCCTGTTTGAGCCGATAAGGTAACCGTGACGGTTGCATTCGTATTGCCGCTGTCTCCCTCGGGCACATCAATGCTGTTCATAGTCAGTACCAAAGGCGTGCTGCTGTCCTGGATTGTCATCGTCGCAATGACCGGATTTCCCAATGCCTCCAGATCCGTGACGGCGCTCAATACCAGTTGCACAGTTTCATCTGCTTCGGGCACTCCATCGTTTGCAACTGGAATGCTGAACGTCTTGCTGGTTTCTCCATCCGCAAATACGAGTGTTCCTGAAACGGCCGTGTAATCGGATCCGGCAGTCGCGGTACCATCCGCGGTGCTGTAGTTGACTGAGACCGTGCCCTTGCTGCCGCCGGCGCGAATCAACGTGATCAGCGCGTTGCCAACATCCTCGCTCACTTTGTAGGTTCCAGTGTTGAACTGGATGCTTCCGATTGCGTTGCTGGAGTCGCACGGCGAAAACTCGGAGGTGTTGCCTGCTGGATCCGTAGCCGTCGCGGTGAGTACCCTGCCGGACGCCAGGGCCGATGACGAGACGAAATTTATCGCCGCGGCGCCGTTGGCGTCGGTTGTAACATTAGTCGTATCGAAGAAGCGCGCTCCTTCACCATTGCCCAAAGGATCGCACGCTGCGTTTGAATAGAAATCGATGCGGAAGCTCGTATTGGGTTTCGAGTTGAGCGTCCCTTGAATCGTAGTGCTGCCGGCGCCTGAACCCACCGAAGTTAATAGCGGAAAGTTCTGAATGTTGTTAGCGCCGGTATCCGCGTCTCCGGGATCGTTAGCAGTCACTCCAGTGGGAGAAAGATCGATTCCTAAACCGTTATTGGAAAAAATGGAATTCCCTAAGATCGAATTACCCGTGCCAGAAGAGATGCTCACACCAGGACCCGAGTTGAAACAAATCCGATTACCCGCTCCGGTTTCAGCTCCCCCAATGATGTTATTTGATGAGTCATTAATACGGATACCCGCCAAAGAATTCGGAAGCGGAGAAGCGCCCATCGCGTTCAGGCCGATAATGTTTCCCTGAATTGTGTTACCGATAGGCCCTGGAGCGATCGAACCGCCTATTTGAATTCCAACCTTATTTCCTGAGATCACATTCTGCGATCCTGGCGTCAATCCGCCGATCAGATTGGATGAACCCGAAATCGAAATACCCGCAAGCGGATTGTTCAAGGCCACATTGCCGGTCACATCTGTCCCGATATAGTTGCCCTGAACGGTGGCCTGCGTGCCGGAGTTGTTGGAGCCGAGCGAAATATTTCCAAACCCGCCGTTTCCTGAGATCACGTTGCGCGCTTCCGGTGTCGTGCCGCCAACCAACGCGCCGTTACCCGCAACGACTCCACTCCCGCCATTTCCCAGAACCGACGTGCCTGTGATGTCGGTCCCGATGAAATTGCCTTGCAGCAGACTTCCCGGACCACTGATTGACACGCCATCGCCCGTGTTCCCTGAAATGAGGTTGCGCGCGCCAGGGACGGTTCCTCCAACAAGGGTACCGGCACTAGCCGAAATGCCAGTATTATTGCCAACGGCGGCAGTGGCGGTTGCGTTTACGCCAATTAGATTTCCCTGAATCACATTGCTCGAAGAAGAGCAATTGACGCCGCGCTGATTTCCGGAAATGAGATTGCCCGCGCCTGGCGCCGTTCCTCCAACTGTGTTGTTACCAGACTGAGCTGACCCCCCAATATCGATGCCGTTGACGCCATTAGGAAGCGCGGCGCTCCCACTCGCATTGGTGCCTATGAAATTTCCCTGGATCTGATTTCCTTCGCCCGCGACTTCCACTCCGTCAAAACCGTTTCCGGAAATTACATTGCGAGCGGCCGGGCTTGTGCCGCCAATAAGATTGTTTGAGGAATTGAAGATTGAAATGCCTTCGTCATTACCACGAACCAGGGTTCCCGTCGGATCGACTCCGATATAGTTTGCCTGAATTACATTGTTGTTGCCGCCGATCAGCAGAATGCCCCAATCAAACGCGCCGATAACGAAACCGCGAATCGTGCTGCCTCCGGCGCTGATTCGGAAGCCAGCGCTGTTGGAATTTGTCTGCGCTCCATTCAATTCGATCAGAGGGGCGCCGGCGTAGCCAGGTTGTGTCGTCGCATCGATCACGACGGCATCCGTAATTTCCGGTAGAGCGAATAGCAAATTGATCGTTTTGACTCCGGCGCCGGGAATGTTGAAGACGATCATGTCAGTTCCAACGGTAGCGTTCGCATCCAGGATTGCCTGCCTCAATGAGCCCGGCCCGTGATCGTTTGCGTTGATCACGACAACGTTTTGCCGCGTCGCTGCGAAGTTGGCGGTCTGGTTCCCGCTCAGGTTGTTGAAGGTCTGGCTTCCCGGAGTGAACGTGAAACCCAACAGCGAAGGTGTCACGGTGTAATTGCCACCACCGGCGAGCGTGAATGAATACAGGCCGTTGCCGTCGGCGGTTGCAATACCTTGCTGCGAACCGCTCAACGTTACGGTCACGCCAGCCAGGGCGTCGCTATTATTCGTAATGTGTCCGCTGACGGTATAGAAGGCCGCGTTCGTCGGCGCGGCGATGAAGTCAACGGTTTGATTGCTGTGCAGATCGTTGAAGCTTTGCGACGCGGGCGTCATTGTGAATTGGGGCTTCGCAGCGCTTACGGTAAAGTTTCCTCCCTCGCGCAAGCGTGAGAATTGGTAAGCGCCATCGGTGTCCGTCACGACCGAGCTGAGTGAGGAGCCATCACTCAAAGTGACGGATGCGCCGATTACTGGAGCGTTGTTTCCATCCAGCACGTGACCACTGATGATGTAGGACATCGTAAGCTTCGAGACGAATGCGTCGGTAAAGCCACGATTGAACGGCTGGAACGCGTTGGGAGTGACTGGAAAATCCGGCGAGCGGCTCGCGCCAGCGACGTACGCGTTCCCGAGCGAATCGACTGCGATGGCATTGCCTTCGTCGTTGAGAAAGAAGGAATCGTTAGGGGCAGGACTGCCTCCAAGCAGGGTTGAATATATTAAGGCCGTGCCTGAGGAGTTGAGTTTAGCAACGAACGCGTCATCGTCAGGCGGATACACGTTCACACCCACGTAAAGCATTGCCGGTGTCTTCGGATTTACGATAAGCGACGAAACGAACGGATACGTCAGTCCGTTGTTTATTGGGCTCCAATTGTTGCCACTATCGATGCTCTTGAATACACCTCCACTTGAGAATCTATAAAGAGTGGTTGATGTAATCGGATCGATGACGAGCGAACCCCCAAAGCTGCCAAGGGAAGTCCAACTGAGCCCGCTGTCGATGCTCTTGAATAGTCCTTCGTTTGTGCTGGCGTAGATCGTCGAAGGTGTTATCGCATCGATCGCCAAACCACTAACGAAATCGCCGGTCAGACCATTGCCAAGCAATTGCCAGCTAACCCCACCATCTGTGGATTTAGAAACGCCCCCTGGAGAACTGTTCGCTCCCACGTAGACTGTATTGGGGTTTGAGGGATCCACCGCGATCGTTTGAATGAACCAAACTGAAGGACTAGTGTGAATTGCCCAGTTTGCACCGCCGTCCACGCTCTTGAAGATGCCACTGCCGTAGACTCCTGCGTACAGAGTTGAAGGTGTTATCGGGTCGATAGCCAGCGACAAGACACTCGTATTGCCCAGGCCCGTGTTCGCGGCGTTCCACGTGTTTCCTCCATTGGTGCTTTTGAAAACGCCCGAACTGTTACCGGGATCATTGGGGTTAGATCCCAGATAAATCGTCGACGGCGCTGTCGGGTTGACTACCATCGCAACGACACTGGGCTTCACAAGACCGTTACCGCTCGGATTCCAATTCTGCCCACCATCTGTACTCTTATAAACATCACTTCGTGTTCCCGCATAAAGAGTGGAAGGTTTCGTTGGATCAAGCGCGAGTTCGGTCGCTATGTCACTCCTCAGTCCGTAGTTGTCGTTGTTCCAGACGCCGCCCCCATCTGCGCTTTTGAAGAAAGGGCTCTTGGTTCTGAGGGCGCCGGCTACGACCGGAAAGTCCGCTGATTGTGTACTACCAGTTATGTAAGCGTTGCCGCCAGAATCAACGGCAATACTTACGCCACCTTCGTTACTGGATCCGCCGAGAAATGTCGAGTAGACCAAACCGGAGCCCGCGCTATTCAGCTTGGTTACAAAGGCGTCTCCGCCGAGATTGGTTGACTGAATCGGATTCGACAACGGGAAACTGTTTGAGCCAGTCGATCCCGTGATGTATGCGTTCCCTGATGCATCCACAGCGATTCCATTGCCACTGTCACTGCCCTCACCGCCCAGGAATGTAGAATAGACAAGCGCCCCGTTCATATTCAGTTTTGTCACGAAGGCATCGCCATTGAACGAATCTGCGATCGTCGACTGAAACGCATTGAGAATCGGGAAATTGGCTGATGTGGTAGTTCCAGTGATGTAGGCATTGGCTGAGGCGTCCACTGCGACGCCGTAAGCGACATCGCACCCGGCGCCCCCTAAGTATGTTGAGTAGACAAAGGATGGTCCGGCGAGATGGAGCTTCGTTACAAAACCATCCCCGCATGTATCCGATGCGCTTAGCGTGGACTTAATGGCGTTCACCGCTGGAAAGTTGGTCGAGGTGGTCTGTCCGGCGACAACTACATTGCCGCTGCCATCGACGCCGATCCCGGAGCCGCCTTCGTTGCTGCTTCCGCCAAGATAAGTTGAGAACAATAGGGCTGTTCCTGAAGCATTCAATTCAGAAACAAAAGCGTCATCATCGATAAAAGCACTGCCGCCTGAACCAGCATACAGAATCGCTGGATTTGCAGGATCAGCTCCCAGCGCCAGGATGCTGCCCTTCCACAGACCGGCATTCGCCGGAACCCAACTGCTTCCTCCGTTTGTCGTTTTGATCACGCCGCCGCCGGTCGTCGCCGCATAGACTGTTTGGGAATTCGTCCGGTCTGCTATCAGCGCGCTTATTTGAAAGTTGGGTACCCCAGTGTTCACCGGCGCCCATGTGCTTCCGCCGTTGGTGCTCTTGTTAATGCTTCCGCCTATAGTTGAATTACCCGAGCCTGCGTACAATACAGACGGATTCAGAACGTCAATAGCGATACTATTCACGTAGTCCTTAAATGAACCTGCCATCCCCGCGTTGATAGCGGTCCAACTACTGCCGCTGTTAGTTGTCTTGAAGGTCCCGCTACCAAAGGTTCCGGCATAAATGATCGCCGGATTTGTGGGATCAATTGCCAGTGTGCGCACATTCGGAGTGCCCGGAATCCCGAAGTTGGTCAACTGAGTCCAGGTACTTCCGTTGTCGGTGCTCTTGAAGACAGAATTGCCTGAACCCAAATAAATCGTCGACGGCGTCGACGGGTCAAACACAATGCTAAAAACACCCGCGCCGTTTAGCGCGACAGGAACCGAACTCCAGCTAGCGCCGCCATCGATCGTCTTGTAGAGGCCGCCGTTTATCATTCCGGCATACACTACTAAAGGATTGCCCGGATCGATCGCGAGCGCCGTTGCAGAGGGGAAGGCAGGCAGCCCCGCGGTCTGTGTCGCGAGCCAGGTGGCTCCTCCATCCGTGCTTTTGTAAGGTCCGGCGAATGTACCCGCGTAGATGGTGCTCGGAGCGCTCGGAGCAATCGCCAGTGTATTGACGTCAATGTCGAGGTTGTTGTTGTTATTCCAACTGGCCGCCCCGTCAGTAGTCTTAAAGAAGCTGCGTTTCGTCTTTATTGGGTTAACCAGCGGGAAGTCGCTCGCGGAAGTGCGGCCAGTAATATAGGCATTGCCCGACGAATCAACAGCGACGGAGTTTGCAGATGTTCCGCCGTTGTTGCCACTGATATAGGTCGAGTAGACAAGGCTGGTTCCCGTCGGATCGAGCTTCGTTACAAATGCATTGCCGTAAATCGAACTGGTGGTGCGATACGCTCCCGGCGTCGTTGGGAAACCGCCCGAATCACTGTGGCCCGTAACGTAGGCGCTGCCGGACGAATCAACGGCGATACCGGATGCATATTCGTTGCTGCCTCCTCCCAAGAGCGTCGAATATGAAAGCACCGGATCAATGATGAGAGGCTTGCGCCTATCGAATGGTTCCGTCTCAAACCGAACTTCATTACCTCTGATTACATACTCACCTTTTACTTCACGACGATCATCCTCGTCCGTTAGCTGATAAATCACCGGCTTGCGCAAAGTCACTTCGCTTTGTTCCACGGCTAAATGCAAATCGCCCGCGGAATCAAGCGTCATTCGGCCCGACCCTTCAATCTGAAACCTGATCGCCTGCACATCGCCGCCCGGCGCTACCACAAAGTCATACTCGAGCTCTGACTGGTTTCCGTAATAGACCAAATCCACCTTTGGATAGATCTCGGCGTAATGCACTTTGCGATACGTCGGAATATTGACGCGCCACTTGTCAGGATCATCGCCAACTAAATAGTTAATCTTTCCCGGCAGTGGATCCTCACCCACAGGATTTGACTGGGAATTCGCACCGATCATCTTCAGACGGAGGACCGCGGCTTCGGACGTTGCATTACTGAACTCGTGATCGCTCAATGACGGCGGTTTGAACTTATCCGCTGGGGGCCGGGCTTTTTGTAAGTTGAGTACAGCTCCCGTGGCAGTGAGAAACAAGTCATATCCCAAACCACGCGAAAGAAACTTAACATCCCGATTGGTCTGACCTTCATTGCTTTCGAAGCTGAGCGGCAGCTTGCCATACTGATCGGTGATCTCGGCTTTCGCCGGCCGTTGCGTCGCAGGCGACACTGATACCGGCTCGCTTGCGCTTGATGAGCGTGTCGCCAGAGTCGCAAGCACAACCGGACTAACCGCCATGAGCACCAACATGGCCGCTCGCAATAACAACCTCGCTGAGTGTTGGAATCGCAGCGGTTTGTTTCGTCTTCCTTGTTGGTAGATCATGCCTTGCTTTGAGAGATATCAGACAGACCGGAATTAGTCTCGGGCATCAAACTTCAATTTTGCTTCCGAAGGGCGTTTTCAAATCACTCGAGCGCCTCTCGAATCACCCTTCATTAAGGTCGACCGGCAGGGACTCTTCTCGAGCGCGAATCCACGCGGCAGAAACCATGCCTGTCCCAGCCCCCGATAAGTGACCACCTGCTCGCTAAGCTAATCGTTTCGCCGCGTCCGCGGTCGCGTCAAATTTCTGTCGGCGCTTGCCGTTTTTAACCTGAGTACGGGCTCAAGAATGAAACTAAACTCCGAACTCTGAATCGATGTGAAAGCGATTTGATACTTCAAAGGACGTTCTCACTATCACAACGCGACTCAGAATCTATTTCCACTGGGCATCCTATGAATGTTACCTTCGCGAGTCAAGCATGGAATTTTGGATGCCGCAAGAGCGCGAGTCATCAATGAGTGCATTGGCGATCTTGAGTCAACCTGAAAAGCGTTTCTGTTGTCCAGATTTCAGAGTCACGACCTGCGGCGCTTTGCATTGATGCGTCGGTTGCCAACATCCGCCGTTTGCCAAATTGATTCGGGGTAGCTGGTTTGCTAGGGTCGTCGTCATGTCCGAGCGTTCCCCCAAGCCACTAGATGCGCAGATACGCGAATTGCTCGACCGTCTTTATCGCGTGGATTCGGGTCGAATCCTGGCAACTCTGATCCGCTTGCTCGGTGATTTCGATCTTGCCGAGGAGGCGATGCACGAAGCCTTTGCGGCGGCGCTGAGCCTCCCCGACGACTTCGACCCGTCCGCCGTAACCGAAGCGATGATCGAGGAGATCCACGCGCTCAACCGCGAAATGATTGCTGCCGGCGTCAGGAAGTTCGCTTGCGGAATTTCCCCGGCCGCGAACGCCAAGACGGTGCGGAAGCAACCTGATGGTACGGTGCTCGTCACCGATGGGCCATACACCGAGACCAAGGAGCACATGGGCGGTTTCTGGATACTGGAAGCTGCCGATATGGACGAGGCACTCGCGTGGGCGCGCAAGGGCGCCATCTCATGCGATGCGGCGGGCGAGGTGCGCGAGCTTCTTTTCTTCCCGGCTCCGGAGGAATCAACGGAATAGTCTGGCTGCCGCGACTTCGGAATGCACCGTAGAGGACTCGAAGGAACTCAGTGATGAGAAAAGTTATTGTGCTTGAACATATTTCGCTTGATGGTGTCATACAAGCCCCGGGCGGGCCGGAAGAAGATACGAGCGACGGCTTCGCGTATGGCGGATGGGCAGCGCCATATGATGACGACGTCCTTGGAGCGGCGCTGCAAAAGCAGATGAACATGCCGTTCGACCTGCTGTTAGGACGCAAGACCTTTGACATTTGGGCCGCCTTCTGGCCTCAACATGGAGACGTCTGGCCGGGCGTCAACACGGCGACCAAGTATGTCGTCTCGAATACCATGACTTCGCACGAATGGCAGCCGTCCGTGTTTTTGAACGGAGA
>Ga0070693_100000916_pt1 | contig 13122 bp, 8 predicted proteins | sample KBSK1103metaG_FD_65472 | JGI IMG/M metagenome (GOLD analysis project Ga0070693, IMG submission 65472) | Corn, switchgrass and miscanthus rhizosphere microbial communities from Kellogg Biological Station, Michigan, USA - KBS K1-10-3 metaG | ecosystem: Host-associated > Plants > Roots >...
TTCGACCGCTGCGCCCATGCGACGGTTCGGGGAATGCGGCATGCTCCGAATGGCCCACATTCAACCCCTCGCCCCATGACCTATCTCGCGTTCGCCTTCACCATCGGCCTCATGATTCCCGTGCAGGCCGCCGTCAACAACCAGCTCAAGGGCTACGTGGGATCGAGCACGCTGCTCGCCGCCCTCATCTCGTTCACCGTGGGCACGATCGCGCTCGCGGTCGTCTCGGCGGTGAATCGCCAGCCGTGGAGCGCGCTCGCCGGAATCTCGCGCGTCGATTGGTGGCACCTCACCGGAGGATTGCTCGGGGCGCTCTTCGTGTTCGGGACGACATTGCTTGCGCCGCGCATCGGCGTGGCGAAGATGACCGCGCTCATCGTCGCCGGGCAGGTGCTCATCTCCCTCGTGCTCGACCACAACGGCTGGCTCGGCCTCGCGGTGCGCGAGATCACGCCGGTTCGCGCCTTCGGCGGACTGCTCGTCGTGGCCGGCGTCTTCCTCGTGAACTTCGATCAGTTCGCGGGACGCTGACGCTCGCGCGCCGCCTCGATGCGCGAGGCGCCGTAGGCCATCGTGAAATCGCCGTACGTGTGGGGCGTATTGATGATTCCCGCAACCCGCCCCTGCTGGTCGAACACCGCGGCGCCGGTGGGGAAATTCTCCTTCGACTCGATGCCGAATCCCATGCCGTTCGGATCCGAGATGGGATTGGTGACGCGCGTCTCGACGAGCTTCGCGGGACCGGCCAGGTCCGGGACCGTGGTGGCGACGTAGACCTTCTCGCCCGGTGAGGGATCGCCCGTGCGCAGCTTCGCGGCGCTCGGGCCCGTCGTCGTCACGCGCAACTGGCAGACATCGAGGGCCTTGTTGAGCCGCGCCGGTTCCGCCTTCGAAGGCGCGTCGAAGAACACCACGTGCATCTCCCCGCCGCGTGGCAGGTTGTGGCACGTGGTCACCATCTCGCCGTTGCCGATGGTGACGGCGAAGCCCACGGGCTGGGGCTTGCCGCTCGCGCCGATGAATTCGAGCCGGCCGACCCACGGCTTCACGGCTTCGGCGAGCTGCGCGGCGCTCAGGTTTTCGCCGGTACCGGGAAGCGGCGCGGGACGCGTGGCGAAATGGTAGGCGGCCAGAAGCAGCAGCAGAATGCCCACCACCGCTCCCAGCGTGAGATACGTCTTGCGGTGGCGCGCGGCAACGGCCTCCGGCGAATCGAGGAGCGGCTTGTCCGGATCGTCTTCCATGCCGCGGATTTTACTTCGCGCGCGGCCGTTTGAGTTGCGCCGTGGGATCGGTGAGGCGCCCGGCCCTCAGCTCGCGCACGGCGATCGCCACCGCGCGCGCGACGTTCCTCACTTCCTCCTGCACGTCCTTGTCCCCGTCGAGCTCGTCATGGCTCGTGGCATACGGCTTGTAGTAGCCGATGTAGCGGTCGAGGCGCGAGGCCTCGCCCGCGTCCACGAGTCCCATCCAGTCGAGCCAGTCGCACAGCGCGTAGCGCGTCTCCTCGATGCCCGCGACGTCGCCGTGCACCACCACGCCATAGACGCGCCCCGCGAGGTGCTTGGGATAAGGCCATCCGGCGAGCTCCACCTCCTTCGCCTTCACCGGATCCTTGCCGTGCGTGAGCGTGGGATCGGGATTTCCGCCGTCGGCGCACACGAGGCGGTCGATCATGAGCTTCATGGAGCTCGACGTGTGGTACCAGTTGGTCGGCGTCAGCAGGATCACCGCATGCGCCGCGACCCATTTCTCGTAGATCTCGGCCATCCAGTCGCCGACCTGCTGGAACGCGTGGTTGGGATAGCAGCTGCACGGCCAATGGCACAGCGGCTGCGCCGTGGACACGCACGCCTTGCACGGATAGATGCGGATCGCGTATCCGGACTGGAGCCGGCTCAGGTCGAGGAAATCGACCTGCAGCTTCTGCGCGTGGAGCACCTTCTCGGCGATCTTCGCCAGGCGGTAGGTCTTCGACATCTCCCCCGGGCACGTGCCGTCGTTGCGCGAGGAGCCGCAGATCACGAGCACGCGTGACCTGGTCTTCGGGTTCTTCTGCTTCTCCTCGGCGGCTCTCACGCGGTTTCGCGTCTCCAGCCACTCCACCGACAGGTCGTAATCGGGGTCCGCGAATCCGGGTCCCGCCTTCACGGTGCGGGGCGCCTTGCGATCCTTCTTGTATCCGTCCCACGCGACCTTCTCGACTTTCGCGATCGAGTCCTTCACCTTGTCGAAGGCGGGATCGTGGAAAAGCTGCCGGAATCGCTCACCGAATTCGTCGCGCCTGAGCATGGGTGGCGCTTGCCCGGTCCTTGGTTTCGGCATTTCCGCCTCCATCTGGGTGACACTTGGAAGTAGTATCCTCGGCGCAGTTCCCGGAAGGATCTCCGCATATGAAGAAGACATTGTCGTTCCTGATCCTGGCGCTCTCGCTGGGCCTCGCATCGATGGATTCGCAAGCCGCGAAGCGTTTCGGCGGCGGAGGCAACCTGGGCAAGCAGCGCGCAACGCCCATGCAGCGCGAGGCCACACCCGCGCAGGCACAACCCGCGGCGCCCACCGCGCCCGCGGCGACGACGGCCGGCCTGCCGCCGCCCAAGCCCAGCTTCATGCAACGCTGGGGCGGGATGCTCGCGGGCCTGGGGATCGGCGTGCTCCTCGCGTCGCTCTTCGGCGCGCAGATGGGCCCCATCGTGGGACTCCTCCTCGCCGGACTGCTCGCCGTCGTCGTGATCGGCTTCCTCATGAAGCTCGTGACCGGACGGCGCGCGCAGGCGCCGCCCGTGTCCGACTTTGCGCGCACGGAGCCGGCGTTCGATTCGTCGCAGCCACGCCCGCAGTTCTCGGGCATCGGCAGTCGCGTGGGGGCGCAGGCCGCCAACGATCCTGCCCTGGTCCTCGGCGGGCCGGTGGAGCCCTTCCTTCGCGTCGCGAAGACTTCCTTCATCCGCCTGCAGGCGGCCAACGATGCGGGCGACCTCGACGACATCCGCGACTACACCACGCCCGAAATGTTCGCCGAGATCGCGATGCAGCTTCGCGACCGCGAGGGCGAGGCGCAGAAGACCGAGGTGGTGAGCGTCGATGCGTCGATCGCCGACGCGGCGATCGATGGCGACTATGCGTACGCGAGCGTGCGCTTCTGGGGATTGATGCGCGAGGCGCCCGGCGCGAACCCGGAGCCCTTCGACGAAATCTGGCACGTGCGGCGCAAGGCCGGCGACCCGAAGGATTCGTGGGTCATCGCGGGCATCCAGCAGGTGGCCGCGTGACGGGCTACTTCTTCGCCTCGCAGCCGTAGCGGGTCACGCGCAGCGCGCCGAACACCGCCACTCCCGAGTTGCTCTCGTCGACGGCACCCACCGCGGTGCCGTCTCCTTTTGCGCTCGCGATATGCGCGTTGCACGGCGCCTGGATCTCGAGCTTGCCCGCGACGGTGACATTCGAGCGGAAGCAATACCAGCCCTTCGGGTTCGCGAGGTGGATGCGGCTCTTTCCCATCACGTTCACCGCGGGCCGCACGAGGACGAGCGCGGGCTTGTCCGTGGCGCTGTCGTGCACGTCGCCGCTTCCGCCCACGCCGAAGACCTTCACGTTCGTCGCGATGACCGACGATGGCGGCGTGCCCGCCTTGAAGGGCGAAGCCTTGCCCCACGAGTGGATGCAGGCGTCGAGCGCATCCCGGTCTTCCCTGTCGGTGGCGAAGGCGGGCGCGGCGCCCAGTGCGAGGCAGATGAGGAGCGTTCGTTTCATGGGTAAAGGATAACTCAGCGGATGACCGCCGGCGCGGGCGCGACCTCCGTGGCCGGGCGCTCCGCCGGCGTGGCCGGTGCCTGTACCGCTGCCGGAGCCGGCGGCACGGGGGGCGGTGGTGGCGGCGGCGCCTCGAATTGCCACAACAGGAAGGAATAGATGTCCGCCAGATCCTCGTCGTGCTGGATGCGCGTCGCCTTGCCGCGCGCCGCATCGTCGATGCGGAAGAGGACGGGCCTGCCGCCCGGATTGGCCGCCTGCAATCGGGCGGCGAGCCTTCCCGGCTGCGAGAGCGCGAGATCGTCGGCGGACGCGGTAAGGAGCACCGCGGGATAAGCGGTCGCCTCCTTCACCTGGTGCAGCGGCGAGATCGCGCGCAACGCGGCGGCCCCCTGGGAGGAGGCGCTGCTGCCGAATTCGAAGACGCTCGCCGGCCCCATCGGCGTGAACTCCAGGCGCGCGAGGTCGGTCATCGGCGAGCGCAGCACCACCGCGGCGAAGAGGTCGGGGCGGCGCACGAGCGCCCCACCCACGGGAATGGCTCCCGCGTCCGTGCCCATGCCGGCGAGCTTCGCGGGACTCGTGAACCCGTACCCCGTCACGAATTCCGCGACCGCGATGTAGTCGAGGATCGTGTTCACCTTCTGCTCGCGCATCCCCGCCATGTGCCACGCGAGGCCGTGCTCGCCGCCGCCCCGCACGTGCGCGATGGCATAGACGCCACCGCGCTCCAGCCACGCGATGAGCGCGGGATCGAATTGCGGCGCGAGCGTGACGCCATAGCTGCCGTACGCCACGAGGATGGTGGGATTCGAGCCATTCAGCGTCGTCGTCTTCCGGTACACGAGCGTGACCGGGATGCTGGTGCCGTCGTGGCCCTTCGCGTAGAGGCGCACCTCGTCGTACGCGGAAAGGTCGAGCGCGGGCTGCGGCTGCAGCCCGGTCGTGTGCAGCTCGCCCTTCACGTCCACCTGCACGATCGCATGCGGCTCTATCCAGCCCTGCAGGCGCACGATGGCCCCGGGCGCGCGCGGATCGGTGACGAGCTGCGAGATGGCGTTGTCGAAGGGCAGGCGGATGAACTGGCGCGCGCGGGCATCGAAGAGGCCGAGCGGCATCTTCTCGAGGCGGTCCACGCCGCCCACCGACGTTCGCAGGTAGATCGCGTCGCGCGCGAGGCCCATCTCCTGGATGAGGGCGTCGCCTTCGGGCACGACCGGGCGCGCCTTCGCGATCGTCTCCGATCCCTTCATGCGCACGACGTGCAGGTTGGGCGCGCCGTTGCGCGTGAGGATGAACAAGTCATCCTTCCATCCCTCGACCGCCGTCACGCCATCGTCGTATCCCAGCACCTTGCGCCAGCGCGGCGTGCCCTTCGCCAGGTCCGAGAGCTCGGTCACATGGACCGCGATGTCGCGGCGCACGCCCTCGCGCACGATCGCGTACGCGTAGCGCGAGTCGGCCGGCGCGTGGATCGAGGGATACGCGAACTCCGGGACGTCGCGCGCGCCGCCCACGCCGGGGGCGAATACGATCTCGTCGCGGATCGTGTCGCGGCCCAGCACGTGGCGATAGAGGCGGATGTTCGCGTAGCGCTTCGCGCCCTGGTTGCCTTCGGGCACCCGCGCGTAATAGAACGAGCGCCCGTCCGGATGCCACGCAAGCTCCGTGTTGAACCGCGCGCGGTTGATCTCCTCGGCGAGGTCGCGCCTGCGATCCACGTCGAGGACGTGCAGGACCGAGTCCTCCGACCCGCCGAGCGAAAGGCCATAGGCGACGTGCCGCCCGTCGGGCGCGGGCGCATACCAGTCGATGGCGGCGCGCACCGGCCCGCGCGAGATGCGATCGGGATCGACCAGCACGCGCTCGGCACCGGCGAAGCCGTCGCGCATGCAAAGGGCGGGCGCGTCCTGGCGCGGCGCGAGCTTGAGGTAGAAGACGCGCTTGCCCGCAAGCTTCACCTGCGTGATCACGGGCTGCGAATCGGAGAGCTCGCGAACGCGCTGGAGCATCGAGGCGCGGCCGGGAAGCGCATCGAGCGCCGCGCGGGCCTTCGAGGCCTCGCCGGCATAGAAGGCCTTCGATTCCGGCGCCGCGAGATTCTCCAGCGAGCGGTACGGTTCGTCCGGGACATCCTGCGCGCAGGCGACGCGCGCGGCCGCGATGAGCGCGGCGGTTGCGAGGCTTCTCCCAAGATCCGGTGCAATCATTCTCATACCGCGAATTGGAGCGCGGCCAGGCGCGCGTAGAGACCGTTATCGGCGACGAGCGAGGCGTGGTTTCCGGTGGCGACGATGCGTCCCTTGTCCAGGACGACGATGCGGTCGGAGGACTTGACGGTCGCCAGGCGGTGCGCGATGACGAGCGTCGTGCGTCCCCTCATCAGCCGCTCGAGGGCGACCTGCACCGCCTTCTCGCTTTCCGCGTCGAGCGAGCTCGTCGCTTCGTCCAGGAGCAGGATGGCGCGGTTGGCGAGGATCGCCCGCGCGATCGCCACCCGCTGGCGCTGCCCGCCGGACAGCTTCACGCCCCGCTCTCCCAGGGGGCTCGCCATTCCCTGCGGAAGCTGCTCGACGAACTCGAGCGCGTTGGCCATGGCGAGGGCGTCGCGCACTTCATCCTCGCTCGCCTCGGGCCGGCCATAGCGCACGTTGTCGATCACGTTCGCGGCGAAGATGACCGGCTCCTGCGCAACCACCGCGATGCGCTTGCGCAGCTCGCGCGGATCGGCCTCGCGCGCCTCGACGCCGTCGATCGACACGCGCCCCGCCGTGGGATCGTAGAAGCGCAGCAGCAGCTGGAAGACGGTGGTCTTGCCCGCGCCCGACGGACCCACCAGCGCCACCACCTCCCCGGAGCGCACGTCCAGCGAGAACCCATCCAGCGCCGGGGTGTTCGGCCGCGAGGGATAGTGGAACGTCACCGCGTCGAACCGGACGCGGCCTTCGGAAGGAACGGGAAGCGGCTTCGGGTCGCGCGGCGCGCGGATGTGCGATTGCGTCGCCAGCAGCTCGAGCAGGCGCTCCGAGGCGCCGGCCGCGCGCTGCAGCTCGCCATAAACCTCGGAGACCACGAACAGCGCGTTGGCCACGATCACCGCGTAAAAGATGAAGGCGGCGAGGCTTCCCAGGGTGAGCTCGCCCGCGAACACGTCGTGCGCGCCGATCCACAGCAGCAGCCCCACGGCTCCGAAGGCGAGCGTGATCACCGCAGCGATCAGCATCGCGAGGAAGCTCGATCGTTGCACGGCCGTGGCGAACACCGCCTCGACCCGCTCGCCGAACGTGCGAACCGCGAGGTCCTCGTGGGCATACGCCTGTACGGTGCGCATCTCGTGCAGCGTCTCGTCCACGTGGCTCGAGACGTCGGCCACGCGATCCTGCACCGCGCGCGAGAGCTTGCGAACGCGCGTCCCCAGGATGGCGATGGGCCCCAGCGCCACCGGGATGCAGGCGAGCGTGATCAGTGCCAGCTTCACGCTCGTCACGAACAGCATCACGAGGCAGCCGAGCATCGTGAGGGTCATGCGCAACGCGTAGAGCAGCGTGCCGCCCATGACCGCCTCGATGAGCGTCACGTCGTTGGTCACGCGCGAGGAGACTTCCCCGGTGCGCACGTCCTCGTAGAAACCGGGCGAGAGCGTGACGAGATGGTCGTACACGCTCCGGCGAAGGTCGGCGGTGAAGCGCGCGCCGATCCAGTACACCTGGTAGACGCGCAGCCACGTGAGCAGGCCCAGCGACAGCACCATGGCGAAGAGCACGGCGAGGCTGCGGTCGAGCATCTCCTCGCGGCCGGTGGTGAAGCCTTCGTCGATCACGAGCTTCACGCCCTGCCCGATGACGAGCACGAGCGCCGCGGACAACACGATCGCGATGAACGCGACCGCGATGCGCGCGCGATACGGAAGGAGAAGGCGAAAGAGCGGTAGAAGCCTGCGCAGCGCCTTAACCGCCTCGCCTGATGATCGGACGGCCGACCGTGCCCGTCACGTTGAACCCGCCGCGATCCTGCGCGACCTGGGAGCGGATCTCGAGCGTGGCGCGCCCGGCAAGCGAGCTGCCCTGGCCGATCTCGACCGAGCCGTTGCCGCGCAGCACGCCGCCCTGCAGGTTGATGTTCTTGTAGGCCGCGCGGTGCTCCGCGCCCGAATACTCGCCGGTGAGCTCGGCGAACTTCGTCACGCCCGCGCGGGATCCGGCCGCATCCGACTGCATCACCGCCACGAGGTCGATGTTGCTCACCGATCCGTCGGTGATCCGGAACTTGCCCGTCGCGCGAGGCGAGGCGAAGACCGTATCCGGCGAGGGCCCCTCGGCCGCGATCTGGAAGTTGCCTTCGAGGCGGCCCGTGAACGCGATGTCCTTGGTGAATGCCGCCACCAGGTCCTTCGCGTTCGCGCGCGAGACCGACAGGTCGCTCTCGATGCGCACGCCCGGGCCCCAGCTCACCTTGAGCGTGCCGTTCACCTTGCCCTCCATCGCGACGCCGTCGAACTCGGGCACGACGATGGTGTTGCCGCTCCACTTGCCCTTCAGCGACGCGCTGCTGACCGGGACGGGAGTGCCGGGGATGTTGAAGTTGCGAAGGTCCAGGTCCAGGTCGATCCCGCCCTCGCCCGGCCTCAGGTTGAGCGTCCAGGTGGGCGCGGTCACGCTCGCCGCGCGGAACTCCCCCTTCTTGTCGAACGTGAGGTTGGCGGTGAACGGATCGAGCGGCGGCTTCACCTCCATCTTCACGTTGTTCAGCACGATGTTGGTGACCGCGCCGATCTCGTCCTTGCCTTCCGGATTGCCCCAGGTCGGGATGCGCTTCACCGCGTCGGCGGTCACCGTGACATCCGAGAACTCGAGCTTGTTGATGGACAGCTTGCTGCCGAAGATCGAGAGCGGATCGAGGTAGATCTTGCCCTGCACGGCCTTGGCATCGAGGAGCCTGCCGACCGAGACGTTCTCCACCTTCAGGTGCGGGCTCGGGATCAGCCAGAACTTGGCCGAGGCGATCGACACGTCGTCGTGCAGCCACTTGCCCAGCGCGACCTCGGTCTTCGCCGCGAGGCTTCGCATCGGCACGACGTGCACGAGCACGATGGCGGCGATGAACAGGAAGACGACGGTGACGATGGCCGTCTTCAGGATGGGCTTGCGGCGCCTCGGGCGCTTCTTGACGGGCGCGATCGAGTCGTCCTCGTCGCCGGAATCGCCGCCGCCCACCTTGCTGCGCAGGAGCTCGGCCATTTCCTTCGCGCGGCGCGCCTGGTCGGCGCGCATCTTCTCTTCTTCCTCCTGCTCGGCCCGCGCCTTCTCCTCCATGTAGGCCTTGGCCTTCGCCTTGCCCTCGACCTCGGCGCGCTTGCCCATGTCGGCCTCGAGCTCGGCCTGCACGGCCGCGCGCGTGTCGGCCATCGCGGTCTCGCGCGCCTTCGCCTCCTTCGTCGCGCGCGCCTCCGCTTCCTCCCTCGCCCTGCGCTCCGACTCGACCGACGCTTCCAGCTCGCGGCGGCGCTTCTCGGATTCCTCGGCATCGATCTTCGCGCGCGCTTCGGCCTCGTACTTGGCCTTGCGCTCGGCTTCCAGCCGCGCGCTGGTCTCCTGCTGCTCCTTGGCGCGCGATTCGGCTTCGACACGGGCGCGGGCTTCGGCCTCGCGCAGCTTCTTCGTCTCGGCTTCCGCCTGCTCGCGCATGCGGCGGGCGTCGGACTCGGCCTGCGCCTTGATGCGGCGGGCCTCTTCCTCGGCCTTCGCGGCGGCGGCAAGGGCGGTGGTGAGCCGGGCCTCGGCATCGGCACGAAGCTTCGCCTGCTGCGCGGCCTGCTCGCGCGCCTCGGCCTCGGCCTTGCTGCGCGCCTCGAGCTCCACCTTGTGGATCGCGTCACGCTCGGTCTGCAGGCGCTCTTCCAGCTCCGCCTTCGCGGCGAGCTTCGCCTCCTCCATGATCTGCGAGCGCATCTCGTCGCGCGTCTTCTCCTCGACCTCGTTGCGCAGCAGGTCCTCCATCTCGCCGCGGATGCGCTGCTCGATCTCTTCCTTGAGCTTCTGCTTCATCGTCGCTTCGGCCTGGGTGGCCTCCGCGGCCTGCTTCTTCGCGGCGGCATCGGCATCCGCGCGCGCCTTCGCGAGCGCGGCGGCTTCCGCTTCGGCCTTCGCGCGCGCCTCGGCCAGCAACTTCGCCTCGCGCTCGGCGCGCACGCGCACCTCGGCGAGCTTGCGCTGCTCTTCTTCTTCCTTCGCCTTCTGCTCGGCGGTGAGTTTCGCGGTCTGCGCGGCGGAGGCCGCCTTGCGCGCCGCCTCCTCCTTCATCTTCGATTCCAGCTCGAGCCGGGCGCGCTCCGAGGCTTCCTTGGCGCGCTGCGCCTGCTCCATCGCCAGGCGCTCGGCCTCGGCCTTCGCCTTGGCCTCGGCTTCGAGCTTGGCGCGCGACTGGGCTTCCTGCGTGGCCCTCGCGCGCGCTTGTTCTCCTGCCTGGACCGCAGCCGCGTTGGCGGCTTTTCGTGCCGCGTCCGCCTTCTCCTGCTGGCGCACGAGCTCGCTGATGTCGTTGGCCGCGCCCGCGATCACACGTTGCGTTGCCGCGGGCATCTTGCCCGGCGCGGTGAAATCGAAATCGTCGCCGCCGCCACCACCACCGCCCGCATCGCCCCCGAACGGATCGTCTTCCTTCTTCTGCGTCTGGAACACGCGCGCGAAGCCGCCCGTCTGCAACGCGGTGAATGCCTTGGTGAGGGTGGCGTTGTCCATGTCGGCCTTTTCCATGATCTGGCCGAAGCTGGATTTGCCGTCGATGAGCTTGAGGACCTTCATCAGGTCCTTCGAGAGCGACGCCGATTTCTGGTTGACCTGCGTGATGCCCTTCGCGGTCTTGGTGTAAACCGTCGTCTTGTCCATCCGACTCCCCTGGATTCGGCTCTCGGGAAACTTGTGAAAAACAGTAACAGGGCCGCACCGGGGGCCCAGTCCAATAATGGCATGAATTCAGCAGGTTGGAAAATGAACCGCGTCACGTTCGCGAACCCCTGCCGCCGGCCGTGGTCCGACCGGGCGCAAGCTGTCCTCCAGCCTTCGTCCATATGCGTTGTAGGGACCGTCTCCAGGAATAACGGGCATACCCGACAAGAAAGGTGACCCACATGCGTTCGATTGCGTTTTTCGTTGCTTCGCTGGTCCTTGCTTTCACCCAGGCCGCCACTGCGCAGGACATTCCCGCGCGCGTGGCAAGGCTCGCCTACACGCAGGGGGCGGTCTCCGTTTACCAGGACCCGGAGCTCGGCTGGGACAAGGCCTACGTGAACACGCCCGTCACTTCCGAGAACTCCGTGTGGACCGACCGCGGCGCGCGCGCCGAAGTGCGCGTGGGCGGCATCGCGGTGCGCCTCGACGGCGAGACGCAGTTCGACGTCTCGCGCCTCGACGAAGATGATTTCGACGCCGGGGTGGCGCGCGGCTCCATCAACGTGCGCGTGCGCTACAAGGAGCGCAACGACCACATCACGCTCAACACGCCGCAGGCGCTTTTCATCCTCGACGGCGACGGCCGCTATCGCCTCGACGTGGACGAGGATCGCGACCAGGCGCGCCTCACCGTGTTCAGCGGCCATGCGCAGATGCAGGGCGCGCAGGGCAACGTGCCGGTCGCGCCGGGCCGCATGATCATCGTGTCGGGCGGACAGTACGGCATGGAGCAGGCGCGCGCCGAGGAGTTCGACCGCTGGGCGGACGCGCGCGATCGCCAATGGACCGACAGCAACGCGCGCAACTACGTCTCCTACGACATGACGGGCTACGAGGAGCTGGATCGCTACGGCTCGTGGGCGCAGGACCCCGACTACGGCTCCGTCTGGTATCCCACCCAGGTGAACGCGGGCTGGGCGCCCTATCGCTACGGACATTGGAGCTACGTGCGCCCGTGGGGCTGGACCTGGATCGACGACGCGCCGTGGGGTTACGCGCCGTCGCACTACGGCCGCTGGGTACAGGTGCGCAATCGTTGGGCCTGGGCGCCGGGATACACCGCGCGAGAGCACCCGCTGTGGGCGCCGGCCCTGGTCGGCTTCATCGGCGGCGCCGGCTTCAGCGTGAGCGTGTCCGCCGGTTCCGCGCCGGTGGGATGGTATCCGCTCGCGCCGTGGGAACGGTATCAACCGTGGTACCACACGAGCACTGCGTACGTGACGCGCGTGAACCACTACGTCGTGGACCGGCGTCCGCGCTGGGCCCAGGGACAGGGCGATGAGTGGCGCCATTGGAACCGCGACCGTGCCGCGACCGTCGTGAACCGCGACGTCTTCGTGAGCCGCCGGCCGGTGCAGAACTCGCTGGTGCGTGTGGCGCCGGAAACCATCCGCTCCGCCCCGATCGTGTCCGGCGAAGCCGTGGCGCAGCGCGTCCTGCCGCAACGCAACGAGCTCGCGCGTTTCCATTCGGAGCAACGCGGCAACGTGAACGTCGCCGCTCCGACCGTGATGCGCAGCCGCACGCAGCCGGCGGCGCCGCAGGTCTCCGCGGCCGCCCCGCAACAGCAACAGGTCGTGCGTCCGGAGTTCCGCCGCCGCGGCTCGGCGCCCGCGGTGGTTGCCGCGCCCGCAGGGCAGCAGCCGCCGGTATCGGCGCCCGCGCCGCAGGCGCAGCAACCGCAGAATCCCGCGGCCCGCGTCGATCGCGCGCAACAGCAGCGCCAGGCCGAAGAGGCCGCGCGCGCCCAGGCGCAGCAATCGCGCGCGGCGCAGGAAGCGATGCAGCGCCAGAACGCGCAGGCCGCGGAGACGCAGCGCCGGCGCGAGGAGGCCGCGCAGCGTGCCGCGCAGGACACCGCCCGGCGCGAGCAGCAGCAACGCCAGCAGCAGGGCGAAGGGCAACGCCAGGCGCAGGAACAGCAGCAGCGCGCGGCCGAAGCGCAACGCCAGCAGCAGGAGCAGGCGCAACGCGCGGCGCGTGACGAGCAGCAGCGCCAGGAGCGCGCGAACCGCGATGCGCAGCAGCAACAGCAGCGGCAGGCCGAGCAGCAGCGCCGGCAGCAGGAGCAGGCGCAGCGCGATGCGCAACAGCAGCAGCAACAACAGCAGCAGCGAGCCGCGCAGGAGGCGCAGCAGCGCCAGGCACAGCAGGCCGCCGAGACGCAGCGCAAGCGCGAGGAGGCGGCGCAGCGCGCCGCGCAGGACGACGCGCGCCGCGCGCAAGCGCAAGCGCAACGCCAGCAGCAGGAACAGGCGCAACGCCAGCAGCAGGAACAACAGCGCGCCGCCCAGCAGCAACAACAGCAGCAGAAGCAAGCCGAGCAGCAGCGTCAGCAGGCCAATCCCGCCGCGCGCGCCGAGAAGAAAGAGGAAAAGAAGGACGACAAGGACAAGAAGGACAAGGACAAGGACAAGCAGTA
>Ga0070693_100000918_pt1 | contig 13093 bp, 12 predicted proteins | sample KBSK1103metaG_FD_65472 | JGI IMG/M metagenome (GOLD analysis project Ga0070693, IMG submission 65472) | Corn, switchgrass and miscanthus rhizosphere microbial communities from Kellogg Biological Station, Michigan, USA - KBS K1-10-3 metaG | ecosystem: Host-associated > Plants > Roots >...
GCGCCGAGATGGCAAAACTGCAGGCGGTGCAGATGTATGCCTACACGAAGGAGTGCCGCCGCGGATTCGTGCTTCGCTATTTCGGTGATCCCGGCGCTCGAGCCAGCTGTAAGGGTTGCGACACCTGCCTCGGCGTCGCGGCGATCCGAGTCGCGAAGGCGGACTCAAAACGGGTCCGCAAGCCATTTGGAAAAACAACTGCTGACGCCGGCAACGGATCTGCTCGTCGCCGGGGCGGCCAGCGCCACAGCACGGCAGTAAGTGACTCTCACGACGAATCGCCCCTCGGCGACGATGGGCAACGCCTCCTGGCCACCCTCAAAGCGGTGCGCACAGCCATCGCCCGCGAGGAACACGTGCCGCCATATATTGTATTCTCTGATCGGACGCTGGCTGAACTTGCTTTGCGTCGCCCTCGCTCCCTTCGTGCCTTCCAGGAGGTTCGTGGAGTCGGGCCAGTAAAGGTCGAGCGATACGGCGAACGCTTTCTCGATGTGATCTCCAAAGCTGATGACATCGAAGCCGCCTGACGCATCAATCCGCGGACAATCTTTTTCTTCGTCATGACAACAGCATCCAGCAGTCTCGTCGCACTCAGGATTTTCCTCCTCGGGACACTCGTCGGCGCCGGCGTTGGCGGGTCTTCGGTCGCCACCGCGCAAACCGCAGGCGCCAAGGCATCCGCACCGCTGCCCTTCGACCCGGCCGTAAAGGTCGGGACCCTGAGCAACGGGATGCGCTACTACATCCGGGAGAATCACAAGCCCGAGAAGCGCGCCGAGCTGCGGCTGGTGGTCAACGCCGGTTCCGTGCTCGAGGACGACGATCAGCGTGGACTCGCCCACATGGTCGAGCACATGGCGTTCAGGGGAACGAAGAAATTCGCCGGCAACCAGATCTCCAGCTACCTGGAATCGATCGGCATGCGCTACGGCCCCGACATCAATGCTTTCACCAGCTTCGACGAGACGGTGTACGAAGTCACGATCCCGACCGACACCGCGGCGATCGTGGACAAGGGCTTTCAGATTCTGTCCGAGTGGGCGCACAACGTCGCCTTCGACCCCGCACAGATCGAGAAGGAGCGCCCCGTCGTCATCGAAGAGTGGCGTCTGGGGCAGGGCGCGGAAAACCGGATGCAGAACAAGTGGTTCCCCGTTTTGTTCGATGGCTCGAGATACGGCGAGAGAATTCCGATTGGACTCAAATCGGTTCTCGAGACCTACAAGCCGGCAACACTCCGGAAATTCTACGATACCTGGTACCGGCCCGACCTCATGGCGGTGGTCGCCGTCGGTGATTTCGACAAGACCCAGATCGAAGGACTCATCAAACGATACCTGGGCGCCATTCCCGCGGCGACCAGCGCGAAGTCTCGTCCGCTGTTTCCCGTGCCTCCCCGTGACAGCACGCTTGTCTCGACCAACACCGACAAGGAAGCAACGCGATCGGTAATCCGTCTGCTTTACAAACAGCCAAAGCGTTTCAACACCGATGAGGGGACCTACCGCCAGCATCTGGTAGAGCAGCTGTTCGGGCAGATGTTCAACGACCGCTTCTCCGAAATCACCCAGAAGCCGAATCCGCCATTCATCAACGCCTACGCGATGCAGGGCGATCTGGTGCGAACCGCGGAATCCTTTTCGCTGACGGCAATCGTTGCCGACAACGGACTCCAGCGCGGCCTCAACGCGCTACTCAGCGAGGGCGAGCGAGTGAAGCGCTTCGGCTTCCTCCAGTCCGAGCTCGACCGCGCGAAGAAGGACACCCAGCGGGGAATCGAACAGGCCTACGCCGAGCGAGACAAGACGAACTCCAGCGTTTATGCAGCGGCGTACGTCAGTGCGTTCCTGCAATCGGAGCCGTCAACCAGCATCCAGTACGATCGCGATGCGATTACCCGGCTGTTGCCGGGCATCACGCTGGCGGAAGTGAACAAGCTCGCGGGTGAGTGGATGACCGACAAGAATCGAGTGCTGGCGACCACCTCTCCCGACAAGCCCGGAATTGTCACTCCGTCGCGCGGCGAGCTGATGCTGTCGTTCGAGGCAGTGAAGGGCGCCGACATCGCTGCGTACTCGGAGAGTGCGCCGTCCGAGCAGCTGGTCGAGAAGGATCCGACCGGCGGCAAAGTGGTTTCGGAAACGCAGGTGAAGGAGATCGGCCTCACCGAATGGAAGCTCTCGAACGGCGTGCGGGTCCTGCTCAAGCCGACCGATTTCAACGCCGATCAGATCATGTTCACCTCCTACAGTCCGGGCGGCGCTTCGCTGTTGCCCGACGCGTCGTTCATCGCGGCGAGTGCGGCGGATCTGATCCCGGCGACGAGCGGCGTCGGCAAGTTCACCGTCATCGACCTGCAGAAATTTCTTGCCGGAAAACAGGTGAGCGTTTTTCCGTCGATCGATGATCTGAGCGAAGGCATCTCCGGCAGCGCTTCGCAGCGCGATGTCGACACGATGCTGCAGCTGGTCTACCTCTATTTCACCCAGCCCCGGCTCGACACCTCGCTGGTCAACACCTTCATCGGACGCTTCAAGGGGGTGCTCGCCAATCGGAGCGCCAGTCCGGAGGCGGCGTTCAGCGATACGCTGCAGGTCACCATGGCCCAGCACAGCGTACGCGAGCAGCCGGTCTCCGCAGACATTCTTGATCGGATCGACCCCTACAAGTCGTTCGACTTCTACAAGGACCGTTTCTCGGACGCCAGCGGGTTCACCTTCGTCTTCGTCGGCAATTTCCGCCCCGATTCGATCAAGCCTCTGATCGAGAAGTGGCTGGGCGCGCTGCCATCGACGGGGCGCAAGGAAACCTGGCGCGACACCGGGATCCGCCCGCCTACTGGCGTCGTTCAGCGCGTGGTGAAGAAAGGCGCCGAGCCGAAGGCGCGCACCGCTCTCATCTTCACCGGTCCGTTCGAGTACAGCAGGCAGAACCGCTATCACCTGAGCGCGCTCGCCGAGCTGTTGAACATCAAGCTGCGCGAAGCGCTGCGCGAGAACCTGGGCGGAACTTACGGGGTCAGCGTCAGCCCGAGCGCGACCCGCGATCCACTGCCCGCGTATCGATTCACAATCGGTTTCGGCTCGGCGCCCGAAAGACTGGAGTCGCTGACGGCGGCGGCGATGGCGCAGATCGACAGCGTCAAGAAATTCGGCGCGACGCCCGAGTATCTGACCAAGGTCAAGGAAGCAGCTCTGCGCTCCCGCGAAACGGCCCTCAAGCAGAATGGCTACTGGCTGGCGCAGATCAGCACCTTCGATCAGAGCGGGTGGTCGCTGGCGGAGATTCCCAACGGTGAGAAGTTGATCACCAGCCTGACCAGCGAAGATTTACGGAAGGCGGCAGTGAAATATTTGCGGACGGACAATTATGTTCGTGTGTCGCTCTATCCGGAAAATTTCCAGGGCGCCGAGAACCGATAAGAACGGCCAATGGACGATTCTCTTTATTTCACCGAGCAGCACCTCGCGGTCCGCAACATGGTCCGCGAGTTCGCGCGCAGCGAAGTGGCACCGGTCGCCGCCGAGCTCGATGCGAAAGCGGAGTTTCCGTGGGAGAACGTCCGCAAGATGGGAGAGCTTGGTCTCCTCGGCATTCCGTGGCCGGAGGAGCTGGGCGGCGCCGGGCTCGATACACTGAGCTACATGATAGTGATCAACGAGATGGCGAAGGTCGATGCCTCTCATGCGATCACGATTTCCGCCCACACCACGTTGGGAACCTCGCCGATAGTGAATTTCGGCACGGCCTCCCAGAAGAAGCGATACGTCCCTCTGTTGGCCACTGGCAAGGTTTTGGGGGGCTTTGGTCTTACCGAGCCCAGTGCGGGGAGTGATGCCGCCAGCACACGCACGACGGCGGTGCGCAAAGGCTCTCACTACCTGCTCAACGGCAGCAAGATTTTCATCACTCATGGCGGCGTCGGCGAGGTGTTTGTCGTCACCGCGGTGACCGAGCCGGGCCAGGGCACCAAAGGAATCAGCTCGTTCATCGTCACGAAGGAAGCAAGCGATCTCGACAAGGCGGGCGGAATCGGCGACGACGAGAGTCTGCCGAGGATGAAGGGCTTCCGCGCCGGCAAGAAAGAGGACAAGCTCGGGTGGAGAGCGTCGGACACGAGATCGCTCATCTTCGAGGACGTTGAAGTGCCGGCGGAGAACCTGCTGGGCGAGGAAGGCGAGGGCTTCAACAATTTCATGCGCACACTCGATTCGGGTCGCGTGGGAATCGCCGCTCTCTCCCTCGGGATTGCCGAGGGAGCATTCGAGCAGTCGCTGCGCTACGCGACGCTGAGGAAGCAGTTCGGCCAGCCGATCGCCAATTTTCAGGGAATCCAGTTCCAGCTCGCCGACATCGCCACCGAGATCGAGGCGGGGAAGCACCTCATGTTCCATGCAGCGTGGCTTGCTCAGAACAAGCAACCTTTCAGCAAGCAGGCGGCAATTGCCAAGCTGTATTGTTCGGAGTTGGCGATGAGGACGACGATCAAGGCGATTCAGATTCACGGTGGGTACGGCTACACCAAGGAGTATCCGGTCGAGCGGATGTTCCGGGACGCCAAGATCTGTGAGATCGGCGAAGGAACGTCCGAAATTCAGCGCATGGTCATCGCGCGCAATCTGCTCAAGGAGCTGGCTGATTGACCTACTCCGAGGTAGCGAAGCGGCTGAGACTACCACTCGGCTTCATACTTGGCATTACCTATCTGATTTTCGCGAGGCCAACGGCGCTGACCCTTGCCGTCGGTGGCGCAATCGCACTGGTCGGTGTTCTCATTAGAGGGTGGGCGTCTGGCCATATCTCGAAGAACGAAAGACTTGCCACCACTGGTCCGTATGCGCACACCAGGAATCCGCTCTATTTCGGCAGCTTTCTGATCGCCGCCGGGTTCGCGATCGCCGCCCACTGGGCATTGCTGCTGCTGGTCGTGGCTTTTTTTGCGCTGATCTACGCGCCGACGATGCAGCGAGAGCGGGCCAACATCTCCGGCAGATTTCCCGACGCCTACGAGGCCTATGCGGCTAACGTTCCTGCCTTTGTGCCGAGGCCGACACCCTGGAAGGCAACCCACCCCGACGATGGCGGAGCGTTCAGCCTCGACTTGTACATGAAGCACGGCGAGTGGAAAGCCGGGTTGACCTACGTGCTCGTTATGGCGTGGCTCATCTATAGGACCGTGACCGGAATCTGAGTCGCCAGTCACATAACTGGTACGGACTACCCGGGCTTCAGCAACCGGAACACGCCTCGTAAGTCGTTGTCGTCGTTGCGGAAACACACTGGGGCCGGGTAGATTGTCCCACTGACTGTTGCTTCCCATGCATGAGGATTCCGCGCGACTCGCGGGTTCTGGACACATGGATGGGGAGTGCTGCTGGTGACATCCTTTGCGAAATCATAACGCGGCCCTGTAGCACGACCGCGCGGACTTTTTTGGAACCGTTTCTCACTTCGCTCGCCGAGTCGCCGAGCGATTTGTGAACGGTGAACAATGAAAAGAGAAATCCTCATTAACGCGGCTCCGCGGGAAACCCGGATCGCGATTCTGGAGGACGGGAAGCTCGTTGAGCTCCTCGTCGATCGTCCAGACAACCGACGCATGGTCGGTGACATTTATTTGGGCCGGGTTGACGCAGTACTCCCCGGAATTCAGGCTGCCTTCGTCGACATCGGTACCGAGAAGAGCGCCTTCCTCCATTCGTCAGACCTCGTCCGTGAAACCGCTGAAGAAGCGGAAGACGAGGACGAGGACGACGACGACGCCGACGAGCTGCCGGAGAAGAAAAACGGCAACGGAAGCAACGGCAACGGCCGCCGCGCCAAAGCTCCCCTGATCCAGGAGGCCCTCAAGCGGGGCCAGGAAATCCTTGTTCAGGTGTCGAAGGAGCCCATCTCCACGAAGGGTCCGCGAGTGACGGCCCAGATCTCTTTGGCGGGCCGGTTCCTGGTTTATATACCGGACTCTTCGAAGGTGGGGGTCAGCCGCAAAATCGGCTCATCCGCCGAGCGGGCGCGCCTCAAGGAACAGGTCCAGGCGATCCTGCCGGAAAAGTCGGGCGGAGTGATCGTGCGGACCGTGAGCGAGGACGTCACGCCGGAAATGCTCGAGCGCGAGCTCAAGAGCCTGATGTCCCAGTGGAAGAAGATCAAGCGCAAGACCCACTTCCAGAAGGCCCCCTCGCTGGTGAACCGCGAGAGCGGACTGACCCGCGGTCTGGTGCGGGACATCTTCAGCGACAAGGTGGACAGCCTCTCGGTGGACTCGAAGCAGGTGTACAACGAGATCGTCGCGTACCTGAAGGACATCGCGCCGGACCTGATCGCGAGGGTCAAGCTGCACGAGTCACAGGTGCCGCTGTTCGATACCGCGGATATCGAAGAAGAGATTCGAGACATCTTCAAGCGAAGGTGCGATCTCCCTTCGGGCGGATACCTGATCATCGAGCCGACCGAAGCACTGGTTTCGATCGATGTGAACTCGGGGCGCTACACCGGCAAGAAGGATCCGGAGAAAACGGTGCTCCGCACCAACATGGAAGCGGCCCAGGAAGTCGCCCGGCAGCTGCGACTGCGCGACGTCGGCGGCATCATCGTCTGCGACTTCATCGACATGGAGACGAAGGCAAACCGCGACCGGGTGCTCCAGGAGCTGAGGCAGCATCTGTCTCGCGACCGCGCCCGCACCAAAGCCTTCGCCGTCAGCGATCTGGGACTGATCGAGATGACCCGTCAGCGGGTCCGCCAGAGTCACTACCAATCGTCAACCGAAGCCTGTCCGACGTGCAACGGCACGGGCAGAGTGCTTACGCCCGAGACCATTGTTCGCCGCATGGAGCGTTCGGTCAAGCGAATGGCCGTCGAAGGCCGTCGCGACAACCTGCTCGTCAAGCTGCACCCGGACGTCGCGATGTACGTGCTCGAGCAGGAGCGCGATCTGGCGCAGAAGCTTCAGAAGGCGGCCAACTTCTCGCTGGAGTTCCGCGACGATCCGTTGCTCAAGCCCGACGAGTTCAAGCTTGTTGTGAAGGCGCAGGGAAGGGACGTTACGCAGCAGTACGCCATCGCTTAGCGGGAAGCGCGAGCCAGTTGACCCGCTCGCCCTCTTGGCTTAACTTCAAAGGCTAGTTAGCACCCGATAACCGTAGCAGAGACCATGACTTACGCGATCATTAGAACCGGCGGCAAGCAGTTCAAGGCCGAAGCCGGAAAAACAATTAGAATTCCCACCCTCGTTGGCGAGGCGGGCTCGAAGGTCACCTTCGACGACGTCATCCTCGGCTCCGATGGCGACAAGCGCCACGTCGGCGCTCCGGCAGTCAAAGGCGCGCACGTCACCGGCGAGATCGTGAAGCACGGGAAGGGCGAGAAGATCGTCGTCTTCAAGCACAAGCGCCGCAAAAACTACGCGAAAAAGCAGGGCCATCGGCAGGCGTTCACCGAGGTCCGCATCAAGGATATCGCCTTCGGCAAGAAGAGCGGGGGAGAGAAGTAATGGCTCATAAGAAAGGTGTAGGCTCATCGCGCAACGGACGCGACAGCAATCCGCAGTACCGCGGCGTCAAGAAGTTCGGTGGCGAGAAGGTCGTCGCCGGCAACATCATCGTCCGCCAGTGCGGAACGAAGTGGCACCCCGGTCGCAACGTCGGCCTCGGCAGCGATTTCACGATCTACTCGTTGATCGACGGTGTCGTGAAGTTCGAGCACAAGAACAGCCGCCGGTACAAGGTCAGCGTCTATCCCGAAGGCGAGACGAGCGCAGCGTAAAGAGGGCAGCAGAAAGCGTGCTGCCAACAGGTGGCAGCCGCTTCTCAGGATCCAGGAAAGCCCCGACAGGGGCTTTTTTGTTGCCAATTTCGCTCCTCGCCTCCATACTGAAACGGCAGGATGCGGTTTTGCGTAGGAATGGATGTAGTAACTCCTTTACGCGAGATGACGATGGCATTACTCGATAGACTGAAACAGGAACTGGATCGCGCCGGAAAAGTGGCTCAGGACGCGTTCGACGACGGGAAGACCCGGCTCGAAGCATTTCGTACCAGACAGCTCGCCGACAAAGCGGCACAGGCGCTTGGCTACGCTGTGTACCGCGCGCGCAAGAGCGGCGGCGAGGTCGATGCGGCGACCTACGATCGTCTCCGCGCCACTCTGGAAACACATGACACCGAAGCGGCTCGGTTGGAGGCGGAAATCGAGCTCCGCCGTCAGCAGCCGGCGGCATCGGGATCCACTTCAAGCTCCGCATCTGGCGGAAGCACCTCGAGCAGCACAGATTACACTGGTTCGCCAAGCTAGGCGGACGCTGATCTAAGAAAAGGCTCCCGCTTGCCGGCGGGAGCCTTTTTGTTTTCAGAAGCCTGCCGCTGCTGGATCTATCGCGGTGTGTTGTGGGTGCCGGGAAGATTTCTATAGCGCTCGATCAACATGTCCTGGCGCGTCTTCTCATTGTATTCCCGACCGCGAACGAAGATGTGCTCGGCCCGCGTGGTGAATTCAAACGGGTCACCGCTCCACACCACGACATTTCCTTCCCGGCCGGACTGGAGCGAGCCCACCCGGTCGGCCACACCAAAGAATTCCGCCGGTGCGAGTGTAACCGCGCGCAGGGCGTCGTCCCAGGTCATTCCGTACGCGACGGCGTTGCCGGCCTCCTGCTTCAGGTTGCGCACGTTGAACGCTTCCTCGTCGCCGCCACCGGCGTTGCCGATCAACGCCACCGGCACGCCCGCTTTTCGCAACAGGCCCGCGTTTTCCTGTCGTTGACCCAGCGACGCAAAACCCGCCGGAATATTGTTCATCGCGCCGGTAAGAACGGGAATGCGTGCGGCGGCGAGCCTGTCCGCCATCATCCACGCTTCCGCGCCACCGCCGATAATGAGCTTGACGTTGAATTCCCTGGCCAGGCGCATCGCGGCGTCGATGTCTGATTCACGATCCACGGTGATGAGGAGCGGCAGACGTCCCTCCACGACGGGAATCATCGCCTCGAGATCGAGCCTGCTGGCGGAAAAGTTTCGTGTCTCCGCGCGGTCGAACGCCTGTCGGTGGGCCTGGAAGTACTTCGTGTCGTCGAGAATCTCGCGAAGCTTTACCAGCAGTTCACCGCGCGATGTTACGCCGGCGGATTGCGCGTCACCGATTTCCGCCACCATCGCCACCGGCGCCCTGATGATCATGTCCGTCGTCGTGCCGGGAACGACATCGACCAGTGCCGCCTGTCCGGCGATCAATCCGCCGGTGGGAATGACGACGAAGCTGGTGATTCCTTCCTTGCGAGCGGGCGCCAGCATCACTGAGTTGGGATTGAGTCCCTCCCACACCGTGAACGCGGCGGCGATGTTGTCCTTGCCGCGGGCGCTCATGTCACGCGTGTCGTTGACCGCGGAGATTTCCTGAACGCCCAGCTGCGTCGATGAGTTGACGAATCCGGGCGTGACGATCTTTCCGGTGGCGTCAATGCGTTGAGCCCCGGCGGGAATCGGCACGTTGGCGCCGACCGCCGAGATCTTGCCGTTGGTGATGACGACGGTGCCGTTCTCGATCACCGGTCCGCTTACCGGATACACTTTGCCGCCGGTGATGGCGACCGTCTGGGCGCCTGCAACCGTGGCGATCGCGCTGGCGAGAAGGAGAGCGCGCGCGATGGTAATTGCCGAAATGTATGATTTCATGGGATTAGTTCCGGTTGAACGGCACGAAGCCAAGCTCGAAGTCCGTGCGCCACTGCTCTGCCGGATCGAGACGATCGAAGAGAAGGGCGCCGTCGACCCAGACTTTCTCCGGCTTCGAGTAGACGCTGAACGGATCGCCCGTCCACAAAACGACGTCTGCGTTCTTGCCCGTCTCGAGCGAGCCGATCTTGTCATCGAGGCCCAGCGCCCAGGCAGGATTGATCGTCAGCCACTTGATCGCCTGGTCCTCGGCTACCGGAAGCCCGATCTCGGCGCCGGCGGCCATCGCTTTGGCCGCTTCCTGATTGAGTCGCTGCGATCCCGACGGATCGTCGGAGTGCACGATGACCCGCGCACCGGCATTGTTCACCAGCGCCATGTTCGCCTTCACCGCGTCCAGCGCTTCCATCTTGAAGCTTCCCCAATCCGCCCAGATCGATGCGCTGATATCCTCCTTCTTGAGGAGGTCGGCGATCTTGTACGCCTCCACGCCGTGGTGGAACGAGCGGATCTTGTAGCCGAACTCGTGCGCGATATCGATCATCTGCGCCATCTCGTCGGCTCGATAGCAGTGATTGTGGACGAGGATGTTCCCGCGCAGAACTTCGGCGAGGGTCTCGTTCGCCAGATCGCGCGTTGGTGGATCGCCCTTGTGATCGGCGTTCCATTTGTCCCACTTGCGGCGGTAATCGACTGCCCTGATCCAGGCGGCGCGATATCCGGCTACGTTGCCCATGCGGGTCGACGGTCCGCCGCGCTGGCCATATACGCGCTTCGGATTTTCACCACACGCCATCTTGAGTCCGTATTTCGCGCCGGGGAATTTCATCGCCTGGACGGTGCGTCCCGGGACGACCTTGAGCACGACACTTCGCCCGCCGATCAGATTCGCGGAACCCGGGAGCACCTGCAGCGTGGTCACCCCGCCGGCAAGATTCCTCGGAAACTGCGGATCCTGCGGCCACACCGAGTGCTCGGCCCAGACCTGCGGCGTGGTTGGATTCGTCGCTTCGTTCCCATCGCTCAAAGCATTTCCGCCCGGAGCCGCGTACACTCCGAGGTGCGAGTGATCGTCGATGATCCCGGGCGTCACGTATTTCCCGGCGCCGTCGATGACGAGAGCATCCGCAGGTGCGTCAACCGTGGCCCCGACCGCGGCAATCTTTCCGTTCTGCAGCAATATCGAGCCGTTTCTGATCAGCGGTCCCGCTGCGGTGAGAAGATTGACGTTGCGGATGACCGTGGTGCGCGACGGAAAGGGAACGTAGGTGCTGGGGAAGGGATCGGCGTTGGGCGCGGACGTGCCGCCGCGCGAGACATCGGCCTGCGCGGAATCACGCGGCGCCGGAGTGGACGTCGTCCGAGCGGAAGCGGTCGTGCAAGCACCGACTCCGACCAGCAGGAGACAACAGAAAGCTCGCATTTGAAGGATCTTCCTCCGAAGATGGGCTATTGGGCGCAGTAAAATAGCGCAGTTACCACTTGTATGTCGCGAGCTCCGCGATGAGATCGGTGCAGATCCCATCGACCCCCATTCGTCTCAGGGTTTCCCATTGCTCGGCCTCGTTCGCCGTCCAGGCGATGACTCGCGCGTTGACTCGATGGGCGCGAGCGACCAGATCCTCATCGATGTACGAGACGTCCTGCCACAGGTCCTCGGCGCCTGACGCGGCGAGCGCGGCAACCGGATCGACGTGACGCGCTACCTGCAACACGCCGGTTCGAATCGCGGGAAAAATGCTCTTCACCGTCTTGACGATACGATGATCGAACGAGTGCACAGCGCACGTCGCGCTGTGTTCACGAATGACCCGGACCACGAGGGGCTCGATCAGGGCTGCCTTGATTTCCACGTAAACGGTAGCCTTTGACCCAATTGCATCGAGCACCGCCGCGAGGGTCGGAATCTCGATGCCGTCGTCGAGTCGGAATTCCTGGAGCTCGGAGAGGCTCAGGTCGGAAATGCGTCGCGGCGGCATGTCGAGAGCGTTGACGATTCGATCGTGGTGCACGACGACCGTTCCATCTTTCGTTCCGTGGACGTCGAGCTCGATGGCCTCGGCACCCAGCTCGATCGCGCGAAGGAAGGCCGGGATCGAATTCTCGGGCAGCGTCTGATGCGCTCCTCGGTGGGAGATCATCTCGGGAACGCGCGTGTGGGCCGTCAGGCGTTCCCCCGGGTAGTAGCTTTGGGCACGATGAGCGCGAAGCTATGAATGTGAGCAGGCCAGGTCAATCGACCTTAACGCCAGCTGTCGGGGAGCGTCTACCAAACGAGGCTCCATGACGCCAAGCCCCGAACGACGGCCCGAAGAGACGGATATGGAGCTGATCAACCGCTGGAAGGCGGGTGACAGCCGGGCTGCGACTCGGTTGGTAGGGCGGCATTCGCAGGCGCTGGCGCGGTTTGCGGCGAGCGCGGGCGAGCGGGAAGGGATCGAGGAGCTGGTGCAGGATACGTTCGTGCGGGCGTTCGCGTCGCTCGATTCATTTCGTGGTGAAAGCTCGCTCCGGACGTGGCTCTTCACGATCCAACGCCGGCTGATGCTGGACCGCCGGCGGGCGGAGCGGCGGAGCAGGGAAACGGTTCCCGTTCAGGAGTCGGACCAGGTCAGCGAGTACGGAGCCCTCGACGGGTTGATCGCCGAGGAGGCGCAGGAAAGGGTAAGAAAATCCCTGGAGGCATTATCTCCAACGCAACGCGACGTGTTCACGTTGAGGGTTCAGCAGGGACTGTCGTACAAGGAGATCGCGGAAGTAGTAGGCAGTACAGAAGGCGCGGCACGTGTGCATTACCACAACGCGATCCGGACGGTAAAGGAGTATTTGAGAGATGAATAACTGCATCGATAACGAAATCCAGGAACTACTTCCTGATCTTCTCCATCAGTCTCTCGATGGCGCCATCAGACAGCGCGTCGAAGCGCATCTGGCGACGTGCGAGAGCTGCCGAGAGGAGCTGGACGTCCTGCGTACTGTGAAGAGCGCGGCGGTGTTTGCGCCGGCGATCAACACCGATAGCATCGTCCGTCAGATTCCGCCGTACCGGATGATCGTGCCCGGCGTCGAACAGCCGAAGCGCAGCAGAATGGTGTCATGGCTCGTTGCCGCCGGTTTTGCCCTCGCCGTAATAGGTGGGGGAGCGCTGGTCGTATCGAATCAGTCGCGCCCGGCGCAATCCGTTGCCAGCTCCGCTTCAGTGACTCCGTCACAGTCGACTGAGCCCGTGACGGTCGTGCCCGAAACACACGCGCTTGCCCTTGCTTCGGCTGCCGATCTGTCGGAGCTGAGCGATGGAAGTCTCGTGCAGCTGATGAACGAGATGGACGACTTCGATGCGCTGCCGGCGTCCGAGATCGAGCCGGTGATTGCGGTGGACAGCGTCGACAGCCTTTGACCATGATTAATCGGATGAAACTGGT
>Ga0070693_100000919_pt1 | contig 13089 bp, 13 predicted proteins | sample KBSK1103metaG_FD_65472 | JGI IMG/M metagenome (GOLD analysis project Ga0070693, IMG submission 65472) | Corn, switchgrass and miscanthus rhizosphere microbial communities from Kellogg Biological Station, Michigan, USA - KBS K1-10-3 metaG | ecosystem: Host-associated > Plants > Roots >...
GCCCAGCTTGGCGAAGATTTTCAGGCGCTGAGCCAACGGCCGATGGGGCGCCAGGAGTCGGTGTGGTCGCAGATGACGCGGAGGGTGGCGGTGATGGGGATGGCGAGGAGCAGGCCCATGCCGCCCCAGACCCAGCCCCAGAAGAGGAGCGAGACGGTGATGGCCACGGCGTTGAGGCGAACGCGGCGGCCGACCAGTTGCGGAGCGACAAAATTGAGGGCGACGACGTGAATGGTGGTGAGGCCTACGGCGATCAGCACAAAGTTGCCGATGGTTTTCCATTTGGCCAGGCCGATGAGGAAGGCCGGCAGCCAGGCCATAACCGCGCCGATGTACGGGACCATGTTCAGCAAGCCGGAGGCAATGCCGGTGAGGATGGGGTAGTCGAGGTCCATCCACCAGAACAGGACGCTGCTGGCGGCGATTACGATCAGGGTGACCAACGTCATTCCGGCAAGGTAATCGCGCAGAACGTCGCGCAGATCTTCCAGGGTCTCTTTCACGCGGGTGCGCTGGGAAACGGGAAACAGTTGCAGCGTACCGTGCCAGACCTCGCGTTTCGCGGCGAGCATGAAGAATACGAGGAAGGGGACGAAGGTGACTTCCAGAAACAACGCGTAGAGCGAGCCGATGCTGCGCACGATCAAAGTGCGTACGACGCCAGGATCGGGGCGCACTTCGGAGCGCGCGGCGTTCGCGTCCGAGCCAATCTCGGCAACGTGGCCTTCCAGGCCGCTGAGCTTGCCTTCAATGGAGCTGGCGGCCTGCTTGAGCATGCCGCTATATTTGGGCCAGTTGGAGGCAAAATCCGCGGTGCGCTCGCCAAGGCCGTAACCGACCGCGCCCAGCACCGCGATGAGGATGAGCACCATAGTCATAGCGCCGACGGTGCGCGGCAGGTGCATGCGTTCGAGCAATTCCACGGCGGGATCGAGAAAATATGCGAGCAAGATAGAAAGCAGAAGAGTAATGACCACGCCCTGCGCGTAGTAGCAGAAAAGAAGAATGATGGCCGCAGCGATTACGCGGAGGCTGAACGTAGATCCGCTGATGCGGACCAGACTGGGAGGCGCTTCCGTTACCGTCACTTGAACCCCGCTTCCAACCCCACTCGGTCACAACAAAATAGCACATTCATGCGAGTGACAGGGCACGGCGAGAAGGTCACGTTGCGTTCCTGCTGATAACCTGCCGAGGCGAGGATACTCCGGGCGAGTCCGGCGCATGGGCGCCACTATGACAATCGGCGGCGGCTGGTGTACAAAGATACGCACCATGTCGATACGCATTGTGCCGGACGAAGACCAGCCTTCTGCCTCCATCGAGATCGCGCTGGAGAAGCCGTTGCCGGAATACGACCTTGAGGAAGTGGAGCAGCCCACGCCGCGGCACGTGGACGCTATTCTGGTCTCGCAAGGCTTCCGCGACCTGGTGGACGATACACGTGGAATTTTGATGGAGCTGCTGGCGCAGCACCATCCACACCATCCCGGGTTTGATCTCTCCAACGATGCGCCGCTGGTGCTTGCACAACTGACGGGCGCGATCTGCCCCGGTAACGATGAGGTGTACCGGCCGGGGCTGTGGATCGTGCTGCAAGATCCTCACGCCAAGCCGAAAACGGCGCTGCCCACCGCGACGCGGGAACGCATCGCAGCGATCGCGAGCGAATTGGCGAAGCGGCTGCAACTGGAGTAAGGGCGAGCACCGATGCCGGAAGAAAAAGGGCTATTGATTGTTTACACCGGGCCGGGGAAAGGCAAGACCACCTGCGCGCTGGGCACAGCGTTTCGCGCGGTGGGACAGGGACTGCGCGTGCTGATGGTGCAGTTCATCAAGGGGTCGTGGCACTACGGGGAGCTGGACGCCGCGAAGATGCTGGGCGACGACAAATTCGAAATTCGCGCGATGGGGCGCGGATTTGTGAAAGTGGGCGGCGCGGAGACGGACCCTGAGGACATCAAGATGGCGCAGGATTGCTGGCAGGCCGGGCGCGACGCCATTTACGGCGGAGCGTACGACCTGGTGGTGCTGGACGAGATCAACTACACCATCAGCTACAAAATGCTGGACGCGGACCTGGTGGTGGAAGCCCTGCGCCAGCGTCCGGAGCGGGTGCACGTGATTTGCACCGGGAGAAACGCGCACCCAAAGCTGGTGGAACTGGCCGACCTGGTGACGGAGATGCGCGAGGTGAAACACCCATACACGAAGGGTATACTGGCACAACGAGGAATCGACTACTGAAGGCGTCGGTTCCAGCTAACCGCAGCAGCGAGAACTCGAAAAAAATGGCCTGGTTCAAGCGCGACAAGAAATCGATCGAGCAGCCGACGCCTCCGGAAGAGCGCCGCGTGCGCACGGAGGGTTTGTGGGTGAAGTGCGAGTCTTGCCGGACGATCGTCTTTCGCAAAGACCTGGAGGCGAATCTCCTGGTCTGCCCGAAATGCCAATTCCATTTCAAGATGGGTGCGAAGCAGCGGCTGGACATGCTGCTGGACGGGCGCTGGACGGAGCACGACGCGCGCATGACCTCGACCGACCCGCTGCACTTCGTCGACACCAAGCCTTATGCCACGCGTTTGCGGGAAGCGCGCAAGAAACTGGGCATGTGCGACGCGATTATCACCGCGGAAGGGCAGCTGAATGGGCGGCCGATTGTGTGCTGCGCGATGGAATTCAACTTTATCGGCGGGTCGATGGGCGCGGTGGTGGGAGAGAAAGTGACGCGCGGCATCGAACTGGCGCTGGAGACGCGGCAGCCGCTGGTCATCGTCTCTTGCTCCGGCGGCGCGCGCATGATGGAAGGCACCATCAGCTTGATGCAGTTGGCCAAAGTTTCGGCGGCGCTGGCCAAGCTGGACGAAGCCAAAGTTCCGTATATCTCAGTGATGACCGACCCTACGACTGGCGGAGTTACGGCGAGCTTTGCGATGCTTGGCGATCTGAATATCGCGGAACCGGGCGCGCTGATCGGGTTTGCCGGGCCGCGGGTGATCGAGCAGACCATCCGCCAAAAGCTGCCCGAAGGGTTTCAACGTTCTGAATTTTTGCTGGAGCATGGATTTCTGGATGCCGTAGTCTCGCGCAAAGAGATGAAAAATTTCATCGCTACTTCCTTCGACCTCCTGCTGAGCTGACATGAATTACGATGCTGCGGTCCGGTATCTGCTGTCCCTTGGTCGCGAATTGGCTGCGCCGACGCAGGCGGCCGCGGCGAAATTTGACCTGGAGAACATTTCGGTATTGTCGGAAGGGCTGGGGCGGCCCGATCGGGCATATCCTTCGGCGCACATTGCCGGTACCAACGGCAAGGGGTCAACCGCGGCGTTTCTGGAATCGATCCTGAGGCAAGCGGGATTTCGCACCGGGCTGAACACTTCGCCGCATCTGGAAAAAATCAACGAGCGCATCCGGGTGAACGGCGAAGAAATCAGCGACACTGATTTTGCGGAAATCCTCACGCGCGTCCAGGCGCTAATCGAAGAACTGCTGGCCGCGGGCAAACTGCGCGCTCATCCAACGTACTTTGAATGCGTCACAGCCATGGCCTTCCAGTTTTTTGCGGAATCGCGGGTGGACTTCGGGGTTTTCGAGGTCGGCCTGGGGGGCCGGCTGGACGCGACTAACATTTTGAGCCCGGCGATTACGCTTATCACCAGGGTGGACTTCGATCACGAGAATTTTCTGGGGCATTCCTTGCGGGAAATCGCCATGGAAAAGGCCGGCATACTGAAGGAAGGCGTGCCGGTGGTTATTGCCGCGCAACGAGCGGAAGCGCGCGAGGCGATACTGGCTCGTGCGCATCAACGGAACTGCCCGATGGTCGAGACGGCGGAAGCATATCGCGCGGATCATCAGGCGATGGAAAATGGCTGCGCCCGCGCTCGCGTGACGGAAATGGCGTCGGGCTGGTCCGCAACGCTTGCTCCACAGTTGGCCGGGCGGTTTCAATTGCAAAATGCGATAAATGCTGTGGCGGCTGCGCGCGTGCTGGCGGCGCGCGGCTATGGCATCTCGGACGCCGCGATTGTCCAGGGAATCGCTGCGGCTGTATGGCCCGGGCGGCTGGAAAAGCTGCAATCGCGGCCTGACGTCTATGCGGACGGAGCGCACAATCCCGGCGCGGCGCGGGAACTGGCGGCCTTTTGGGAAGAAGGCTTCGGCGGGCGCAAAATCTTTCTTCTTTATGGAGCGCTGCGCGACAAAGCCGTTGACGAAATCGCCGGCCTGCTTTTTCCGCACGCCGCGGAAGTTGTGTTCACGGAGCCGCGCACGCCCCGCGCGATCTCGGCCGCGCAACTGAGCGAAATCGCGGCGCATCATGCGGCAGAAAGCTCGGTCATTCGCGATGCAGAGCAGGCGCTCGACTATCTCGTTTCCAAAGCAGCGGCCGAAGACGCCGTCTTCATTACCGGCTCGCTGTACCTGGTGGGGCAGCTCCGGCAATACTGGAAGCAGCGCGCACAGGTCGCGGCGCGCTGAAAAACACCGTAAAATGCTGGCTTCTTCGGTGAAAGCAAAAATGGCAAAAGACGCTGCGCTCGAGAAGGCTCCTCTCGTCGGAATCATTATGGGCTCATCGTCGGACTGGGAAACGCTGGAGCACGCGGCGAATACGCTGGAAGAGTTGGGTGTTCCGTATGAAACGCGCGTCGTTTCTGCGCACCGCACTCCGGATCTTCTGTTTGAATACGCTGCTTCCGCGGAAAAGCGCGGCATCGAAGTAATTATCGCGGGCGCAGGCGGAGCCGCGCATCTGCCGGGGATGACGGCGTCGAAAACGGTTTTGCCGGTGCTGGGCGTGCCGGTGGAGTCGAAGGCACTCAAGGGCCTGGATTCGCTCCTTTCCATCGCACAGATGCCCGGCGGCGTTCCTGTCGGCACGCTGGCCGTTGGCAAAGCGGGCGCGATCAACGCCGCGTTGTTGGCCGCGGCCATCCTGGGCGCGAAACATGGTGAAATGCGCGAGGCCTACAGGAAGTTTCGGAATGCGCAGACCGCGCGCGTGCTGGCAAACCCCGACCCGAAAGCCGCAGGTCGCGCATTGGGAGTAGCGACCGTGCCCGCGGCAGCGACTGCGGCCCCAATTAAAAAGGGCAAACGCGCGTGACCATCGGCATCCTTGGCGGGGGGCAGCTCGGATACATGCTGGCGCTTGCGGGCTATCCGCTGGGCCTGCACTTCCGGTTTCTCGATCCCTCGCCAGAGGCGCCGGTTGGACGCATCGCGACACGCATCACCGCGCGATACGACGATCATTCGGCGCTGAAGAAATTTGCCGCTGGGCTGGAGTTGGTGACCTACGAATTCGAAAACGTGCCGGTAGAAACGGCGCGGTTTCTTGCCGAGCTGGTCCCAGTGCTGCCGCCTCCGGCGGCGCTCGAAGCGGCGCAAGACCGCTTGAATGAAAAACACCTGTTTCAGAAGCTCGGCATCGCGACCACGGAATTTGCGCCGGTGAGCGACGAAGAGTCGCTGGATCGCGCCGTGCAGCAGATTGGCTTGCCTGCGATTCTGAAAACGTGCCGCATGGGATATGACGGCAAGGGCCAATGGATTTTGCGGGGCGCGGAAGACGTAACCAGAGCCAAGACCGAAGTGGGGGCAAACCCGCCGGCAAGAAAAGATAGCGGCAAGGGAAATGGGGCGCAGCATGCACCATTCTTGCTTGAGCGCCTGGTGCCGTTTTCACGCGAGCTTAGCGTGCTGGCCGTTCGCGCGCGCGACGGGGAAACCGCGGCGTACCCGTTGGTGGAAAATCACCATCGCGAGGGCATCCTGCGGTTGTCTCTGGCCCCGGCGCCGCAGCTCGATCGCGCCGTGCAGCAGGCGGCGGAGAATGCGGCCCGGCGGGTGTTGGATGCGTTGCAGCATGTGGGCGTGCTGGCCATCGAGTTTTTCGAGCACGAAGGGCGCTTGCTTGCCAACGAAATGGCGCCGCGCGTCCACAATTCCGGCCATTGGACCATTGAAGGCGCGATCACCAGCCAGTTCGAGAATCATCTCCGCGCCGTGGTCGGGTTACCCCTGGGCTCGACAAGCGCGATTGGCTGCTCCGCTATGCTGAACCTGATTGGCGATGTGCCGGACTCCGCCGAGGTTCTCGCCATCCGGGACGCACACCTGCATCTGTATGGCAAGACGGAGCGTGCCGGCCGCAAGCTTGGGCACGTGACGCTGCGGGCTTCGTCACCGGAGCAACTGGCCAGCCGCTTGAGCGAACTGCCTACGTACTTCCATCGCCCTGAGTTCGGCCTCGACGCCGTTCTGCGCCACTCTGCATCGGCCCGCCGCTAGATTCGGCCCCGCAACGCCCAGTGGTCAGTTGCCGCTGCTCCTGCCCGAGTGCTACGATTCATGGTTCTATGTCCCCCGCTCCGACCTCCAGTGATGTCGCGCATAAGCCGCGCGTAGGCATACCCTGGCGCACTACAGAAGAGGAGCGCGCACAGCTTAGGGAAAAGCTTGATTATTACTTCGCGGCGATTCGCAAGGCCGGCGCGGAGCCCCGTGAAATCCGGCTGGAGCAACCGCGGGAAGCCTTGGAGCAGCAGCTTAATGGGCTGGACGCTTTTGTGCTGCCAGGAAGCCCGGCCGATGTTGATCCGAGCCGGTATGGCGCTGATAGGCACCTCAAAACAAGGAACTTAGATGCCAATCGCGACTCTACCGACGAAACCATCCTGGCCCACGCGCTTCAAGCTCACAAGCCGGTTCTCGCCATTTGTTACGGCTGCCAGATCCTGAATGTCCATTTGAAGGGAACGCTGGTGCAGGATATCCCGGCAGAGAATCCGGGGGCGCTGCGGCACGGCAATACCGATTTACCGGCCGGAGTGCTCCGGGGAGACGCCATGCACGCCGCCAATTTCGCGCCGAATAGCCGGTTGGCCGGTCTGAATCAGGGAACCGAAGCGCAAATCAACAGCAGCCACCATCAAGCGATTGCGCGGCCTGGCGAAAAGCTGCGTGTCACTGCGAAGGCTCCGGACGGAACCATTGAAGGCGTCGAATGGACCGGAGACTCGAATTGGGTTGTCGGGGTGCAATGGCATCCGGAGCGCATGCCGGATGATCCCCTGGCCGAACGATTGTTCGCGGACTTTGTGGCGGCGGCACGGCATGCTCGAAACTTGGTGACACAAAAGAGCTAACCCCAGCAGCTGGGGCAGCGCCAGCTTTTCGCTTTTCGGTTTTGTTCTTTGGGGGAATGATGATTTCACTGGCTGGCAGGGCGGCGCTCATTACCGGAGGTTCGCGGGGAATTGGGGCTGCAGCGGTCAAGCTGTTCGCGCAGGCGGGCGCCGACGTGGTTTTCAATTACAACAAGGCGAAAGATGCGGCGGACCAGGTGCAGCAGGAAGCGGGAAAACACGGGACGCGGGTGGAAGCCTTCAAGGCCGATGTGGGACGCCACGCGGATAACAAGAAGCTTGTGGACTTTGCCATCTCCCGCCTGGGACGGCTGGATATTGTGGTGGCGAACGCCGGCGTCTGGAATCAGGAAGACTTGCCCATTGAAAAGATGAGTGAGAAGCAATGGGACGAGATGCTCCGCGTGAATTTAAAGAGCGTCTACTCCATCATTCATTTTTCCGTGCCGCAGATGATCAAACAGAAGTCGGGAAAGATCATTCCGATCAGTTCCACCGCCGGACAACGCGGCGAGTCCTTGCACACGCATTATGGCGCTTCCAAGGGCGGCATCATCAGCTTCACGAAGGGGCTCTCAACCGAGCTGGCACGCCATAACATTCTGGTGAATTGCGTGGCGCCGGGTTGGGTAGCTACGGATATGTCGAACCCGGTGATCAACTCAAAGGCGGGCGGCAAAGCCATAGCGGCGGCAATTCCCATACGGCGTCCGGGAACTGCCGAAGAGATTGCCGGGCCTATTTTGTTCCTGGCCTCGGACCTGGCCAACTTCATGACCGGCGAGATCATCAATGTAAACGGAGGAGCGGTATTGTGCGGATGAGGCCCACGAAGGACTTGTGTGCGATTTTGGCGCTGGTGCTGGGGTCGGCGGCGCTGGCCGGGCCTGCGCGTGCGCAGAATCCGGACAACATGATGCCGGAGGAGCGCGCCGCCAAGGGCAAGCAGGTTTTGGAACAGTTGATCACCGCGCTGGGCGGCCCCACGTATCTCGATATTCGGGAGAGCAATTGCGACGGTCGCCTGGCGCAGTTTGGCCACAACGGCGAACTCACCGGGTACACGAACTTCAAAGTCTACTGGCGCTATCCCGACAAGAATCGCACCGACTTCTCGAAAAAGGGCGTGATCGTAAACGTGTATAACGGCGACCGCGGCTGGACGCTCGATCGCAGCGGCGTTTCCGAGCTAAGCACCGCCGCCGTTGCGGACTTTCAGGAGCAAGCCAAGCGCGACATCAACAATTTATTGCGCGTGCGCCTGAAAGAGCCGGGCATGAACATCCGTTACGCGGGAACGGACGTGGTGGATCTGAGGACCGTGGATTGGGTGGAGATCACCGACAGCGAGCAGCGCGATTTCCGGCTGGCGGTGGACAAGAGTTCGCATTACCTGGTGCGCAGCGTGGTTACCCTCACCGACGATACTTCGCCCGACCGCAGCGTGGAAACGCGCATTTACACGAATTACCAGCTGATGGACGGCGTCTGGACGCCTTTGCAGATTTCCCTGGACCGCAACGGGCGCCGCATCAATCAGGTGTTCTTTCAATCGTGCAAATACAATCCTGGCTTTGCCGAAGATTTTTTCACCAAAGCCGCGCTGGAGAAGCGCTCTTCCGAAGTGGGCGTGAAGAAATCCAAAGCGGAAAAGAAAAAAGAGAAAGAAGCAGAAAAGGACAACTGAGCCCACCAGGACACTCGATCTGCTTGATTTGCGCCGGCTCAAGCCGCCGCTACTGGGCTCTCAGCGCACTGCTTCCGAGGCAAAAACCAGCCGCACTCCTTGCGATTTCGCTTCCGGCAAAACTTCGCGGAGCGCCTGCAAGGTCGCGGCATGCGGATGACCGATAGCGATCGCTTCGTGTTTTTTCTGCGCCCCGCGCAACGCCAACTGCAACTGCTTGCGAACCGCGGCTACTTCCGCGACGTCATCAAGAAACGGGACATTGCGAAAGCCGGAGCGCACGCCAAAGCGCTGCGCGCAGTCATAGGCCACGGTCGCCGGTGTAGTTCTGCTGTCGACATAGAACAAGTCGTGCTCGCGCAGCACCGGCATCAATTCGTCCATCAGCGCGGAATCGGCGGTGGATTGCGAACCCTGATGATTGTTCACGCCAGCCACATCGGGGACCGCTTGCAGTAAATCGGCAACCATGCCGTTTACATCGGCCGCGGACATGCCGGGCCGCAATTCCTTCGCTTCCGGCCGCTCGTTGCGCATCGATTCCATCGGCAGGTGCAGCATCACTTGAAAGCCGCGCCGGCGTGCTTCTTGCGCGATCTCCACGGAATGAGGATGGTTGGGAAGCACAGAAATAGTAAGCGGATAGGGTATGGCGAAAATGGCCTCCGCTGCTGCGCGGTCGTTGCCGAGATCATCAAGGATAATGGCTAATCGCGCGGCCCCGGTTTCCGTGGGCGGCGTAGCCGCGGGCAATGGATGCGTGACAATTTCTACGATCTGGGTGGGCAGGCCGCCGCGGCGATACTCCAGGCGCTGGGCGGAGTGCGTTGTGTTCGCATCGCGCGTCAGCGCGTGAGCGGTCGCAACGCGATCCAATGACTGCATTAACCGAGCCAGGATTTCCTTTTGTGACTCCTGCGCGGGCGTGGTTATGATGATGCGGATGCGATCGACTTGGCCGGAGCGCCGCCCATCAAACTCCAAAGTGGATTCAACGCGCCCCGGCTCGCGCACCATCGCGGCAGCCGCGCGCGACATTTCTCGCGTGATGTTATGAACTTGCGAGGCGCTTGGCGGAGTGGATGATTCCTTTTTTTTGCAGGAAGCCGCGCCAAAAATCACCAGGATTATGAGGAGCGCAGAGCCGATGCCCCGCCGCGTGCAAATACAGCAAGCGCCAGCATGCGGAAAACTACGATCCTCCACGGATTGTCAGGCGGCCTTCTTCGCGGGGGTCTTTAGCAGGTCCAGAGCCTTATGGAAAACCGGGTCTTCCGGGGAAAGCGGGCGCGGTCCCGAGGGGGTTTCTTTCGACGCAGACGAGTTGTCGTCGCTGACGTCGTTGTCATCTTCTGCCGCGGCGCGAACGACTTCGGATGGCGTTACGCCATCCTCGAGTATTGCCTTGCCGCCGGCATTGTAATAGTTCGCGACGGTCAGGAACAATGCGGAGCCATCGTCGAGGGTGATGAGCTTCTGTTCGGATGCCAAACCAAAAGTGCGCTCGCCCACGACATCGCCGCGATGATTGGCGACAATCGCGGAGGCCAGCACTTCCGCGGCACCGGAAGTTGTGCCGTCAATCAAGACGGAGACCGGACCACGCCAAACCACCTTGCTTGCATCCGCAGAAAAGGTTTGAGCGGAAAGCGTCTGCCCGCGAAGCGTCGCAATTGTGCCGGAGGGAACAAACAAGCGTGCGACGTTTACCGCTTCCGAGACCGGTCCGCGGCCGCATTCGCGCAAGTCCAAGATTACTTTGTGAATTCCTTGTTTCTCCGCATCCGCAAGGCGATTGCGAACTTCATCCGCACGCCCGGGATCGAGCGAGGGGACGCGAAACGCAAGAATGTCCGGGTCGGTCTTTTGCGCAGTGAGTTTTGGCACCGTCAGCTTCTGGCGCACGACCTCCACTTCCTCCGGCTGCGCGCGCCCGCGCCGAATGACGCCAACCTTCACGCCGCTTCCGGCAGGTCCGTTCAGCAGGTTAAGCGCCTGACCGACGGACATGTCGCGGGTGGTGAATCCGGCGACGGACTCGAAAATGTCGCCGCTATGTATTCCGGCTTTCTCCGCCGGACTTTCCGGCAAAACGGAAATCACAATAACGTAGCCGAAGCGCTTGCTCATGTTCAGACCGGTTTCGCCGGTGCTGGCGTTCTGCAATTTCTGCTTGTATTCGGTGTATTCACGGGGCGTGAGATAGCTGGACTGCGCATCGAGCGACTCCAGCAATCCGTGCAGCGAGCCGGCGGTGACCAGGCGCATGTTCGGCTCGTCGACGTAATCGGACTGGATCTTCTGCAGCACCTCGCCGTAGACGGTCAGCGATTTGTACGCCTTGTCGTCGGTCGTCCGCCCGAGAACGTGTCCAATTCCCGCATAACAAAAGATCGCTGCTGAAGCTATCAGAATGCCGATTCGCGCCGCTCGATTCATCGTTCACCTAGCCTGGAAAAACAGCAAACCATTATAGCACCGCAACCTAGTGGAACGCTGAAGAACGGGGAAAGGAAGCCCCAAGCGAACGCGATCAATATAGTTTGTTCCACAAAGACACGGATAAATGCCTCAAATGTTGCTTAATTACCACACCGAGGAGCGCTTCCGCAGGTTATATGGCTATAAGTCATTGATACTAAGGCACAAGCCGCAAAATAGTTCCATGACATTGTGCTAGAATCTAGGTCATACGATGTTTCAAACAACGATTGCCAACCCTGTCACCGCTGAAGGCGTCGGGCTCCATACCGGCGTTTATGGGCATATTCGTCTGGTTCCGTCTCCAGCCGATACCGGCATCGTTTTTCGACGCGTTGACCTCGATAATTTCGCAATCGAAGCGCAAGGGCACAATGTTGCGCGCGTCAGCTATGCCACGAGCTTAATGAAGCACGGCGTGTTGCTTTCCACAACGGAACACCTGCTCGCGGCCATCTATTCCTGCGGCGTCGACAACATCTACATCGATATCGATGCCATCGAAGTGCCTATCCTCGACGGTTCCGCGGAACCGTTCATGCAGATGCTGGAGGAAGCCGGAACGCGCCGGCTGCGCCGCAAGCGTCGCTATCTGAAAGTTTTGAAGCCGCTCGAAGTCATCGAGGGCGACCGGCGCATCGGCATCTATCCCGCCGATGAATTTCGAGTGCGCTGCTACGTCGATTTCCCGCATCCCCTGGTCGGACAGCAGGAAGTGGAGATGCTGGTCAGCCCCGAAACTTTCCGCCATCTACTGGCGCGCGCGCGCACGTTCTGCTTCGAGCGCGACATCGAACCTCTGCGCTCCATGGGCCTGATTCGCGGCGGCTCTCTGGAAAATGCCATTGTGTTGACCTCTGGCGGGGTGATGAACGGCCCTCTGCGCTTCCCCGATGAATTCGGCCGGCACAAGGCGCTCGATTTGATTGGCGATCTTGCGCTGGCGGGTCTTCCGCTTTTAGGCTTCGTCGAGGCGCACAAAGCCGGCCACGCGTTGCACACGCAGCTCGTCAGCCGCCTGCTCGCCGACCCCACGCTCTGGACCATCACTACGCACGAGGCCCTTCACAAACAGATGGACGCTGCCGATCCTGCCCTTGCCCCCGTAGGCGCGGCCTAGTCGCTTTCGATACCTCCCCAACGCAGCGGGTTTGCGAAATTGATTCTGCTCCCGCAGAATGAGTGCCACGTATGCCTGCCAACGATCTCGCTGTCGTAATTCTCGCTGCCGGGAAGGGCACGCGCCTGAAATCGGGCGTGGCCAAGGTGCTGCATCGCGCCGGTGGGCGAACGCTGGTGGAACATGTACTTGCCGCGTGTGCATCGCTGAAAGCGAGGAAGACCATTGCGGTAGTCGGGCATCAGGCCGACCAGGTAACCGCGGTTGTCGGCCCGCTCGATGCCGACAGCGTGCTGCAGCAGCCCCAGCACGGCACGGGCCACGCGATGCAGGTAGCGCGGCGGGCCTTGGGCTCCGCGAAGCTCGCCATTGTTCTTCCCGGGGATGCGCCGCTGATCCGCGCGGAAACTCTGCGCGCGATGCTGGTGGCACATCGCAACGCTAACGCCGCAGCCACCGTCTTGAGCGCGGTGGTGAGCGATCCCAGCGGCTACGGACGCATCTTGCGTAAATCCGAAACCAGCGTCCAAGCCATCGTCGAAGAATCGCAACTCTCCGATGAGCAGCGCGATCTGAATGAAATCAATTCCAGTATTTATTGTTTCACGCTGGAAAAGCTCTGGCCCGCCCTGGCCCAGGTGAAA
>Ga0070693_100000920_pt1 | contig 13086 bp, 10 predicted proteins | sample KBSK1103metaG_FD_65472 | JGI IMG/M metagenome (GOLD analysis project Ga0070693, IMG submission 65472) | Corn, switchgrass and miscanthus rhizosphere microbial communities from Kellogg Biological Station, Michigan, USA - KBS K1-10-3 metaG | ecosystem: Host-associated > Plants > Roots >...
TAAAAAGATGGTTTTCTATATGACAGTCCGGGGCGAGGTGGGCTTCCATTTGCGAAAGGATTGCGCGTGTTTCCTGAAGACCCGAATGAAGTAGCAATTGATCGATCTTACTTACCTCACCGACGGCCATATAAAAAGGGACCCGGAAACACAGCAGGAAACGCCTGCGAAGCCAACCATAAGGTTTCGCAAGAACACAGCAGCATTTAAAAAGAATAGACATCAACGACATCTCGGACTTCATCCCTGGAATTCAGAGGCGCCAACAGTTCGGTGGACCAGTAAAGCTTCGGACGAATGACACCCGTCCATTTGCCATACCAGCCATTTCTATCTTCCACATTGTCTTGAATTTGGAATACGAGGGCGTCATTCTCTCGATGGACCACAGTCGCAGAGTCTTTGATCACGAGCAGAGAGACGCGGTATCCACCATAATTCAGCATGTTTCCGGGTATGTGGCATTCCGTCCGAAACAGACCGCATGGTAGAGGTTTGCGTTGCCACGTGTGCTCGCTGGCGCTATGCGATGAAAAAACACAGATCTCCTCTTGATTGTAAACTGCGATACCCAGGTTCAGTTGAGTGTCTGGTTTCAGGTTCCAGTACTGGACCTCAATTACCAAAGGCGTGCCGGTGTTCATGCGGTCCACCGAAGTGTCGGCTTCGGGAATCAGGCGGATTGAACGCAATCGCACTTCGTCACCGCCCGGCGCTTCACCGGGATCGTCCCAGACTTTGTTGCCGACAAACATCGTCGCGGTCTTTAAGTAATCAGCCACGACCGCACCAGGTTCGCCGTCGTCAATGGCCCGTCCGTCTTGCATCCATAGAGCCCTGCTACATAAGCTTTGTATCGCCGCGAGGTTATGACTGACGAATAGTATGGTTCTTCCTCCACTTCTTATCTCATTCATCTTTCCAATACACTTCTTCTGAAATTGGGCATCACCCACGGCCAGCACCTCATCTACAATCAAGATCTCAGACTGTAAGTGCGCAGCAACGGCGAACGCGAGTCGCAAATACATTCCACTTGAATAACGCTTAACCGGCGTATCAATGAACTTATCAATTTCCGCAAACGCCACGATCTCATCGAAGTTTCGTGCGATCTCGTTTCGCCTCATTCCGAGAATGGCCCCGTTCAGATAAATGTTCTCCCGGCCGCTCAGCTCTCCGTGAAATCCTATTCCCACTTCGAGCAGAGAACTGACACTGCCGTGCACATCAGCATAGCCTCGAGTGGGTTCGGTGATGCGGGACAGAATCTTGAGCAGCGTGCTTTTGCCGGCGCCATTGCGGCCGATAATGCCGAGCACCTCACCTCGCTTGACTTCAACCGAAAGATCTCTTAACGCCCAGATTCGGGCGTCTCGGTGACCGTTTGAGTGTCGAAATGCTGAACGGAGTTTGCGGAGAGGGACGGTAAAACTTTGACTCAACGTCTCACCCAATGTCTTGTAGCATTCCTGCTTACGGCCGATGCGGTATTGTTTTGCTAAATCTACTACTCGAATTGCAATATCATTCATAGACCTACACCATGTCTGCGAATGTCCTTTCCATTCTCCGGAAGTAAAAGGCCCCACTAATCAAGCTGCTCGCGGCTGCGAACGATGAGATTATGATGATCGGGCCGGGCGCAGTCTGAGTTCCGAGGAGCGCCCAGCGGAATCCCTCGACCACGCCCACCATCGGATTGAGTCCATACAACGTACGCCATGGTTCCGAAAGCATGCTGCTGGAGTAAGCGATCGGTGTGGCGAACAGCCAAAATTGCAAGACGAAAGGCATCACGTGTTGCACGTCCCGATATTCAACACTCAATGCAGACAGCCACAGTGAGGTGCCCAGTGAAGAGACTAAAGCCAACAGAAAAAATAGTGGCAACCAGACGATTCTGTCGCCAGGCGTGATGCCGTAGTACAGCATCATTATCACCAGCATTACGAATGCTATGGCAAAGTCAACGACCCCTGAGAGAACTGTCGCGATCGGAATGGCTAAACGAGGAAAATAGACCTTGGTGATTAAATGAGCGCTTCCTATCAAGCTGTTTGACGCGAGACGCAAACTATTGGAAAAGAATGTCCAGGGAACGAGGGCCGCGAAAGCGAATATGGGATAGGGAATATTATCGGATGGAACTTTCGCCAGCCTCCCGAAAAACAGGCTAAATACCAGCATCGTCAGGAACGGCTGGATGATGGCCCAGGCTGCTCCGAGGATGGTCTGCTTGTAACGTATTTTGACATTGCCCCAGGTTAAGAAATAGATCAGTTCGCGGTACTCCCAGAGCTCCCGTACCTTAAGAGGCACCCACCCTTTGCTTGCCTCAATTCGCAGCACTCTCGCGTGAGTTAGTGAAGCATCCACCATTTTCAATTGGCCATCTGTAGCGTCGCCACTGGGACGACTTCCGGCATTGGTTCCGAAACCGTATCAGGTATTGTGAGCTGCGCCTCAGGTAAAAGCTCGTTGAGAAATCTTCGTAGCTCCAGGTCCAGACTGCCTTCGCAGAGAATGGCTAATCGCTGTAGCGCATGGCGCATCTTGTCTTCGGGATAGGCATTGATCTTGCCGATGAAAATTTTCGGATGCCGAGTTCTGGACATTTGCTCCTCGGTCAATTCGAGTTCTTCATACAACTTCTCCCCTGCACGGACGCCGGTGAAAACGATGTCAATATCAGAAAAAGGGCGGATTCCCGACAGCATAACCGCGGCCTTTGCCAAGTCCAGAATGCGTATCGGTTTACCCATGTCCAAAATAAAAATTTCACCACCCTGGCCCATCGCACCAGCTTGTAATACGAGTTGCGCTGCCTCGGGAATGGTCATGAAGTAACGGGTCATCTCCGGATGCGTAACTGTAACGGGACCGCCTTTACGAATCTGTTCGTTGAAGATAGGGATTACCGATCCCGTTGAACCGATAACATTGCCAAAGCGCACTGCTACATAACGAGTAGCGAAGCGGGTGCTCAAGTCCTGAATAACCAGCTCAGCCGTGCGTTTCGTCGCTCCCATAACGCTTGAAGGTCGCACCGCTTTGTCAGTCGAGATCAGCACGAATACTTCGACATTGAACTCCGCCGCCAGTTCTCCCAGAAGACTTGTGGCCAGCACATTGTTTCGGACTGCTTCCGTCACATTGAATTCCATCATGGGCACGTGCTTGTGAGCCGCCGCATGAAGCACCAGCGCGGGTCGGTGGCATTTGAATATCGAGCGCATACGTGTTTCACGTCCCACGTTTGCCACCAGCGGCACAATGCGAAGGTCAGGCCACGCAGTGCGCAACTCGCGATCGATACTGAACAGCGCAAACTCCGCGCGCTCAACCAGGAGCAGCGCTGAGGGGTGAAAGCGTGCTACCTGCCGGGCCAACTCCGAACCAATCGAACCACCGGCTCCGGTGACCATAACAACTTTCCCGGCCACGAAACGTGCAATCTCCGGTTCGTCCAGTTGAACGGGTTCACGCCCGAGTAGATCTTCAATCTGGACGTCGCGTATGCGGCTGACCTTCACTCTCCCCTGTAAGATTTCATAGAGCGACGGAATCGTTCGTACCTTGACAGGTATCTGTTCGCAGATGTTCAGGATGCGCCGGAAATCAGCACGGCTGGCTTGAACTATTGACACCACTACATGATCGATATTCAGTTCACGAACGAGAGCAGGCAGGTCCCACGTATTACCCAACACCTTGATTCCGTGAATCGCCGAACCGCGCTTCTGGGGAGCGTCGTCAACGAAGCCCGCGATGTGAAGATCGGTATTTGAGCGGTTCTGAATTTCTTTGGCGACCATGACTCCCGCGTGTCCCGCTCCAACAAGAAGAATCGATCTCCTGGCGCTCTGATCTTTCCCGTTCGTTCGACGACGCTTTCCCCAGGTCTCATACAGGCCACGGCGTAATACGCGCGCACCGAGAACACCGCCAAACGCCAAAACCGTATCCAGAAGAATGATCGAGAAGGGCACGCGCAGGCTTTGATTTTCTTCTAACAGAAACACGCGCATGAACACGACGGGAATAGCAGAATACAAGGCTGCATTGAAGAACGTCCTGAGTTCAGCCATACCGACATAACGCCAGATGAAAGTGTAAACGCCGGCCAGATTAAGCAGAAAAAATTGAATCAGTACCACAACGATGGCTTGTATGGCGAGATGTTGTCGCTCGCTTAGTGGTATCGCAAAGTCAAACCTTACCAGGTAGGCGAGCACGAAGGCCGCTGTCAGAACCAGCAGATCAACAATGAACTGCAGCGCTCTAACCAGAATGCGGATGTGCCGGAAATTCCCGTCCTTGTTTGTCCCGGCGCTGAGTTGGTCTAGTTGGTGACTTGCGTCCATGATGCCAGCCAGATGCGGGTAGTTCGATCGACGCCCGGCCTGAAGAGATCGGTCAAATCACATTGCAGCTCGGTGCGAGCAGCCGCGCCCCTTGAAAACGGCCGCTCGGCACCGTGCTGATCGCGCTCATCATGTTAGGAGCGTTTTGCCATAGCCGGCTAAGAGTCGCCTGCAACAAAGTCGGCTTGGCCAGCATGATGATGCCCCTCGCGCGAACTTCGGCAGGATACTGCTGGCAATGGCCGTCAGCTTTGCCGTGGCGGCTCAAAACCGGGAATTATCCTCGACGTCAAGACGAGGAGATTCGAATTGCGATCAGTTGTAGTGAAAGGATGATGGGTGACTCTATTATCTTGCTTCGAGGTAATACTTTCGGCAGTAACTCTGGTAGTAAGTGTCAGGCGGTTGCAATTTGGTGTTGTTAAGCACAACCCCGACAATCATTGCATCAACATCATCAAGCAACCTCATCGAGCGAAGCACGATTTCCTGTGGGCTCTTGCCACCTTGGACCACCATTAGCACTCCGTCTACTTCAGCTGCCAGTATGACGCTATCAGCAAACGGAACTATCGGTGGAGAATCGATTACGACATACGTAAATTCAGGCTCCAGCGTCGTTATCAGTTGACGCAGCTTTTGGTAATCTAACAGTCTTGCCGAATCCTTCAGTTGCGGACCAGAAGTCAGCAGTGAAAGTCCTGGCACTTGGGTCTTGTTGATCAGCGAGAGTATCTCCGAACTATCCATCGTGTTACTCAGTGCATCGCTCAGGCCGCGCTCATTATTTACGTTCAAAAGCTCGTGCAAGTTGGATCGTCGCAAATCGCCATCAACCAGCAAAACGTTAGCGCCAGATTCCGCTAAACTGATCGCGGTATTGATTGCCGTGGTGGTTTTACCTTCACTCGGCAGACTCGACGTAACCAGGAGCGACTTCAACTCGAAACCATCTCTGGAGAGTGACAGCGTAGCTCTCAACTGATGATAAACCTCGGCGATAACGGAATCGTGATCGCCGAGAAGTAATTCCGGGTGGCTCCCGCTACGGCCATTACTCATTAACGCGACCGGTCGAATGCCCGACAGTATGCCGCGACGCGACACTCCTTTGACCGGCGGCACAATCGCGAGCGCCGGCACGTGCAATTTCCTTTCGACGTCGCCGATAGAGCGGAACGTATCATCAAACCTTTCACACACAACGACCCAAGCCATCGCCAGGCCCATGGAAAGCAAAAAAGCTAATCCCACACTGACCAGTCTTCTTGGACCAACCGGTCGATCCGGCACGGTAGCGTAATCAATTACATGGATATTGTTCGTCAAGCCAGCCTCGGCAATATCATTCTCCTTCGAGTGCTGTAACAACGACTGCAAGATGCTCTTATTCGTCTCAATCTCCTGCTGCATGATTTTGTAATTGATTGCGGCCTGATTTTGAGCAATGGTCGCGTTGCGCTGCTCGTTGAATGCATTTAGTAAAGACTGCTCGCGCATGACTGCTTGACGATAGTGGGTTTCCAGGCTGTTCCGTATATTTGCAGCAGCCTTTGCTCGCCCATCACTTATCTGCTTTTCAACTTCTCCGATCTGCTTGTCGACCTCCTTAACTTCCGGCCACTCTTCGGTGTTTTCGACAAGCAATTGGGCCCTCCGTTGTCGTAGTTCGGCGAGTTTGGTTCCCTGTTGATTGTTCTGATCAGTCAACTCCGAACCTAGCGCCTCAGCTCCGCTCGGTGCGAGGGCGGCCTTGTAGGCCGCTTCGGCTTTGTGACGCTCGTTTTCCGCCTCGAGCAATTCGCGATTCAATCCTGCCAACCGCTCGACCACGTTGTTCCCGTTTGCATCCAGCGATACGATTTGGTTGTTTCGAGCATAACTCACCAGCTCTTCTTCGCGACGACGGATCTGACTTTGAAGTTCCGCGATTCGATTTTGCAAAAACTCTGACGCAAGCGCAGTGGTCTCAGCCTTCCGCTCGATATTCATCGTGGCCGCCGCATCGGCAACGGCATTTACCACGTTCGAAGCAATCTGTGGAACGTTGTGACTGAAGCTTATATTAATAAGCCTTGTTTCTTTGACCTCGTTTCGGGTCTCTTTTATCGGTTCAACCTTCAATCCCTTTATCAGGGCCTCGACATAAGGCTCCAGCCTTTTTGCCGTGCTCAAATCGTGGCGTTCCGGAGTTGTCGCAACTGCGCTTACGTCAGTTGAATCGTTTCCCATTGCATTCCGGCCTAGCCATTCCTTCTGGCTTTGGGCAGTTTGCTGCGGATATAGAAACTGATTCTCCTGTTCGAGGTTCAGTTTCTTCGCAACCCTGCGGAGCAACGCCGAACTGGTTAGAATCTGTAGCTGGGTGTTGAAGTAAACCGCGTCTTCAGACACTGGGCCACTGAAGCTAGCGTTCTCCTTGAGTCCCGGGGCGGAGCTGTCACGACCAATTTCAATGCGAGCCTGGGCCTGATATCGATCGGGCTGACGAATCTGATAAGCTGCCACAGCCAGGGTAGCAAAGATCGTGATCCCAACTATTAACCAGATGTTTTGACGTATCGCCCGCCAGTAGGTGCGCAGAGAATTACTGTTCACCTCTTCCAGGCCGTCATTCATGAATGGAGTAAACTTATACGGAACGAGCGATTGGCCCATGGAACCATCATCGCGCATACGACTTTGCGGTCCTTGCCGCGCAACGTCTTTCATGTTTGATTCCTTGAGCTTGTGTTTGGATCGTCTACTAAGAAGGAACGTTTACGTGGTTAAGTTCTGCTTTCGAACTCCCGTTTCAGGGAATAGCGCGTACCGGCATTTGCGTGACTGCGGTACCGACTGACCCGACAAGACTGCCCAGAAATCTCTTACCGCTCGAGACCGGCACATCGATGATGTCATTGGCCTGAAGGATAATGTCGTCGGCACGCTGCTTCTCGATTGCTTTGAGATCGACAACCATCTCCTGCTTGGGCGCATTGCCGGGCGGCTGCCGGATAATCCTGATATGGTCAGTCTTTGAATACGGAAGGACGCCGCCAGACATAGCGACGGCGCGGGAGATAGTCAGCGGTTCCTTCAGAGGAATGATTGATGGCCGAGTAACATTGCCCACTACGAAGACTTGATCGGCTTCCAGCACACTTACTACATCACCAGGGCGCACAAGTGGATTCGCCCCCTCACGGCCGGCAAGAACGTCCGTTAGGTTATAAGCGTTCAGCCCCGTTTCGTCGTCTATGGCAGTTGCCGTGCACGGCTGGGAGTTATTTGCATGCGCCACTTGAACAGTCCTGCCGGCCCGTTCCGTTGGTCCACCCGAAAACGTTAGGAGCTCGAGCAGGCGAACTTGTCTTTGCAACTGAAATCGTCCTGGTGTAGTAACCGCGCCAACTACCGCAACGGGTCGAGAATTGTACTCTCGAATAAAGACATCAACCTGAGGTCTTCTCACGTACTTCAAATACTGGGCGGAAATGTTTTCTGCCAAACTCGCTTCCGTACGACACGCCGCCTGAATTTCCTCTTGAATGAGAGGCATGCGGATCATGCCGCGCGTATCCACGCGCACCGCGTCGCGAGTCAGTTGTGGCCGTCCAAAGACTCGTACATCAAGCACATCTCCCGGACCGATAAGATACTGGCTGAAATGCTTGGCAGGAGTGGAACTGGTAACTTTTTGATCGGATGCAGGAGAACTAGGGATCTCTTGAGAGTGGCCTTTTAGCGCACCGAACGCACTTAAGCAAACCAGCGTCGCCGGATACACGATGCGCAGGAAAAAGGAGCTGCGATTTTCTGGTTGAACTTTTTGCCGGTGTTTCATCTCTACCTCTTTAATTCCGTTTCAATTTCTTTAACCGTCTAGACAACAAAGCTTCATTGAGGTGGTTTGGGTTGGCAAGATCGAGCACTGTATTGCTCAACACGACCATCAACTCTTCATCTTCGCGTACAAAGACCCCGGTTAGCGGTCGGTCCTGAATCTTTTTGATGATGCGGTCTCTGACCCACTGCCAGAACTGCGCCTGAGTTGTCCAAAATGGCTTTGCGTGATGACAGACGATCAGAGCTGTATGCTTGCTCTTCTTTCTCCTCTCTTTCTTTTCTTTTCGTTCACTCATAGAAACATCCTCCGGTAAATTGGTCTCAGCGTGGTGTCGGCTCAACGCGTCAGGTTGTCGCGTCGACTTACGCCCCGCTTTTGATTGCTCTATCTTCTATCTCGCGAGTTAGTCTTGGACTTATTTACACGCGGCCGCTTGTGGCGATGCCGCATAGATTTAGCTCTCGTCGGACTGGCGTTTATTGGAATGTCAGTGTGTTGGTTTGCAGTACCTGCATCTCGCAAGTCCTGCTCTCCAACCACAAGTTGACGAAGCATGAGGCCGCTAGTTCCTAAAAGCAGCGTCAGAATAAACGCAAAAACCACCTTGCCCGCGATTCCTTGTTGAACCGCGCCGGGAACCACTGCTACGTTGTGAGTGATTAGCGATGGCGCGCGAAAACGGACGTGGCGCCGATATCGAGATGAGAGATGTCGATCACGGCGCCGCCTGTGCTGCGCGACTGTCAGCCCCTGCTTGAGACGCAGAAGTCTTGTTTTGAGTTGTGCTCTTTTCCAAAATGCACACCCGCTGGCTACACATCGCCGCAGCAGAAACAGCACAACCGTTCGCCTGCCGTGAAGAGTGACCAGTGTGTACACGAAGAACTGTAGTAGGACTTCCCGAGTTGATGAAGCGACGTTGGCGGCGCCGATTGGGCCAAAGTTCTGTTGCCAAACAATCCTGGCGTAATCCGACGGCGCAAGCGGCTTAAACTGAAAGGAACCATCATCAAGCTTTGCCACCAGGTTTACAGCTGCGGACCCCGTGTTCTTACCTATGTGTCCATCTTTAACTTTGCCGTTTTTAATATAGAAGTATCCAGAGTCTTTGGTCGATGAGACCTCGAGCAAACCCGTCTCCCTTCGACGCAGAAATATCTCCAGCAGGAGGGAGAACGGGTACTCACGAAAACTCCCGGCTATTAACACAGACAAATCCCCCGCACTATTCGCCTCGGAATTACCGAAGGCGAAGGAACATCTGGTCAGACAGGTGTTATTTGATATGTCGCAAGGAAACGGAACTGATTGCGATCGACTGGATAGATTTCTTCTATAACAAATACCCTAAGGGAAGCCTTGTACAAGGCAGGAGAAAATGTGAGCGCTTCAGGCGCTGCTTAACTCTGGCGAGCCACTTCCGTTGCGAGCGTTTTCTCGAGCGCATCTGGGTGCGCTGGAGAAACTTATGAGTCAGACAGTCTGACTGTCATAAACCGATCAGACCAGCCTGCGTATTTTAGTTTTTCAATGTGGCCGAACCATGAGCAATCAGCATGCCTTTAATGTTTGTTGAGAGGGCTATCGAGTACATGCAGAACTTGGAACGATCTCCGAGAGTTTTTTATGCTCCAGGCATCCAGCAAATTTTTGAACCACTTTCACGGATTTTTCACTGCTCGCCAGCGAGCACTTGTTGCGAAACGAAGCTGAGTGATAGTTATTGATTGTCCTCACAGAATTGATTTTTTTCTAAAACGAAAGTGCGACATTTGGTGAGACGAACTTTTCCAATGAGACGTCGTCTGATGGCAATGCATGCTGCTACGCATACTAATCTTGAATCGCTCCCACCAGTTACGAACTTGGGTTTGCCGCGAGCGTCGTGAGTGTCTAAGTTGATGGTCCATAGAGAGCTCGACACCGTCGATGCGATACGAAGACTCTTGTTAATCCGTATTCAAGGAATTGTCCAAATGACCCACAAATGAAATATGGCCGCCATGGGGGCAGCCGTAAATAGTTGATTAACTGGTCGGGGCGAGAGGATTCGAACCGCCGTGCAAGCGCGGAGCGTTTGCTTGTTGAGATATTGGACTCTAATTCAGAGCTAGGCGTTGAAGCCGCGTGGTCCGGAGAGAGAGTTTTTTGCAAATGTTGGGTATGGAAGATCTCAGCCGGCGATTCTCTGAACTCCTCTTGTAGTCCGTCTTTGACGCACGCGAGACGCAGCCGCGTGTTTTCGCCGTGCGCAAGCGGACCGTGGCGAACGTTGATTCGATCGGGTTGGTGGTCCGAATGTGGATCCAGTGTTCGGCCGGAAAGTCATAAAACGTCAACAAGCTGTCCCGATCTTTTGCTAAACACTCTGCCGCCTTCGCATACTTCGCTTCATAAGTAGTCATAAAGGAATCGAAGGCTTGCCTTTGCTGATTTACTCAAAGGCCTGGTCTTTGACGATCAAGTGACGGATTGGATCATTGAAGCCTTGCATCAGAGCCATGCCGACGAAAAGCGGTTCAGAGAAGATGCAATTACTCGCTTGCAAGACGAACAAAGCAAGATTCAGAACCGCCTCGATAGGTTATACGATGATCGCCTTGATGGTTATAGAACTGGATTTCTTCGAGCGGAAGTCACCAGAGTGGCGACAGACTCAAAAGCGGTCTTGCTGATCAGATTGCCGAATACCAAGCGGCTGCACATGATTATGTGCAAGATGGTATTCGCCTATTAGAACTCTCAAAAAAGGCCTATTTTCCTTACAAACAGCAAGATTCAAGCGAAAAGCGAAAGTTGCTCAATTTCGTGTGTTTAATGCCTCCCGTCATTTGTTATCGCGATCCGGCTGACGTGCACACGATCAGGAAGCAATCACGTGTCTTACTGCTCGCTGTGAGTGTTACCGCTACAGCCGTCGTTGGCGTCGTCTTCAAATCAATCCAGCGACCGGATCGCATCGTTGTCGATATGTCGTCGGGACGCACAGTAATGATCAACGATCGCGAATTAGGCGCAACCGAAGCCGTCAGGCTCGAGAAGGACAAGCTCCAAATCGCGGATATGGATTATGTGGTCAGAACGTACCTAGATTACCTCTATCGCGTTGATCAGCGCTCGCGCGCCAAAGACATTGAAGCGGCACTGCGGCTAATGGTTCCGGGCCAGGCCAAAAAATTTGCGCAATATCTGACTGAGCAGAAGGTGCTGCAAACACAACGTGAGCAGCAATGGAATACAAGTTGGAAAGTCGAGTACCTCGAGCACGCATCGGGGAAACCATTAACCGTCAAGGTCTACGGCACCCAGGAAGTTGATCTGGTAATCAAGAATCAGAGCAAGCACCTCACAAAGCATCTGCTGCTGACTGTCGAACTCCTGCCGGATGCACCCGAAGACGGAACGTTTCGGCTGGACCGTAATCTTCGTTCAGGCTTCCGCATCAACGCGCTCGATTACAAAGAGCTCAGTTCCAGCGAAGCGGATACTCCGGTAGTCACGAACACCCTGACCTAAGAGGAATCAGAATGAAAAACGCGATTCTGCTGATCACTATTTTGCTGTCGGTCACGTTTGAAACCTCGGCGCAAAAACCCACGTTGAGTCCCGCCAAGCTAAGCAATGCTGCACCGTGTGTTCCGCGCCAGCCAAGAACAAACACGCGCCAAGTGGCGCAAACAGTTGTTCCGGCCCCGGTGGAACCAGCCGCGGATTTCTTGGTTTCGAGAAAGGTAATCCTTGTGCTCGGCATTACTACTACCAGTTCTTTCAACGTAAGAAGCGGTACAGGGGGGTTCTGGAAGCTCGCAATGCCGAACAGGCAAAACAGGCTGCCCAGAAAATCTGGGATGAAGAATGGAATAAGCGGTATGACCCGGAGCCGCCCGAACCAGAACAGGTTTTGTTTGCGGACTTCGTAGCAGAAACTTATCTGCCATGGTCCAGGATACACAAGGCCAGTTATGACGACGATGTCCGAACGACATCTGTGCTGATCAACTTCTTCAACGGAAAGAACCTGCGGGAAATCAAGCCCGCGATGATCGAGCAAAATAAAGCAAAGCGAATTGGAGCTGGAAGGGCTCAAGCAACAGTTAATCGCGAGCTTTCGGTGCTATCCAAAGTCTTCACATTGGCGGTACGACATGAAAAGGCAGACCTGAATCCGTGTCAGAACGTGGAAAGATTTGCTTTGGACAATGAGCGTATCCGTTATTTGACTGAAGCTGAGGAGCAACGGCTCTTTCAGGCAATGGGAGAGAACGAGCAACTGAAGGACATTGTGACTGTCGCTTTGCATACGGGCATGCGTCGGGGAGAAATCTTTAACTTGAAATGGTTTGACCTGGACTTCGACCGCGGACTGATTCAGGTGCGTAAAACGAAGACCAAGCTCAACCGAGTAGTGCCAATGAATGCGAGGGTGAGAGAAGTCTTGAATCAACAGAGACGGACGAGTGAATTTGTCTTTACCAGCCTCAAAACTGGCGGACGTCTCACAGATGTAAAGAAATCGTTCAACACCGCTCGTACCGAGGCTGGCATTCCTGACTTCCAGTTAAGGGATCTCAGACATAGTTGCGCCACGCGTCTGTCCGACATAGGAGAGGAGCTTGTGACTGTCGCTGAGATCCTGGGCCACACGGATATAAGAATGACCAAGAGATACTCACACGGTATGCAGGAACGAAAGCGCGAGGCTTTAGAAAAGCTCGTATCCTTCTCCTCACGTCAACGTGACGCCAAAAACGGCAGAAAAGAAAAACGGCAGGATGCGCATCCTGCCGCAAGTGCTTGATTTTATTGGTGGAGCAGAGGGGGGTCGAACCCCTGACCTCCGCATTGCGAACGCGGCGCTCTGCCAAACTGAGCTACTGCCCCACGCGGAGT
>Ga0070693_100000923_pt1 | contig 13045 bp, 9 predicted proteins | sample KBSK1103metaG_FD_65472 | JGI IMG/M metagenome (GOLD analysis project Ga0070693, IMG submission 65472) | Corn, switchgrass and miscanthus rhizosphere microbial communities from Kellogg Biological Station, Michigan, USA - KBS K1-10-3 metaG | ecosystem: Host-associated > Plants > Roots >...
CAGCGCGGCGTTCTCGCCGAGCTGCCGGACGAGACGCCGGATGTACTGCGGCGACGCCGCGCCGCCGCGGGAGTTGACGAGGAAGGTGTCGCTCTCCCGTTCGCGCGCGTCGCGAGCGCGGCGGTAGGCGAGGATCAGCTCGCGGATCTCGGCGTCGGGGATGTAGACGCGCCGCTGCCGGCTTCCCTTGCCGAGGATGGTGATGACGCCGGCCGTCAGGTCAATGTCGCTGTCATGCAGCGCCGCGAGCTCCGCCACCCGCACGCCCGTCGCGAAGAGCAGCTCCGCGGCGACGCGCGCGGTGATGCTGCCGAAGTCGCCCGAGGCGGGATGCTCGAGAATCGTCGCCAGCTCCGCGCGCGAGAGCACGCGCGGCAGCCGGCGCGGCAGCCGGATGCGCACGCGCGCGCCGCGGAAGGGATCCTCGGGCACGTGACCGGCCTCCTCGAGCCAGCGGAAGAGCGACCGCACCGACGCCACGTGCCGCTTCGCCGACGACTCCTTGAGGTGATGCTCGGCGAAGAGGTGCTCGACGTACTGGATCAGCACCGCGCGGTCGAACGTCGCGACGTCCTTCGCCGCTCCCGCGAAGCTCGCGAATCGCGCCAGATCGATCCGGTACGCCCGCGTCGTATGCACGGACAGCTTCCGGACATTCGCGCAATCCCGAAGGAACTCCTCGCACGCTCGGTCGATCCGCACAGGACCGCCCAAGGTATGCGAAATCGCACCAAGTGGCGGCAGGAGGTCAATACCTCCATCGGGTCACTTCGACGCCGTGCGCACTTCCATCTTTTCCACCGTCCCGCTCAGCGACTCCAGGAAGGCCACGAGATCGCTCTTCTCCTGCTTCGTCAGTTTCAGCTTGCGCAGGAGCATCGACTTGGGCTGGTTGCTGCCGCCGCCGGCGTTGTAGAAGTCGATGACTTGGCGGAGTGTGGCCAGGCTGCCGTCGTGCATGTAGGGCGCGGTCAGGGCCACGTTGCGCAGCGTCGGCGTCTTGAAGGCGTTGCGGTCGGCTTCGACGCCGGTGACCTTGAAGCGGCCGGCGTCGTCGCCGCCGATGCCGAGCGCGTGAAACTGATCGTCCTCGAAGTTCGGGCCGCGATGGCACATCGCGCACTCGGCCTTGCCGACGAACAGCGCCAGGCCGCGCTTTTGCGCATCCGTCAGCGCGAAGATGTCGCCGGAGGCGTAGCGGTCGAAGGGCGAGTTCGGCGTCGTCAGCGCGCGCACGTAGGCATCGATCGCGAGCGCCACCCGCTGCTTCGTGGGACGGCCGCCGAACAGCTCGCGGAACTGCGCGCGGTACGCCGGCACCGATTCGAGCCGGACCACGAGGACGTCTTCGTCCTGCATGTTCATGTTCCGCGGATTCGCCAGCACCGCTAGGACGAGCTGGGGGATGTTCGCGAACTTGCCGTCCCAGTTGATGTAGCGGTAGTACGCGGCGTTGAGCACCGTCGGCGTGTGCCGCGGCATGGGCGCTCCGCCCGTGCCTTCCGAAAACGGCACGGCCTCGGTGTACGCCATCTCTCGCGGGTGGCACGACGCGCAGCTGAGGCTCTCGTCGCCGGAGAGCCGCGCGTCCTCGAAGAGCTGCCGTCCCAGCTCGAACTTCGCGGGCGTGATGGGGTTCTCCGGATTCTCGGGAAGCTTGGGGAGGACTCCGAGTCCGCCGGGGAGCGGCCGCAGAGCATCGATCGGATGCCGCCTGCGGAAGCTCGCGGACATGTCATTCGACGAGAGGAACAGCGCCGCGACTGCGGCGAAAAGGAATATCCGTTTACGCAAGGGATGAATCTCCATCAGTTGTTTTGGAGCTGAAGATGCGGCGCCGGCGGCCGTGTTACCGCGCGCTCGAGTGTGTGCTCCAAGCGGATCGGCGCTTCCGCGCCGGAGATCCGCCACGAGTCGAGATGAATCACGGGTTAGTAGTGCAGAAGGAGCTCATTTCGTTTCACCGCTCGGCCGGGCGGTTCGGCAGGCCCCGACTTGGCCGCCAATCCGATCTCGAACTTCGACGGCTACGCAGCAATGACGGCGTCTTTTGTCTGCCACGCGTGGAGAGCATCGGCCGCACCATGCCGCGCTGCCCGCGCGTATGGGTCATCGTCTTGCGGTCAGGCGATTGCAGCTTGCTGCGCAACTGTATCGAAGAGCATGCTGACTGTTTCGAGCTCGCGCTCGATCAACTCCGCTGAGATGATCGACTCGATGATGAGCGGACACTGTGCCGGAACGAGATGGACGACCCGAGCAAACGCCTGTCTGGTCGTCGCGCCCAGCGGCAAATGTTCGCCGTGCGAGCCGACCTCGCTGATGTGCAACTCGACCAGGCGGTCGCCGAACTCACGAAGCATGAGCATCGCCGAAGCCATCGTCGGATCGATTTGCCGCGCGTGACCGAGATCGAGGCAGAACGTAGCTTCGGGAAACGCCTCGAAAAGCGTGCGCAGCTCCGAGATCGTTCGCCCCATCGTCTTCCGGTCGTCCATGTTCTCCAAACAGAGACGCCTTCCGAGTTGCCGCCAGAGCGATGGTGTCTGCAGCAACTCGGGGTGCACGATGATCGGCCACGCTTCGGGTAACCCGAGCAGCAGTTCGAACACCGCGTGCTCGTCCAACGTCTGCAACTTGCTCGGTGCGTGAAGGGAGACGTAGTCGAAATCGGCGAGGTCGAGATCCGGAATTGCGCCGACGAGGCCCGGCAACTCGTGATCGCGCAGAGCCGAGAGCTCCACGGCGTCGATTCGCGAGACGTCGCGCTGGAGCGCCAACCCTGTCGCGAAGTCGCCCTTCGCGAGTGCGCCTGTCGAGAACCCGATCGGCTTCATCAGAACACTCCAAAGTCGCGAATCAGCATCTTGAGTTTGGGATGGACATCGAAAAAGAGCCGGGTGACGCCTCGTCGGAACCGTTGGCTGACATCGCGGAGCTCGGAGTACGCCGGCTCGTCGAGCGCATCTTCGAAGCGGACCGCATCGAGCCTTGCGCGGGCTTCAGGATCGGCCAGGACATTGAGGAACCGATCGTACGACGGGAAGATGTCGTTCGCGATGTCGTCGTCGCCGGCTTCGAGCACGACGCGGGCGAGCAACTCCAGCGGCGGCACGTCCGTCTGGCTTCGAATCAGGTCCGCGAGCATGAGATAGAACTGCTCATCATTCTCCACCTGATGGAGCTCCGCCGGTGCGAAAAGTTCGCCTGCGAACGCCGCGAGCAGTCCCCAGGCGAACAGAAGCTTCCGGGAGAAGCGAAGCTTCACGTTCCGGATACCCCATCCCCTCCGGCTGCGCTCCCACATCTTCGAGGCATAATCAGACGCCATCGTTCGCCAGTAGCGGACGACGTCGTTGAGCAGGAAGTGCGGGACAACCTGTCTCCGGCCGCTCCGGCTTCGAACGGACCGATCGTACAGAACGTACCGAGCGAGGACGTTCCGGATGACCCGCTCGCGAACCATCGGGTTGGTCAGCGCTCTGGATTCAGAGAGCAGCAGGATGCGGCGGGTAAGGTTCTCGTTCGAATCGCGCGTTCCGGCGATGTAATGCACGAGCTCGTGACTGGCGACGATGCTGCCAAACGTGCCGGTCGGGCCGACTTCCTTCGGAACGATCGCCCGCACTCGGTTCTCGATCTCGCGCGCCAGCATCGCGTGCTCAGGATCGGACGGTCCGTCGACGAGAAGCACCCAATCGGCGTCGCTGCCTTCGGTTGCTTCCGCACGGCCGAGGGAGCCGGTGACGACCACCGAGCAGTTGGCATCGTGGAGATCGGAGAGCGCAGAGGAAAGATGGCCGACGATCGCATCCGTTCGATCGCGCGCTGCCCGGATCGCAGGCCAGTTCGCTTCCAGCCGACGTTCGAGCGTCGCCAGCGCCGTTGTCATGCTTGCAGTTTGTCAGACATCGCACGCCCCGTAGAAAACGATCGAAGCGCCAAAAGAAAACGCCGCGCGCGCCGCCCTCCTTCCGACATGCCCGAATGCTGTCGTCCATGATGCGAATCGAACACAAGAGGTTCGTCAGTCAGGCGGTGAACGGGGCGCACTCTCAGCGATCGAGCGCCGGTCAACGCGTCGGACGACTGCCGTGTCAGCTCATGGGCGTCCGGCTGCTCTTCGCCGCGGCGCCAGCTGAAATTCGAACGCTCCGAGGTCGACCACAGGAGAGGCGCCGAGGCCTCGGTCGGGCGTCTGGGGGTCGTCGACGAAACGCGGTCCGCTGGCGAGATCGATCCTGACCCCCGGCTCGATCGCGCCGTTGTTGCCGGCATCGATGCATGGCGAGCCGTTCGTCAAGCGGTAATCGCGTGCTTGCGGCGCCGCGAACCCCGGCGGCGCGTCGAAGTTCCCGCGGCCTGGAAATCCCGATTGAACGTCGCTGTATTCGACCGCCGGAGTACCGCCCAGCGATCCGCTCTCCGTGACGAGCTGATTGCCGCCGTTGCCGTAGAGGATCGAGTTGGTCACGCTGATCTGCTCTGAACCGAGATCCCCGGCGCTGTTCGGAAATCCCTGCCGCAGATGCAATCCGCTCGTCCCGTTGTCGGCGATGGTGGTGTTGACGAAGCGCACCGTCCCACCGGCGCACGACGACGCGTGCGCGCCGCCGCCGCGAACCGCGTTGTTGGCCGCGAACAGGCAGCCGACGACCGTGATGCCGCCGCCGTTGATTGCTCGCAAGTCCGCGCCGCCGCCGTAGTACAGGCCGTTGCCCTTCGGCGACAGACCGTCGGTGTAGCAGCCGTCGGCGTAGATTCCGGTATCCGGCCGCGAGACGGCTTCGTTGCCGGTGAAGCGAGAGCGTTCCACCCGAATGCGCGCGCCGGAGCCCTGCGCCCCGGCGAACAGACCGCCGCCGAACGAGGCGTGGTTGTTCCGAAACGTCGATTCGACCACCTCTGCCGTGGCTGTGCCGGTAATGGAGACGAAAGCTCCGGCACCGAATGAAGCGTCGCTGCCGTCGAACGTAGAGACCGCGATCGACAGCCACGACGAATTGGACATGTACGCGTAGATGCCTCCGCCGTGCGAGGCGGCGTTGCCGGTGAACGTCGACCCCCAGACGAATGCGGTGGCGCGGTCAAAGCCCTCCAGCTCGACCCCCGAACCGGCCGCTCCCTGGTTGCGATCGAACGTGCTGTCGGCGATCGTCACCGACGCGGAGGCGGCGATGAAGGCCTTGATGGCGCCGCCGTTGGGCCCGTTCGTATTGAAGGTCGAGTGCTCGATCGTGGCGGCACGCGAGATCAGCGTGTTGTAGTAGACCGCGCCGCCATACGCGGCGTCGTTGTGCTCGAATCGGCTGTCCGTGACCGCGAGCTCGGAGCGGCACGCGCAGATCGCGCCGCCGGCTACGATCGTCGTGACGTCATCAGAGGCGTTGTCTTTGAAGATGCAGTCGACGATGGAGAGCCCGCCGTCGAGAAGGAGGATCGCGCCGCCGAGATGCGCGTTCCGAAAACCGCAGGCGGTCGTGATCGTGCCCCGTCCGTTCTGAAACGTGAACCCGCGAATCGTCGTCGCGAGCGTCTCGCCGTGAGTGGCGGTCAGGATCGCCCGGCCGAGGTTCCCGCCGTCGAGGATGGTGACGGCCGGGCCGTCGCTGCTCCGTACGACGATCTTCCTGCCTTTGGTGTCGAGCAGCTCGTGATACGTGCCGGCCGCAACAACGATCTCGTCGCCGCCGGCCGACGCGTCGATCGCGCCCTGGATCGTCCGATAATCGGCCGGGACGCGGAGCTCTTTGCCATGGGCAAACGTCGCCACGAGCGCTACCAGAAGCAGCGATCGCCGGAGCATAGGGAGATGGTACTTCAAAGCGAGGAGGTGGAGCTCTCGGCGCCGTCGAGGATCGGCATTCACGAAAGGAGTGCGTCTCGCGTCTTTTTATGAGCAAAGCGGGAGATATTGATGAACCCGACGATCGTCTTCGCGGCGTGGCTGCTGGCGCTTTCTCCCGCTCCGCAGCAGAGCGCATCGTCGTCCATGTGGACTGTGCCGGTTCCTGGGATCGCCGTCAGCCCGCCATTGACGGCTCCGATGCGGAGCGCGCACAGACCCATCATCGTCATGCACAACTACGCGGTCGGGCAGGGAACCGCCCGAGACGTTCCCGTTCCGGGCTGCACCCTGATGGAGCTCCGGGCAGGGTTCGTTTTCACGACGATTGCCGGCCAAAAGCAGCCGCGGCTTCCAGGCGACTCGTGGACCCTCGACACCGGGACGGTCATCACCTTCGAGAACCCTTATCCGGATGCCGCGGCAATCATCCGCGTCACGACGATCGAAATGCAACCGTAGGATGGACATGCGCATTCGCACGGCGCTCATGCTCGCGGTCCCCCTCGTCGCCGCCCTCGCCAGAGGCGACTCGAAAGACTGGCTCGCCTACGGCTATGACCAGCGGCATTTCTCGAAGCAGCCAAACGAGACCGCGCTGACGCCCCCGGCCGTGGAGCAGTCGCTGCATCAGAACTTCGACTTCGCCATTCCTGGGGCAGGCGGCGGTCAATCGTTCGGCTTCAGCGCATCGCCGTCGATTTACAACGACGTCGCCTACGTCGGAGCGCTGAATGGTGTGTTCTACGCAATCTACGGGACCGGCCCGGACAAGGGGAAGCTCAAGTGGCAGTATCCGCCGGCGGCGGCCACAAAGCCCGACGACTGTGGCATCACCACGCAACCACTCCAGATCGGCCAGGGCAGCGGCAATCCCTCCGGCCCTGGGATCGCCTCGAGTGCGGCGATCGTGAGCGGCGTTCCAGGGCACGCCCGCGCCGTCATCTTCGGCGCTCCCGACGGATCGTCGAACGGCGGCGACGGCCGGGTATGGGCGTTGGATGCGGAAAACGGGCGATGCATCTGGAAATCGCCGGTTCTTGCGCCGATGGCCGGCTCGGCCAAGATCGGCTATTCGTCGCCCGTCGTCGCCCACGACCGTGTCTACATCGGTGTCTCGGCCAAGAATCCGGACTACCCCATCACGATCGGACACCTTTTTGCCATCAACCTTGCCGACGGCTCGCAGGACACGGCTTTCGGCTTCACGGCGACGAGCGGACCGGCTGGCGGCGGCATCTGGAGCTCACCGGCGATCACACCCAACGGCAACGTCATCGTCACCACCGGAAACAGTTGCACCGATACCACGAAACCGAACTGCCAGAACCAGCCGGCCATCAATTACGCCCTGAGCATGCTCGAGCTCGACTGGAGAACCGGGAAAGTTCTTTGGCAGGTGCAGCCGGTGCCGTGGATGCTCGACGATGATCCCGACTGGGCAGCGTCCCCTTCGGTCGGCCGGGTGAGCTGCGGCAATCTGGCCATGGGAGTGCAGAAGGACGGCTACGTTTACGCCGTCGATCTCCGAAACGGCGGGTCCCACTCGAATCCGGTCTGCTCCTCTCCGCAACACGCTTTGGAATGCCCGCGCTGGAGTTTCCCGCACGTAGCGCAGTTGCCGTTCACCGGCGGCATTCATAACGACACGCGCTTCATCCGCATGGCGGCGATGGATGGCGACCGGCTCTACGTCATCGCCGCCGGTCCGGCAACGGCCGCCATTCCCGCCCTGACACGGACGAACCGCCTCTATTCGCTGGACGTCTGCGGGTCCGAGGCAAACCGCCTCCGTTGGATTCTCGACGTGCCGAACGGCAGCGCTCCGGGTCCACCGAGCACGGCAAATGGCGTGATCTACATCGGTACGCATGACGCGTACGACTTCAATCCGGTCGCGCACCACCTCCTCGCCTACGCCGACATCACCGTCCGGCGGCCGAACACGGCCGTCTGCAGCTTTCCCGGACTTCCGCCCGGCCGGCAGTGTGCCCAGGCCGGATTCCGCGATCTACCCGTCCCCGTCTTGCTCAAGGACCTGCCCGTCGTCGGCGGGATCCCAGGCGTCCCGGCGATCTCGAATGGTCAGGTTTACGTTGCCACCGCCGCCGGTCATGTCACCGGCTTCACGCCATAGGAGAGAACGATGAGCGTCGTGCGAAGAACGTTGATCGTGACGCTCATCGCGGCGGCCGCGTGCACCTCGTCAAAGTCCAGGCTCGAGCCGGCGCCGTTCCCGGCGACGGAGATGATGAAAGCGGAGCGGCAGATTCCGCCCCGCGAGCCGATCCCCGGCACGAGCGCGGCGACGTCGCTGCAATTCAGCCAAGACATGACCTGCGCTGGCGTGCACGTCGAGGTGCGTCATTACTACGTCGAGCAGGAGCGCACGCTGACCGTAGTGGCCAAGAGCGAGGCTGTCTTCGAGATCGTCAGTGGCAGGTTCGATGTCATGGCGCCCGGTATCCACGGCGCGCATTCCAGCGCGGTGTGGAAAGCCGAGCCGGGCGATGTCATCACCGTCCGCACGCTCTCGGAGCATGCCGTCCTGCGCGCGACGTACGTGATCGGCCGTTAACTGCGCGGCTTACTCGAAGAACGGCATCCGCGCATTTTCGGGAGCGGCCAGATCGGCGATGAGCACCGCGACGCCCATCTCGCCTTTCCAGAGTGCATTCCTGCGCACTGCCGGCGAGGTCGCGGCAGCAGCGTGGTTGGCGAGATCTCGCGCCCGGCCCAGCCACTCTGCTGCGCCGGTGTGCTTGTAAAGATTGAGCAGAGCATAGGCGCGGCCGGCGCCGCCGCAGCAGAGATCCCAGGACGTGGCCGGCCGATCCCACGTATTCCAGGCGCTGAGCTCCGCGAGGCGCAGCCATTCGCGATCTCCGAGGAGGCGGTGCGCGAGGACGAAGAGAAACAGTTGACCGGCGCTTCCGTTGCACCAGGACGGGTCGAACGGCGAATCGGCCTCGCGCCCCACGCGATGTGGCCAGAAAATGCCACGGCCGCTCGGAAGCCGCAGCGACGCGAGCTCGCGCAGCCGCGTCTCCAGATGCGGCGGGAGACCGTCGCCCGAGACCGTGCACCATCGCAGCGACGCGTAGAGATACCCGGTCCATCCGTGAGCCATGCTGAGCGGCGCGCCGGGCGCGGCGCCGATGACGGGGGCCGCATCGAGCGCGCTCCAGATCGTGCCGAGGGTTTTCGCGCCGAAGTCGCGCAACGCGTCTGCCTCGGGGAGATCTTGCGCGGCCGGCAGCAGCAGCGATGCCGCGAGCAGACTGCCGGCCTGGCCGAGGGTCAGATCGATCTCGCTGCAGGGCCGGCGAGAGGCGAGCAGAAATGCAGTGACGGCTTGCCGTTGCGAGGCGACGTCGCCGGTTGCCGCGGCGATCATCGCCGCGGCCGCATGAATGCCGGCCTCGGTGTGATAGGGCGTGAGCTCCCCAAGAATCTCGCGCGGCAACCCGTCTTCGGCGTTGTAAAACGCTCCGCTCGTGCCGATGAGCGCGGCGGCGCGCGACCGCCAGACATCGGCCAGCGACAGCAAGGCCGGATCGCTCCTCGCCTCGGCCAGGTGCAGCAATCCGACGGCGGCGCCGGCGCAGCCGAAGGTGATCGAGGCCGTCGGCGCGATCGGATAGCCGGAGGCGAACGCCGCTCCGCCGGGCGCGAACGAGCGCAGCGTTGCTTCCAGCAACGCGGCCGCTTCGGTGCCGATCGGCGTCTCCAGCGAGGCCCGGAACGTTTGGTCGCGTACCGCGGCCAAAAGCACGGCCATCTCCGCGATCGAGCCGAAGCGCCGTGACGGATCCTTTTGCAATGCCCGAGCGAGGATTTCCTCCACTTCCGGCCATGGCGCCACACCGCGCGCCGCGAATGGAAGAGGAGGATCGCATTCGATCTGACGCATCATCTCCTGGTGATCGAAGCGGAAATCGATGTAGTGGTGTCCGCAGACGAGAAAATAGAGGAGCGCGGCCAGCGCATACTGCTCGCCCGCTTCCGACGCCGGCAGGTGGACGTCTTGCCGCGCCGCAACCAGGTACTCCGGCTCGAGAAAGTAGGTGAATATCCCGCGGGAAGTGCGCGGCGGCTCGCCGATGCGCCTGGCCAGAGCGAAATCGACGAGGGCCAGCCCGCTGCTGCCGGCGAGGACGTTGCGCCAATTGACGTCACCGTGCACGATGCCCCGCTCGTGCAGCGCGGCATACGCGGCGGCGATGGACGCGCAGAGATCGATCAATGCCGCGCGGTCGTGGCGCCGCTGCGCCGCGGTCACGGAGACGTCGTGATCGGCGATCCATGACGTGATCACGTACGGCCGTCCGTCGTCGCTGCCGCTGCAGATCGGCGCGGGGGCGATGCCGGTGCCGTCGAGTTGGCGAAGGATGGTCCACTCCTGCTCGAGCTCCGCCTGCATCTCGGCGTTCGCGATCCGGGCGATCTTCAGCGCCGCGACGTCGTCGCCGCGGCGCAACTGATAGACCTCGCTGTCTTCGGCGAGAGAGACGCAGCGGACGATCGTCCACCCGGCCACGTTCGCGCCCGCTTCATACCGCGGCCGGATCTCATTCTCCTCGGCGGAGCCGGCCGGCACCAGCACGCGGCCGCCGAGCAGTCTGCCGAGGTGTGGCAGCAGCTCTTCGAGCCGCTCTTCCGGGGACCTGCCGACGGTGCGGCTGTTCTCGATCACGGCATCGGAGATCGTGCGTGGCTGGCGGAAAAGCCGCAGCAGCGCCGCCGTCTCGCCGTCGATCACCTGCATGAGCGCGCGGCCATGACGGTGCAGAAGCGTGACGTCGCCTTCATCGTAGGCGATGCGAGCGCGCAAGTCGTCGCTCAGCTCGGCACAGGGAATCAGGACGATGTCGGCTTTGAGAATGAATGGCTCGGTGAGGTTCATGAGGGCTTCCGGGCGCCGTGGATTACGCGAACTGGGCCATGGTCGCCGTCAACTGCTGTCTGAGCTGAGCAACGTCGGCCGAGTTCAACCCATACCGCACGGCTGATTTCGAGGTTGTCACGGTGCAGGCGCTGGTGGGACATCCCTCCCCGGTTTTCGAGGTGCAGTTGCTGTTGGGACATCCCCCCCCCGAGGTTTTCGAGGTGCAGTTGCTGTTGTCACAGCCTTCCTCGGTTGGGTGCATCATTGCGGGCATCGCGTTGATGCCCAAGTCTCTGATTTTGGTCATCTCCCCTCCTTTGCCCTGCTGAAGCCGGAAGCCCTCTTCTAAGGAGTGACCGAAAGGAGGCAAAGCCTACCCTGAGTCAGTAACGCACAAGCCAGATGTCGCCCTGCTCGAGCATCTGCCGCACGTAAAGCGTCGAGCAGTCTTTCGAAAGGCGCCGCGGGACGGTATCGTCGTCCCACGCCGCTCCGGCGACGTCGATCGGCGTCGTCGTGACGGCGCCGCTCCGGAGATCGAGGACGTTCGGGCCGGCCTTGTCGAGAAACAGAATGTGCTGGTCGTCTCCCAGCCAATACGGGTCGATGCCGTGGTCCATGATCTTCGTGAAACGACGCGTTTCCATCGAGTAGATCCCAAAGCCGTGTCCGCTGACGCCGACGAGTTTCTTGCCGTCGGGCGACCAGTCCGGGACGCCGAACCGCACGCCGGTCAGCTCCACGCGTTGCGCCATCGGCCGGTCGAGGTGGACGAATGCGGTGCCTCGGGATGTCCACGCCACCAGAGTGCGCCCGTCGGGTCCCGGGTTCGGTGCGAAGATGGCGTGCACGCCGGCCGCTCGTAGGGCAGTGTCGTCCGTGACGCGGCTCAGTTGGCTCCCATCCGCGTGAACGCTCCAGATCTGGTACGCGCCGTCGCGCTCTGAATACAGATAGAGCGTCTTGCCGTCCGGCGACCACGCCGCTCCTCGGTCTTGCGCCGGATCGTTCGTGATCTGCCGCAGACGCGAGCCGTCGGGGTTTGCGATAAAGAGGTCTTCCTGGTCGTCGCCCGTGGTGAAGGCGATCGATCGTTGGTCTGGCGAAGGATTGAAGGTGGCGATCTCCTGCGTTCCGCCGAAAAGCGGCCGAGGCGCCCCCACCCGTCCGGTCCGGCGGTCGATCGGAAATGCCAACAGCCGGTACGTGCGCGTGACCGTGCCGTATGCCAGCGTCCCCTGTTGGGAGACGGAGAAGTTGCCGCTCACCACCGCCGGCAACGTCATCGGCTGCGGCGGTCCGACCGCCTTGCCCGTGCTCTCGTCCATCGGCACGCGCCAGAGGTTGAGCACGCCGTTGCGATTGCTGCCGAAGTAAAGGGATTTGCCGTCGGCCGCCCATACGGGGTTCCAATGGAGAGACGCGTCCGTGGTGACGCGGACGATCGTCTGCAACGGATGCTCCGCGTTGGGGTCGATCGTCCAGATGTCGGCTTGACCGAAGCGTGGGGAAACGCCCCAGAAGGCGATGCGTTTGCTCTTCGGCGACCAACTCGGCTGCAGAGCATCGGATTCGCGTTTATCGGTCAGGCGCAGAAGCGGCTTCGACGCGCCGGTATGCGCATCGATGATCCAGAGCTCGCCTTCCCGCGTATGGACCTGCGGCTGCAATCCCACGTCGTGCGTCGACACGGCGATCCACTTGCCGTCGGAAGACCACGATGGACTGTGGCCAAAGTCGGTCAGCCGGTGCGGCGACTCGCCGGTCACGCTCATGACGAAGATGCCGCCGCCGTCGCGCTCGGAGCGGTAGGCGATCTGCGCGCCGTCGGACGAGAACGCGGGCTCGGAGTCGTCAGCTGTCGAGTCGGAGGTTAAGTTCGTGGCCATGCGGCCATCGACGCGCTGGACGTAAATGTCTCGATTCCCCGACTGGGCCGAAACGTAGGCCACCAGCTTTCCGTCGGGTGAGAGCGCCGGGTAGACCGTCAGGCCGTCACCGAAGGTCAGTTGTTTGAAGCTCGTGGGAATCGGCCGTGGAACCTCGCTGCGGGAGCGGTAGAGGACAAGGCCGGCGCCTCCCAACGCCAGTACGGCCAGCGCGCCGATGCCGGTGCGGTAGAGCAGACGTTTCTTCGTCACTGCGTTCGGTACCGCTTGGACGCCGTCGGGGACGCTGTTCTGAAGCTCGGGGAGCAGGCCGAGTTGGAACGCCAGATCGCGCGCCGATTGAAAGCGCTCGCGCGGGGTCTTCTCCATGCAGTGGCGCACGATGGCATCGAGCGCCGGCGGGACCTTCGCGCCGAGCGCCGC
>Ga0070693_100000924_pt1 | contig 13036 bp, 12 predicted proteins | sample KBSK1103metaG_FD_65472 | JGI IMG/M metagenome (GOLD analysis project Ga0070693, IMG submission 65472) | Corn, switchgrass and miscanthus rhizosphere microbial communities from Kellogg Biological Station, Michigan, USA - KBS K1-10-3 metaG | ecosystem: Host-associated > Plants > Roots >...
GAGCCCGGGCGTTGCTGATGATAGCAATCAGAGCCGGTAAGGGAAACTGCTATTGAGCGATGTTGAGCCAGCCGCGAGTCATGTAATCGCTCAGCGTGAGCGCTACCATGATCGCGAGCCAGAAAAACCCGGCTCCTACGAATACCCACGTAAGCTTCGAGCTGTAGCGCACGTGCATGAAGTACAACACCACCAGCGTCGCTTTGATCACGGCGATGGTCAGCGCCACGACGGCATTCATTCTCCCAAGATCCATCTTGGCTACGCTCCACGTAGCGACGGTCAAAACTACCAGCGCAATGAATATCGTGAAGTAGACGTTTCGCGAAACTATGTGCTCTCGCATCAGTGGTATTCCTTCATCAATGCAAGTGTGCGCCGACCAGATACAACAGCGGGAACAGGAAAATCCAAACGATGTCGACGAAGTGCCAGTAGAGTCCCGACAGCTCGACCGGCGAGTGATAGTCCGGCGTGAAGCGGCCGCGCCTCGCCATCAACACCAACGTCGCCAGTATCCCCAGCCCGATGATCATGTGGAGCGCGTGAACTCCGGTCATCGCGAAATAGAGCCAGAAGAACATCTCGACTTTACCGTTATCAACTGGTATCGACGCCGCTTCGTGCGCGCTTGCGCCAGCGTGGCCTTCCCATTTGAATTCGTAGGTGGCAAAGCGAACCGGAACGTGATGCTCGACATATTTCTCATGATACTCAAAGCCCTTGATCACCAGAAACGTCAGCCCCAGCCCCATCGTCAGAAGCAGGAACACGACGATCAGGTTCCTCTTCCCGGTCTGCGAATAGTAAACCGCCAGCGCCATCGTCAGGCTGCTGCAAATCAACACCAGCGTGTTGATGAAACCCATCGTGACGTTGAGGCTGTTACTTGCGACCGCAAACTCGACCGGCGCCCGCGAGCGGTACAGTATGTAGGCTAGAAACAATCCGCCGAAGAACATGACTTCGGTGACCAGGAACGCCCACATCCCGAGCGTGCCCGCTTCGCGCTGCTGCTCCATGTCATCGAAGTGATGCGCCAGCCCCGAATGAGTTGTAATGTGAGTGTCTGCCAAGAATCTTCCCTATTCACTTCCGACGGGGCGAGGCCGCAACGTTTCGTCCAGAACGTCTCTCACGCTGACCACGACCATCTCATCGCGCGGTGTGAACTCGTAAGCTTCCCAGGTCACCACCGGAGTCTTTTCGAAGTTCAACGTTGGAGGCGGCGAGCTTGTTTTCCATTCGAGCCCAAACGCGCCCCACGGATTCGCCGATGCGTGCGGCCCGTAGCGCATCGACCAGATGAAATAAATCATCGGTATCAAATAACCGATTCCCAGAATCGAAGCGCCCGCCGATGACATCACGTTCAACACCTGAAACTCTTCCGGGTACGCGTAGTACCTTCGCGGCATTCCCATGTAACCGAGCAGGAATTGCGGAAAGAACGTCAGGTTGAATCCGACGAAGATCACGAGCGCGGCGAATCGCGCCCACGCTTCGGGGTACATTCGCCCGGTGATCTTCGGCCACCAGTAATGCATTCCGCCCAGATATCCCATAATCGTGCCGCCCACCATGATGTAGTGGAAATGCGCGACCACAAAATATGTGTCGTGAACGTGAACATCCACTCCGAGCGCTGCCAAAAACAATCCGGTCATCCCGCCGATGATGAAGAACCCGATGAAGCCGAACGCGTACAGCATCGGCGTGTTATAAGAGATCGAACCTTTGTACAACGTCGCTGTCCAATTGAACACCTTTACTGCCGATGGAACCGCGACCGCGTAGCTCAAGATCGAAAACATCATTCCGGCGTACACCGATTGAGTGCTGACGAACAGGTGATGGCCCCAGACCAGAAAGCCGAACACGGCAATAGCCAGACTCGCGAACGCGACGAACTTGTAGCCGAAGATGTTCTTGCGAGTCATATTCGCTACGAGCTCACTGATGACTCCCATTGCCGGGAGCACCATGATGTAAACCGCCGGGTGCGAATAGAACCAGAACAGGTGTTGGAACAGCACCGGGTCGCCGCCCAATGCCGGATCGAAGATGCCAATGTGCACGATTCGTTCGAGCGCCAGCAACAACAACGTTACGGCGATCACGGGTGTGCCCAAAATCATGATCAAGCTTGTCGCATAGTGCGACCAGATAAACAGCGGCAGCCGAAACCAAGTCAGCCCTGGCGCGCGCATCGTGTGAATCGTGACGATGAAATTCAACCCGGTAAGGATCGACGAGAACCCGGTGATGAATGCGCCGACGCCGGTCAACACTACGTTGCCGTTTGAATAAGTCGAGCTGTACGGAGTGTAGAACGTCCAGCCGGTATCAACGCCCCCGAGGATGATCGCGACCACGGTGAACGCCGCGCCGAGAGTGTAGATATACCAGCTCAGCAGATTGATTCTTGGGAAGGCGAGATCTTTCGCGCCGATCATAAGCGGCACGAGAAAGTTGCCCAGAACGGCCGGAATTGCCGGTATCAGAAAGAAGAAGATCATCACGACGCCGTGCATCGTGAACATTCGATTGTAGGTTTCGGCCTGAACGATATCGCCCTTCGGCGTCAACAACTCGAGTCGAATTCCGACTGCGAACAATCCGCCGAGGAAAAAGAAAAACGTCACCGAAGCGAGATACAACAGCGCGATGCGCTTGTGATCGGTCGTCAACAACCACGACTTTACGCCGTAGGTGGCGTTGAGATAATGAGTGCGAGGCGGAATGACTTTCTCTGCGATTTCCATGAATACCCTATTGCTGAGGCGGCGCTGGTTTCGCCGGTTGCACATTAGTGCTCGCCGCGCCTGGTGATTTCGCTCCAATCGACTTTATGTAGGCGACAAGCTGTAATAATTGCTCCTCACTGACTTGCCCCTGAAACGTGGGCATGATCGGTTGAAACCCCGCGACTACCTTCGCCCTCGGAGTAATGATCGACTCTCGAATATAAGATTCATCGGCGATCAACCGCTGCCCGTCCTGAAACTGAACTTCTTTTCCGAAGACACCTTCGAGCACAGGTCCGCGTCCCTGCGCATCCGAACGATGGCAGGTGTTACACGCAAGTTGCTGAAAGAGTTTTTCGCCCGACGAGGCGAGCGATCCTTCGCCGGCGCCGCCCGAAAGCCACGACTGATATTCGGCGGCTTCCATCACGTCGATCCAACCGATCATTCCCGAATGACTGGTGCCGCAGTACTCGGCGCAGAACAGGTGATAACGGCCGGCCTTCGTAGGTTCAAACCACATCGTGCTGTATTTGCCGGGCACGACGTCGAGCTTTACGCGAAACGCCGGGACGAAGAAACTGTGAATGACATCCTCGGTGGTCAGCATCAATTTGACCTTGCGGCCTACCGGGACGTGCAGCTCGTTGATCTCGCGCTGGCCGTCAAGGTGTTGAAACTTCCACATCCACTGCTTTGCTACGACATAAACCTCCAGAGCCTCGCCGGGCGCGTGATACATTTTGTAGTAAAGACTGGCCCCCCAAACGAAGATACCCATCGAGATGCAGAACGGGATGATGCTCCACGCAAGCTCGAGCTTCGTTGAACCTTCGATCGGCTTTCCTACTTCGGTTTCGTCGCGCCGCCGGTATTTGATGGCAAAGTAGATGATCACCAACGAAATGACTATGCCAACCAGAAAGGTCAATGCGCATAGGAATCCGTATAACGCGTCGACTTGCCCCGAGTAACTCGAGGCCTGGTCTGGTGAAAACGGTACCGGCACTTGCATCGACTAAATCACTCCTCCAGCGCTTGCGCTTTCCACAGGCCGTTTTCGTTTGAGGAAGAGCATCATCGCTAACAATCCGAGAACGGTTGCCGCGCCCGCGAGCCTGAGAATATTCATTGCGACCGCGCCGTATTTGCCCGAAGCCGGATCGTAGTGATAGCAGTACAGCAGCAGGCGATCGACCGGATTGCCGATCTTGTTTTCGGATGATTCGACCAGCCCGAGCCGCAAATCCTTTGGCGCGTATTCGACTCCGTAGAAATATCTCGCGAGCTTGCCTTGGGCCGTCGCGAGCATGATCCCGCTTGCGTGAATGAACTGTTTTGTCGCCGGGTCATACCTATAATGAAACCCAACCGCGTCGGTGAGCTTCGTGATCGATGCCTGATCGCCGGTCAGGAAGTGCCACCCTTGGGCCGCGCCCGGACGCTTGTACCAGCCGATGTACGTTTGTTTCTTATCGCGCGCAAGCTCCGGGGTCTCGCGCGAATCGAAGCTCACGGTAACAACCTCAAAGTCCTTCCCGATATCGAACGACACCACATCCAGTGCGCTGGTTAATCCGTTTAGCACCTGATTGCACAACATTGGACAGGTGTAATAAACAAGCGCAAGCACAACGGGCTTCTTGCCGAAATAGTCGCCAAGCCTGACTTGATTTCCGTTCTCATCGACGAAGCTTGTGTCGAGCGGGAGTTGCTCACCGAGTCGCTGGTCGATGCCGACGTTTTCGAGCATCCGCAGCTTATTGCCTGATGGATCTTCGCTGGCGAGCGGCGGCGGCTTCTGCGCCCATCCTTGCGCGAGCACGGGAGAGCAAGTCGAAAGCGTGCTGAGAACGAACGCGGCGAAGAACCATGGGGTAGTCGCGCGTTGAATGATGCGACGCGGGCTCGTGCGTTCGATTTGAATTTGAAATTGATCCATGCCTATCAAAGTCATTTCTGCCTCGCCGGAATTCCCTTCTCCAACAATCGCTTCTTTGCTTCATCAATCGGGATTCGAACGACTCCGGCTTTTTCATCCACCCATCCATAGCCATTCAGCTTCCTGTCTTCTTCCTCACGCTGACGTTTCATCTCCTGAAGCGGATGATCCTCCTTCAGGTTCGGCGGCTTGTTGCCTTCGAGTTGCTCGACCGTTGACGGCGCAAGCTGAAGCCGAGGCTCGGGCGGCAGCTTCTGACGCTCGCCGGCCAGCGGTGATGCCGATCCCGAAGAACGTTGTTCGCGACTGCCGAGCGTGCTGAATAAACCCCATACCAGAAATCCGATCACTATGGTCGCAACGCTCAACCCGATCACGAACCACACGACCGGAGCGATTTTCAAGTCGCTCGATTCGTGGCCAACGCCAACGCCGTGTGATAAGTTTTCGTTTGTGTGATGATCAGTCATTCACATCGCTCGCTTCAGTGCCCGTGGTCGTGCGCGAGCGCCTCTTCCAAATATGGATCACCCATCGGCAACAGGGGTCTTTGCTTGAGCTGATACGCGAAGTACGCCAGCCATAATCCGCCGACACCGATAGGCATCAGCAAATCCATCCAATGAATTCGAAACGCGCCCTCATGAAACTCGGGTACTGTCAGCCATATCAAATCCACCAGGCGCATCACGATTACGGCCACCGCGACTGTCACCAACCTTCGCGAATTGCGCTTCAAGTCGCGCGACAACAGCAGCACAAACGGAAGCGCGAATTGCAGCAGCACTATCGCGAGCCCCACCCACTTCCACGAGGTTTGCAGTCTTCGCACATACCATGGAATCTCTTCGGGTAAATTGCCCGACCAGATGATCAGGAACTGAGAGAATCCGAAATACGCCCACAGCATCAGAAACGCGAGCATCAACTTCCCAAGATCGTGCAGGTGCGAAGGCTTGATCACTTCCGACAACGGCTTGTATCGCGACAGCACGACAACGACCGCGATGATGAACGCCATCGCCGATAAGCCTTGTCCGCCCATGACCAACACTCCGAAGATGGTTGAAAACCATTGCGGCTCAAGCGACATAATCCAGTCGATCGACGCGAACGTCACGGTGAATCCGTACAGCACGAGTCCCGGCCCGCTGATCCCCTGAAGCCTCGTCGTGAGCGGCCGGTGCCTGGTCCGGTCCTGCTCGAGCGACCATTTGTTGAGCAAGTAGCTGAGGAGAATCCAAATCGCGAAATAGAATACGGCGCGTCCAATAAAGAATGGCACGTTGAGGTAAGGCGCTTTGTGATCCAGTGCGTGTTGCAACGCTTCATTGCCCTCGCCGGCATGCGGTCCGGCCCAGATGTAGATCGAGCGGACGCCAATCGCAATCGGGATAAACAACACCGCAAGCAGCGGAAAGGTTCGCGTCGCTGATTCGAGCACTCGCCTGATCACAAGTCCCCACGCCCCGCCCGACATATGCTGCAGCATCAGGATCGCGAAGCAGCCGAGCGCAATGCCAACCCAAAACACATACGCCAACAAGTACGATCGAAAGAACTGCTCCGAATTGAAGAACGCGCCGAGAACACATATCGCAACGCCGGCGATCCCCACGATCAACGCGCGCTGTTGAAACCCGTCCACCTCGGGAGGAGTTTTGTCGATCGTTTCGATCATCGCTCGCGCTCTCCTGATTTCTCGGCGGTCCCGTCGAGATTGCCGCGTTGATCCGCAGGCACGTCGGCAAGCGTTCCTCGCTGACTCAATTGCAACGCGCGAATATAAGCAATGATCCGCCAGCGATCCTCGGGTGGAATCTGCGAAGCATAATCAGGCATCGCGCCAAACCCGTTGGTCTCGACGTCGAAGAAGTATCCGATGGGTGCGTTGCGCAACCGCTCGTCATGAAACGAGGGAGGCTTTCTGAATCCTCGCTTGACGATCATGCCCGAGCCGTCGCCCAGCCGGCCGTGACAAACCGAGCAGTAAATATTGAATCGCTCTTGTCCGCGATTGAGATCAGAGGCGGTGATCGGCATCGGGAATTCAGTGACGAACCCTTGATAGCTTGGCTGAGCCGCCTGAGTCGCGCGGCCCTCTTGGGTTGCTTGTTGCGCAACCGCGGTCTGGGATGCCGCAGCCAATTGAGCCGAACTCGGCGCTGCGTTTGACTGTGCGCCGGCGAGTTTTCCAGTGTAGAACTCGACGTCGTCTCGCAGTTGACCGCGCGCGACGGTGCCTTCGACTTGGGGCCTCGCAGAACGCTCATCGTTGATCGAACCAACTTGTTCGATGGGGCGCAACGCTCGATACCTCGGCTGATTGTGCATGTCCTGACGGCAGCTTATCGAACTGAGAGAGATTGCCACTAGAACGAGGATCGAGGATCGAGGATTGAGGATGGATGATTGCATAAATGTCTGTCTCGTTAGCGACTCCTCATTTTGGCTTTGAGATGAGTTAGGAACCGATCGATCTCGGTGAAGTTTGCAAAGCAGCCTGACACCTATCCTTGGCATGCTCAATCCTCCATCGACTATTCTCTATCCTCGATCCTCGATCCTCCATTCTTCGATCCTCGATCAGTACTCAACTTCGTTCACCTCTCTTGCACCAAGACTCTTCATGAACGTCGTCGTGCCCTCGACATCGAACTTCAGATCGGTGGCTTCAATGCACAAAAAGAAACGATTGCGCGTCGCCTGTTCGAAGTTAGGCACGTTGAACACCGGATGATACGGTTCAGGCAATCCGTTCAACGCCAGCATCCCAAACACTGCGGCCAGCGCCGCCAACAGAATCGTGCATTCAAACGTGACGGGTATGAACGACGGCCAACTGTTCAGCGGGCGGCCGCCGATGTTGAGCGGGTACGCGATCGTCGAAACCCAATAGCACAGAAAGAATCCGCCGATACATCCGACTATCCCGCCGATCAACACGATCAAAGGAAGCCGCGTGTGATGAAATCCGATCGCTTCAGTGAGTTCCTCAATGGGAAACGGCGTATACGCATCCATCTTGCGATAGCCTTCCTCGTGCGCGCGCCGCGCCGCAATCACGATGCGCGTCGGTTCTTCGAACTCGGCCATTACACCGTAAACACGAGGAATAGAGGATCGAGGATTGAGGATCGAGGATCGCATCATGCCTCCCTGTTGATTGGCTTCGGCGGTTTACAGAACTGTTCAGCGCGCTGAATCATTCGGTTCAGCATCGCTCCAATGTGCTGCCACTTATCATCTAACTCGCGATGTAGCTCGTTCGTTATGTAATCGCACTCGAGCGCGTGATCCAGCCAAGCCTGCGTCTCCATTGCTTCCCCGAGTGCTTCATTAACCTTGTTCGTAAACGCGGCGATATATCTTCGTCTCGCCCATCCCTCTGCAAGCATTGCGTTGACGGCTCTAGACGACCGACGAATCTGGTCCGTCAGAGAGTATTTCTCCTCAGCCGGAAACCTTCTCGTAACCTTGAAGACTCTCTTAGCTTCAGTCAGCGCCAGTCTGTAGACCTCCAAGTCTCTGAAGCTTCTAATCTCCGCCATATTTCCTATCCTCTATCCTCCATCCTCCATCCTCTATCCCTCCGTCTCCTTTACTTCGGCTTGCGGAAGAATCGTTCTTATCTCGAAGATCGAAATCATCGGAAGGAACCGTATGAACAGGAACAACAAACTAAGGAAGAGCCCGATCGTGCCGATGAACATCGAGAAATCCCAAACCGTCGGCTGATACATCGCCCACGACGATGGAAGAAAATCACGATGCAGGCTGGTCACGATGATCACGAATCGCTCGAGCCACATTCCAATGTTTACGATGATTGAAATAATAAACAGCAGCGCGACGTTTCCGCGCGCGCGCCTCGACCAAAGGATTTGCGGGATCAAAATGTTGCACAGGATCAGTGACCAGTACGCCGCAGCATAAGGCCCGGTCATTCGATTCCTTATCATGAATTCTTCGTAGGTGTTCGCGCTGTACCACGCTGTGAACGTCTCCATCATATAGCCGTAGCCAACGATCAATCCGGTCGCCAACATGATCTTCGCCATGTTGCGAAGGTGACGCATCGTGATGAAGTTTTCGAGCCCATAGAACTTTCTCAGCGGGATCGCCAGCGTCATCACCATCGCGAAGCCGGAATAGATTGCGCCCGCGACAAAGTACGGCGGAAAAATAGTCGCGTGCCATCCCGGAATGATGCCCACCGCGAAGTCGAAACTCACAACCGTGTGAACCGACACAACCAGCGGCGTCGCGAGTCCGGCCAACAGCAAGTAAGCAGTCTCGTATCGGTGCCAATGCCGCGCCGAGCCTCGCCATCCCATAGCCAGAATTCCGTAGACGACCTTGGCCGCTCGCTTTCGCGCTCGATCGCGCAAGGTCGCAAGATCGGGAATCAATCCGATGAACCAGAAAAGCGCCGACACCGTTGCGTACGTCGAAACCGCGAACACGTCCCAGATCAACGGGCTTCGAAACTGCGGCCATACACCCATCGTGTTCGGAACCGGAAACAGCCAGTGCGCCAGCCACGGACGGCCAGTGTGCAACAACGGGAACAAGCCGGCGCTTGCCACTGCGAATAGAGTCATTGCTTCCGCAAATCGATTGATCGAAGTCCGCCACTGTTGCCGCAACAACAGCAGAATCGCCGATATCAACGTGCCCGCGTGACCGATGCCGATCCACCAGACGAAGTTGATGATGTCGAACGCCCAACCGACCGGAATGTTGTTGCCCCAAATCCCGATACCTGTCAAAAGCAGATAGCCGATCGTGTAGAACAACATCATCGCGAGCAGGAATGAAATCCCCGCGCCGATAAACCACGCGAGCGGCGTGCGCCGGGCTAGCGCGATCGAGCTGATCTTGTCTGTGACCGAAGCAAAGGTCTGCCCCGCTCCGATTACTGACGGCGGGGATATTGTCGTCTCGCTTCGATCTGGGATCTCATCCTGCATCGTTCGCTCGCGTTCGGGCGTTCACTCGCACCGGGCGTTCGGAGTACCGACTTTAGTCGGGTAGTGCTCTTCCAAGTTTCGAGAACTCAAAATCCACTACCCGACTAAAGTCGGTACTCTGAACACCCGGTACCTTGAACACCCAGTACTCTGAACACTTGTGCTTCATTTCTTCTCCGCCAATTCGGGATTCGGGTTTCGCACCGCCGCCAGATAAGTCGTTCGCGGCTTCGTGTTCAATTCTCCAAGCAAGCTGTAGTTCCGCTCTTCGCTCTTGAGCTTTGCCACACGGCTTTCGCGATCGTTGATGTCGCCAAAGACAATCGCTTCAGCCGGGCACGCTTGCGCGCACGCCGGAACGATCTCGCCGTCGCGCACCTTGCGGTCCTCTTTCTCGGAATCGATCTTCGCTTTCTGAATTCGCTGAACGCAGTATGTGCACTTCTCCATCACGCCGCGGCTGCGCACGCTCACATTCGGATTGCGCATCATCTTCAAACTCGCGGTGTAGAAATCCTGATAAAGTAAAAAGTTGAAGCGCCGAACCTTGTACGGGCAGTTGTTCGAGCAATATCGCGTGCCGACGCAACGGTTGTAAGTCATGTCGTTCAAGCCTTCGGCGCTGTGAGCCGTCGCCGCGACCGGACAAACAACTTCGCAAGGCGCGTCCTCGCACTGCTGACAGGGCACCGGCTGAAAATAAGTCTCGGGATTTTGATGACCGCCTTTGTAGTAAGCATCGACTCGCAGCCAATGCATCTCGCGGCTGCGAGCCACCTGCTCCTTGCCCACCACCGGAATGTTATTTTCGGCGACACACGCGACGATGCACGCGCTGCATCCGATGCACGAGTTCAAATCGATCGACATTCCCCAAGCGTAATCTTTGTACTCGATCTTCGGATAAAGCGAAGCCGGCTCACCCGATTCGTGCAGGCCTTCGGGCGCGAGGCTCGGCCGCTTCCTGAATTCCTCGAGCGTGCCAGATCGAACGATATCTCGCGCGCCGATTTCTTCCGCGTCGAGCAAATGATGTGATTGTGTGGCCGCAAGCGAATACGTTTGGCCGGTCTTCGAGACTTGAAGCCCTGAACCAAACCACGGCGCGTCGGAGGTTCTAATCGAGTATGCGTTGAATCCCGCACCCGTTCCCACGCGCCCAGAAGATGTCCGTCCGTAACCGAGATGCACCGTCACTACGCCGTCGGGCTGACCCGGTTGAATAAACACCGGCGCGATAACTTTGCGGTCTCGATATTGAAGCTCGATTTGATCCGCGAGAATCTCTCCGCCGATTCGCCCCATCGAATTCGTCGCGATGTCATTCGTTTTCTTTCCGACATCAAGCATAGCGGCCGTCGCCGGACTGATGATCGCAGCGTTGTCCCAGGTCAACTTGCTCAGAGGCTTGGGCAATTCCTGAAGCCAGCCGTTGTTGGCAAATCGCCCATCGTGAATCGTCGGGTCGGGTCGAAACACAATCTCAAGATGGGGGTTGGGGGTTGGGGGTTGGGGGTTGGGGAGTTGAGCCGACCAGTCTGCCTTCATCGCGACAGTCTTCGGCTGAAGAGTGGTGTTTGCGACGAAACCGTCGTGAAGTGACTTGCGCCAGAATTGTTCGAACGCGGCTGCGGATGCTTGCGATGGCGTGCTAGTCGCGGCCGGCTGCGTCTTATCGCTTTGAGTTCCCGTTTGCGCCTTGGATGCAGCGGGGGCTGTCGGCTCTTGTCCCCCTGCGGAGAGCCTGCGCTGCCAATAGTCTCGGACAATGTCGTGCCCTGTGCGCTCGGGTTCACCGAGAAACGCCGCCAGCACCTCGTGCGCTGACTTGCCTGAATAAAGCGGCGCGATCAACGGCTGAATGATCGAAACCGTGCCGTCGTACGCGCGCGCATCACTCCACGATTCCAAATAGTGAGCTTCCGGTACATGCCACTGACACAACTCCGATGTTTCATCTTTGTAGAGACTCAGATGAATTCGAAGAGGCACCTTGCGAATTGCCGCGGCGAAATCCAAATCGGCAGGCGCGTTGTAAACCGGATTGCCGCCCAGTATCAACAACACATCAACCTGGCCGGCATTCATATCGGCGACCAGTTCTCGCAGAGACGCGTTGCCGTCAACAGGATTCGCTTCGACTGGATCCGTGTACGTGACGGTGTTGCCGGCGTTTCCCAACGCGGCGTTCATCGCGTGTGCAAGTGCGTGAACGACGGGAGGCTGTGCGTCGCCCGCAATGATGATGTTCGATCCGCGATGATCCCGGAGATCTTTCGCGATCGCCGCGATGTGCTTCGAGCGAGCCTCGTCCATTGAGGAGGAAGCCACCTGCACTCCCAGCGCACTCGCGAGTGCGCGAGCGAAGCTTTCGATCTCGCTTGGTTTCATCGGCACGCGATGATCCGCGACCGAACCGGTGTTGGTCACCGTGCTCTCGACTGCGTATAGGCGATTCATCACGCCGGCGTTTGGTCTTCGCTTAGCCGCAAAATCACGAGCATACCTTAAGCTTGCTGGTCCACACGCCAGAAAATCCGAGTCGAGCGAAACAACAACATCTGCTTTGTCGAAGCGATAAACCGCGTTGGTGTATTGGCCAAGTGCCAGCCGCGAGCCTTCGCGAACATTGTCGCGGCCTGCCGCGTCGTACTGATGCCACTTCGCTGTAGGCAATGTCGCAAGCAAAGTCTTTAGCTGATAAGCGAGCGCCGGCGACGCGACAGTTTCAGTTAGGATTCGCAATCCCGCGCGAGGCGGTTGCTGATTTGCCATCGCCTTTTGCGCGTTGACCGCAGGCGCGACCGCTCCAAGAAACGCGGACCACGTGACAATATCACCGAGGTGCGTGAGTGTTTGAGATCGATCAGGATCGTATAAGCCGAGCACCGACGCTTGTGAAAAAACATCGGTCGCACCGAGGCTTGCTGGATGATCCTTGTTGCCTTCGATCTTGGTGGGACGGCCTTCGTGGCTCTCGACGATCAACCCGGCCGCGAATCCGTCGAGCGGCATCGCGGTCGCGAAATAAACCGGCTTTCCGGGCACGAGTTCTTCGGGCTGGCGAACGTATGGAGCGATGTATTCAGTCGGCTGCCGAGTACAGGCGGTGAGTCCGGCTAGCGCGAACGACGCGCCCATAAGCTTGAGAAAGCGCCGGCGCCCTACGGGATCATTCCACTCGGTTGCGTTCTCCGGGAACTCTCGGTGAAGAGCTTCCTGGAACTCTTCGCTGTCGGCCAACTCCTCGAGGCTTCGCCAGTATTCTTTGCCTGATGAGCGAGGATTGAGAATCGAGGATTGAGGATCGAGGATCGAGGATTGAGGATCGAGGATCGAGGATTGAGGATCGAGGATCGAGGATTGAGGATCGA
>Ga0070693_100000926_pt1 | contig 13031 bp, 13 predicted proteins | sample KBSK1103metaG_FD_65472 | JGI IMG/M metagenome (GOLD analysis project Ga0070693, IMG submission 65472) | Corn, switchgrass and miscanthus rhizosphere microbial communities from Kellogg Biological Station, Michigan, USA - KBS K1-10-3 metaG | ecosystem: Host-associated > Plants > Roots >...
GGCGGTGGGCGGTGGGCGGTGAACAGCCAGACCTCAATACTACCTTCTACCCCCTACTTTCTTTCGCCTCCTCATTACCGGGTAACGCCAACCGCCAACCGCCTACCGCCTACCGCTCCTTTCATGCCACACGAGCCCGATCCCGCTCGCGACGATGACCGCCATGCCGAGCGCGGAAAAGCCGTCGGGGAGCTGGCCGAAGACGACATAGCCATAGAGCGTGGCCCAGATCATCTGCAGGTACGTGAACGGCGCGACGAGCGAGGCGGGCGCGGCGAGGAAGGCGCCGATGAGCAGATAGTGGCCGAGTCCGGCGAGGACGCCCAGGACGAGGAGGAACGCCGCATCGCGCAGGGTGACTTCCCCCGGCAGGTCGGCCACCGGCAGCGCGAGCGAGAGGACGACGGTGCCCACGAGCGCGGAGTAGAAAAGCGTCGTGTAGGGCGTGTCGTTCGGCAGCTTGCGGGTGAGCAGCTGGTAGAGCGCGTTGGAGAGCGCCGCGAGCACGAGCAGCGCCGCTGCGGGATGGAATGCCGCCGCGCCGGGCCGCACCAGGATGAAGATGCCCGCGAATCCCACGATCGAAGCGATCCACCGCGCGCGCGTGGGCTTCTCGCCCAGCACCGGCATCGACAGGAAGATCGCGAACATCGGCGCGAGGAACGTGATGGCCGAGGCTTCCGCGAGCGGCAGGAAGCGCAACGCCCCGAAGAAGCACGCGGTGGCGACCACGAGGCACACGGAGCGCGCGAGCTGCGTCTTCAGGTGCGCCGTGCGCCAGAAGCCGGGTCCTGCGCGATGCCACGCGATCGGCGTCACCACGGCCATCTGCCCCACGTATCGCGCCCAGACCACGAGGAAGAGCGTGTGGTCGCGTACCAGCCATTTCGCGGTGGCGTCGAGCGTGCTGAAGCACACCCCGGCCAGCAGGAAGAGCGGCAATGCCCGCCGCAGGGGATGTGAATCGGGGGTCAGGAGGCGCGGGTCAGCGCGAAAGGCTGAGGACGACGCCGCCGGATTGCGTTGAGAAGCAACGCACCGCGCAGTCGTCGCACGAGACGCCGTCCTCGTCGAGGCAATCGGCCATGCACTCGAGCTCCGCGGACGCCTCGCTCGGATCGGCCGCGCCCACGTCGAGGCGGGCCACCGAGGCGCACCCGGAGGCGAGCAGCAACGAGACCATGACGATCGCGTACCGAAGCATGACGCCAATCTAGCAAGGTTTCGCATCCGTGGGAAACGGCACTTTCGGGCCGAATCCCGCGGAATATTCCGAATGGACTACCGGCCTTGCTCCAGCCTTGCGCGCAGGCGCTCTTCGCGGGCGCGCTCCTCGGGCGAGAATTCGGCGCCGAAATCCTCGGCTTCGAAGACCTGCCGGATCTCGAGCTGGGCCTCCTCGCCCGGGTGCGGGCTCGGGCACTTCTTCGCCCACGCGATCGCCTCGTCGAGCGACTTGCACTTCCAGATCCAGAAGCCCGCGACCAGCTCCTTGGTCTCGGTGAACGGGCCGTCCACCACCGTGCGCTTGCCGTCCCTGGAGAAGTTGACGCGCGCGCCTTTCGAGCTGGGCTGCAGCCCTTCGCCCGCCTGCATCACGCCGGCATTCACGAGCTCCTCGTTGAAGCGGCCCATGTCCTCGAGCAGCTTGGCGCCCGGCATCACGCCCGCCTCGGATTGCTTCGTCGCCTTCACCATCACCACGAATCTCATCGCCGTCTCCTTGGGGTTGGGTTCATTCTGCGCTGCTTGCCCATGGTCGAACGGGGGACGGCGATTTCGACAGGCCGTTCAGCGGATCATGACGGTCCCGGCCGGCCCCACTTTCACGACGGTGAAGCGCTTCTCGTCATCGCCGATGTCGAAGCGTTCGAGCATCGTCGTGCCGCCGGCCTTCAGGTCCACCAGCGCCGTCACGTAATTGTCGGGCGTCACGTCGGGATGGACCATCGCGGTGATGCGCGCCTTGCTTGCGGTGGTGCGGAACCTGAACGTCACCTCGCCGCCGACTCCGAGGCCGCCGGGCTGGCCCTGGTCGCCGCCCAGCTTCATCGCGAGCGGGCCCGGGTTGCCGGTCGTGAATTGCGTGCGCGCCTCGGGCGACACGTACCTGCCGACCCAGATCTTCGTGTCGTCGGCGTCGCCCGCGATGAGGATCGGCGCGAACCGCTCCTTCGCAAGGGTGTTCTTCACGGTGATGGTGTATTCGCGGCCCTCCATCTGGCCCGTCTTCTCGGGCTGGAAGTAGGCGCAGCCGCCGAGCAGCGCGGCGGATATGGCGGCGGTGGCCGCCGTGCGAAGCATGCGAGACATGGACGCTCCCCTGAGAACGGCCGGATTGGCCGCAACGCCCGTTGGTCAGGAGGGGCCCGCGGTCCTTACATCACCTCGTGAGGGCGAAGTCCTGCATCTTGTCGATCTTGCGCCGCGTCTCGCGCTTCTTGCTGGCGCCGGAGGCGAAAACGATCGGCGTGTCCGAGGCGGCCTTGGCGCTGCCGAGGATGCGAGCGAGCGTGGCGAGCACCGTGGGAAGGTCGTCGTCGAAGTCGGCATGGTGCTTCGCTTCCGACGCGCCGGGATCGCCCGGCTTGAGCCCGCTCGTGGGCGCGATCACGCGATCGGCCATGCCGCCCGAGAAGATCGCCCGGATTGCCGGGTCGGCGTCCACGAACTTGCGCATGCCGACGATGGGCTCGCCCTCGGGGCGCGCGAGCGGAATGCGCGGATGCTCCTCGAAGGAGCGCGCGACGAGATAGAGGAGCGACTTGTGGTAGAAGCCCGCGCAGTCGTCGTCCTGCTCCGTCTTGTCGTCGAGCTGGAAGAGCGCGAACTTCGCGATGGCGCCCGACTTGATGAGGGGCAGGTAGGTCGCGCGGAAGAGCGTGTTCGTGATGGCGGGCGCCCAGAGCGTGCAGGTCTTGATCCGCACGCCCTGGCTCGCGAGGTACTGGACCAGTGGTGCGTGCAGGATGCTGCCCGCGCTATGCGCAGCGACATGGATCTCGACGGAAGGATCGGCTTTCACGAGCGCCACGAGCTCGTCGGCCACGAGACGCGCGCCGCCATCGGAGCGCTGCGTGGCGCCCACCGCCTTCTCCTTCATCTTCCCCCACACGTCGCGGCCGCCGACCGCGCGGGCGAGCGGCTCGAGCATGTCGTCGAGTCGGTCGAGCATGAAGTCCTTCGTCGAATCGATGAAACCCTCGGGCCGGCGCTGCGAGGTCGCGTCGGAGAGGATTTCCTTCACGGTGGTCCAGAAATCCGTGTGCCAGATGAAAGCGAGCGGATAGCACTCCTTCGCGAGCATGGCGTCGCGGTACTCGTTTGCGCGCTGCAGCGCGTCGTCCTGCTTCACGAGGCCGCCGTGCGCATAGAGCACGATGCGCTTCTTCTTCCACCCCGCCGCGATGCGCGGGATGTCGCGGCGCACGATCTCGCGCACCAGCTCGGGCGTGGTGCCGATGTCGCCCTGCGTTTGGAGCACGCCGTGGTTGCCGAGGCTCACGACGTGCGGCCGCAGGTCCGCATACGACCAGCTTCGCGCGCGCACGGCCGCGGCGAATGCGACCCGCGCGGTGCCGTCGGAGGCCATGAGCTTCACCGGAACGCCCAGGCGCGCCACCCACACGTCGTCGCCGTTCTTCAACCAGTCGTCGTAGGAGATGCGGCCGAACCCCTGCTTGCCCCAGCCCGTTCCCCAGGAGTTCTGGATCCAGAATCCGTCGGCGTCGTAGGCCACGATCGCGAACGCGTGGCCGCCGATATTGGTCTGGCTGGGCTTGATGATCCCGTCCTTGCCGACGGACTGCCATCCTTGGTGCACGCTCCCGCTCGCGTAGAGGATGCCCGCCTCCGTGATCGCCGAGTGCATGGCGACGAGGCTCGAATGGTTCACGCGGAAGTACGCGCCCAGGGGCCGGTGCGCGGCGTCCTCGACGCGCGCATGGTCCAGCACCGCGCCCTTCTGCGACTTCGGCCACAGCGGCTGCGCGCACACGCCGTGCTTGTACCAGCCCTTCATCGCGCCGCGGCAGCTCGATCCCTCGTATTCCTCGCCCGCCCACTCGTCGTAGCGCCGCGCGAGATCGTAGAACATGTACGGGCTGACGACGGTCGCATCACGCCCGACGCGATGCGTGCGCAGCAGGTAGTGCGCGACGGTGGCGAGCCCGAACCCGGTGCACGCGCCCTGCTGTCCCTGGTCGAGGATCGGGACCTGCGCCTTGCGGTAATCGTCGAGCGAGCGATACGCGGGCACTTCCACCAGCGTGGGCTCGTACATCAGGTCGCGGAAATCCAGCGTGTCCTTGCGCGCGTCGAGCACGCGCGGCGCATTGCGAGTCTTCGCCATGGGACCCTCCAGGGCGGTAGCGAGTTACTTCGCGGCCGACGCCAGCTCTTTCAGCGTGAAGGTATAGCTCACCTTGTCGAGCGGCTTGTGGCAACCGAGGCACTCGGCCTGGTTCACGGGGCGCTGCTTCTTGTCCGCAGTGAACACGGCGTAGTTCCAGTTCTCGTTGCGGAGGATCTCGGGGAAATCGTCGCCCCAGCCGGCTTCGCGTTGCATGCCCGTGTAGGCGACGAGCTTGTCGGGCTCGAAGAAGCCGTCGGCGCCCTTCACCGGGTTCTTGCCGGCGTCGAGCTTGGCGGAGTAGACCTCCGTGAGCAGGTACGAACCGTCCGGCAACGCCTTGCCTTCGCGTGCCGCCTTGAGCGCGACGGGATTCGCGTAGTAGTAGCGCACCTGCTTCGCCGCCGGGAAATTGATCGTGTGGTACTTCTTGAAGGAACCCTGGTAGCCCTCGGGGACCGTGACGCGGCTCTTCGCGATGCTGGGAAACAAGTCGGATTTCGCTCCCGTGGCCGCTCCCGGCAGCGATGCGAAGTACGCGGCGACGTTCGCGATGTCGTCGGGCGAAAGCTGCGCCGCGACCGCGATCATGGTGGCCGCCGGGGCGTTCGGGGTTCCCGCCCTGCGCGAGCCGTCCTTGAACGCCTTCAGCTGGTTCTCGATGTATCCCGCGCGCTGCGCGGCGAGGTTCGGAATGTTGTCGCTCACGCTCACACCCGCCGCGCCATGGCATGCGCCACAGACAGTGGCGACCTTCGCCCTGCCCGCCTCGATGTCGGCGGCGTTCACGGCGGGCACGGCAAAGAGGATCGCGGCACTGACTCGGGCGAACGTTTTCATGGGGTCTCCGGAGTTACGGGATCGAAATGGGGCACCATTTCGCGTCATGTAAACCATCAACGCCGGAATGTTATTCCCAATCGGCCCTACGCGTCGGTGTCCTTCGGCTCGCGAAGCTCCTGCAGCGTCGTGGGCAGGAGCTCGCTCACCGTGGGATGGATGCGAACGCCGCGCGCGACCTGGTCGGCCGTCTCGCCCGCGTACATCGCGTCGAGGAGCGAATGGACGACCTCGTCGCCGGTGACGCCGAGGATCGCCGCGCCGAGGATGAGCCGCGACTGCGCGTCCACGATCACCTTCATGAATCCCTGCGACTCGCCGCGCTCGACGGCGCGAGAGACGTTGGCCATGCGCCGCTTGCCCACGAGGACCTTGCGCCCGCCCTGCTGCGCCTGCTCCATCGTCATTCCCACGCGTCCCAGCGGGGGATCGATGAACAGCCCGTAGATCGAGATGCGGTCCGTCACCTTGCGCTTCGTTCCCGAAAGGAGGTTGTCCGCGACGATTTCGTAGTCGTTGTACGAGGTGTGCGTGAAGGCGCCGCGCCCGTTGCAATCGCCCAGCGCGTAGACGCCGGGTACGTTGGTCTCGAGTTGATCGTTCACTTGCACGAATCCACGCGCGTCGACCTGGATTCCCGCGCGATCGAGGCCCAGGTCGCTCGTGGCGGGCGCACGGCCGGTCGCGAAGAGCACGTGGCTCCCGGAGACGAGCGGCGCGCCGTCGTGGCACGCGACGCCGACTTCGATGCGCTCGCCGTTGCGCCGCGCCTTGATGCACTTGGCTTCGAGGCGCACATCGATGCCCTCGTCGACCAGGACCTGCTCCACGGCGCGCGAGACGTCGCGATCCTCCCGCGCGATAAGGCGCGGGGCCATCTCGACGATGGTCACGCGGCTGCCGAAGCGCCGGTACATCTGCCCGAACTCGAGCCCGATGTAGCTTCCGCCCACGACGACGAGGTGCTCGGGCACGAAATCGACGCCCATCACGCTCTCGTTCGTGTAGTAGTCGCCCTCGGGCACGCCTTCGGGTTTCACCGGACGGCCGCCCACGTTGATGAAGACGAGGTCCGCCTCGAGGGATTCGTCGCCCACGGCCACCGTGCGCGCGCCGGTGAAGCGCGCGTGCCCGAGCATGACGGTCACGCCCTTCGTTCCACGCAGCCAGCTCTCCACGGCGCGCACCGACTTGCCGACGATCTCGTCCTTGCGCGCTTTCACGCGCTTCATGTCCGCCCTGATCGCGCCGCCCACATCGATGCCGTACTCGCCGGCACGCTGGGCCATGCGCGCGGCATAGGCACTCGCCACCAGCGTCTTGGTCGGCGTGCAACCGTTGTTGACGCACGTCCCGCCGAAGCTCGCCCGCTCGACGATGCACACGCTGCGTCCGGCGCCCGCTAGGCGCGTGGCGAGCGCCGGGCCCGCCTGGCCGGTTCCGATCACGATCGCGTCGAAATGCTTCGCCATCAGCGCACCGCCTGCTCGATGTCCGCCATGAGGTCGTCCACATGCTCGATGCCGACCGACAGGCGCACGAGGTCGGTGGGGCACGTGGAACCGGGTCCTTCCACGCTCGCGCGATGCTCGGCGAGGCTCTCCACGGATCCGAGCGATGTCGCGCGCTTGAACACGCGAAGGTGCGCGGTGAAATCCTTCGCGGCCTGCTCGCCCGCGCGCACGCGAACCGAAATCATCCCGCCGAAGCCGCCGGACATCTGCCGCTTCGCGACGGCATGTCCCGGATGCGTCGCGAGGCCCGGATAGAGGATGTGCGAGAAGCCCGGGTGGAGCTGGAAGCGCTGCGCGATCGCGATCGCATTCGCGCACGCCATCGCCACGCGCAGGTGCAGCGTGCGCATGCCGCGCAGCAGGAGCCACGCCTCGAAGGGGCCGAGCACCGCGCCGCCCGCGCCGCGCACGTAGCGGACCTTCTGCCAGAACTCGTCGTCCGCGGCCGTGGCGAGCACGCCGCCGATCACGTCCGAGTGCCCGTTGAGATACTTGGTGACCGAGTGCATGACGATGTTCGCGCCCAGGTCCAGCGGGCGCGTGAGCATCGGCGTCGCGACGGTGGAATCGACGGCGAGCACCGCGCCCACCTCGCGCGCGATGCCGGCGGCCGCCGCGATGTCGGTGATGTCCCAGGTCGGATTGGCCGGCGTCTCGATCCAGATCACGCGCGGCTTCGATGCGCGCGCCTTGGCGGCGAGGTCGTCGATCGACGCGTTCTCGTAGAGCTCGATTCCGAGCCCGCGCGGCTTCGCGAATTCGAGGAGCCACTTGCGGAACGCCCAGTACATGTTGCGCGGAACGAGCGCGTTGTCCCCGGGCATGAGCGCCGTGAATACGGCGCCGGCGGCCGCCTGGCCCGATGCGAAGAGCATCGCCGAGCTTGCGTTCTCGAGGCGCGCGACGAGCTGCTCGGCCCCGTCATAGCCCGGGTTGTCCGCGCGCGAATAGACGCGGCCGCCCGGATACGATCCGTCGGCGGCGCGTTCGTATGTCGTGGACGGATGGATCGCCGGCACGATCTCGCGGTAAGTCTCGGTGACGCGTCCGAGGCCTTGCGCGGCGAGGGTTTGGGGATGAAGCGGCTTGTCCATTAGAATTTGCCTGCATCCTACTCTCGAACCCATGAACATGATCCGATCCTGCCTCGCCGCCGTGCTGCTCGCCGCCGCGTCTTCCGCGGTCCTCGCCGCCGAGCCCATGTATCCCTCGATCGACCGCGCCAAGCCTGACATCGACAGCGCGCTGAAGGAGGCGGCGGCCAGCAAGCGGCGCGTGATCGTGGATTTCGGCGGCAACTGGTGCACCGACTGCAAGATCCTCGACATCAACATGAAGAAGCCCGAAAACGCGGCGCTTCTGCGGAAGAACTTCGTGGTGGTCCACGTGAACGTGGGCGACAAGGGGATCAGCGACAACTTCGACGTCGCCGAGCGCTACGGCATTCCGCTGAAGAAGGGCGTGCCGGCCCTCGCCGTCCTGGAAAGCGACGGGCGCGTGGTCTACGCGCAGAAAGCGGGCGAGTTCGAGAACATGCGCAAGATGGACCCGCAGTCGGTGAACGACTTCCTCACCCAGTGGAAGAAGCGCTAGGCTAGAAGCGCTGCGACCCGAGCATGCGCGCCGGTCCGTGGTGGCGCACATGCGGTTGGCGGTACACCGGCCAGACGCCGCCGTATACGGCTGAATAGCCCTGCGCCGCCGCGGCCGCGTCGCGCGCGGCCTGCGCTTCACGTTCGCGCACGGCGAGCTCGCTTCGGGCGATGCGTTCCGCCGATTCGATGCGCTCGCGTTCCAGCATGCGCATCTCCAGCGCGGCCTCGCGCTGCAGGAGGCGGCCGCGCTCCGCGTTGTTCACCTCGGGATAAACGGCGGGAATGTCCATCGTGTGGGCCTTGTCCGCTTCCGCGCACGGCAATTCCTGGTACGTAACCGCGCCGCCCCGGGCCGTGCAGCGGAAGATTTCCGCCTGCGCGGGAAGGGCGATCGCGACGGCGAGGACGAGGAACGGGGCTCTCATGCGCGCAGTGTAGGCCTGTGCGCGCGGATTGGAAACCGGTCTTGCCCCGCAACGGGAATCGGGAATCCCGTTGCGAGGGCGACCGGCCCACCGACCGGAACGACGGTGGTCACTGCCGGGAAAGTCATCACTCTTTCCCGCACTGCGCTGCATCAACACAAGCCACTTCGTACTGCATCAAACACCAGCTGCTTCGTACTGCGTCTACACACCTCTACTGCGTCAACACCATCAACAGCAACTGCACTCAACTACACCACCAACACCAAGATGGGTCAGCCCAGCTCGATCGGCACGAAAAGCTGCCGGTCCTCGCGCTGGACCAGGAGCGCCGCGCTCTTGCCGGCCTTGCCGACCAGGTTGCGCAGCTCCTCGGCCGACTTGAGCGGCGTCCCGTTGAAGGACAACAGCAGGTCGCCGCGCTGGATTCCCGCGCGCGCCGCAGGTCCGGAAACCTGCTCGACCACCAGGCCACCAAGGCCGCCGTTCTCGCGGCGCTCGTCGGCGGTGAGCGCCCGCACCGCGACGCCCAGGCGCCCGTGCGAGGCCGAGTCGTTGTCGGCCACGTCTTCCTTCTCCGCCTTGCCGGCGACCGGCGCGACGGCGAGCGTCTTCGTGCCGCGGTTGCGCCACACCTCGACCTGCGTGGTCTTGCCCGCGGGCGTGTCCGCGACCAGCAGGGGCAGATCCGCCGAGCGGTCGATGACCTTCCCGTCGTACTTGAGGATGATGTCGCCCACCTGCAGACCGCCCTTCTCGCCCGCCATGCCCTTCTCGACGCTCGAGACGAGCGCGCCGTGCGGGCGATCGAGGCCGAACGACTCGGCGAGTGTCGAGTTCACTTCCTGCACCGTCACGCCGATGCGCCCGCGCGAGACCTTGCCGGTCTTCACGAGCTGGTCCTTCACGTTCAGCGCCACCTCGATGGGGATCGCGAACGAGATGCCCTGGTAGCCGCCGCTGCGCGAGTAGATCTGCGAATTGATTCCGATCACTTCGCCGGCGAGGTTGAACAGCGGCCCGCCCGAGTTGCCCGGGTTCACCGCGACGTCGGTCTGGATGAAGTTCACGTACGAGGCGTCGGGCAGCGACCGGCCCTTCGCGCTCACGATGCCCGCGCTCACGGAGTTCTCGAAGCCGAAGGGCGAGCCGATCGCGGCGACCCACTCGCCCACGTTCGCGTCCGCGGAGCGGCCGAGCTTCACGGTGGGCAGGCTTTTCGCTTCGATCTTCAGCACGGCGATGTCGGTCTGCTTGTCCTTGCCGATCACCTTCGCCTTGAACTCGCGCCGGTCGGTGAGGCGCACCGTCACTGTGTCGGCGCTGTCCACGACGTGCGCATTGGTGAGGATGTAGCCGTCGTCGCTCACGATGAAGCCCGAGCCCAGGCCGCGCACGGCCTGCTCGGCCTGCGGCGCGCCTCGGCCGCGGAAGTTCTTGAAGAATTCGCGAAACGCGGGGTTGTCTTCGAGCCCCGGGATTTCGGGCATGTCGGCGCTCACCTTGCGCGTGCCTTCGACGCTCACGTTCACCACGGCGGGGCCGTAGCGTTTCACGAGGTCGGTGAAGCCGTTCAGCGGCAGCGTCGTGGCGGAGGGGTTGGCCGCGGGCGCTGCAACGCCCGCGGCGGTGACGGCAGGACTCGCCGCGTTCGCATGCGCGACAGGCGCATCGATGTAACCCTTGAATGCCGCCGCGCCGGTGCCGATCACGCCGGCAGCGACGAGCGCGCCTACGAGGAGATTCGGTCTCATGTTCTCTAACTCCGGTCGATATGGACGCCCCGGTTCCCGGGGCAATGGAACCCAGTTTGGGCAGTGCCGCTTAAGGGAGACTTAAGAGGAAAGCGGGATCGAGACGCGCGCGAGCAGGCCCTCGCCGCGCGGTGAATCCAGCAGCTCCACGTGCCCGCCGTGGCGCTCGGCGATGCGACGCACGATCGCAAGCCCGAGCCCCGAGCCGCCACCCTCGGTGGCCGAGTCGCTGCGATAGAACCGGTCGAAGACGCGCTCGCGTTCGGCGGCCGGAATTCCGCTTCCGGTGTCCTCGACCTCGAAGACCGCTTCGTTCACGCCGGCATAGCAACGCAGCGTGACCGAGCCCCGCGCCGTGTAGCGCACCGCATTGTCGACGAGGTTTTCCATCAGGGCGCGCAGCGCCGCGCGGTCGGCGTTCGTCTCGACGGGCCGGTCCGCCGAGACGGCGAGTACCAGGCCCTTCGCCTCCGCGGCGGGGCGTTGCGCCTCGGCCACGGAGCGCGCGAGCTCCGCGACGTCCACTCGCGAGCGCGCGAAGTTGGCGACCTCCGGATCGGCGCGCGCGAGCGCGAGGAGCTGCTCGACCACGTGCGTCGCGCGCACGATCCCCTCGCGCAGCATCGCGTGCGCCTGCTCTCGAGCGGCGTCATCCTTCGCGCGCTCCGCGAGCTGCAGCTGCAGCCGCAGCGCCGTGAGCGGCGTTCGCAGCTCGTGCGCGGCGTCGGCGATGAATTGCCGCTGCTGTCCCAGCGCTTCGCCCAGGCGCGCCATGAGCCCGTTCAGCGCGCCCACCAGCGGCTGCACTTCGTCGGGAACGGCCTTGCTGTCGATGGGATCGAGCGACTCGGGCGTGCGCCTCGCCACTGCCTGCGCTGTGCGCGCCAGCACCTTCACCTCGCGCCCGACGAGCACCCAGATGAGCAAGCCCATGAACGGCAGGGCGACGAGAAACGGCACGAGCGTTCGCAGCGCCGCGTTGAAGGCGAGCGCGTCGCGCGCGAGCCGGTGTTGCGCCACTTGAATGGAAAGACCGCGATGCCACGTCGCGAACACGCGCCACGTGCCGAGCTTCGTCCTCACGTCGGAGAATCCCTCGACGCCGGTCGCGGGCATCTGGATCTGCGGATGGGATTCGTACACGAGCCTGCCGTCGGGCGTCCACGCCTGGATCACGAAGTCGAGGCCCTCCGCGGCCTGCAGCGTCTCGGCGAGGTCGCCCGGCAGGTACGCGCGGTCGCGAAGCGCGAGCGCGATCTGCTTCAGCTGGTAGTCGAACATCTCGTTGGCCGTGCTGCGGGCCTGGTAGAAGACGAGCACCGTGATGGCGAGCCCCGCGAGCAGCATGCCCGTGAGCAGCCACACGAGGAGGCGGCGGCGAATCGACATCTATGGGGCCTTCGCGATCGTGTAGCCCATGCCGCGCACATTGCGGATCAATTCGGGATCGAGCTTGCGGCGCAGCGCGTGGATGTGGACCTCGACCGCGTTGCTCGCGATCTCCTCGTCCCAGCCATAGAGGCGCTCCTCGAGCTGTGCACGCGTGAGGTACGCGCCCGGCCGGTCGGCGAGCGCTTCCAGCAGCGCGTATTCGCGCGGCGAGAGGCTCACTTCGCCACCTTTCCACCGCACGGTGCGCGCGGCCGCGTCGATCTCCAGCTCCCCGATGCGCACCACCGATTCGGCGCGTCCGGCACGCCGTCGCGCCACCGCGCGCACGCGCGCCGAGAGCTCGTCGAGGTCGAAGGGCTTCACGAGGTAGTCGTCGGCGCCGGCGTCGAGCCCCGCCACGCGGTCGCTCACCGCGTCGCGCGCCGTGATGATGAGGACCGGCACGGTGGCCGCCTTCGCGCGCCACGATTTGAGCAGCGACAACCCGTCCCGGCGCGGAAGCCCGAGGTCGAGCAGCACGACGTCATAGGGCGTGGTCGCGACCGCCGCGTCGGCGTCGCGGCCGTCGCGTACCCAATCGACGGTGTGGCCTTCCTGGCGCAGGCCCTGGCGGGCGGCCTCGCCGATCATGGGATCGTCTTCGACTAGCAGCAGGCGCATGTGCAAATGAAAAAGGGGAGGCACACGGCCTCCCCCTGCATTGTTGCACGCGCGGGTTTCAGCCGCCCTTCAGCTGCGCGCGGATCTCGCCGCCCGGATGCTTCGCGCTGTGCACGTTCACGTACGTGTTGCCCGCCTTGTACGCCTTGCACTGCTCCTCGGTCATCCTGGCGCCCGGCGGCGCGACGAACGTGTCGTCGCCCTGCTTCACGAAGGGAACGATCACCGGACCGTTGGCTCCCCGCGCGCCCTGGTGGATATGCGACGCCGTGGCCGTCATGCCGGTCACGGTGATCTTCGCGGTGACCGTGCAATCGGAGGCCACGGTAACGGTTCCCGAGCCCGATGCCTGGGAAGTGACCGCGGGTGCTTCGCTGCTGCTGTTGAGGGTTACGTTCTCGCCGGCGCTGTGCATCATGTCCGACATCTGGGAGCAGCCGGCCGCGAACACGGCGGCGAGGGCGAGGATGAGTGCTGAATTTTTCATGCGCTTTCTTCTC
>Ga0070693_100000927_pt1 | contig 13023 bp, 13 predicted proteins | sample KBSK1103metaG_FD_65472 | JGI IMG/M metagenome (GOLD analysis project Ga0070693, IMG submission 65472) | Corn, switchgrass and miscanthus rhizosphere microbial communities from Kellogg Biological Station, Michigan, USA - KBS K1-10-3 metaG | ecosystem: Host-associated > Plants > Roots >...
GCGCGCGTGCGCGACATGTTCGAGCAGGCGAAGAAGAACGCGCCCTGCATCGTGTTCATCGACGAGATCGACGCGGTCGGCCGCCAGCGCGGCGCGGGCCTGGGCGGCGGCAACGACGAGCGCGAGCAGACGCTGAACCAGCTGCTGGTCGAGATGGACGGCTTCGAGGGCACCTCGGGCGTCATCGTCATCGCCGCGACCAACCGTCCCGACGTTCTCGATCCGGCGCTGCTTCGCCCGGGGCGTTTCGATCGCCAGGTCGTGGTCCCGCTGCCCGACATCCGCGGCCGCGAGCAGATCCTCCTCGTTCACATGCGCAAGGTGCCGATCGCGCCCGACGTGGATGCGTCGATCATCGCGCGCGGCACGCCCGGCTTCTCCGGCGCGGACCTCGCCAACCTCGTGAACGAGGCGGCCCTCTTCGCCGCGCGCGGCAGCAAGCGCCTGGTGGACATGGACGACTTCGAGCGCGCCAAGGACAAGGTCATCATGGGCGCCGAGCGCCGTTCGATGGTGATGCCGGAGGAAGAGCGGCGCAACACCGCCTACCACGAGTCGGGCCACGCGATCGTCGCGCGCCTGCTCCCGAAGACCGATCCGGTGCACAAGGTGACGATCATCCCGCGCGGGCGCGCGCTGGGCGTGACGATGCAGCTCCCGGTGGAAGACCGCTACAGCTACAACCGCGACTACCTGCTGAACAACATCGCCGTCCTCTTCGGCGGGCGCATCGCCGAGGAGCTCTTCATGAACCAGATGACGACCGGTGCTTCCAACGACTTCAAGCGCGCGACCGAGATGGCGCGCCGGATGGTGACGGAGTGGGGCATGACCGACGCGCTGGGGCCGATGGTGTACGGCGAGAACGAGGGTGAAGTGTTCCTCGGCCGCCAGGTCACCACGCACCAGAACATGTCGGAAGAGACGATGAAGTCGGTGGACAAGGAAGTGCGCGCGATCATCGACCAGCAGTACGCGCTCGCGCGGCGCCTGCTCGAGGAAAACCGCGACAAGGTCGAGGTGATGACCAAGGCGCTGCTCGAGTGGGAGACCATCGACGCCGACCAGATCAACGACATCATGGGGGGCAAGCCCCCGCGTCCGCCCAAGCCGGTCGCCAAGCCCGTGCCGCCCCCGGACAGCGGCGGCGGCGGTCGCGCGGCCGAGCCCACCACCACGCCCGTGGAGAACGCATAGGCGGTGGCCGGCAGGCGGCAGGCGGCATAGGCGCGAGAGAAGCCGTGGCTCGCGCCTTTTCCTTTGCGTCGGCCCGTCCCCTCGTGATGGGCGTCGTGAACGTCACGCCGGATTCGTTCTCCGATGGCGGGCGGTTCTTCGATGCTTCGAAGGCGATCTCGCACGGCCTCACGCTTCGCGACGAGGGCGCCGACCTGGTCGACGTGGGCGGCGAGTCGACGCGGCCGGGCGCGCAGCCCGTCACCGTCGAGGAAGAAATGCGCCGGGTGATTCCGGTGGTGGAAGCGCTCGCGAAGGAAGGTATCGCGGTCTCGGTGGACACGATGAAGGCCGACGTCATGCGCGCGGCGATCGGAGCCGGCTGCGCCGTGGTGAACGATGTGAACGGATTGCGCGGTGAGGGCGCGATCGATGCGGTCGCGAACACGAAGGCGGCAGTGGTGGTGATGCACATGCAGGGCTCGCCCGGCACGATGCAGAAGGAGCCCCGCTACGACGACGTGGTGGCCGAGGTCACGCGGTTCCTGCTCGGGCGCGCGGGCGCGCTGCAGAAGGCGGGCATCGCGCGCGATCGAATCGCGATCGACCCGGGCTTCGGCTTCGGCAAGACGGTCGAGCACAACAGGCAGCTTTTCCGCGCGCTGCCGCAGCTCGCCTCGCACGGCTATCCGATCGTCGCGGGCGTGTCGCGCAAGAAGATGATCGGCGACTTCACGGGGCGTCCCGCAGGCGAAAGGACCGCCGGAAGCGTTGCCGCGGCATTGATGGCGGTTCAGAATGGCGCATCGATCGTGCGCGTCCACGACGTGAAGGAAACGGTGGACGCGATCAACGTCTGGATGGAACTGAAATGAGCCGCAAATACTTCGGCACCGATGGCATTCGCGGGCGCGTGGGCCAGTTCCCCATCACGCCGGATTTCGTGCTGAAGCTGGGCTACAGCGCGGGCAAGGTGCTGTCGCGCGCCGACATCATGCCCCCGCACCGCAGCCGCCCGACGGTCCTGATCGGCAAGGACACGCGCATTTCGGGCTACATGCTGGAGGCCGCGCTCGAGTCGGGGCTGTCCGCGGCGGGCGTGGATACGGTGCTCGTGGGGCCGATGCCGACTCCCGCGGTCGCGTTCCTCACCCGGGCGCTTCGCCTCTCGGCGGGCGTGATGATCTCGGCCTCCCACAACCCGTTCGAGGACAACGGCATCAAGTTCTTCTCCGCCGACGGGATGAAGCTTCCCGACGCGGTGGAGAGCGAGATCGAGACGTTGCTCGACGGCCCGCTGGAAGTCGAACCGTCGGCGCACCTGGGCAAGGCCGAGCGCGGGCACGACTCCGAGGGCCGTTACCTCGAGTTCTGCAAGGCGAGCTTCCCGAAGAATCTTTCGCTTCGCGACCTGAAGCTCGTCGTCGACTGCGCGCACGGAGCCAACTATCGCGTCGGCGTGCGCGTATTCCAGGAGCTCGGCGCGGAGGTGATCGCAACGGCGAGCAAGCCCAACGGCCTCAACATCAACGAAGGCTGCGGCGCCACGCACCCGACGATCCTGGGCAAGGCGGTCGTGGAGAACAAGGCCGATTTCGGCATCGCCTTCGACGGCGACGGCGATCGCCTTGCGATGGCCGACCGGGATGGCACCGTCTTCGACGGCGACCAGCTCCTCTATGCCGTGGTGAAGCACCGGCAGATGGAAGGGCGCCTCAAGGGCGGCGTGGTCGGCACGCTGATGACCAACTTCGCCCTCGAGAAGCGGCTGGTGGAAATGAAGATCGAATTCGCCCGGGCCAAGGTGGGCGACCGCTATGTCCTGGAGACGCTCGTCGAGCGCGGCTGGGAATGCGGCGGCGAGAACTCGGGCCATTTGCTGTGCCTCGATTGCCACAGCACGGGCGACGCGATCATCTCGTCGCTGCAGGTGCTGGCGGCGCTGGCCGCCACGAAGCAGTCGCTGGGCCAGTTCACGAAGGAGCTCAGGCTCTTCCCGCAGGTGCTGGTGAACGTGAAACTTGCGGGAAAGCTGGACCTGCAGTCGCCCGTGGTGCGCGAGGCCGTCGCGCGCGCCGAAGCCGACCTCAAGGGCCGCGGGCGCGTCCTGCTGCGCCCCTCGGGCACCGAACCCGTCATGCGCGTGATGGTGGAGGGCGAGGACAAGGGCCACGTCCAGGAGCTGGCCGACGCGATCGCCAAGGTCGTCAAGGCCGCCGCGGAAAGGGCCGTCGCCTAGCGCCACGCAGTGACCTTCCCCCTCAAATTTGGTAAAATCTTCAGGTTTTGAGGGTCGCGATGCGGTCAAAAGTCGTTGTCGGCAACTGGAAGCTCAACGCAAGCCTTGCCGGCAACGAAAGCTTGCTGAAAGCGTGCCTTTCGGAAATCCCCGGCGGCGGGTCTGCGGCATGCGCGGTATGCGTGCCGTACCCGTACCTCGCCCAGGCTCGCGACACATTGCGGGGCTCGGCGATCGGATGGGGATCCCAGGACGTGAGCCGCTTCGAGAAGGGGGCGTATACCGGGGACGTCTCGGCGCAGATGGTGGCCGAATTCGGCAGCCGGCACGCGATCGTCGGGCACTCGGAGCGACGCACGGTGTTCCTCGACACGGATGCGATCGTCGTCGAGAAGTACCTCGCGGCGAAGAAGGCGGGCCTCGTGCCGATCTTCTGCGTGGGCGAAACCCTCGAGGAGCGCGAGAAGGCGGCGACGCAGTCGGTGCTCGCCCGGCAGGTGGATGCGCTGCTCGCGAAGGGCGGCCAGGCGCTGGAAGGCGGCATCGTGGCGTACGAGCCGGTGTGGGCGATAGGCACCGGCAGGACCGCGACGAGCGCCCAGGCGCAGGAAGCACATGCCTTCATCCGCGGGCGCATCGCGGAGAAGGCGAAGGACGTGGCGGCGCGGCTTCCCATCCTGTACGGGGGCAGCGTCAAGGCGGCGAATGCCGCGGAGCTGTTCGCGATGCCGGATGTCGATGGCGGTCTCATCGGCGGGGCCTCGCTGGTGGCGGAAGAATTCGTGTCGATCTGGCGCAGCGCCGATCGCGCGTCGAAAGGGTAAAGATGCAAACGCTGGTTCTCGTGCTGCACATCCTCGCCGCGGTCGGCATCGTGGTGCTGGTGCTCCTGCAGCACGGCAAGGGCGCCGACATGGGCGCCGCGTTCGGCAGCGGCTCCGCGGGGAGCCTGTTCGGCTCCGCGGGCGCCGCCAACTTCCTTTCGCGCACCACGGCCGTCCTCGCCGCCGTGTTCTTCGCGACGAGCCTGGGGCTCACCTATTTCTCGGCGCCGGGCAAGAGCGGCGGCGTGACGCAGACGATCGAAACACCGGCCGCACCCAAGGCCGACATCAAGCCCGCGGCGCCCGCTCCCTCGGCACCGGCGCCCGCGGCTCCCCCGGAAGGCTCGCGGGAGATCCCGAAGTAGCGGTAGGCGGTGGGCGGTAAGCGGTAGGCGGTGGGCGGTAGGCGGTATGCGGTATGTGGTAGCGCAAGGAACACGATTAGCCGTCGTGGTGGAATTGGTAGACACGCCGTCTTGAGGGGGCGGTGCCGAAAGGCGTAAGAGTTCGAGTCTCTTCGACGGCACCAGTTACAATCGCGGTCCCCATGGAAGCGGGGATACTGGGTTGCTCGCAAACTATTTTCCTGTCCTGCTTTTCCTCCTGATCGGCACCGCAGTCGGTGTCGGTTCCGTCGTCGCCAGCGGCGTGCTCGCGCGGCTCACCGGCTCGCAGAACCCGGATGCGGAGAAGCTCTCGCCGTACGAGTGCGGCTTCGAGGCCTTCGAGGACGCGCGCATGAAGTTCGACGTGCGCTACTACCTGGTGGCGATCCTCTTCATCCTCTTCGACCTCGAGATCGCCTTCCTCTTCCCCTGGGCCGTCGTGCTGCAGGACATCGGCTGGTTCGGCTTCATCGCGATGGTGCTTTTCCTGGGCATCCTCGTGGTGGGCTTCATCTACGAATGGAAGAAGGGCGCCCTCGAGTGGGAGTGAACAATGGCTGATTTATCCCAAGGCGTGACCCAAAAAGGCTTCGTGGTCGCGAAGGTGGACGACGTCCTCAACTGGGCGCGCACCGGGTCGCTGTGGCCCATGACCTTCGGCCTCGCGTGCTGCGCGGTGGAGATGATGCATGCGGGCGCGGCGCGCTACGACCTCGACCGTTTCGGCATCGTCTTTCGCCCGAGCCCGCGCCAATCGGACCTGATGATCGTGGCCGGCACGCTCTGCAACAAGATGGCGCCCGCGCTGCGCAAGGTGTACGACCAGATGGCCGAGCCGCGTTGGGTTGTCTCCATGGGCTCGTGCGCCAACGGCGGCGGCTACTACCACTACTCCTATGCCGTCGTGCGCGGCTGCGATCGCATAGTGCCCGTGGACATCTACGTGCCCGGATGCCCGCCCACCGCCGAAGGCCTCCTCTACGGCTTGATCCAGTTGCAGAACAAGATCAAGCGCACCCAGACGCTCTCGAGGCGCTGATGGCGGACGTCGCCACCCTCCAGTCCGCGATCGCCTCCACGCTGGGCGAACGCATCCGCAAGCAGTCCGTCGATCGCGGCCAGCTCACGATCGAGGTCGCCGCCCCGGACATGCCGGGCGTGATGCGCGCCTTGCGCGACGAGGCGGCGCTGCGCTTCAGCCTGCTCATCGACCTGGCCGGCATGGACTACAGCGGCTTCGACAACGCGTGGGACGGTCCCCGCTTCGCGGTCGTCTACCACCTGCTCTCGACGCAGCACAACCACCGCGTGCGCGTGCGCGTGTTCTGCCCCAACGACGATTTCCCGGCGGTCGATTCGGTGATCGACACCTGGCCCGTGGCCAACTGGTACGAGCGCGAGGCATTCGACCTCTACGGCATCGTGTTCCAGGGCCACCCGGACCTGCGGCGCATCCTCACCGACTACGGTTTCGTGGGCCACCCGTTCCGCAAGGACTTCCCGATCACGGGCTACGTGGAGATGCGCTACGACCAGGAACAGAAGCGCGTGATCTACCAGCCGGTCACCATCGAGCCGCGCGAGATCGTGCCGCGCGTCACGCGCGAGAACGAATACGGCGAGAGCGGCGGGCGCAAGGTGCCCAATGGCTGAGATCCGCAACTACACGATGAACTTCGGGCCGCAGCACCCTGCTGCGCACGGAGTCCTTCGCCTGGTGCTGGAGCTCGACGGGGAAGTGATCCAGCGCGCCGACCCGCACATCGGCCTGCTGCATCGCGCGACGGAGAAGCTCGCAGAGACGCGCACGTACCTGCAGACGGTCCCGTACATGGATCGCCTCGACTACGTCTCGATGATGTGCAACGAGCACGCGTACGTGATGGCCATCGAGAAGCTGATCGGCGTGGACGTGCCGCTGCGCGCCCAGTACATCCGCGTGATGTTCGACGAGATCACGCGGTTGCTGAACCACCTCATGTGGATCGGCTCGCACGCGCTCGACGTGGGCGCGATGACGGTCTTCCTCTATGCGTTCCGCGAGCGCGAGGACCTGATGGACATGTACGAGGCCGTGTCGGGCGCGCGCATGCACGCGGCCTACTACCGCCCGGGCGGCGTCTATCGGGACCTGCCGGAGCGCATGCCGCAGTACGCGCCCACGACGGTGCGCAGCCCCGCCAAGGTGAAGGAGCTGAACGAGAACCGGCAAGGATCGCTGCTCGACTTCATCGAGGACTTCACCCGGCGCTTCCCGCAGTACGTGGACGACTACGAGACGCTGCTTACCGACAACCGCATCTGGAAGCAGCGCACGGTGGGCATCGGCGTGGTCACCCCGGAGCGCGCGCACGCGCTCGGCTTCACCGGGCCGATGCTGCGCGGCTCGGGTGTCGAGTGGGACCTGCGCAAGAAGCAACCCTACGAGGTCTACGACCAGCTCGACTTCGACATCCCGGTCGGCACGAACGGCGATTGCTACGACCGGTACCTCGTGCGCATGCACGAGATGCGCGAGTCGAACCGGATCATCAAGCAGTGCGTGGACTGGCTGAGGAACAATCCCGGCCCGGTCATCACGTCGAACCACAAGGTGGCCCCGCCCTCGCGCGTCGAGATGAAGGAGTCGATGGAGGAGCTGATCCACCACTTCAAGCTCTTCAGCGAAGGCATGTTCGTGCCGCCGGGCGAAGCCTACGCGGCCATCGAGCACCCGAAGGGCGAATTCGGCATCTACCTCGTCTCGGACGGGGCCAACAAGCCCTGGCGCATGAAGATCCGCGCGCCCGGTTTCGCGCACCTGTCGGCCATGGACGAGATGGCCCGGGGCCACATGATCGCCGACGTCGTGGCGATCATCGGCACCATGGACATCGTCTTCGGGGAGATCGACCGGTGAGCGCCAGGCGGTGGGCGGCAGGGGGCTTGCGCATTTTCGTCGCGTGCGCCGCGTTTTCCGCGCTGGCCGCCGATCCGGTCGATCCGCAACGTCTCGCCGAAGCGCGGGCGGTCGTGAAGGCGATGGGGGTCGACAAGCAGCTCGACCAGATGATCGCCGCCATGAGCCAGGCGCTTACGCAGCAGCTCGTGCAGGCCGGCGGCCTCGCGGGGAGCAACCCGCGCGTCGCCCAGATCGTCATCGGGGAATCGATGGCGGTGTCGCGCGAGAACGTGACGCGGCCCGGTGGCCTCCTCGACGCGATCGCCCAGGTCCACGCGCAGAACTTCTCGCTGGAGGAGCTGCGCCAGATCCGCGCGTTCTACGAATCGCCGGTCGCCGCGCGGCTGCAGGAAGAGACGCCGCAAATGATGCAGCGCGTCATCCAGCAGGCGATGGCCGCGAGCCGCGACACGATGCCGGGCCTGTGCGCGCGCGTGAAGCTGCGCCTTCAGAACGAGCATCTCGCGGAATCTGAAACGTTCAGGTGCCCGGCGGTGTGGTCATGAGCGTGATCGGCAAGCGCGTCGTCAACATCGACGAGCTGAAGCTCGAGCATTTCGAGCAGGGCGACAAGTACGCGAGCGATGCGGTGCGCATCGGCCCGCTGCTGGGCGCGAAGGACCTGGGCTATTCGTACGACGTGGTGCCGCCCGGCAAGCGCTCGTGCCCGTTCCACAGCCACTACGGCGAGGAAGAGATGTTCTTCATCGTGAAGGGCGCCGGAACGCTTCGCTACGGCAACGAGACGCGCAAGGTCCGCGCCGGCGATTTCATCTGCTGCCCGACGGGCGGCCCCGACACGGCCCACCAGCTCGTGAACGATTCCAGCGAGCCGCTCGCCTACATCTCGGTTTCGACGATGATGCCCGCCGAAGTCTGCGAATACCCCGATTCGGGGAAGATCGGCTCCTATGGCGGAAGGACGCCCAGCCGCCTCAAGCACATGACCACCGCCGACTCCGGGGTCGATTACTGGAAGGACGAAACGTGAGCGCCGTTGCGACGACCCAGCGCCTGCTGTCCGCCGATGCGATCGCGAAGATCGAGCGCGAGTGCGCGAAGTACCCGCCGGAGCAGCGCCAGTCGGCAGTGATGTCCGCGCTTCGCATCGCGCAGGACGAGCACGAGTGGCTGTCCAACGAATTGATGGAGGAGGTCGCCCTCGTCCTCAGGATGCCCCCGGTGTGGGTCTACGAGGTCGCGACCTTCTACAACATGTACAACCTGAAGCCCGTCGGCAAGCACAAGGTCGTCATCTGCACCAACCTGCCGTGCGCGCTCTCGGGCGCGGAGCATGCCGCGGAGCACCTGAAGGCGAAGCTCGGTTGCGGCTTCGGCGAGACGAGCGCTTCGGGCATCACGCTGAAGGAAGGCGAATGCATGGGCGCCTGCGGCGACGCGCCGGTGGTGATCGTGGACAACAAGCGCATGTGCAGCTTCATGAGCGACGAGAAGCTCGACAAGCTGCTCGAGGAACTGAAATGACGATGCTCGACTACGGTCCCGATGCCGTCATCATGAAGGGCCTGGACGGCGGCAACTGGGGCCTCAAGGACTACGAATCGCGAGGCGGCTACCAGGCCATCCGCAAGATCGTGAGCGACAAGCTCACGCCGGATGCCGTGATCGCGGAGGTGAAGAAGTCGGCGCTGCGCGGACGCGGCGGCGCGGGTTTCCCCACCGGGCTCAAATGGTCGTTCATGCCGAAGGGCTTCACCGGCCAGAAGTACATCGTCTGCAACTCCGACGAGGGCGAGCCGGGCACGTTCAAGGACCGCGACATCATCCGCTACAACCCCCACATCCTGATCGAAGGAATGATCATCGCGGGGTATTCGATCGGCGCCACCGTGGGCTACAACTACATCCACGGCGAGATCTGGAACGAGTACGAGATCTTCGAGAAGGCGCTCGAGGAAGCGCGCCAGGCGGGCTACCTGGGCAGGAACATCCTGGGCGGCGGCTTCGATTTCGAGCTGTATGCGCACCACGGCATGGGTGCCTACATCTGCGGCGAGGAAACGGCGCTCCTCGAGTCGCTCGAGGGCAAGAAGGGCCAGCCGCGCTACAAGCCGCCGTTCCCCGCGAGCTTCGGCCTCTACGGCAAGCCCACCACGATCAACAACACGGAGACGTTCGCCGCGGTGCCCTCGATCATCGTGAACGGCGCCGACTGGTTCCTGGGCATGGGCAAGCCGAACAACGGCGGCACCAAGATCTTTTCCATCTCGGGGCACGTGGAGAAGCCGGGCAACTTCGAGATCAAGCTCGGCACGCCGTTCGCGAAGCTGCTCGAGATGGCCGGCGGCATGCGTGGCGGGAAAAAACTCAAGGGAGTGATCCCGGGCGGCTCGTCGATGCCGGTGCTGCCGGCCGACGTGATGATGGCGATGGACATGGACTACGACTCGATCGCCAAGGCGGGCTCGTTCCTCGGTTCCGGGGCGGTGATCGTGATGGACGAGGAGACGTGCATGGTGCGCGCGGCCGAGCGCCTCGCGTACTTCTACTTCGAGGAGTCGTGCGGGCAGTGCACGCCGTGCCGTGAGGGCACGGGCTGGCTCTACCGCATCCTGAACCGCATCGAGCACGGCAAGGGCCGCGAGGAGGACATGGCGCTCCTGCTGGACCTCGCCGACAAGATCCAGGGCCGCACCATCTGCGCCCTTGGCGACGCGGCGGCGATGCCCACGCGAGCATTCGTGAAGGTCTACAAGGACGAATTCCTGCACCACATCCACAACAAGAGCTGCACGGTGAAGCCGGGTGGCTACAGCTCCGCGAATCCCGATTTGGGGAAGATGGCGGCGGATTAGAGATGCCAATCAAACTCGAGATCGACGGAAAAGCGGTCGCGGTCGAAAACGGCCAGACCGTCATGGATGCCGCGACGAAGCTCGGCATCTTCGTGCCGCACTTCTGCTACCACCGCAAGCTGTCCATCGCGGCCAACTGCCGCATGTGCCTCGTCCAAATCGAAAAGGCGCCCAAGCCGCTGCCCGCGTGCGCCACGCCCGCCACCGAAGGCATGAAGGTCCAGACGCGCTCGCCCCAGGCGCACGAGGCGCAGAAGGGCGTGATGGAGTTCCTGCTCATCAACCATCCGCTCGATTGCCCGGTGTGCGACCAGGGCGGCGAATGCCAGCTTCAGGACCTCGCCGTGGGCTACGGCGGCTCGTCGTCGCGCTACAAGGAAGAAAAGCGCGTCGTCGTGAACAAGAACCTGGGCCCGCTCATCTCCACCGACATGACGCGGTGCATCCATTGCACGCGCTGCGTGCGCTTCGGCCAGGAGATCGCCGGGATCATGGAGCTCGGCATGGCCGGGCGCGGCGAGCATTCGGAGATCCTCTCCTTCGTGGGCCGCACCGTCGATTCCGAAGTCTCGGGCAACGTGATCGACCTGTGCCCCGTGGGCGCGCTCACCTCGAAGCCTTTCCGCTACTCGGCGCGCGCGTGGGAGCTTTCGCGGCGCAAGAGCGTCTCCGCGCACGACTCGCTCGGCTCCAACCTCATCGTGCAGGCGAAGCAGGACCGCGTGATGAGAGTGCTGCCGCTCGACAACGAATCGATCAACGAAGTGTGGCTCTCGGACCGCGACCGCTTCGCCTACCTGGGGCTCGACTCCGAGGAGCGCCTGCTCCATCCGATGGTCAAGCGCGCGGGCGTCTGGCAGGAGGCCGAGTGGCCGGAGGCGCTCGAGGCGGCCGCGCACGGACTGAAGGACGTGGTCGCGCGCCATGGCGCCGATGCGCTCGGCATGCTGGTGTCGCCGCAATCGACGCTCGAGGAGGCGCACCTCGCCGTTCGCCTGGGCCGCGGGCTCGGCACCGACAACATCGACTACCGCGTGCGGCAATCGGACTTCCGCCTGAAGACCAACGGCGCCCCGTGGCTGGGCATGCCCATCGACCAGGTCTCCCATCTGCAGGCGGTCCTCCTCGTGGGCTCCACGCTGCGCAAGGAGCAGCCGCTGCTGGCCACGCGCCTGCGCCAGGCGGCGAAGAAGGGCACGGCGGTTTCCGTCGTGCACGTGGCCGACGACGACCTGCTGATGCCCACCGTGGCGCGGCGCATCGTGTCGCCCGCAGCCCTCGCCGCGGAGCTCGCGGCGCTGGCCGCGGACGTGGAAGGGGCAAAGGCCTTCCTCGCCAACAAGCGCTCCGCGATCTTGCTGGGCCACTACGCGCAGCAGCATCCGGATTTCGCGGTCCTCTACGCCATCGCGCAGGAGATCGGCCGCGTGACGGGCGCCACCGTGGGGTTGCTGCCCGACGGCGCGAATGCCGTCGGCGCGCATCTCGCCGGCGCGGTTCCGCAGGGCGGCGGGCTCGATGCGCGCGCGATGACGGACAAGCCGCGCCGCGGCTATCTCGTGATGGGCGTCGAGGCCGAGCACGACATGGGGCCGCGGGCGCTCGCCGCCATCGGCGAATCCGAATTCAGCGTGGTCCTGTCCGCGTTCCGCAACGCGACCACCGACAAGGCGCATGTGATCCTTCCGATCGTGCCCTTCACCGAGACGGCCGGCACGTTCGTGAACATGGAAGGGCGGGCGCAATCGTTCAACGGCGTCGTGAAGCCCCAGGGCGACGCGCGGCCCGGCTGGAAAGTGCTGCGGATGCTGGGCTCGCTCCTCGGGCTGCAGGGCTTCTCGGCCGACACCGTTGAGGATGTGCGCAAGCAGGTGGCCCCGGACCTCGCCGCTTGGGCGCGCGCGGGCCTGGGCAATTCCGCGGAAGCCTTCAAGTGGAATGCGCGCGTGCCCTCGGGTGCCATGGAGCGCGTCGCGGAGTTCGGCATCTACGCAGGCGATCCGGTGGTGCGCCGCTCGCCCGCGCTGGCGAAGACCGCCGACGGCAAGGCCTCGCGCGCGGCGCGAATGAACGCGGCGACGATGGGCCGGCTGGGCGTGGCCGAAGGCGCCCAGGTGCGCGTTCGCCAGGGCGGCGGCGAAGCGATCCTTCCCGTGCTCCTCGACAAGGCGCTGCCCGACAACACCGTGCGCATCGCGCGCGGCGTCGCGGAAACCGCGGCGCTGGGCGAAGGCGACGTGACGCTCGAGCGCGTGCGCGAGACGGCGGTGGCATGAATTTCGTGACCGAGCTCTTCCAGGACATCGGCGCTTGGGCGCGCGGCCAATCGGTCGATGCGTTCGGCCAGCAATGGGGGCCGCCGGTGTACGACACGGGACACGCGCTGGTGACGATCGTGCTGGTGCTGGTGCCGATCCTGCTCGTGGTCCTCTACTACCAGCTCGTCGAGCGCTGGGTCATCGGCTGGATCCAGGTGCGCAAGGGACCGAATCGCGTGGGCTGGAAAGGCGTGCTGCAGCCGATCGCGGACGCGATCAAGCTCCTCATGAAGGAGCAGATGGTCCCGCTCGGCGCCAACAAGATCCTCTTCTTCATCGCGCCGATCGTGGCGGTCGCGCCGGCGATCGCGGCCTGGGCCGTG
>Ga0070693_100000928_pt1 | contig 13005 bp, 14 predicted proteins | sample KBSK1103metaG_FD_65472 | JGI IMG/M metagenome (GOLD analysis project Ga0070693, IMG submission 65472) | Corn, switchgrass and miscanthus rhizosphere microbial communities from Kellogg Biological Station, Michigan, USA - KBS K1-10-3 metaG | ecosystem: Host-associated > Plants > Roots >...
CCCCGACCGGCCGCATGTGGCGCGAGCGCAACTTCTACCGCGACGTCTGGAAACCGGCCCAGGCCGCCTCCGGCCTAGACATCCGCCCCCACGAGTGCCGCCACTCCTACGTCACCCACCTCCGCGCCGGCGGCATCAACGACGCCGACCTGGCCGAGATCGCCGGCCACCGCGTCGAGACGATGCTGGCGCGGTACACGCACCCAATCGGGGAGAGCTTCCACGCTGTTAGGAATGCCGTTGGCTAGCTATGGTGCCCGATCCTGAAGCTCCGGACATCCTTGCCGCGAGTTGTCGGCTGTACGTGGGTAGGCCCAGGGCTGAACGTCAGCGTTTAACGTTACGGTCTACGACATGAGCGATTCAAGCGGAATAGACAATAGGAAGGATCTTCTTCTTTTGGTCTTGGCTGCGCAGGGTGGCGCTCCTGTCGTTGGCGTTACCCGGTTGCAGAAGTATCTCTACCTCCTTCAAGATCAGGAGGGGTGGGGCGAGAGACTAGGAGCTAGCCGCTACAACTTCCGGGCCTATGACTTCGGTCCCTTTGACGATCAGATCTACGCTGACCTGGATTTCCTCGAAAATCTTGGGCTGATTGCGAAAAAACCGGCTGGCGAGGAGCCTCTCTCGGAGAGGGGCGAGGAGCAGCAAGCATCAGAATCTTGGGGGACAAGCGACCCCGAATTTGCGCCTTGGACTGCCGATCAGGAGATTTGGGCCTACCGCCTCACGGAGCGAGGTCGAGACTTTGTCAAGCAAAATCTTGAGCTCGCCCAAAAAGATGCCGACACGATCGAGCGGATGAAGGAGCGGTGGAACGGCACGCCTCTCACGCAGTTCCTCCGCTGGCTCTATGAGACGTATCCAGAGGTCGCTGAGAACACGAAGCTGACGCATCTTCGAGCGACATGAGCGCCGAAACGCGAACGGGAATGAGGAGAGGTCGGGGCCGCGGGCAGCTAGTCAGCGGCTATCCAAGCAACGCGCGCCTAGACTTGCCTGCCGCTGGCAATAGGCCGGACGGTGGCTTGCCGGCTCCCATTCCTGAGGGAGCGCTTTATCGGCCAGTAGCGCGATGGTTGGCGGAGCAGGGTTTTGTCTGCTGGCGAGACGTTAGTTACTTGGGTTGTTGGATTGATCTCTTCGCAGAGCGTGCCGACGGGGAGACGATTGCCGTTGAGCTAAAGGTCACGGACTGGAAACGTGGCCTGCGTCAAGCGCAGATCGTGCAGCCTGCGGTAAACAGAACGTTCCTAGGACTTTGGGCGCCGTATGTCCATCGCGCTCAGACTGAAATAGCGACAGAGGGCCTGCGCAAGTCCGGGATCGGGCTCCTCTCTATCAACGGAAGCTGCGAGCAACTGCGAGCAGCGAAGCATCGCGAGGCACCCTTCCGCCGCTGGGTCGTACCTCCAGCGCGCGCGAGCCATCGGCCGCAACGATGAGAAATACCAGGGAGTGGCCTTCCGAGGCCCGTCACTGTCTGCGCGTTGGTTCCTTGAGCGACAAGCGAGTGATTGACGGCTCCTCTGACCAGTTCGATGTGCTGGTCGTCCAGGGCAATCTGGCAGTTTCTGCCTCACAGGCGCTAGCCACATGGCCACTCGACAAGCCGGTTTGGATTGACCCGATCACCTATGCCTTTGCCGCGTCACCAGTGCATCTGCAGAAAAAAAGCAAAAGTGGGGAGCGAAACTACAAGAAGACCTTCCTGAGTCTAGCTAAAGCTTTTGGACAGCCCTACCAAGCGGCCATCGAAGAGAACCGGAGACTCAATCCAAGCGACTTCGCCAATGGATCGGCTGAGAGTGTCGAGAGAGTTCTTGCCTGGCAAGAGGGTGTGTTCTCTCCTCCCGAGGAGGATCGGAAGTACGGTGCCGAGCCGATTTCTCCCGCGCTGTTGACTGTCCCGTTCTTTCCCTTGTTGGTCTCTGACCTCAGTGCGGCAAAGCCATCCTGGCTTGACGTGAACCTTCGACTTGCGGCAGCGGCGGCGGCGGGTCGGGATTCAGCTCGGCTCGCGGTGGGGTTCCTCGCGAGCTTGGATGTGTTTGATCATGAGAGGTTTGATATTTGGCTTGAAGCCTACGCGGATAAATTGGATGAGCTCGGTATTCGCCATCTTTGGTGGTGGGTCAGCGATCATGACGAGGTGACGACTTCGCTCCAGCGTGCGAGTCGCCTGATAAAGAGCATTGAGTCACTCGCCGCCCGCGGTATCCAAGTGCATCAAGCATTCGGCGGTTCGCTATCAAGTCTGGCGCTTCTGCGGGGCCTCTCAAGCGTCGCGCACGGCGTCAATTATTGGGAACAAAAGGGCTGGGAGCCGATTGCTACGGGTGGCCTACCGTCCGCTCGTTACTTTCATCCCGCTTTGCGGGAGCGACTTCGTGTCCCGGAGGCCATAGCGATCGTCGATCATCTGGTCGCAGATACTGGAGAATTCTATAGTCGAGTTTGCACGTGCTCCATTTGCCGGGAGGTCGTCGCTGACGACGTGGCTGGATTCGGTGCATTCGGTGAGGTGAATATTAAAACTCGTCGCACTCGCGGTGGTGGAATAGCTGAGTTCGACTCTCCAACGCCAGAGGCTCTCTACAGGACCAAGATGCATTTCCTGAGGGCCAAGTACACCGAGATCCAAACGCTGCTCAAAGAAGGATTTGACGCCGCTGCGACCCTCCGTTCTGATGCAGAGCTCTGGGCCAGCGATCTGACACGCACGGGGCATCTTGAGCGGTGGGCGCTAGCGCTGGATCTTGCCTAGTGGGCCTGAGGCCGCTGTTGTGGCTCCCACTCTAGCCCGCCTCCAAGCTGATTGTCGATGATCCAAGCGGCGATGGCCTCATAAAGCTGATCTTCAGTTAGCGGGGTACCGCCAAGAGCGCGAACCTCTTGAACCAACTTCTTGATACCCGCCTGCTGGCGAAGCAAGCCGGCAAGACCGAGCGTGACGTCATCGAGATGGACCGTATCTGTGGGGAGGGCAGCCGCAAATGCATCTAGGGCCGCCGCTACCTCTCCCTCAAGCTCCCCACGTAGATTCGCATGAAGCCCATTGTCTCCAATTGCCTTGAGCTGGCGTTCAGAGAGGGTGCGCAGATGCTTAGTCACGGCTTCGACTTGCTCGCATTGTGACTGGCCTTGAGGTGACGGAACAGGAGAACAAAGGCCACTACTGCGCAACTCAACGAAGCGGTCGTGGCGCCGCCGAAGAGAAGCGCCATCCAGGCACAAGACGACAAGCCGAACAGCAGGTCGACTTCAGTGGCAACGTGGTCCCAGGTCCACCAAGTCAGTGCCGCGATCAACGACGTTGTCGTTGCAACGACGGTGATTAGCGCCAGATTCCGCATGTAGGCGGAATCGCGGACTAGACGGCGCTTTTGGGTGCGCTCAAGCAGGAAGGTGAGGATGGCTGCGGTAATCGCAAGCAGACCGCTTAGGCCTTGGGCCAATGCGAGAAGAAACTGGTCAGTTGCCGCCTGGTTTTCGATGGCTGCTCGAAAGATGCTCTGTAGCCTATGGGCCTGTGGACGTCAAACCCTGGTCGGCTTGCCAGCGTCCCTATTGGGCGTTAGCCGTAAATCGACCATGTCTTGCGCTGTCGGAAGTATGTATCGGAGTTGAGGTAGATGGCGAAGAACTCGCCCAGGTAAGGAATATCTGGGTGGGTAATTGATTGTGCGTTGGTGCCGAGCTTCGAAAGGACCTCGGCAAGAAATCGAGCGATCTGCAACACGTGCACGCGCTCCCAGGGCCGGGCGAACTCCACGGCGCCGGCGTGCATGGCACCAGCCTCGAGTGAGGTAATAGGCGTGCCGTCCTCGGCATGATGTCGCACGAGTGCAATGGCCTCGATGCCTTGTAGCGTCGCAGCCTTTTGCTGGCGGCGAGCACGGCTACTCTCGTTGTCTCGCTCGCCTAGCACCAATAGCGTGACGCAGTTGAACCAAGCGCTGATCGGGTCTTCGGCGGCAGCTGCTGATTCTCCGGCAGCGAGCTCAAGGTTGTAGTACCGCGTCAGATTGTCAGCAAATTTTCGGAGTACGTCGAGGATCGCGCTGTGAACCTGTTCACGTGGCAGCCTTCCATCACCGGTGAGCCCGTGGTGCTCTGCCATCTTGTCGACATCTTCAAGCAGCTTGACAATGTCATGGCCATATCCCTTAAGGGTCTTTCGGTCGGCAAAGCCCCTTCCTTCTAGGGCGCTCGCAATCGAGAGGGCTAGCTTGCAGGATCGCTCAAAGCCAACGGATAGAGAAAAGAACGCCTGGCTGTAGTAGGCGGTTTGTGCATGGTTTGCTCGCCCGAGGGCGGTTGCCCCGATACCGATGTGCTCGGCCGCTGAAGCAGTCTCTCGGGAAATTGCCCGCCATGTCTCCGTTTGGCCTTGCATCGTCTAGCTAACGCTAAGGTCTCACATTCCTTGGAGCCGTGATCAGAAGCTGGGTTGCCGTATCTGCTGTCCGCCTGACGGGGTTAACGGCAACCGGTCGCCGCCTTAAGGGCTCGGCAGACTTCGGCCATCTTGTCGGTCCCCAACTCTGTGATTGGCTCGACCAGGAGCGCTTTCGGCACGGTCCTCAGGTTGTCGAGGCTGATTGCGCACTCGCGGGGCATGCCGTCGCTAGCGTCGAGTTGAACCTCGGTCTCGATGCCTCGAATCGTGCGGGTGATCAGCGCCACGACGACGTTTCGCAGTTTTGGGATCGCCTCGTCGCGCGTCAGCACGCAGACCGGGCGGCGTCCCTCCTCTGCCAGCTCAAGCCAGCAGACCTCGCCTCGGGCTACCACCGCTCCTCGCGGATTGCTTCGCGCGCGTTTGCTTTCGCCCAGCGATCCTCGCGCTCGTCGACCGCAAGCGACTCGTCGTCAAGGTACGACGCCAGCTCGTCGTGCGCCTCGACTACGCGGAGCGCGGCGGTTGCCTGGGCGTCATTCCATTGAGGCGCTTGCTGGAGGAGCTTTTCCTTCGCCGTCACAGCTCGGATGGTACCGCGCGCTTCCACGTTTCCCGGAGCCACTACCGACCCCGCCGAGCATCATCAAGAGCGGCGACCCAGTTGGGCATCGTCTCTCCTGACGGAAGCCGTCGCCAGGACTCCGGAAGCTCGGCCATCTCGGGCTCGTCTACGCCTTCTCGCTGAGCTTCGGTTTGGTCTTCGTCCCGGCGACGCTCGGTCTTGATCCGCTCGTAAGCCACGGAGCTATGCTAGGTGTTGTCTGCGTCGAGTTCCGTGACCTTCGGTCAAACGACCGCAACTGTCAAGTCGCATATCGGTCTCATAACCGCCGCAAACGGCTCTGGAATCGGGGGGCTCTCCGGGCTACGAAACCGAAGGTCACAGATTCGAATCCTGTCAGGCGCGTCGTGCAATCTCGCTGAATGCGCCCTAGAACGGCAGCTTGAACCGGCTTTTCTTTCCGGCTGAGTGGCTCTTGGATGTAGCACGTTGGGACTTGCCGAGAGACTTGGTGAGGAAGGAATCGAGGGGGCCCGGAGCCTTGCTGGTTGCGCGCTGGCCCAGCGAGAAGCCCTTGTCCGTCCCACGCTTGGCCCGATTCGAGAGGGTGGGGACGAGGAAGCCCAGCAGGCCGAGGAGGATGCAGAGGCCGATGATCGCGGCGATCAGCATTAGAGCTCTTCCTCGAGCTTGTCGGCCTCGGTGCCGTGGCGGCGCGCCAGGCTCTCCTCGCGCTCGCGCTGGTCGGCGACTCGGGAGGACTCTTCGCTGAGCGACTCGGCGCGGCGGCGTTGCTGCTCGGCGACTCGCTCGGCGCGCTCGGCCTCCTCGCCTGCTTCCGCCGCTTGCGAGCGCTTCGCCTCGACCTCCGCTGTCAGCTCGTCGGCTTTGGAGCTGTGCAGGCGGGCCTCCTGGCGGTGCCCCCCCGCTCGCTCCCCGAGACGTTCGCGGCGCAGCTCCCTGCGCTGCCGTGCCTTGCGCAGGACGACAAGGGCAATGGCGAGGGCGATGACGGCGATGACGACGGCGATCACGATCCAGGCGGTTGTGGACATACCGCGTTCTTACCCGACCTGGCGCTTGCACAACCCGCTGATCCAAAACGCCCATGTCCGCGGTCTACTCGTCAGTGGTGACGCGCGACGGACCCCGGTCGATCGATATATTCCCGGTCAAGAATGTTCGTTTGATGCACCGCGCGAGCATAGGCCCGTCGTCGGCATCTGAAGCACAGTGCGCCCAATGAAGCTCTCCTTCGCCAAGCTTGCCCTCCTTCTCGCGCTCGCCGGAGTGCTCGCGACCGCTCTCCTCGCCGGTTGTGGCGGCGATTCCGGCGAAGACTCCGCCGCATCGACGAAGGGACTGCCGAAGACGATCGTGCTCGGGGCCGCGATCGCCAAGAGCGGCTACCTCGTGCCCTACGACGCCAGCATCTCGGCGATTGAACAGCTCGTCGATGAAGTCAACGCCGAAGGCGGCATCGACGGCAGCAAGCTGAAGGTGATCACGGTCGACAACCGCTCCGACCCGCAGCGGGCGCCGATCGCCGCCCAGCAGGCGATCGAAGAGGGCGCCGACGTGCTGGTGCTGAGCGGCGAGGCGCTGACCGCGGCCGCCGCCGCTCCCGTGGGGGAAGAAAACGACATGCTCAACTTCACCGTCGCCGTGCCCGAGCCGGGGTTCGGCCCGCCGACCACCGGCCGCCTCTCGTTCGATCCCTATCCGAACCTGCTCAGCGAGGCCGGCGCCGACGCCATCTTCGTCAAGAGACATGGGTTCGAACGGCCCTACCTATTCCGCGACACGTCGGCGATCTACGGCAAGGCCGCGTGCGCCGGCTTCCAGCAGGCATGGGAACGGTTGGGTGGCAGCATCGCCGGCTCGGTCGACTTCAAGAACGAAGACGAGTCGATCGCCAGCCAGGTCGCCCAGCTGAACAAGTCGGACGCCGACGTCGTGATGATGTGCTCCTACCCGCCAGGTGGGGCCTCCGCGGTCAAGCAGATCCGCGACTCCGGCAACGACCTGCCGATCGTCGCTTCCGGAGCCTTCGACGGCACCTACTGGTTGAAGGGAATCTCCAACACCAAAGACATCTACGTCGGCCTCATCGGCTCCACCTACGACCCGCCCAGCCCCGCGGCGGCGAAGGTTTTCAAGGCGCTCAAAGAGAACGGATATGACACCGACGTCTCCAGCCCCATCCTCTCCGCTTACACTGGCGGCCAGCTGATCGTCGACGCGCTCAGGGAAACACACAGCGTCGATGGGAACATCCTCGCCGACGCACTCGAAGCGAAGCCGCACCACACCGTCATCGGCAAGGTCGAATACACCGAAGCCGATCACCATCCGGGCGGCACCTGGTCGTTCTATGTATTCGCCAATCGCAAGCCGAAGCTGCTGGAAAAGATCACACCGAGATTCATCCCCGAATATGGGAATTAGGCGAGACACACACCGTTCAATCTGGGTACTAAAGGTATCCTTGGTGGTGAATGGCCAAGCCCAAACAGCGACGGGGTAGACCCAGGCAGTCGTCCGACGTATCCCTCGCCGGCAGTCGTCAGCTCGATCGTACGAGCCAGGTCCCGCTCTACGTGCAGCTCGCCGCCCAGCTGAACCGGTTGCTCGAGGCCGACGCCTGGAAGCCGGGCGCCCGCTTCGCCTCCGAGCGGGAGATCGAGGAAGAGTTCGAAGTCTCGCGCGCGGTGATACGGCCGGCGCTCGAGCTGCTGGTCGGCGACGGCGCGATCGTCCGGGTCAGGGGATCGGGTGCTTTCGTCGCGCCGCCCCGGCGCGAAGTCCGGCCGGCGGGACTGGTCAAGCTCCTCATGGATCCCGACGAAAGTCACAGGGTAAGCGTGCTCAGCGTCCGCCGGGCCAAACCGGACCGCACCGTCTCGCGCTCCCTCGCGATCGAGGACCCGCGCACCCGCGTCGCGCACGTCACCGCCCTGGTTGACGCCGGCGAGCCCTCCGCCTGCATCGTCTACTCCTACGCCTCGCTTGCCCTCGTGCCCTGGATGCTTGCCGCGGCGGAGGAACGGAAGGGCAGTGGTGAGGCGCCGTACCTCGATGCGAACATCACACTCACCCGCACCGAGCTCGCGATCGAGCACAGCTTCCTGGCCGAGTGGGAGGCCGCGCAGATCGGCGCCGGCGCCGGGGATCCCACGTTTCTGGGCCGCCTCGTCCAGTTTGGTCGTCCGGCCGGTTCACGGCGCGACCGTCCGATCGAGTTCACCCACCTCCTCTACCGCGCCGACAGCATTCAGCTCGCCTTCGATCTCGATTGAGCCGGCTGGCCCGCCAGGGCCTCGCGCACGAACCGCGAGAACGCCGCCCGATAGGCAAGGGTGAAGCGGTCGGCGAGGGTGCTGACGTCGGTCTCGGCGTCAAGCGGCAGCTCGGGTGGCTCGATTGTCTCCAGCACCGCGCGGTCCTCGGCGTAGACGCGCTCCTCGAGCTCGATCACTTCCCCGAGAGTCGGCTCGAAGTCCTCGCTCACGCCGGTAAGCCAGTAGTGGACCGACTCCGTGGCGCTGGCCGCGCGCGCCGCGTGAAGCAGGCAACGTTCGCCCTTCGTCATCCACAGCCGGATCGCAATCAGGTTGGGCGCCACCGCGTGGGTGAGGCCTTCGCGCAGCGAGCCCCAGGAGCTGTCGCCTTCAGCCCCCATCCGCAGCTCGCGTCGCATCGTCACCACGATCCCATCGCGCTGCACCGGCAGCGGCTCGACCACCTCCGCAACGGCGCCCATCGTCGCCTGATGCACGAAGGCGAAGTGGGCGACGTCGCGGAAGTTCTCGACCGCCACCCCGACTCCCACCGGCAGCTCGAACACCTCGCCGTGTCCGATCTCCCACCGCTCCGGCTCGAACCAGGGCACCTCGGGCGGCTCGGCCAGCGGCTCCTCCAGCACGGTCCAGACCAGGCCCCATTGCTCCCGGGCGGGGTAGGCCGGGATCCGGGCGCGGGGAGGGATCTGGCGCTGGTCCTCCAGAGCCGGGATCCGGGTGCAGGCACCGTCATCCCCGTCCCACTCCCAGCCGTGGTAAGGGCACTGGATGCCGCCTCCGATGACCTTGCCCCGTGCCAGCGAGGCGCCACGGTGCGCGCAGCGATCGCTGACCACGGCGGGCTTGCCGCTCTCGGTTAGGAAGACGGCCAGTGCCTCGCCGAGCAGCATCGCTCGCTGTGGCCCCTGAGCCAGGTCTTGGACTCGCGCCACCGGCTGCCAGCAGCGCCGCAACGCCAGTGCCACCTCCTCGCTGGTCGGGATCTCGTTCGTCTCCGCTTCGCTCATCGTCCCCATCCTCCGTTGCTCGATTGTCGTTCGACCCTTCCTCCCAGGTAGGCGCGGACCAGGTCGAAGTCCCCGCGCAGCTCCTCCGGCTTCCCCTCGGCGCGCACCCTGCCGCCACTCAGCACCAGGCAGCGATCGCAGAAGTCGATCGTGCGCACCGCGTTCTGCTCGACCAGCAGCATCGTCGTGCCCTCCTCGCGCAGCTCGCCGAGCAGCTCGTAGATCGTGTCGATCGTTTTCGGCCCCAGTCCCAGCGAGGGCTCGTCGAGGATCAAGAGCCGTGGCCGACCGAGCAGCGCTCGCGCGATCGCCAGTTGCTGCCGCTCGCCGCCCGAGAGCCGGTCGGCGTGCTCGCCGCCCCGCTCGCGCAGGATCGGGAAGCGCTCCAGCGCCCGCCCGATCGCGGCCTCGCCCTCGGCGGTGCTCCAGGCTCCGAGGCGCAGGTTCTCGGCGACGGTCAGCGTCCTGAAGACCTGCCTGCCCTCGGGCACCAGCGCCACTCCGAGCCTCGCTATTTGCTCCGGCGCCATCCCGTTCAGGGTTCGACCGCCGAACGAGATCTCGCCGTCGCTCGGCCGCAGCAGGCCGCAGATCGCGCGCAGCACCGAGCTCTTGCCGGCACCGTTGGGGCCGACCATCCCGACGACCTCGCCGGGGGCGATGCGGAGGTCGACGCCGTGCACGACCTCGACCTCGCGGTAGGCGATCCTCGTGCCGCGCAGCTCAAGCATTCGCCGGCTCCAGGTAGGAGTGACCCAGGTAGGCCTCTATCACGGAGGGATCGGCCTGGATCTCGCCGGGCGTCCCGAGCCGCAGCGTCACCCCGTCGTCGAGCACTTGGACGCGCGGGCAGAGGCTCATCACCACGCTCATCTCGTGCTCGATCAGGAGGATCCCGCAGCCGAAGCTCTCGAGCACCTCGCGCAGGATCGTGACCAGCTCCTCGCCCTCCGCCTCGTTCAGACCCGCGGCCGGCTCGTCGAGCAGCAGGTAGCGGGGCCGGGTGGCGAGGGCACGGGCGACGCCGAGCAGCCGCTGTTCGGCCGGCGGCAGCGAGGCCGCCGGCCGCGTCGCCCGCCCGCTCAGCCCGAGCCGGCCCAGGATCTCGCCGGCGCAGGCAACGGCCCGACCGCGGCGATCGCCGACGCCCATCGCGCCGACCGCGACGCTCTCCAGGCAGCTCAGCTGGGGGAAGGGGAGGGCGCCCTGGAAGGTGCGGGTCAGGCCTGCCCTCGCCAGCCGGAACGGCGAGCTGCCGCTGACGTCGACGCCATCGAGCTCGACCGTGCCCGCGTCGGGCTCGAGGAAGCCGCTGAGCACGTTGACGAGCGTCGTCTTGCCGGCGCCGTTCGGGCCGATCAGCCCGAGCGCCTCGCCGGGACGCAGAGTCAGGTCGACCCCGCGCAGCACACGCAGGCCGCCGAAGGCGACCGCGATCCCGTGAGCGCGCAGCGCGCCGTCCCTCTTCACCGGTGCCTCCACCGCCGCCACGTGCTTTTCACCCCCTCTAGGGGCGGTAACCGACGCCGCGGCTCGATCGGCGGCCCGGCGCCGCCCGCGCAGCCGTCCGAGCCGGTGCAGCTCGCCCGCCTCGCGTCCGCCCGTCAGCCCGGCTGGCAGCGCGACCATCGTCGCCAGCAGGATCAGCCCGACGCCGATCGCAGCCAGCCCGGGCGTGTTGCCGATCGAGAAAAGGCCGAGGATCTCGTCTCCGCCTTCGACCCCGCGCAGCAGCTCGTTGACGCTTGCCACCGCGATCGTCCCCAGCACCGCGCCGAAGACGCTGCGTGCGCCGCCGGCGACCAGCATCGTCAGGGTGGTGACCGAGGCGACGAAGTAGAAGGTCGTCGGCGCCAGGACCCCGGACTGGTGGACGGCGAGCGCTCCGCCGACCCCGCACAGCATGCCGCTCAGCGCGAAGGCGATCAGGCGCTCGCCGGTGACGCCGATTCCCAGCGAGCGGGCCGCGACCTCGTCCTCGCGCGTCGCCTGCAGCCGGTACCCGCGGGTCGACCATTTGTAGGCGAGGGCGACGGTCGCCGCCGCCGCGGCCCAAAGCCCGGCGGAGACGAGCCCGGTCGTCCGCGGGATGCTGACCAGGCCGCCGCTGCCGCCCGTCACCCGGTCCCAGTTGCCGATCACGTTGTAGGCGACTACGAGGAAGGCGAAGGTCGAGATCGGGATCGCCAGGGTCGAGGTCCGCATCAGCGGCAGCCCGACGATCGCCGCGAGGACGCCGCAGGCGACGGCGGCGACCGCGGTCGAGCCCACCGTCCCGAGCTGGGCTTCAGCGATCACGTCGGGCAGCCCCGGCGTCTGCAGTGCCACGAATGCCGCCGGCAGCGTCAGCAGCGCCGCGGCGTAGGCGCCGGCGCTGGCAAAGCCGAGCTGCCCGAAGGAGTAGACGCCGCTGTTGCCGATGAAGACCTGCAGGCCGAGGACGACGATCATCTCGCAGAGGATCGTCGTCACCGTGCCACGCAGGGAGGGCGTGCCGCTGGTGCCCACCGCCACCGTCAGCGCGATCAAGACGAGTGGCGCCAGAGCCGAGACGGCAAGCGATGGCCGCGAGCGCAGGCGCACCGCGCTCATACCCTGGCCTCGCCGGTCGCCGCCCCGAGCAGGCCCTGCGGCTTGAAGATCAGGATCGCGACCGGCAGGCTGAACACGAACGCGTCGCGGAAGGGCAATAGGTCCGCCGGCAGGTAGGCGCCGAGCAGGGAGGAGGCGGCGCCGAGGAAGAGGCCTCCGATCACCGCGCCGAGCATCCTGCCGAAGCCGCCTATCGTCACAGCGACGAAGCCGACGAGGACGGGCGTCAGACCCATCGTCGGCGAGACCTGGCCGGTCTGCATCACGAGCAGCACGCCGACGAGGGCGGCAAGCGCGCCGCTGATCGCGAAGGAGAGGGCGATCACGCGGTCGGCACGGATGCCGAGCAACCGCGCCATGTCGAAGTTCTCGGCAGCCGCCCGCATCGCGAGCCCCGCCCGCGTGCGGTAGAGGAGCCAGCCGAGGCCGGCGAGCACGAGAGCCGTCAAGCCGAGGGTGATGAACTCGAGATTGGGCACCGAGAGCGATCCGAGCTGGGTCGTTTCGCTGACGAAGGACGGCGTCGCGACCGATTTCGGCCGCGCGTCGGCCGCGCCCATCACCGCGTTCTGCAGGATCGTCGCCACCGCCAGCGAGGTCACGAGCTGCGTCGACATGTCCGCCTTGCGCACCGGCCGGAAGGCGACGCGCTCGGCGACGATCGCGATCAGCGCTCCGGTGATCAGCGCTCCGCCCAAGGCGATCCCGAAAGGCGCCCCGGCCAACGCGTATAGCGCGTAGGCCGAGAGCATGATGAACTCGCCGTGGGCGAAGTTCATCATCCCCATCACCGTGTAGACGAGGGTGATGCCGAGGGCGATCAGGGCGTAGAGGCTGCCGAGGGCGAGGGCATCGATCAGGTTCTGACCCAGCGCGGTCATGGCAAGCGCTTGATCTTTCCATAGCGCTCTAAAAAGCTTGTGTCAACTAAGCACAAAGGCGAGCTGAGCGCTGTCGGCGCGGTAGATCAGGCGAGCGAACTCGAGCGGGCGCTCGCGCTCTGACCCGTCGACGCAGCCGAATTGGACGAAGCGCCCCATCAGGGCCGGCTCGCCGGCGGTTGCCCCGACCCTTGTCGATCCCCACTCGCCGAAAAAGGTGTGCTCGACCGAGACCGTGGCGCGGGTGAGCTCGAGC
>Ga0070693_100000933_pt1 | contig 12978 bp, 15 predicted proteins | sample KBSK1103metaG_FD_65472 | JGI IMG/M metagenome (GOLD analysis project Ga0070693, IMG submission 65472) | Corn, switchgrass and miscanthus rhizosphere microbial communities from Kellogg Biological Station, Michigan, USA - KBS K1-10-3 metaG | ecosystem: Host-associated > Plants > Roots >...
GCGCACAGGTCCGACAGGATGTCGCCGAACAGGTTGGTGGTGACGATCACGTCGAATTGCTCCGGGCGCATCACCAGCTGCATGCAGGTGTTGTCCACGATCATCTCGTTGCACTGGATGTCGGGATACTCCGCCGCCACCTCGCGTGCCACTTTCAGGAACAGGCCCGAGGTGGACTTGAGGATGTTCGCCTTGTGCACGATCGTGACCTTCTTGCGGCCGACGCGGCGCGCAAGGTCGAAGGCATAGCGCACGATCCGATCCGAGCCCTTGCGCGTGACACGCTGGGTCAGCGTGGCGGTCTCGCCGTCCTCGGTGACCATCTGGCCCTCGCCGATGTACGCGCCTTCGGTGTTTTCGCGCACCGTGATCAGGTCGATGTCGCTGTAGCGCGACTTGGTGTTCGGGAACGACACCGCCGGGCGCACGTTGGCGTACAGGTCGAAGCGCTTGCGCAGCGCCACGTTGATCGAGGAGAACCCCTCGCCGACCGGCGTGGTCAGCGGGCTCTTCAGCGCCACGCGGTGCTTGGTGATCGCGTCGAGCGTGGCCGCCGGCAGCAGCTCGCCGGTCTTCTCGTAGGCCGACAGGCCGGCGTCGACGAAATCGTAGGACAGGCCGAGGTTGAGCTTTTCGAGCACGTGCAGCGTGGCGTCCATGATCTCGGGGCCGATGCCGTCGCCGCGGATCACCGCAATGGTCTGGGTCATGTCTGGGGGTCTTTGTCGCGCGCGTCGCGCGCAGGGAAGCCACCATTTTAACCGACCAACCACCGCGATGGACCTCTGCCCGTCGCCTCAGGCGGGCGGAGAGGCTTCTTCCGGCGTCCGCGCACGCACCTGCAGCGCGTGGATGTCAGTGTCGAGCAGCGTTCCGACGGCGGCATACACGCGCCGATGCCTGGCCAGTGGCGCCAGGCCGGCGAACACCGGGCTGACGATGTCCACGTAGAAATGCCCGCGTCCGTCGCGCGCGCCCTCGTGCCCGGCGTGGCGGTGGCTGTCGTCGCGCACCTCGAGCGCCTCCGGCGCCAGGGCATCGAGCGCGGCGCGGATGCGGTCAATGCGCGTCGCCGCGGGCCCGATGGCAACCGGCGCGTTCACGGCAAGGTGATCCGCAGGGGGCGCACGTCCACGCTGGCGAACACGCCGGCGGCAACATAGGGATCGGCGTCCGCCCAGGCGCGCGCCTCGGCCAGCGAGGCGAATTCGGCGACGATCAGGCTGCCGGTGAAACCGGCCGGGCCGGGGTCGGCGGCGTCGATCGCGGGGAACGGCCCGGCCAGGCGGAGCCGGCCGGCGTCACGCAGCGCTTCGAGCCGAAGGAGGTGCGCCGGGCGCGCGGCGAGGCGCTTGGCAAGCGCGTCCTTCGCCTCCTGCCCGATGATCGCGTACCACATGGCCATGCGGGCTCCTGACTATGCCGCGGCGGGCGGCGCCTGACATGATACGGCGATGACGATCCGCCACGAGCTGCACCCGGTGACGCCGCAGGAACGCCTGCTGCACAAGGCTGCCGATACGCTGAAAGGCGGCGGACTGGCCCTGTGCCCCACCGATGCGGGCTATACGCTGGTGTGGGCGCTGAACGGGAAAACTGCGGAGGACCGCGTGCTTCGGTTGCGCCAGCTGGACACCAAGCACCCTTTCACCTTACTCTGTCGGTCATTGAGTGAGGCCGGTCGCCTGGCCCGGCTCGACGATCCGGCCTTCCGGCTGATGCGATCGCTGACCCCCGGGCCCTGCACGTTCATCCTTCCGGCCTCCGCGGAACTGCCCAAGCGCATCAAGAACAGCGGCCGCAGCAAGCGTCGCGACATCGGCATTCGCCTGCCCGACCATGTGGTCACGAAGGCCTTGCTGGAGGCGATGGGGGAGCCGTTGCTGTCCACCAGCCTGGTGTTCCCGGACGAGGATTCGCTCGTCGGGCACGAGGCCGATTCGGTGGCGGAGCGCATCCTGCCCTGGGTGGATGTGATGCTGGACGCCGGCGACTGCCCTCCGGGCCCGACCAGCGTGATCGACTGCACCGGCGAACTGCCGGTGGTGCTGCGCCAGGGCTACCGCCCGGTGCAGATTCCGTAATCGCAACACGCGCCGACATGGCGCAGGCCCCTCCATGACGTCACGTCACATGCGCAGCCCATGACCCTGCCGATTGCTCCAGCCGAGCCCGATGCCGTGCTCAATGACACCGCGGGAGATGTCGCCGCCACAACGCCGCTCGCCGCGTCGGGCGAAGGCTTCCACGCTGCGCCGCCGCAGCAGCAGGAAATGCCGCTGGCGGTGTTCAAGGGCCAGCCGGTGCTGCAGATGCCGCAGGACCTGTACATCCCGCCGGATGCGCTCGAGGTGATCCTAGAGTCCTTCGAAGGGCCGCTCGACCTGCTGCTGTACCTGATCCGCCGGCAGAACCTCGACATCCTGGACATCCCGGTCGCGGAGATCACCCGGCAGTACGTCACCTACATCGACGTCCTGCAGGACCTGCGCTTCGAGCTGGCCGCCGAATACCTGGTGATGGCCGCGATCCTGGCCGAGATCAAGTCGCGCATGCTGCTGCCGCGCGCCGAGATGGAGGGTGGCTTGGAGGCCGATCCGCGCGCCGAGCTGGTGCGCCGACTGCAGGAGTACGAGCGCTTCAAGAAGGCCGCCGAGGACATCGACGGGCTGCCGCGCATGGAGCGCGACACCAGCCTGGCCTCGGCCTTCGTGCCGGAACGCACGACGGTGCGGGTGCCGCCGCCGGTGGACATCAAGGAGATGCTGCTGGCGCTGCGCGACGTGCTCAAGCGCGCCGACATGTTCACGCGCCACGCCATCACGCGCGAGGCGCTGTCGGTGCGCCAGCGCATGGGCGAGGTGCTGGGGCGGCTTGCCGACGGGGCCTTCCATCCCTTCGAGAGCCTGTTCAATCCCGAGGAAGGCCGCATCGGCGTGGTGGTGAGCTTCCTGTCGGTGCTGGAACTGGCCAAGGAGCAACTGCTGGAGATCGTGCAGGACGAACCCGTCGCTGCGCGCGGCGGCGAAGCGGTCGCCGCCGCGAGCTGGCCGCCGCCGATCTACGTGAAGTCGCTGGCCGCCGCCGGTGGCGACGCCGCCAACGACCCGGAGGCCTGGGCCGAGCTGCTGCCCGAGCCCAGCTCGGACGAGTCCGGCGCCTGAGCGCCGCGACAAGCGACACACGACGCATCACGACACACGACGCACGAACCACGACCGGAATCGAATGGACCAGGACCTCATCCAACGCATCGTCGAAGCCGCGCTGCTGGCCTCGCCGCAACCGCTCACGCCCGCCCAGCTCACCGCGCTGTTCACCGACGAGGACGGGCTGACGCCGGGTGCCGTCGAGCAGGCGCTCGACGCGCTGCGCGACCAGTCCGCCGAGCGCGGCGTGGAACTGGTCGAGGTCGCCTCCGGCTTCCGCTACCAGGTGCGCGCCGACGTGCATGGCCACGTGGCCCGGCTGTGGACCGAGCGCCAGGCCAAGTACACGCGCGCCACGCTGGAGACCCTGGCGCTGATCGCCTATCGCCAGCCGATCACCCGCGGCGAGATCGAGCAGATCCGCGGCGTCGGGGTCAGCGCGAGCACCATCAAGCTGCTCGAGGAGCGCGAGTGGATCCGCGTGATCGGCCACCGCGACGTGCCCGGGCGGCCCGAGCTGTTCGGCACCACGCGCGCCTTCCTGGACTACTTCGGCCTGAAGAGCCTCGACGGCCTGCCGCCCCTGTCCGAGCTCAAGGACATCCCCGAACTCGAGCCGCAATTCCCGTTCGATGCGCCGCCCGGCGTGGCGGCCGCGGCAATGGCGGCCGTGCTCGACGACGCGTTCGCGCCTGACGCGGACGATGCGCCCGACGACGATGACGCCGAGGCTTTCGACGACGCCGACGAGACCAGCGACGCCGACGCAGACGGCAACGATGACAGCGACGCCAGCGCCACCGGCGCGGACGACGACGCAAGCAACGACCTTTCCCCCAGCGACGCCGACGCCGGCGACGCGCAATCCACGCAACCTCAAGACGCCGGCGAAGCCGTCGCGCCGGAGCACCATTCATGAGCGACACCCCCAAGAAAAAGCCCCTGTCCCTGAAGGACCGGCCAGCCGACACCACGCAACGCATCGAGGAGCGCCTGCACAAGGTTCTCGCGCAGGCGGGCCTCGGTTCGCGCCGCGCGCTCGAGGAGCGCATCGCGCAGGGCCTGGTCAAGATCAACGGCGAGGTCGCGCGCACCGGCCAGTCGATCTCCAGCGGCGACCGCATCGAGCTCGACGGCAAAACCTTCGTCTCGACCGCGCTCACCGAGCCGGCCAGCGTGCTCATCTACAACAAGCCCGAGGGCCAGGTCACCAGCCGCGAAGATCCCGAAGGCCGCCCGACGATTTTTGAATCGCTGCCGCGCCTGAAGGGCGCGCGCTGGATCGCGGTCGGCCGCCTGGACATCAACACCACCGGCCTGCTGCTGCTCACCACCGACGGCGAGCTCGCGCATGCGCTGATGCATCCGTCCAACGAGATCGAGCGCGAGTACGTGTGCCGCATTCCCGGCGAAGTGCCCGACAACGTCGTCGACCGGCTCGCCCGCGGTGTCGCGCTGGAGGACGGCCCGGCCAAGTTCGAGACCATCGAGCGCATCAACGCCACGGGCTCGCACGCCTGGTTCCAGGTGGTCGTCACCGAGGGCCGCAACCGCGAGGTGCGCCGCCTGTGGGAGTCGCAGGGCCACCAGGTCAGCCGCCTCAAGCGCGTGCGCTACGGCGATGTCACGCTGCCGCGCCTGCTCAAGCGCGGCCAGTGCGTGGAGATGGAAGCAGCGGAAGTCGAGAAGCTGCGCGCGCGCTTCGGCCTGGAGAACAACCCGCCGGTGCTCACGCTGCAGCCGGTGATCGGGCAGCGCAAGGCGCGGCCGACGCAGATCCGGGTCGGCAAGGACGGCTCGCAGAATTCCTTCGTCAACTCGCACGTCAACGAGGAGGCGCGAGAGCTGCGCCGCTTCGACCACGTGCGCGAGGACAAGCCGCGCGGCCGCGGACGCCCGCGCCCGGGCGGCGCCCCCGGCGGCGCGCGCAAGCCTTACAAGGCCGGCGGTGCGCGCAGCTTCACCGGGCCGATGGACCATCGCGACGACAACCGCGGCAACGCGGCCCCGCGCGGCAACAAGAAGCCGTTCGGCGCGCCGCACGGCGCGCGTCGCGACGACAACGTCGGCAACCGCGCCGAGCGTCCGGCGTTCGAGCGCAGCGGCCCGCCGAATGCGCACCCGGCCGGTCCGCGTGGCCCACGCCCCCCGCATGCCCAGGGCGCGCCGGGTGGTTACAAGGGGCAGAAGCCCCGCGGCCCCGCCGGCGGGCAGCCGCCGCAGGGCGGCCACGGCCACAATTCGGCCGAATTCCGCAGCTGGTACGTGCCTGACGGCGTCGAAACCGGCTCCAAGGTCGCGCCGCCGCGCGGTCCGCGCGGTCCGGGTGGCCCGCGTCCGAAGGGCGCCTACGGCAACGCGCAGCCCGGCAACTACGCACCTCCGGGCAACCACGCACCGCGTGGCCCGCGTCCCCCGGGCGCGCCCGGGCGCGGCCCGCAGGGCGGCCATCGTGGCCCGCCCGGCCCCAACGCCGGCCCGCGTGGCCCGCGCACCGGCCAGGGCAACGGCCCGCGCGGTCCGCAGGGCCATCCGCCGAACGGTCCCGGTCCGCAGGCACGCGGTCCGCGCGGTCCGAAGCCGCCGTTCCGCAAGCGGCCCGACGGCCTGCCCTCCGACGATTGATTGAAAACGCGCCCGGCCTGTCCGGGCGCTGTCTTATCCGGGCAGCGCGTCTTGCCTAGGGCGCGTCCGCGCGCACAACGAAGTCGCCGACCACCACGCGTCCGTCGCCAAGCACGAAGTCGATGCGCACGTGCCCGTCCACCGGCATCGCGTGCACGGGCTTCAGCAACATCAGGTGGTTGCCGCCGGGACGGAACTCGAGCACGCCATGCGGCTCGAGCACCACGCGGCCCTTGCCGCGCATCGTGCTCACGCCAGCCACCACGCGCGTTTCGTGCATCTGCACCGCGCCGAACAGCGGACTGCGCGCACCGGTCACCGTCACCGCCTTGCCGCAGGGCTCGTGCAGGCGCGCATACGCGGCGTACACCTGCGCCGTCGGCGGCGCCGCACGGATCCAGCCCTGCTCGACCACGGGCAGGCAAGCACCCGGCGCCGCAACGGCGGCTGAAGCGGCAAAGGCCGCGAAAAACCCCATGACAAGGCGCAATACGTTCATGTGCCTATCATAGCCCGCCACCTGGAGCCGCCCAATGCGTCGCACGTCCCCCGGCAACACCGCCTGCGCAATTTCCGTTTCCCACGCCACCAGCAACGACGCGCGTTCGCGGATGCCGCGCGCCACGCTGCTCGCCAGCGCGCTCGCCGCCGCATGCATCGCCGGCACGGCGCAGGCCGGCGGCACGCTGACCATCTACAGCGGCGATTTCGAAGCCGTCGCGCAGTCGGACGTGGCGCCGGGCGGGCCGGGTTTCGCCCTGGTCGAGCGCGACGTGGCGACGCAGTGGCGGGCCGGCGAGAACACGCTCGCCATCGGCGACATGCCGCGCGCGCTCGATGCCTCCTCGGTGGTGGTGACGCCGCCGCCCGCGCTGCAGTTGCTCGGGCAGCGCTTCGACTTCGCCACCGCCTCGCAGGACGAACTGTTGCGCCGCGCACTCGGACAGCAGGTAGTAGTCGAGCAGGCCGTGGGCGACGCGCGCCAGACCTACACCGGCACGCTGATCGCGGCGGGCAATGGCCTGACCCTGCGCATGCCGGACGGACGCATCAAGGTGCTGTCGAACTATGCGGGCTTCGAGCTGCCGCGCTTGCCGGATGGCGTGGTCAACGAGCCCACGCTGGTGCTGCAGCTCGCAGCGAACGGCGCCGGCAACGGCCCGGTGCACGTGGCCTATTCAAGTGCGGGCCTGGCCTGGCGTGCGGAATACACCGCGCGCCTCACGGGCGGCACGCGCGCCTGCCGCATGGACCTGCAGGGCGCGGCACTCGTGGTGAACCGCGCCGGCGCCGACTTCGAGGATGTCGCGCTGACGCTGGTGGCGGGCGAGCCGCACCGCGAGCGCGCGCAGGACATGGCGATGGCGATGGACGCGATGCCGAAGGCGCGCATGGTTGCCGCGCGGGCACCGATGCAGGCGCAGGCGTCGGGCGAGTACCAGTCCTATCGCCTGCCGGCACGCGGCGACCTGCCGCAGGGCGCGGTGCAGCGCCTGCCACTGGTTGCCGGTGCCACGGAGGTGTCGTGCGAGCGGCGCTACGAGACCAGCGCGGGCACCGGCGACTGGCGCCCGCCCTTCCCGATCGTCGACGAGAACTGGAACGCGGGCGACGGCCAGCAGCAGCCCGTGCAGGCAACCCTGCGCTTCGCCAACGCGAAGGCGGCCGGCCTCGGCCTGCCGCTGCCCGCGGGGCGCGTGCGCGTGTTCGACGGCGCGGATTTCCTCGGCGAGTCCGCGCTCGGCCACACGGCGGCCGGACAGGACGTGTCGCTCGTGCTCGGCAATGCCTTCGACCTCGGCGCCACGCGGACGCGCGAATCCTTCCAGCTGGACCGCGCCGGCCGCACGATGACCGAAACGGTGCGCCTCGACCTGACCAACGCCAAGGCCGAGCCTGTGGTGGTGCGGGTCAATGAACGCCTCGGCCGCTGGACCGACTGGGAGCTGGTGTCGAGCTCGGTGGCGCCGGCGCCACGCCCGGACGGCAAGCGCGGCGACGCACAGGTCGCGGCCTTCAACGTCAGCGTCCCGGCCAGCGGCAAGGCGTCGCTTCTGTACACGGTTCGCTACCGCTGGGCGGCGGATGTCAAAATCCCCTGATGCCGGACGGACCGGTTTCGACCGACCCGGCGCACCGGGACACGACGCGGGGAGCGACGACATGCTGGAACTGATCGAACACGGGCCGGTGCACGAGATCCGGCTGGCGCGCCCACCGGTCAATGCGCTGGACCTGGACCTGTTGCAGGCGCTGGTCGCCGCGGTGGACGCGGCGCCGCGCAACGGCGCCCGCGCCATCGTGCTCTCGGGCAGCGAGAAGGTGTTCTCCGGCGGCCTGGACGTGCCCTACCTCATGGCCCAGGACCGCTCGGGACTGGCTGCAACGTGGCGACAGTTCTTCGCCGCGGCGCGCGCGATCGCGCGATCGCAATTGCCGACGGCGGCGGCGATCGCCGGTCACAATCCGGCCGGCGGTTGCGTGCTTGCGCTGTGCTGCGACTATCGCGTGATGGCGCGCGGCCCGTTCCGCATCGGGCTCAACGAAACGCAGGTCGGGCTGGCAGTGCCCGACGCGATCCAGTTCCTGCTCCGTCGCGCGGTCGGCCCCCAGCGCGCCGAGCGACTGGTGGTGGCCGGCACGATGGTGGAGTCCGAGCACGCGCATGCGATCGGCCTGGTGGACGCGCTCGACGAACCTTCGCGCGTCGTCACCCACGCGGTCGAATGGCTCTCGACCCTGCTCGCCCTGCCGCAGGGCCCGATGCTGGCGACCCGGCGCATCGCACGCGCCGACATCGTCGCCGCGCTGGAGGCGTTCACCGACGCCGACCTCGACCAGTTCCTTGAAGGCTGGTACTCGGCCGACAGCCAGGCCGCGCTGCAGGCGCTGATGGCGCGCCTGAAGAAGTAACGCCGCGCGTGGCTACCCGTCGCCGACGGCGACGGGGCGCGACGGATCGCTGATCCAGCCGCTCCACGAGCCCGCGTACACGCGCGCGCCGCGCAGCCCCGCGTGCTCCATCGCCAGCAGGTTGTGGCAGGCGGTGACGCCCGAGCCGCAGCTGAGCAGCACGCGCGAGGGCGGCGTGTCGCCAAGCAGCGCGTCGAACTGTTCGCGCAGAACGTGCCTGGGCGCGAAGCGCCCGTCCGCGAGGTTGTGCAGGTACGGCCGGTTGCGGGCGCCGGGGATATGCCCTGCGCGCGCATCCAGCGGTTCGACCTCGCCGCGGAAGCGCTCCGCCGCGCGCGCATCGAGCAGCAGCGCGGCGCCACTGTCGACCGAGCGCGCGACTTCGTCCGCGTCGGCGATTTGTGTGTGATCGAAGCTACCGTCGTAGACGCCAGGTGCGATCGTCGGCAGCGATGTCTCAACGGGCAGGCCGAGCACCTGCCAGCGGGCGAAGCCGCCGTCGAGCACGGCCACGCGCGCGTGCCCGAGCAGTCGCAGCAGCCACCAGAATCGCGCGGCCGCCATCGCGCCATCGCCATGGTCGTACACGACGACCTGCGATTCCGGCGTGATGCCCAGGCGCACCAGCACTGCGCAAAAATCCTGCGCGTCCGGCAGCGGGTGGCGCCCATGCGTGCGCGGTTTGCGATGGTCGCTGATGTCGCGGTCGAGATCGGCGTAGCCGGCGCCCGGCAGGTGCCCGGCGCGCCAGGCCGCGGCGCCCGCGTCGGCGTCGGCGCCGCCGAGCGAGAAGCGCGCGTCCACCAGGCGCAGGTCGGGCGCGCCCAGGTGTGCCGCGAGGGTTTCGGCGTCCACGAGCGTGCGCCAGTCCATCGCGCCGGGCGCGTTCATGGCACCTCCTCAAGGCGTGTACGCAGGTTCACCAGCATCGCGGCGGTGGCGCCCCAGATGCGGTAACCCTGGTACTGGAACTCGACCAGCCTGCGCAGGCTGCCGCGATAGTCCACGTCGAGCAGGCGCGCATTGTCGGGCTGCATCAGGAAGGCGAACGGCACTTCGAACACCTCGTCCACCTCGCGTGCGTCGGCAACCGGCGCGAAGCATGGATCGATGCGCGCCACCAGCGGATGCACGTGGAAGCCGGTGATGGTTGCGAACGGATCGAGGTAGCCGAGCGGCTGCACGTGCCCTCGCGCCAGGCCGACCTCCTCTGCAGCTTCGCGCAGCGCAGCCGCAGCCGGATCGGCATCGCCCGGTTCGATCGCGCCGCCGGGGAAACTGACCTGGCCGGCGTGGTGTCTCAACGCCTCGGTGCGGCGCGTCAACAGCACGGTGGTGCCGGCGGGACGATCGACCAGGCCCACCAGTACCGCCGCCTGGCGCAGGGAGAGGCCGCCGTCCGGCAGCAGGTCCTTGAGTTCGGCATGGTTCCAGGCTTCGCCCGGCGGCGCCTGCGCGAGCGGATGCAGGGCGCGAGCGAGCCGTTCCGGGATCATCGCGGCGCGGGCGACGACGACATGCGCGCCGACGCAATCATCGACGCGTTTCCTCACGCAGCGGCAGCACCACCTCGAGCCAGCGCAGCCGCGCGGCGTCGTCCATGCAGGGCCACGACGCGATCTCGTCGGCGCTGCGCAGGCAGCCTTCGCACAGGCCATCCTCGCGCAGCGTGCACACGCCGGTGCACGGGCTCAGGATGGCGCGAAACGATGGCACGCTCATGGGCAGGTCCAAAGAAAAAGCCCGCGCCACCGCCCCGTGACGAGGCGGCGAGCGCGGGCCGGTTCGCAGCGCTTACTTGACGCTGACCAGCTTGACTTCAAACACCAGCGCCTGGTTCGGGCCAACCGGCGAACGCGGGCTGTCACCGTAGGCCTTGCTGGCCGGCACGAAGATTTCCCAGCGCGAGCCAGCCGGCATCTGCAGGAGGGCCTCACGCACGCCGGCCATTTCCTGGCCCAGCTCGCTCATCTTCACCGCGCTCGGCTCAGCCGAGGTTTCGCCCAGCGACTGGCCGCTCGGCAGCGAGGCGCGCAGGGTCATCGACACGGTGCTGGCGGCGGTCGGCTTGGCACCGGTGCCCGCATCGATCACGCGGTACTGGACGCCGCTCGGCAGCGTCACGACGCCCGGCTTGGCCTTGTTCGCGGCCAGGAAAGAATCGGACTTGGTCTTGTTCTCGCGGCTCACGCGATCGAACTCGGCCTTTTCCTGCTCGGCCATCTTGCGGGTGAACTGCTCGAGGGCCTGGCCCAGCTGCTCGCGCGGCATGGTCGGGTCCTTCTTGGCGTAGCCTTCGCGAATGGCCTTCACCATCGCCTCGACGTCAACGTCGACCTTGCTCTCGGCGAGGCCGCGGGCAAGACGATAGCCGAGCGCGTAGCCCAGCGTGGTGCGGTTGGCGGCGGCCGGCGCGGCAGCAGCAGCGGCCGGGGCAGCGGCGGGCTTGGCGGCCTGGGCCAGCACGAGGCCGGGGCTCAGGACAAGGGCGGCCGACAGGGCGGCCAGCGAACGCAACTTCATCGACATCTCCAAGGGTAGGGGCTTGTTCGAACGACCGGGTGGGACCTGGGGTCCGGGGAACCGGCGGCCGGCTTGCGCAGGACGCGATAGGATACCGGCCCGCGGTCCCGGCTGCCACTTGATAGCGCCGGTCCAGCCGCGATGAGACACCATTCTCCCCCTCGAAGTTCCCGCCCATCCCCGCCATTTGCCGGAGCGCGCCGTGTCCAACCTGCTGATCGACGACCGCGGCGCCGTCCGCTGGATCACCCTGAACCGGCCGGAGAAGCTGAACGCGCTCGACGCCGCGACGATCGAGGACCTGCACGGGGCCTTCGAAGCGGCCGGCAGCGACCCCGGGGTGCGCGTGGTGGTGCTTACCGGGGCCGGCCCCAAGGCCTTCGTCGCCGGGGCCGACATCGCCCAGATGCAGGCGCAGACGCCGGTCCAGGCCCGCGATTTCTCCCGCCGCGGCCAGCTGCTGATGTCGCGGATCGAACAGCTCGGCAAGCCGGTGGTCGCGATGATCAACGGTTTTGCGCTGGGCGGCGGCTTCGAGCTGGCGATGGCCTGCCACCTGCGCCTGGCCGCCGAGACCGCCAAGGTCGGCCAGCCCGAGGTCAACCTCGGCCTGATCCCCGGCTTTGGCGGCACCCAGCGGCTGGTGCGCCTGTGCGGGCGCGGGCCGGCGCTGGAGCTGTGCCTGCTCGGCCAGCCGATCGACGCGGCGCGGGCGCTGGCCCTGAACCTGGTCACCGAAGTGCACCCGGCGGATGCACTCGAGGCCCGCGTGCAGGCGCTCGCGGAGCAACTCGCGCGCTCGGCGCCGCTGGCGCTGCGCGGCGTGCTCGACGCGATCGTGCATGGCGCCGAAGCGCCGCTGCCGGTCGGCCTGGAGTTCGAGACGCAGGCCTTCGCCGTGTGTTTCGCGACCGAGGACATGCGCGAGGGCACGTCGGCGTTCCTGGCGCGCCGCAAGCCGGAATTCCACGGGCGTTGAGCAAGGTTTCCTTCGCGCCGGCGCCCGGCGAGTCGCCCTGCATCCGCTGCGGCGCCTGCGATCGCGCCTGTCCCGAGGGCCTGCCGGTGCTGATGCTGTGGGACGCGCTGCGCGACGGTCGCGACGGCGACCCGGCACAGGTTGAAGTCAATGCGGCACTCGATGCCTGCCGCGGCTGCGCCGCCTGTGACGTGGCGTGCACGAGCCGGATCCCGCTGTCTGCGCGGTTGCTCGCGGCGCGCGACCGGATGCGCTCGCGCGCGCTGCTGCTGGCCGGCGCGGCGGCCGCGCGCGAACGCTTCGAAGCGCGCGAGGCGCGGCTGCAGCGCGATGCCGCCGAACGCGCCGCGCGCGAGACGGCGTTGCGCGAGCAGGCCAGCTCCGGCGACGCCGTCGCCGCCGCGATCGCGCGCGCCGCCGCGCGCCGCGCGCGCACGCCGGGCGACGGCACGTGAAGCCCGCCGCGCGCCACGAGTTCTTCGCCCGCCTGGCCGAACTCGATCCGCATCCCAAGACCGAGCTGGCCTACGGTTCACCGTTCCAGTTGCTGGTCGCGGTGATCCTGTCGGCGCAGGCCACCGACGTGGGCGTCAACAAGGCCACGCGCCACCTGTTCCCGCGTGCCGGCACGCCAGCCGCGATGCTCGCGCTCGGCGAGCCGGCGCTGCGCGACGCGATCTCGAGCATCGGCCTGTTCAACACCAAAGCCGCCAACGTCATCGCGACCTGCCGCCTGTTGCTCGAGCGCCATGGCGGCGAGGTGCCGGCCGATCGCGCCGCGCTGGAGGC
>Ga0070693_100000934_pt1 | contig 12976 bp, 18 predicted proteins | sample KBSK1103metaG_FD_65472 | JGI IMG/M metagenome (GOLD analysis project Ga0070693, IMG submission 65472) | Corn, switchgrass and miscanthus rhizosphere microbial communities from Kellogg Biological Station, Michigan, USA - KBS K1-10-3 metaG | ecosystem: Host-associated > Plants > Roots >...
AGCAAAGCATTGATGTGTCTCAAGTGCATGTTGGCGCTCCCTAGGTGAGCTCCACCGTGCCAGTTGGTCGTGTCCACGCCCTCAGCATCTTGAAGATCTTTGATTCTGATTCCGGTGGTCCACTCATAGATCATCGGCGCTGTGATACGGTGACCGAAGTCACTGTTCAGCTTGCCGAGGAACTTCCTCACCTGCCGTTCCCACTCTACCCGAGCGGGATTCTCGTCGATGACGAAGTCAGCTCGTGAATACGGCATCCGACCTCTTGACTCCTCAGGGAGTACAAGAGCCTCGACATACTCAGAGCCTGCAACGCTCTGAGCAGTACTGGAAAACCGCTCCATGTTTTCCGGGTTGAAGCGCGATTGAAGCTCGCGCTCGATGTCGCTGGGTTCTCTCTTCCGTGGGTCCACCGTGGTTCCTTCCTTCTAGTGGGCGTGGCCCTCATTATACCTAATAAAAAAGAAAAGTGGGTGGGGCCGAAGCCCCAACCCACCCCTCTCTATGCGTACCGCTCGATGTTCTTGATCAGTTCCGTGATCTCTTCGAGCGTCAGTCCGAGCTCCACTCCGCGATCGTACAGCACCGTGTCCCATGACGGGTACTCCGTCACGAACATCTGTGATCCGATCGCGTACAGCCTGTTGTTCCGATTCCCGATGGGAATCTTCGCCATGAGCTCCGACAGAAGCTGGTCATGGACGATGACCATCTCGTCCTGGTCCAGACTCTGTGTTCCCTCTCGCGTGATCCTCGCGGCACGCTTGACGTCACGCACCCTGCCGATCAACTCTCCGAGTGACGGCGGAAGCAGCGCAACATCTCGATTGTTCCATCGCTGGTTCGGGTAGTGGAACACCGCACCTGTGCTCTTGATGTCCACTCCAGTCACCAGACCGATCAGGTCTGGGAACTCGTCGAAGCCTCTGAGCGGGTTCCAGTTGGTGTACGGCACCCTGTAGAACAGGTGGTAGCCGTTCCCGCTCTTCGACCTCTCCGCCAGTGTCGGCTCCAGCCCCATCACGTTCGCCGTCATGATGCCGCCATTCTTACCGTCGATGTCAATACAGATCATCGGCAGACTGCGCATCACGATTGCAAACGGCTGGTTGTACCTGCCGTAGAACTCGATCGCTCGCTCCGGCTGGAACTTTCCCTTGTCCAGGTTCTCGACGAAGTCCTTCGCTCCCCATCCCGGCTGTGTCTTGCCGTTCGGGTAGACTCGGATCAGCGCTAGGCTTGGAGCTCGTAGTTGCTGTGGTACAGCCACCACGTCCTTGTACTGCTTGTTATCTTCGTACCATGCCATACTAGTCTCCTTCCAAGACCTCTGACACTTCCTCTGCTGCTATCCCTAGCAGACGGTTAATCTCGTTCAGTGCATCAGGCCTTACAGCCTTGATGTGCGACTTCGTCGTATACTTCATCTTGCCTGTGGCGGGATTCCTCTCGCCTGTTGGTATACTGCCGACGTGCATTATGAACTGATCGTTCATCCACTGATCCAAGATGTGCTTCTCGGTGTTCTTGTAGTTGTTCTTCTGCAACCACGGAATGAATCCCGTGTAGAACGTCTCCCTCAATACAGGTCCGGCTAGCAGACTCTGCAAGAACTTAACGTCCGTGTCAACCAGATCTTCCAGATACCGTAGGACAGGACTCCCATGCTTCACAGCTTCTGTCTGCAGGTCGAGAGACCTAGCAGTCAGTCGGAGCTTCTCTGCCTTCTCCGACTTGTGCACCCAGTGCTTCATCAGCAGGTGCAGGAATGCCGCCAGCATTTCAGGCTGGAGCATCTTCTCTTCGAATGCCAGATCTTCCTCGTAGGTGTTTGGGAAGTAGAACCGCACCAGTCGCTTCTGTAGAGCAGAGCTCTTGTCTGCGACCATAGGCTCTTCCTGCAGACCCTCGATGAACAACGCGTTCGTCTGCACAACAGTGTGAATGGAGTCGTACAACAACTTCACACTGATGCGCTCACCGACCACGAGAGTCTTCTCTGTGGAGCTATCCTTCAGGAACTCCTTTGGACCGTCGAAGACGATGTTCAGGAGCTTTCCGTTGAGTCCAACGATCGCGGTACTCTTCGAAGCCATTTCTTGTCGAGTCACTCCACTGATGTTCTGAGCACCGACCAGTGCATCAGTCATCTTAAGCAGTGTGCTCTTCCCATTCTTCCCGCTACCGATGAGCAGCACGTACTTGCTAGCCGACCACGAAGGCTGCAGACACGTTGAGAGATGGTGCAACAGCGACCGCGCCTGATCCTCTCCGTCTGTCCACTCAACAAGGATCTTCCACAGCTCATCTATCTTCGAGCTGTCAGGGTTGTAGGGGACGTTCAGGTAGTTCGGTGTGAACTTACCTGTCGCCTTGACGAGGATACCGTGCTCATCCATAGTCATTACTCTGTTCCCGTACCTGATCAACAGGTTGTTTACGGGTGCCGTTTGCTTTCGAGCAAACTGTCGGACCTTGAACTTCCACGCCTTGAACTGCGCGTCGGTATCAAAGATGATGTCGATCCCATACGCAATCGCCAGGAGTTCTTCGTCCTCGATGGTGATCCACACCGTTTCGTGCTTCGACGTTGGATTCATCTCGAACGTCTTGAAGTGTACGGGCCGATACAACTGCCCGCCATACCAGACAACTCGTTGGCCGATCGCGAAAGCCTGTGCCAGTCTCACAAGTTCCGCTGGCGGCTGGAGTTGGGGCATAATAGACCTATCCTCTCGTTGTGGGGAGTGGGGGAGGCCAGGCGGCACCTGGCCTCCCCATTGTTCTGCTAGTCCTTCAGGCCATTATGCAATGTCAGGTAGACTTCGACCTTGCCTCGGGCAACGTCTACGTCGTAGACGGACTTTGCCGCGATGATCTCGTCTTCGAGCTTGACTCGTGAGTCAGCATCTTCAGTCATTATAACGCTCTTTCCGTATGTTGTGGGGTTTCGTGTCTGCTTGGCGTTACTGGTATCTAGAAGGTAGCCGTAATTACTAGACGTGCGATCCCGTCGTTTTCTCCTCGTGGGAGGATTCGACCGATCAATTGTCGACGCAGAGAGTGATCCCCTCTGATGTCGTCGAAGATGAGCAGAGACTGACACGCTTTGTCAATCCCATCTATCCCCGTTGCGAGTGTGGCCGTCCCAATGAGGTAGGCCTCACCCTCCACCTGAATGAACGCGCTCTTGAGAGCCTCGACCTGTGCATCGGTCGTGTCACCATCGATGTAGTACGAGACCACACCTTGCTTGTTCATCGTTCTCTTGAGAGCCTCTGCCACAGGCTGGTGACTGCAGAAGACCAGCCACTTGCGCCGGTCTGTGAGACCGACGTTCACCCAGAACTCCCGCATGATGTCATCACGAATGAATCCATCGTCGTCCACGTACTGCAGATAGATCCTCTTGTGGTAAGCCTCCATGTCTGACGCGATGATCCGGTGCTCCCGAGGGTTGTAGCCGTACTCCTCGAAGACTGGCGGTACGTGATTGTGCATCAGCATGGTGTCTGACTGCCACACAGCGTCGTCCTCAATGTACGCCACCCAGTCCTTGTCGAGCAGGAACGCGATAGCGCTGTCGTGTCCCTTGAACGGGTGTACCTCATCTATCTCAGGGTACTTCGAGAAGTAGCTGACGTGACAGTTGCACGTGTTCCACAACCAGTCCATGTAGTTCCGGTTGGGAGCCTCATCCCCGATTGCCGTCAGGCAGAAGACTCGCTCTGCATCGTTGTAGTTCGGCGTGGCAGACGCCATGAGGATCTCGACCCTCATGTGCGCCGCCATGCGATTGAACTTCATCCAGCCCATCGCGCCGTGCCCACCCAGCAAGTGGAACTCGTCGACGATGAACGGAATGTCGGCGGGGTACTTGGTGTTCACCATCCTGAACTTCGCATGCGAGTCCAGTCTGAGCTGCATACCAAGCACCGCCGCATCAGCACGCCACGCAGCATGTGTACGTGGCGGGGCAATGACGATCGCATGACTGTGACCGCGATCTGCGAGTGCAGCCAGGGTCATCTTCGTCTTGCCCTTGCCGGTCGGGAAGAACACCAGCATGCGCTGGAGTCCTTTCCCGTCCCAACGCTCGAAGGCGTCGTACTGACCCTCACTCCACTTCTTGAAGGCTGGGTCAGCGGCGGCGAAGAGCTGCTCAGCCTCTTCCCACGACGGCATGATCCTCCGTGCCGTGATGTCATTCATCGCCGTGCTCCGACATGTACTCCGCCGCTACGACCAGCACTGCTGCCGCACCAGGGTAGTACATGTTCCCGAACTGATCCTGCTTCATGAGGTAGTAGCCCTTGGACTCTGCCCATCGCAGGAACTTCGCGATCACTCGTTCTCCTGCAGGCTGATGCTCGGCGGCTGGAGGCTCCAGTCGATGGACTCGTTGTCGTCCGCATGGGGCGTACGACCGTTGTACCACTCCGCCGACGCGTCGTTCGCTTTGTTGTCCGAGTTGCGCTGAGCCAGCGACTCTTCCAGCAAGCGTTCCAGGTTGGACTGCGCCTGCACGAACACATCGATGTCCTGGCCCTCAACCTGGGAACCCAGGTTCTTCCGTTCCAGGTACTCTTCGACCGTCCGTGCGTGGATGATCGGAGTGCCGTCGGCTTCCATCTGCTCTTCGAACATCTTGTGCCAGCCCTTGGCATCGTCGTTGTTGTCCGAGTAGTCCGGCGTAATACCGAGTCGGAAGAGCTTGTAGAGCTCCATCATCACCGGCACCTGCCAAGGCTTGATCGTGACACCGAGGAAGCCCGACCAGATCAGCGCCGTCCGACGCATGTTGTCTGGTCGGTCACCGTACACAGCGAGCCGACTCGCCAGCAGGTCTGCTGTCTCGTCCACCCCGTTGCACCACAGCAGAATGTCTACCTCTCTCCACGAGTGCGCCTCATGGTTCGTCATGTTGGCGCACTGTGTTTCTTCGAAGTGCATCTTGTTCTCAGGCAACTTCTCTCTCCTTCATGTGTTGATCCATTATTGCTTGGAGCTGACTACGCTCCGATGGAGTCAAGCCACCAGCGATGCCGTGGCGTCGCTGATCGTCCTGCTCTCCGGCCATTGCCCAGGCAAGGCACTTGATACGGACGTTACACTGTCCGCAGATCTTCTTGACCTCATCGACCTTCTTCTTGATGGTCGGGAAGAAGTCATCGGGCGGATACCACAAGCATGCGGCATCGTCCATCCACTCCTCACGAGGAGCGGGTTCGAAATCTACAGTGTCACGGTAGACTTGAGCGACCATGGCGAGGATCCGTTCAGGTTATCCCGAACGAAATCGCTCAGGATGCGGTTCAGGAACTCATTGTTGATTCCCAACTTGAGTGCGACGCGCGCCGCCGACTTCAGATCGGCGTGGTGCGTCGAGGGAAACTTGTTGACGCGGAACAGCTTCAACATGGGCTCTTTCACTACATTCTTGATGCCCGTGTTATCCACGATGACGCTTCCCTTGATCGTGCCGTGAATCGACTGGACCAGGCCTTGCATGTTCTGGTCCAGTCGCATGTCACGTCCACGAGGACGGTAACCCTCAATGCCAGTGAAGGTCGCTTTGTTCTCCATCTCTTCGTGGTCCACGAACGCCGTCAACTCGTCGAGGAAGTCAGAGTCTATTACTAGAGCCTGCTTGTCCCGACGAGTGACGTTGGTCCAGACCTGCGTCGTGATGTTCCACTGCTCTCGTATTGTATCCAGACGGATCGAGATCACGCCAGTGTCTACGATACCGGGATCAATCCCGATCAGTGTGAGTTGCATCTTACCTCCTTACTTTATGTAGCGGAACGCCGAGTGAACCTCAACGTCTAGTGGGAAGTCCTGTAGGATCGTATTGCTCATCGCCTGATCCATCAGGTCCCGAATGAACTGCTTGTCGTACTCGCCAGGCCACCAGTCCACGTTGATTTCATCGTGGAACTGTCCACAGATCGCGGCGTTTGTGACACCGTGACTCTTGAACAGCCTCCTCAACTCCGTCAGACTGTCGAAGAAAATTTCCCGGCACATGGACTGCGTGAAGATGCCTGCCAGCTTACCGCCGTAGATGCTGTAGTACACCACGACCTGTCGCCCGAGTTCCTTAGACCTCTTGGCCGACATGTCCTGGTTCACAGCCCTCCACAGCTGACCCTCACTCAATCGTTCAGCAGGCTTGTAGTAGCACAGCTGCAGACGATCTTCTGTCCTCCGGAAGTAACAGCCGTGCACGAAGCGTGTGACGAACGGCGAGCCGTCCGGCAACAGCATCTGCACACACAGACTCAACGCACCAGGGTGCTGAGCCTGTACTGACGGCATTCCGAACGGAGTGATCCTGATAGACAGACCGTTACCGATCTTCTCCTCAACCACCTTGTTCAGGCGTACTGCTGCCTTCATCGCAGTGTCGAGGACCTCCCAGTACTCCACGGTAGCAGGGCAGGCCCGACGCCAGTCAGTGACGTTCTCCGTAGCCGCATCCAGTGTAACGACGAAGCCGAGCCGGAACATGAAGTCCATCACAGCCTTGCCGCTTGCCTGGTACCCACAGCTCAGCTCCGAGTACTTACCTCGTGGCCTGAGTTTGAGGTACATCTCTCCAGTCTTATCTGCAACCTCTTCGTACTCAAGTCCCGGAATGAATCGGGTAACAAGTACGCAGTACACATCGAGACCGTCACGGAATGCTTGAAGCTTCCATTCTTCTCCTGCCGAGTAAGCGAGACCTCGAGATTCCACACCGGCAAAGTCGCCGACAAGAACCTCACCGTCCGGATGACGAGAAGTGAGGACCTGCCGAAGCTGACCTGCCATGTCCCCGTTGGACCAGTGCGTCTGAAAGTCGTAGATCGAGCTGACATCCTTTATCTCGCCTCCGTCTGTCGTGAGCTTCTTGAGGTTCTGCAGCTGGACGCCACGAGCCGTTGAGCGGCCTGTCTGACCAGCACCGAAGTGGACATACTGATCCCGCAGGATACCGTCGTCCGAAACCAGGTTGAGCATAGTGGGCAGCTTACTCAGCGTGCTACCACCAATCTCCGCCTTAGTCTCCAGCAGCATCTCAACTTCCTTGAGCATGCCGATCGCCTTCACGATCTGTGGACTGTTGTCCTTGTCCTCGAGCTTGGCAATCCTGTCCTTGACTCCTTGCAGGACTCCAGGCAGGTGGTACTTGTCCAGGCTCTTGTATCGCACCCCTCGCTTCTCGCAGAATGCTTTCAGCTGAGGATGTGACGCGAAGTTGATCATGACTCGGTTACCCGACTCGTCCTCAACCTGGAACAATCGCTCCGCGATGATGCCGTTGGCCCACGACCTTTGCTTCATCTTCTTGACGAGCTCGACATCGACCTTCCAGCCCGCCTGGTTCATCTCCCAGGTAGCCTGCTCAAAGAGGATCTCACGCTCCATCAGACCAGGATGAAACTCGTCCAGGATCTTGTGACCAAGTTCCTGAATCTCCTGGCCTGCATCAGCATCCACGAGGCAATACTCGCGGAAGAGCTTCCACTTCTCGAGATGCCCATGCTGCATGATCAGCTCACGTGTCGGACCCATCGGGTAGAACTCGTTGGGTACACAGAACAGCTGGATAAGGTCTGCACCTACCTCCATCTTCTCTGCCACGTTGAGCTGACGACTCGCCATTGCTAGCGAGCCGTCAGCACCCAGTAGACGTGCAGTGACTGCACTGTCCACGAACATGAACGGGTCATAGTCCGGGAACATGTGCTTAGTCACGGCCCGCTCGAAGCCCGCGTTGTGAGCAACGAGCTTGTGCCCAACCTCTACCTCGTAGTCGAGGCGATGACGCCACGCTTCCTCAATGGTGTAGTCGATATAGTCCTCACCATCAGGATCGTAGTGCTGCAGGTAGTCGAAGCCTACCCACGCGTCTTGCATGACGAAGTCGAACCATGCAGGTGCGTCACCACCAGACGTACATACGATCAGGGGCCGGAAGTTCGGGCTTGCCACATAGTTCGGCAAGCCTTTCGCTTCCGGCCCACTGAGCTCCACGTCACTGAATGTCTCGTAATCAACGCCAGCGTAGTGATCCCACTCGAATGTCCATTCAGTCATTGACCATACTCCTTCCAGTAGTGGTCGAGGATACCCTGATCCAGAGGCTTCTGGTTCAGGATAAGCAGCAGCACAGTCAGGTGACTGAGCTTCTGCGACAGTCGGTAGACCGCGTCAGCCACGCGCTTGGACAGCAGCTTACGCTGTGCCTCGGTGAGCCGACTGATCTTGAGCTCAAGCATCAAGCCCCACGTGTCATTGTAGGTCTTGATGTGAGTGACCGGATCAGTATCCTTTACGCCCATGAGTCAGCGATCCTCAGCATAGCCGAGATCGTAGTCTCAGGAAGCTCCGAGTAGTTCTGCTCTACCAGATACTTGAACGCCATGTCCATGACCTCCTCGATCGTGATGCCGAGCTGGTTGTGAACCTGGTGGATGTCGTCCATCACGACATTCACGAACTCCCAGCCGTGCTCGACCAGACCCTCCGCTACGTTCTCCATGAACTCGGCGTAGGTCGTCCGACCACAGATGTCCGCAAGCGGAGAGCCGCAGTAGTTGTACGCGAAGTCGTAGTACGCGTCGTACTCGCCCATTGCTCCGATGTACATGGCGACCGGATCAGGATCCTCCGCCGTGAAGAACACGTAGATCTTGTCGTTCATCAGGTCGATGTTGCCGAACCGCTTCTCGCTCTGAATTGCAGCGATACGGTCGGCAGCAGCCTTGACAGCCACGACTGCCTTGTCGGAGTCGAACACCATTGCGTTGGTGTGTACCTCCTGGTTCCAGCACATGCTCGCGTACCCTGCGAGCTGACCCAAGACATCGTCCAGGGTCTCAGCGCTGTTGAAGTTAACCTCTTCGTCAGTCATCATAGTCCTTCCTCTATAACGTCTTGCTCGATTACTTCTGCGTCCCGCTCACCGTACAGGTGTTGCAACATTGCGGGACAGGACTTGTTGCCCTTGTCTCCTCTGCCCTGTGGATTCGCCGGGCAGAACTTGCAGTGCGATCCTGGATTGAGAGCGAGGTCTCCGTCCAAGATCGCACGCTCACTCTCCTGCATCTTGATGATCCACTCGTTGAGGTACTTGTCAGACAAGGCCCACTCCGAGATGTAGTTCCTCTGCAGGATCACGAGCACGATGTTCTTAAACGTAGGCAGACGCCACGTCTGAGCATAGTACAGCAGCTGTTCGTTGCCTGCCGCAACAATCTCGATGTCACCGAACTTGAGGTCGATGACGTACATCGTGTGCTCGTCATGAATGATGAGGTCCACAGTCGTCTTCGGTGCGGTTGTCAACCACACCGCTTCCTTCTTCTGCTCCACGAGGACCATGACGTTCTCCCGTACCGGAAACTTGTCGATGATCCTCTGAACCTCACGTAGTGCTTCCGCCATGAACACGATGAGTCGTGGCGGAGTACTGTGCTCGTGTGCATCAGCCGTGTCTGTCTTCGGCACGTACTGAATGAGCCCTTGAATCACCTTGTTCTCGATGGGCGGTAGCTTCTTGTGCTGCAAGAACCACCATGTGATGTACTTGGTCTCGTCCTTGATGAGCGCAGTACGCTGCTTGCCCCACACCTGTGCGAGACTCTCCAGGAAGGTGGCTGCCTCAAGCAAATCCACCTTACTAGAAATCACTTCCGCGAAAATTCCGTGGAGTTGCGTACCCAGGCCCTTGCGACCCAGCTCATTCTTGTCCGGGTGAATGAACCCCGGAATGGAAGCAGGCAGGTTTGCACTGCCGTGGCAGTTGTTGTACCTGCTTGCATACGATGCGCTGAACCTGAAGTCGAGCGGGATGCAGAGATCTGGCGTGTCCACGTCAGTCTCTTCCCGCCCGACGCTCGGGTATGCGCTCGTCGTGCTCTCTACGGTGTCCATGCACCTGCCCCTCTCAGTCTCAGGTCCGGAGCGGCCCATGCCTTGCGCTCGACCTTGTCGATGTGCAGGCTATCGTGGCCGGCTGGCTCGTCACAGATGTAGACGAGCTCAGCCAACTCTTGACCTTCGAAGTCCACGTACGCGGAACCACACGTGTCCACCTTGACTGGGTTCTTGTCCTGCTTCCAGCCGAGCTTGATGGTCCTCATCCCATAACCTCCGTAACACTAGTGACTACGATGGAAGGGGCGAGGACATTCTCGACAGCTTGAATCGCTACCTTGATGTCCTCGCCCTCGACGACGAACGAGCCAGACTTGAGCCAGTATCCTGGCGTGATGGTCTGGAACTTGATGTTGTACGTCGTCACCGAGCGTGCCTCTCCACGTAGAAGAACTTGCCGAGTGTCTTGTCGGCCAGCCACATGCTGATCCACGCCTCGAACTCGTCCTCGTTCATGATGAACCGCTGGGCTTCTCCGAGGAACGGAATGCCCACGGTCTCACCCTTGAAGTTGGTGGTCTTCGTCGGCTGGCTAACCGGAACGACCACAGTAATCTGTGCCATGCTAATCTCCTTGTTGTGGGTTGAAGGGGCAGGTGCGCCATCCCCATGTACGCACCTGCCCCGGTCTTGCTACTCCCAGTCGTCGCCGTCGTTCAGCACGTCGGTGTCTCCGCCACCATTGACGGGCAGACCCAGATGAGGCAGGAGGTAGAGCGTCGTGCCGTAGGCCGTCACACCGACTGATGCCGTGTCGAACGCGTTGAAACGCAGGCCGACCCGGAAGTTCCAGCCTGCTCCCCACCACAGCTGGTTGTAGTCCTTGCGGGACTCAGGCAGATCCACGTCCTCGAGCTTGACGGCAACGATGTCGTCACCGTCCTTGATGAGAGCCTTCTTGCCCATGTCCGACTCGTACGGACCCGAGAACTTGATCTTCGCGATGAGATCCTCGCTCGGACGGTTCTCGATGTCCTTCGCCGTGAGCGCACGGATCGGCATGTTGCTGTCGCTCCAGTCGCGGGTCTTGGCCTGCTTCAGGAGCTCCGCCGACAGCTCGGGCGGGATGCCCTTCTCACCGTCGGTGTCTGCGTACAGCACATCGTTGAACGGGAGGTACACGTCCGTGAGGTACGTGACCGCCTTGTCCAGACCCGCCTGGTCGAGCAGCAGGCTCGCGCCGATCTTGTCCGGGTACTTCGGCTTGCTGATCTTGCGCTCGACCCGCCACTCCTTGAGTGCGGCGAGGTCCGCATCACTGGTCAGCGGGAACGACAGCACCCCCTGAATGACGAGGTTCTTGGGGTATGTCCCAGTGAACTTGCTCATTGCTTATCTCCTTGTTGTTCGCTAGCTTGTGCTAGACGCTTGCGGCTTCGAGAGCCAGATCGTGTGCATCCGCGAGGATGCTGGACGGTGTCAGCACCGCACGACGGAACCGCGTGAGCGGTGTCTGTGCGTCACGGACGTGTCCGTCGTAGGACGACGCCGCTTCGAACAGCCCGAGTGCAGTACCCCGGATTCCCCGGTTGTAGTCGTTGAACAGCTCGAACGTGAGCTGACGACGGCTGTTCTCGATGTTCTCCTTGACGCGGTCACTCGTGAGGTACGCGTCAGGAGCAGGGATGAACTGCTCGATGAACCAGTTGGTCTGCTCCGGCGTGACCTTGATGGTGGCCATGTACTCCTTGGCCAGCCTCCACTCGGTCAGCCCGGTCTCCCACGCGGTCATGAAGTCCTTGACTTCTTCGATCCGCTCGCGCAGGTTCCCTGTGTGCATGAGCGAGAGGTTCACACCTCGCTTCTCAGCGATCATGTCTGCTGCTGCCGACATGTTGGCACAGCCGATGCGCATGTTGGTCAGCTGGAATCGCAGGCTCTTGCCGGTGTAGTACGCGTTCTGCAGAGCAGTGTACGCCCACGAGTCACCGTACGGGTCGCCTGCGACCTGAATGAGCTTGTCCATCTTGAGCAAGATGTACATGTCCGCGCCACTGTTGTACGTACCAGCGGTCTCGACGACCACACCCTTGTTGTGCTCCATGATGAAGTCGGCCACGTCCCAGACCTCAGCAGGCTGAGGATCGACACGCTCACGGACGACTGAGCCGAACACTGTTCCGGTGTCCGACCGCACGTTGAGTTCTTCGTCCTCATAGACGACGAACTCATGAGTAAGGTCCCCGTCATCGGTGATGATGGGGACCTTTCGGTAAAGCGGTTCGCGGATGACCTGGTAGTTGTGGACCTTGGTCTCCGCTTCCTTCCTGCTTGGTGCTTCCTTCAGAAGCTCCTGCAGGTTGTGCCAGAGCGGGTCGCGCACTGCGACGACCTTATCCTGGTCTGTCATCTTGTGTGACATTGCTTTCCTTCCTTGTTGGACTCTGCTTAATGCAGAGGTCTTGGTGCAGCTTCAACCAGACCGAACTAAGTGCTCAAGGTCTGGGAGCACGCGGCGAGGGGTCCAACGATCCAATTATAACATGGAACCGGTGACCGCCGCTGAAAAACTTTGCGAACGATGGTGACTACTGTCACTATCGTAACATGAGTAACTCACGTAACGTGTGAGAGGTTGCCGCCTCTCGCGCCGGAGGGCCGGGTCAACCCGGTTGGGTCGGCCCGGCCCGTTCGCTGCAGAGGCGTGAACCTCGCGTGGCTCTGGTACCAGTCTGTCACACGTTGTGCAGGGCCTGGTCGAGAGCTGTCTCGCAGAAGATCGCGTTGCCCTTGATCTTGATATACATGATGCTCACGTTCCCAATGGGCTGAGCATAAACGCGCCGACGCTGTTTCTCGCCGGGCAGAATGATCATGTATGGTGTACTACGCTCGCCATAGGCAGAGCGCGGATACCTCGTCGTGATGTTCTCCACACGCAGCACAGCCTCGATCGCGTCATGGTTCAGACGCGTGATGCCTTTGCTGTCCGTGTTTGTGAGCGTCTTGAGGTCGACCATGGTTACTCCAATGCTTTACGTGGTGCGGTCTCATGGACCACGATGATGTTGTTGGCAGGACACTGCTCCAGGTCTCCAAGACCCTCGCA
>Ga0070693_100000936_pt1 | contig 12941 bp, 12 predicted proteins | sample KBSK1103metaG_FD_65472 | JGI IMG/M metagenome (GOLD analysis project Ga0070693, IMG submission 65472) | Corn, switchgrass and miscanthus rhizosphere microbial communities from Kellogg Biological Station, Michigan, USA - KBS K1-10-3 metaG | ecosystem: Host-associated > Plants > Roots >...
GTCAACGCCGGATTTATAACGATGCCGGTCGTTTAAGCAATATTCGTCGTCGAACGAAGGCGATCGTACCTTCGCGACGCATAGCGTTCAAGCGGACAGTCACACTCTCACGGGTGGAGCCCACGATCGAGGCGATTTCGCGGTGAGGGAGTGGAATATCGATGAGCACGCCTTCCTCTTCGGTGACCCCGTAACGAACGGAAAAATCCTCCAGTAAACGGTCGAGACGGGCGGGAATTGCGTTGAGGGCGAAGTCGGCCAGGCGCCGCTCTGCATGATCAAGTCGTTGACCGATCAGGCGGAAAGTGTAATCATGAAGCCGGTCATCCTCAATCATCCCCCGTTTGAAGTCCCCGACCTGAATTCGCAGGAGTCTTGAATTTTCGTAGGCGATCGCGGAATTCGCACGTTGCCCCGCAGCGGAGTAGAGAGCTGACTCACCGAATAGCGATCCTTGTGGAAGGATGTCTATCACAGCTTCGCGCCCCGTATCACTTTCGATGCGACAGAGTTTTATTCGGCCATGAATGATCGCGTAGAGACAATCGGCAGGTTCGCCGGCGCGGTAAACGAAACGGCGGCGGCGGAAATCCAGAACCACTGAACTGCGAGCCAAATCCATCACGAGGTCTTCGGTCAACGATGAACCAAATTCCAGGCGGCGGATTATTTGAGCGCGGTCTTCCAGATTTAAGTCCCTGGCGCGCTTCTGTTCCAGCAGAGCGTTCATCTACGTCTTCCTCGGGGCGTCGAGCTACAGCTACTAAACGATTCGCCTTTGGCAGCGTGGTTGCGTTTACTCAAAGTGGTCGTGCGCGGGTTAGTTTCAAACGCTGTAAGGAAAGGCCGCGCGTGTCCCCGGGCTTGTGTACTCTCTCGACTTTGAATCTTGACGATGCTTGGGCGAGTACCGGCGCGAATCGGTATCGAGTTGCGGCAATGTAGCATGAAGCTCATAGCCGTGCAAGACAATAACGGTCCAACTTTCTCGTTTATGGAGCCAAAAGCCAACATCCTGGTCGTCGACGACAGCCCCGATAAACTCAGCTTGCTCGAAGCCGCGTTATGCCTTGCAGGATACCGTGTAACTACGGCCACCGACGGCGACGAAGCGCTCGCTGCGATTGAGTCGTATCAACCGGACCTCGTGATTACGGACGTCATGATGCCGCGCATGAACGGCTACGAATTGGCCCAACGGATACGGGCCAATCCGCTGACCAAGTTCATTCCCGTCATCATGCAGACCGCCGCGAGCCGCCGCGCTGAAGACTCGCGGCGGGCTTCGGAAGTGGGCGCGTTGGGTTATATCACTGACCCGACTGACCTGGACCTTCTGCTGGCGCGGACGCGGACGCTGCTCGAATTCAAGGCATACCTCGATGTATGCGAAGAAGCCGCTTTCACCGATCACCTGACCGGCCTCGCCAATCGCCGGCGGTTCGAACGGCAACTCGAGCGTGAAGTCGGCCGCACTGAACGTTTCGGCCATCCGTTCAGTTTGTTGATGATCGACATCGACAACTTCAAAAAGTTGAACGACAGTTTCGGTCACGATGCCGGTGACGATGCGATTCGCCGGATCAGCCGCGTGTTGCGCGAAGGCACGCGCGGCATCGACCTCGCCGCGCGTATCGGCGGGGAAGAGTTTGCCGTGTTGCTAGTCGAAACTAATCAGCAAGCCGGAATCGAAGTCGCCGAGCGCTTGCGCCTCGCGATTCGGGCGTTGAAGATTCCTTCCGGGCAGCAGGTGACGGCGAGTTTCGGGGTTGCGGAATGCCCGACAGACGCGCAAACTGCTGCCGACATCCTAAAGGCGGCGGACGTCGCTTTGTACGAGGCCAAGAGAGAAGGACGCGATCGCGTGGTCGGGACGCCGGGCCGGCGCTCGAACTCGATGGCCGCGGGCGACGTACAGAACGACGGGAATCTGGGGATGGCATCGAGAGGATAGGCATGGCTGATTACAAAGAAAAAGTCGATGAATGGCAGCAGGCGGTGCGACGCAAGGCCCGCGAGCTCGACGAGAAGTTTGCGATTTCTGATTTGGTCGGTGAAAGCGCGCGCGCGGCGGGTGAAGCGGCGAAACGCGGCGCGGAGTCGATGGCGAGTGGCGCCGAGCGTTTGCGCGCCGAGGCTGAACGCCTTGCCGACGATGATGACATGAACGAGACCGCGCGGCGTGCGGCGAGTGGCGTGAAGAAGGCCGGGAAGGTCGTGCGCGACGTTGCGGGTGACGCGGGCAAGAAGGCGGGCGAGGTTTTTGGTGAAGCGAAGACTTATTACGATCGCGCGTCGCAGGTTTACGACACCGGGGCGCGATTCACACGCGCTTCGACTGCGGCAACGGCGGGAGTGCTGAAAGCGCGTGATTGGATCAAGGAGAATCCAGGCAAAGCAGCCGTCGTTTCAGTTTCGCTGGTGTTGGGAATCAGGGCCGGCGCGGCGCTGCCCGGTTTGGACGCGGTGTTGTTGGGCGCGCATCCGCACTGGCTGACTCACTCGGCGTTGCCTGTTTGGGGGTTGCGCAAGGCGAGTGAGAAGTTTGACGGTTACTTGAAGAAGCGTGAAGAGCTGATCGCGGGTGGTGAAGTCGACGAAGCAGAGCGCGAGCGGATTGAATTTGAACGGAAGATCGCGAAGTATGTCGGCGCACCGTTGCTTGGCGCTTTTAGTTGCGCGGCGGGCGCGGCGATGTGGGCGCAGATCTTTTCTGGTGGTCCAATCGTGGGCGCGCCGATCAGTTGGTTGTTGGGTGGGAATCCATTTCTCGACGGCGTGTGGCTCTTTGCGAACGGCGTCATCTGCTTCCACCAGGGCTACAAATTCTTCATGATCGCACTCGCCAACCAGGACGAGGTCGCTCGCGTCGTCCGCGAGATCAAAGGCCTGCTCCCGGCGGCAGTCGGTGTGAGTTGAGGTGCGCTTGACTGGGTCTGCTAAACTGCGCACGTGCCTCACCGACTTATCGACCGGATTAGAGAGAAGATCCGTCTAAGAGAATACGACATGACGATCCACGCCATGGAAGAGATGGCGGAGGACGATCTTGATATACTCGACATCGAAGAGGCCGTGCTGAACGGCCGTGTTGTCAGAACTCGTAGATACGATCTGCACAGTGCCAAACACACTATTGAAGGTTCGATCCTGGACCAGGAAAGGTTCGTAGGTGTGGTTGGTCGTTTGACGGCTACGAATCGCTTCCTGATTATTACTGTTTATGAAATCGACGAAGAGCACTAAACAACGTCCTTACGGTTATCAGTGTGAACATTGTCACGGCAAGGTTCGGCCCAAGAAAGTTGCTCGCGAGGCGTTCAAGCACAAGAAGGGCTTCATTATTCTCGAGGGAATCGTAGTGGGAGTCTGCGATTCGTGCGGCAGTCGCTATTACAGCGCCGAAATTCTCCACGCCGTCCACGACATTGCAACCGGCGCGAAACCTTTTGAGCGTGTCGAAGAGATTCCTGTGTCCCACCTACCTACCGCTTAGGATCTAAAACAGGACTCGGACGAACTCCCGAGTCACCAAAAACGCTCCGACTTCTGTTCAGCACTTGGGCGAATGCTGTATCCTCTCGTCTGCTTTCGAGGACTTGGTTCTCACCGAACTCACGTGAGGTGACCTTCCGAATGCTTGTTCCACAACAGCTCCGAGAGAATTTACGCGAGGGTCGAGTAGTACCGTTCGTCGGCGCTGGCGTATCGATGAGCGTATTGGATGGCAATCATAAACCTGCGTTTCCAAGCTGGCGCGAGCTTCTGGTTGCTGCCGCAGATCGGCTTGATAACGAGACAAAGAACAAAGATGCAAACCTGGTTCGGTCGTTGCTAGACGTAAATCCACCAGAGTTTTTAGAGGCTGCGAAGCGCGCCAGGCAGTCGCTCGGCGCGGTGTGGTACGGTTTTCTGAAAGACAAATTGGATATCAACTTTCGCACAATCGATTCAGCGAGCTTGGGATTAGCTCGTTCTCTTTGGCGACTCGGGAGTAAGTTGGTGATCACAACCAACTATGACGAAGTATTACGCTGGGCATGTCCCAACCAGGAAGATTGCCAGAGTTGGGACATCGAAGCGCCTGCCGAACAAGCTTTCTTGCTGCAACAGAGACTGAACAGACCTGTTATTTGGCATCTTCACGGGAGAATCTCAAACGCAGCCGAACTGATACTGTGTCCCGATGGTTACCAGTTGCTTTATCCCGAAGCGAACGGTAACTCCGCCAGAGTGAAGTATGAAGCGGCATTGCACACACTTCGTCACCAGATTGCTTCGAAGTCATTGCTCTTTATCGGCTTCAGTCTGGATGACGAATATCTCGGATTGCAACTAAGTAGTGTTCGCGAAGTTTACAAGGATGCCGTCGGACCACATTATGCAATCGTGCGGGAGGACCATGCCGAAAGAGTTCGGAGCCTCAAGATCGAGCCAATCGCTGTAACGGACTTTCATAACTCTCTCTTCAGTTTGATGGCAGATTTGGAAGCTGCTGCACAGCCGCAATCAGTCTCCTCACTTATTCCAGAAGCGTCCGCTAGACCTGTTCCGATTCCTGACTATGGACCACATCATTCAGTTTTCTATGTTCCTTTCAAACAGAAGCGAGACGAGATTGTTGGTCAGCAGCAAGTCATCCAGGATGTGCGCAAGCAGCTTACGGAAGGTAAGCGCACAGCAATTGGTCAAACGGCTGCTTTCAGGGGATTGGGCGGTCTTGGAAAGACTCAACTAGCAATCGAATACGCGTATCGCTATCGAGACGAATATCCGAACGGTGTTATCTGGCTGAATGCCGACCAGAACATCGATGCTCAGCTTATCGAAATTGCAGAGAAGGCGCGTTGGATCGCCTCCGAGTCGGATCACAAGTACAAGATTCAGATCGCTCAGCAACGACTAAGAAGCTATTCAAAATCCTTAATAATCTTCGATAACCTCGACGATCGATCAGCAATTGATCCCTACCTGCCTGAGCCAGAAGCGAATCCGCACATTCTTGTAACCAGTCGAATCGACCATGTTGATTTTTATCCCGTCCCGCTCGGACTATTAGATGAAGAATTGTCTCGTGAATTACTTCTCAGAGAGGCGCGGAGGGCACCCGCAGACGATGGGGAAGAGATGGCAGCACGCGCTATTGTTGTGCTGCTCGGCGGCTTACCATTGGCTCTTGAACTGGCCGGGGCGTATCTCGCACACCGACGAACGGTCACGTTTCGTCAGTACTACGAACTATTGAGTCGTGATCTCAAGAGCGCATTGCCTAAGACCGTTAGCAGTTTTACGAAACACGAAGCCGACCTCTTCAGTACGCTAAGGTTAAGTGAAGATTTACTTCAAGAGGAAGATAGTCTTCGTGATGTCCTTGATTTGCTTACGTGGAGCGGCTCTGCTCCTATGAGCACAAATTTGATTCATACTTGTTAAATGTTTCGAACGAGGCCGACTTGGCAGGCGCGTTAGCTTTTGGTGTCGAACTGCGTTTGCTTCAGCAAAGTAAAGACGCTGAGAGCTATGCGGTACACCGCCTGGTAGGCGAGGTTAGAAGGGGTGAGATCCCGCTACAGCAGAGGCGTGCATGGGTAGATACAGTTAGTAGTCGCGTAGGTGATTGGTTTCAGGAGAAAAGGCAAGATTTTTCGCAGCTACCGCTATTTGAATCTGAAATCGACCATCTGAAAAAATGGCAAGAAAATGCTGCCCAATTTGCGCCATCGCATGCAAGTAGGCTTATGTGGCTGCAAGCCTATCCCGCCTATCATCGTGGGCGGTACCTCGAAGCACGGAGCTATGTAATTAAGGCTCAAGAGATCTTTGATGAACTAGGTGGTACGGATCAAGAGCTGGAAGCAAATCTACTAAACGACCGAGCCTTCACGAATAAGTTGCTTGGCGAAACTCAGTCGGTGCTGTCCGATAATTTTGGCGCATTAGAAATTCGTCGACGGTTGTTCGGCGAGCAACATGCAGAGGTCGCGTCATCGCTTAGTAATATTGGCCAGTCCTATGGTGAACTAGGAGAATGGCAATGTGCGCTTGAATATTCATTGCAGGCGCTGAGCATGCGCCGTTCCTTATTCGGTGAGCCTGATCGCTCTGTCGCAGCCTCAATGATCGAAGTCGGTCGTTGCTACGGTCACCAAGGCGATATTCAAGCCGCTGTGAGGTCTGTAGAACATGCTTTGGCCATGCTAGAGCACTTGTTTGGTTATCGACACCCATTAGTAGCGTCAGCGCTTGGCAATTTGGGACATTGGCATCAAGAAAAAGGAGATTTTGATCGAGCGCTAGGGAATTCAAAACGCGCGTTAATAATTCTACGTGAGTTATTTGGCGAGCAGCACCCGGCAATTGCTACCGTCCTAAACAACATCGGCATGTCGTACAAAAAGAAGGGAGATAGAGAGCAAGCGCAGCAGTTTTTGAGTGAAGCATTGGCAATGTCACGCGACTTATTGGGAGAGCGGCATCCCGAGACCTCCGTTCCACTCGCGAATATTGGCTCTTTTTATCGCGCCGAAGGAGATTTGCGAAAGGCATTGGAGTATTCGAAATCGGCCCTCACAATCCGGTACGAACTGCTTGGTAAGCAGCATCCTTGGACCGTCCGCGTGGCCGGCGATGTCGCGAGTACGCTGATGCAGCTGAACTTGCTCCAAGACGCGTATACCTTGGTTACTTCTTTCTTGGCCGACGGGCGAGTGCGAGGTCGAGAAAGGGACAAGTTGAAACAGATCGAGCATGAGCTCCTGTCAAAAACTATGCGCGCCGGCTTTAGACAACCGCCACGTGTAGGTAAGCGAAACGCGAAAAAGAAACGACGTTAACGCGTTGCTAGGTGATCGTGATCGGGAAGGGCCAGAAGCAGAGGATGAAGACGAGCAGGGTCAGGATGGCGATGATGGTGCGCTTCGTGCCGAGGGGTTCCAGGATCGCAGGCGCAGGATGTGGGACGCGTAGCATGATCGCCAGAAGCACCGTGTAGAGAAACCCACTCGGGCTGTGATGCCACCAGAAACCGAGGACCGCGAGAATGGCCGTTGCTGCGAAGGCGATGCGCGCGATGATGCGATGCGCACGTGGTCCAAAGATCGCAAACGTTCCATGACCGCCGTCGAGTTGGCCCACCGGCATCAAGTTCAAACTCGTCACTAGCAAACCAATCCACGCGGCCATGTAGTACGGCGTCGGCAGCGAGTTCGGATCGAGCGGCGCACCGAAGAGTCTCGCCAGCAGACGAAACAACAGCGGATCATTGAAGAAGATCGCGCCGTCTCCAGCCGGCGGCACAGCGGGGCCCATCGTCAGCACGCCAATCACCGAGATCGGTAACGCGACTACAAATCCCGCCAAAGGACCAGCGAGTCCGATATCAAACAACGCCCGCCGCGACGGTATCGCCGAACGAATCTTGATGAACGCGCCGAACGTTCCCGTCAGAAAGAGCGGCGGCGCGGGAATGAAGTACGGCAATGTCGCGCTGACCTTGTAATAACGGCACGCGAGATAGTGACCCATCTCGTGCGAGAACAGAATCGCGAGCAGGGCGGCGGAAAATTTGCCGCCTTGCGCGAGCAGGTGCGGTTGCGCCAGGCCGAGCCGGACGACGTCGCCAATTGTGTGGAAGTAACCGCGCGGAATGTAGAGCAGATAGTCGAGCAAGCCGGACAATGGCGGTTCGTAAGGCGGTAGCTCAGGGATGACGAATAACATTCCCGCGAGCGTCGTCGTGATGATTGTTAGTAAAAACAGTCCGCCGTGCAGGCGCCACTCGCGCGCAGTGATCGACAAGCCCGCCGGCCGCGGCAACTCGAAACCCTGCGACATTGCTCGATACGATTCAGCCATAAACGCGCTCGTTAGAAGCCGAAAGGCTAGAGTCTGGATGCTCTTGCGTTTCCAACTCTAGCCTTCGATTAAGAACCTGCTTTTCTGTCCGATATCCAAACTAAAACTCGTCGTCGTCCTCTTCAACGTCGTCCTCGACGTCGACATCATCGGGGAGCGTTTCGCCGTTGTCGTGCGCCTGGAGCTCCTTGCCGGGTTTGAAGCGAATAGTCTTGCCGGACGGAATCGCGACTTCTTCGCCGGTGCGCGGGTTGCGCCCCACACCGCGTTTCCGCGGTTTCACTACAAAGACGCCAAAGCCACGCAGCTCGATCCGTTCGCCGCGGGTCAGCGCCTCCTTCATCGAATGGAAGAGCGCCTCAACGGCTTGTTCGGCCTTCATTTTCGGTACGCCGGTTTTGTCGGCGACGCGATTGATGATATCGAGCTTGATCACTTCCTAAAGGCCTCGTTTCTGGTCCGGCTCGAGGACGAGTCCGGTTGCGAACGCAGGGGAGGATGATAGAGAGCGTCAGCAAAGACTGTCAAGGAAGTCTGTTCCGCGCCTGGCGCATCCAACCTGCGCACGTTCGTCGGGACCGCACGCCGCCTCGTTCGAGAGAAAGAGGAGCCGCTTCGCGGGATTTCAAGCGGGATTGACGCACAGTGGAGAGGTAGTCGAGAGATAAATACAAGTTTGACAAGCGCGGGACGCAAAGCTAAGTTTTGCAGAGCGTAATGTGGAGCTTACGTTAGCTTATGTTCGGGATTAGAAAACGCCGTCCGCCACCGTTTGGTGGGGTTCACGTCGACGACGACAAAGACATCCAGGTACACAAACCGGAACAGGCGCAGCGAAACGACCTGTGGTCGGAAGCGCGTCTGTTGCTGCGCGATCTGATCTTCGCACTCATGATCGCCGCGCTCGTCGTCGTCTTCGTCGTACAGCCGGTGAAAGTCGAAGGCACGTCGATGTTACCTCGGCTGCACGACGGCGAACGCATCTTCGTCAACAAACTGATCTACTACGACGAGTATCGCTGGGCGCCGCACCTCGATCGCGGCGACATCGTCGTCTTTTGGTATCCGGAAGATCCGTCGAAGAGCTACATCAAACGCGTGATCGGCCTGCCTGGCGACACCGTCGAGGTCCACGAAGGCGTCGTGCGCGTAAACGGCCGCGATCTTGAGGAGAGCTACCTCGATCCGCGGCTAAACTTGTCGCATCGCAGTCTCGCGCCGACTTACGTCCGCCCAAACTACTACTTCGTCATGGGCGACAATCGCGACAACTCGAGCGACTCGCGTATCTGGGGCCTCGTGCCGAAGAAATACATCTACGGCAAGGCGCTGTTTCGCTACTGGCCGCTGAACGCCGCGAGCGTGATTCATCACGAGAACCTGGTGCCGATGGGGCCGCAAACGCCGCCAGGCTCCGCCAACGAATACCAGGACACGCCGTCAGATTACCCGAACCCGTAAGCTCTGAAGATGGTCCGCTATGAACGACTGGCTGCGACTCCTGCTCATGATCTTTTACGCCCCCGTGCGCGGGATGCGTCGGATACGTGACCGTGGTTCGCTCGCGCCCGCGGCGTTTCTCGCCTTCCTCGGTGAACTGGCCTACAGCGTCATCACAAACAAGTTCGCCGGCACTGGTGCAGCCGGCGGCCGCATGATGCTCGCCGAGATCTTTCACGCGGCGGTGATCGTGGTCCTGGTTGCAGTGATAGTTGTGCCGATTCTGACGCTGGTGGCGAACACGCTCGATCGCCGCGGCAGTTTCCGCGTCGTGATCACACAGGAGTACGCGCCGGTGGCGGCGACGATGTTCTACGTGCTCACAGCCGCGAACGTGATCTCGCTGCTGATTGCCGCGCTGCTGCACTACACGGGAATTCAGGCGCAGCAAGTCGCCGCGATGATTCAAAACGCGGATCAGTCGCAAGCAATGCTGCGCGCGATGTTCGGCGACACCGAACAGCTGGCGCAGGCAGCGTCACAGCTAAGAGACCCGGTGATACTCGCGCAGAATCTTTTCTTCATGCCGAAGCTGCTGTTGTTTGCGGCCGGCACTGTGATCGGCGTGCGAGACGTTTTCCGGACGTCGTTTATACGCGCGTTTCTCATCTGCGTGCTGTCGGGCATCATCGCGGTGTTTGTAGCGCCGCTCGGTTTGCGCCTGTTCTCGGGCGTACTCGGTTCGCCGTTCCTGCTCTTCATCGTGTTCATGTTGCTGCGCGGTTACTTCAGCGACATCATGGGCACGCAGCGCGCGAAAGCCGCGTTCAAGCAGAACCTCGAATCCGCGACGCTCAATCCCGCCGACGCTTCAGCGCATTACAATCTGGGCCTGATTCATCAGAGCCGCGGCGAACTGGACCAGGCACGCGAACGTTTCGAACGCGCCCTGCAAATCGACGACAGCGAGATCGATGCGAGTTATCAACTCGGCCGTATCGCCCGGCAACAGAAACGTTACGCTGACGCGATTCAAAATTTTGAGCACGTCGTGACGCGCGATCCGGCGCACTCGCAGTACGAGATCTGGCGTGAAGTCGCGGCGACATACATCGCGGCGGGACAGTTTGAAGACGCGCGCACCGCGCTGGAACAGTTCCTCGACCATCGGCCGTCGGATCCGGAAGGGCTCTATCTCATGGGCCGCGCGCACGCCGGTCTCGGTCACAAACGCGAAGCGACCACCCTCATGCAGGCGTGCATTGAAGCGGTGAAGACCGCGCCGGCTTACAAGTATCGCGCGAGCAAGCGGTGGTTGAATGAAGCGCAGCAGTTCATCAAAGGCAGTCAGTAGCTCACATGGCGACTAAAATTCCAGCGCTTTTGGCACTCGAAGACGGCCGAACGTTTAGAGGAACCTCCTGGGCGGCAGAAGGTGAAGCGTGCGGCGAGATGGTCTTTAACACCTCGATGACGGGTTACCAGGAAGTGCTCACCGATCCTTCGTACGCCGGACAGATCGTCTGCATGACGTACCCGCTAATCGGCAACTACGGCGTGAACGAAGCAGACGCTGAATCGTCGCGCCCGTGGGTCGAAGGATTTGTCGTGCGCGAAGCGAGTCGCATCACTTCAAACTGGCGCGCCGAAGAAAGTCTCCAGTCGTATCTGACGCGCTGGCACATCGTCGCCATCGAAGGCATCGACACGCGCGCGCTCGTGCGGCACATTCGCGACAAAGGGGCGATGCGCGCGTGCCTCTCGACGATCGACACGGACGAAGTGAGCGTTGTTGAAAAAGCGCGGCAGTCGCCGCCGATGGAGAATCGCGAGCTCGCGAGCGTCGTCACTACGAAAGAGCCTTACGACTTTCCCGCCGCTGGTGAAGAACGTTTTCACGTGGTCTGCTACGACTTCGGCGTGAAACGAAACTCATTACGCGAACTGGCCCAACTCGGCGTGCGCACGACCGTCGTACCAGCTTCAACTTCTGCCGCCGACGTTCTGGCGCTGAAGCCCGACGGCATTTTCCTGTCGAACGGTCCAGGCGATCCGGCGTCGATGAATCGCGAAGTCGAACAGATTCGCGAACTGCTGAAAGCACAAAAACCGATGTTCGGGATCTGTTTCGGACATCAGTTGCTCGGCCGCGCCTTCGGCGGCCAGACGTTCAAGCTCGTGTTCGGACATCGCGGCGGCAATCAGCCGGTGAAGGAAGTTGCGGGCAAAGGCGTGGAGATCACGTCACACAATCACGGCTTCGCAGTGCAGGCGGAAACGCTGCCGCCCGACGTCGAAGTGACGCATATCAATCTCAACGATCAGTGTGTGGAGGGAATGCGGCACCGGACGCTGCCGGTTATTTCAGTGCAGTATCATCCGGAAGCGGCACCGGGACCGCACGACGCGGAACATCACTTTCACCGCTTTGTCGAGTTGATGGCGCAGGCGCAGCGTTGAGGGCGCCAGCCGCGGGCGCGACCGGCGGAGTCGGTTCGAGCAGATCGGCAATGCCTTCACTGCCCCGATGCTCGAGCCAGTGTCGATAGCTAACTGTGAGGATCGCGACCACCGGAATCGCCAGAAACACTCCCGCCACTCCAGCCAGTTTTTCTCCGCAGAGAATCGCGAAGATCACCGCCAGCGGATGTAGATGAATGCCCTGTCCAATCAGCCGCGGATAGATTGCGTAGTCCTGCGCGATGCGCAACACACCGAGAAACAGCAGCACCAGAAACGCATTGAACGGACCTGCGTGCAGCGTGGCCAGAATCGCCGCCATGATCGCGATGAGCAGTGGTCCAACGAGCGGGACGAATTCAAAGATTCCCGCGATCACGCCCATCACCAGTCCACCCGGCAATCCCAGCAAAGTGAAACCGAGCGCGCAAACGACGCCGATAAATAAACATGCCGTAAGCTGTGCGCGAATGTAAGCGGCGAGCGTGCTGTTGATGTCCTGGAAAAACTCGTCGCCGCGCCAACGCCAGCGCCCTCGCGGCAACATCAACAACGCCGAGCGGCGAAAACTCTCCGCGTCCTTGAGCAGAAAGAACGCGAGTATCGGAATCAGAATCAGCCACGGCGTGTAAAGCAACAGATACGAAACTGCTGCCGTGGCAAACTCTCCCGCAAACGTCCAGACGGTGTCGAGCGCCCTGGGCACCGCGTTGTTGATGGCGTCGACAACTTTCGGAGGCAAGCGATTGGACCGTGAGAACTCATTCCACGATTTCGCCTTCTCGCCGACTGCCGCCCAGTATTCTTTGGCTTGCGTTGAAAACTCGGGGAATTGATTAGCAAGGCCAGGCAGCACGAGGTAGACGGCGGCGACAACGACGACGAGAATGATCACATACGCCAGCACGATGGCCAGCACTTTCGGTACCGCCAGTGTGCGCGAGCCGACGCGGCGGGGACGGCGCAGGATTTCAACTAAAGGCGAAACGAGGTAAGCAAAAAAGATCGACAAGACGAGCAACAGCAGGATGCCCGTGACCTTGTAGAGGATCCACACCAGGCCGGCGACGAGGAGCAGGATAACGAGGATGCGCAGAATGACGCGGTTCGGCGGACCATACGCTTCCACCGCCGCCGTGGCTGCGTGGGCCGCAGCTTCTTTAGTCGTTTCTTTGCTCACCGTGAAC
>Ga0070693_100000941_pt1 | contig 12906 bp, 11 predicted proteins | sample KBSK1103metaG_FD_65472 | JGI IMG/M metagenome (GOLD analysis project Ga0070693, IMG submission 65472) | Corn, switchgrass and miscanthus rhizosphere microbial communities from Kellogg Biological Station, Michigan, USA - KBS K1-10-3 metaG | ecosystem: Host-associated > Plants > Roots >...
TGCCGTTCGGCTTCGAGATCTATTCGCTGCTCACGCGCTGGAATCCGCTCAACCTGCGCCGTCCCCTGCCGCGCCCGGCCACCGGCAAGCGCGTGCTCGTGGTCGGAATGGGGCCCGCGGGATTCACGCTCGCGCACCACCTGATGAACGACGGCCACACGGTGGTCGGCATCGACGGCCTCAAGATCGAGCCGCTCGATGCGTCGCTCTCGGGCGTGGACTCGCACGGCAAGCGCGTTCCCTTCCGTGCCGTGCGCGAGCTGGGCGAGCTTCGCGAGATGCTCGACAACCGCGTGATGGCGGGTTTCGGCGGCGTGGCCGAATACGGCATCACCGTCCGCTGGGACAAGAACTTCCTCAAGATGGCGCGCCTGCTGGTGGAGCGTCGCGCCGAGTTCGCCCTGTTCGGCGGCGTGCGCTTCGGCGGCACCCTCACCGCCGAGGGCGCGTTCGCGATGGGCTTCGACCACATCGCGCTCGCCGCCGGCGCCGGCAAGCCCACGGTGATCGACATGCCGAACGGGCTCGCCCGAGGCGTGCGCACCGCGTCCGATTTCCTGATGGGGCTGCAGCTCACCGGCGCCGCGCGGACCGATTCCATCGCCAACCTCCAGGTGCGGCTGCCCATCGTGGTGGTGGGCGGCGGCCTCACGGCCATCGACACCGCCACCGAGTCGCTCGCCTACTACCCGGTGCAGGTGGAGAAGTTCCTCGAGCGCTACGAGAGGCTCGTCGCCGAGCGCAGTGCCGGCGAGGTGCGCAACGAATGGAACGACGAGGAGACCGCGGTCGCCGAGGAGTTCCTCACGCACGCCATCGCCATCCGCGCCGAACGCGAGGCGGCGGCGCGCGAAGGGCGCCCCGCCCGCATCGTCGAGCTCTTGCAGGCGTGGGGCGGGTCGACCATCGCCTACCGCAAGCGCCTCATCGACAGCCCCTCGTACACGCTGAACCACGAAGAGGTGGAGAAGGCGCTCGAGGAGGGAATCCGCTTCGCCGAGAACCTCACGCCCCGGGAAGTGCTGCTGGACGAGTTCGGCCATGCCCGCGCGCTCGCGATGGCGGACGGCGCGGAGCTTGCCGCGCGCACCATCCTGATCGCCGCGGGCACGCAGCCCAATACCGTCCTCGCGCGCGAGGATCCCGCGCACTTCGTCCTCGACGGCAAGTACTTCCGCGCGGTGGACGACGAAGGCGATCGAGTCACGCCCGAGCGTTCGGCGAAGCCCGCCGAGCCGCGCGTGCTGATGGCGCGCGACGCCGAGGACCGCTACGTGAGCTACTTCGGCGACCTGCACCCGTCCTACTTCGGCAACGTCGTGAAGGCCATGGGCTCCGCCAAGCAGGGTTATCCGGTCGTGAGCCGCGTGCTCGCCCGGCGCCCGAACCGCAGCGTTTCCGACAACGCGAAATTCATGGCGATGCTGAACGGCGAGCTGCGCGCGACCGTCGAACGCGTCGTGCGCCTCACGCCGAAGATCGTCGAGGTCGTGGTGCACGCGCCCGCCGCGGCGAAGCGCTTCCGGCCCGGCCAGTTCTACCGACTGCAGAACTACGAAGCCCATGCGACGCACGCGCCGGAGACGACGCTCTCGATGGAAGGCCTGGCGCTTACCGGCGCATGGGTCGATCGCGAGCGCGGCCTCGTCTCCACCATCGTGCTGGAGATGGGCGGCTCGAGCGACCTGTGCACCGTCCTCAAACCGGGCGAGCCCGTGGTGCTGATGGGCCCGACGGGAACCCCCACGCAAACCCCCGGCGGCGAGACCGTGGCGCTCGTGGGCGGCGGGCTCGGCAATGCGGTGCTCTTCTCGATCGGTGCGGCGTTGCGCGCCGCGGGATCGCGCGTGCTCTACTTCGCCGGCTACAAGAAGCTGCAGGACCGCTACAAGGTGTCCGAGATCGAGGCCGCCGCCGACGAGGTCGTCTGGTGCTGCGACGAGGCGCCGGGCTTCGCGCCGACGCGGCCGGGCGACAAGGCTTACGTCGGCAACATCGTCGAGGCGATGGCCGCGCACGCCTCGGGCGCGCTCGGAAACCAGGCGGTGAGGCTGCAGGACGTCGATCGCATCATCGCGATCGGCTCCGACGGCATGATGGCTGCGGTGGGACGCGCGCGCGCCGGCGTGCTCGCGCCGTATCTCAAGCCCACCCACGTCGGCATCGCCTCGATCAACTCGCCGATGCAATGCATGATGAAGGAGATCTGCGCGCAGTGCCTGCAGCCGCAGGTCGATCCGGCCACCGGCAAGACGCGCTACGTGTTCTCCTGCTTCGACCAGGACCAGCCGCTCGACCAGGTCGACTTCGGTGGCCTGCGCCAGCGACTCGGCCAGAACTCGCTGCAGGAGAAGCTCACCGCGCAGTGGATCGACCGGTCGCTCGACGCGACGGGGCTCAGATCCCGCGGGTGATGAGGCCCGGCGTCGCATTCGCGTTGGCGCTCGGTGGACTCGTCGCGGCCTGCGCGACGACGCCGCCACCCACGATGGGCGAGTTCGATGCGCACGCGCTGCAGGGCGACATCTCGCGCGACGCGGCGGCGCTGCGCGGCCTGGACCCGGCAGGACTCCCGCCCGGGGAGCGCGTGCGCCGCGAGTGCCTACTATCGCGCTTCGCCGATCGCCAGCACGTCGCATCCGCCACCGGCGATGTCCTGGTCGACACACTGCTCGACGCCTATCGCGAGTACTGGACCGACTCCCTGCTCCGGGAGGCCGACAAAGCCGCACTCGAAACCCGGCTGCATCGCAAGATCGACGCTGCGCGGGAGAAGTACGCCGGCGCCCTCGCAAAGCCGACGCTCGACGATTCCACGCAGACGCTGCCGCCGATCCTCGAGTCGCGCGGCTTCTTCGCGATCACCGGCATGACGCTGCCCTACTACGAGCTCATGGCGTGGCGCACGAACGACACGCGGACCTACGACGTATCGCTTCCCGAGCGCTCGATCGCGGTCCAGGTCGTGCTGATGGATGGATTCGCGAGCCTCGGGTGGAGCGCATGGGCGACCTGCGACCGCTCGTACAGCGGCGGATGGACCACGCGCGCGGCGATCTACGCCGTGCGCCAGGCCTACGACCTCGACTCCGAGGCGTTCCGCGTGAACCTGCTGGTCCACGAGAGCCAGCACTTCTCGGATTACGAGCGCTTCCCGAAGCTGGCGCAGCCCGAGCTCGAGTATCGCGCCAAGCTCGCCGAGATCGCCCGCTCCGAGGCGTCGACCCGCGACCTCGTGGCGCGCTTCGCATCGCAGGGCGGGGAATCGCGCGACATCCCGCACGCGTGGGCCAACGCCCGGGTGACGGCCGATTTGCGTCGCGTGCTGGGCGTGGATCCCGCGTCGGCGGATCCGGCGGCCCTGCGTGCCTCGGCCGAAAGGTTGCTGCGCGAGAGCTCCGCGCGGCTGGCGGGCGCAGCGCGCTGAACGCCTACCCCGGGGCGGAATATCCGTACAGCGTCGAGCGGCCGTCGCCCTCGCCCCACGGAATTTCGCCCTCGTAGGTGAAGCCCAGGCGCTCGAGGAGCTTGCCCGAGGCGACGTTCTCGACGTCGGTGAAGGCCACCAGGCGCTCGAGGCCCAGTTCCTCCACGGCGTAGTCGCGCACCGCCTCGGCGGACTCGCGCGCGTATCCCTGCCCGCGCCACGCCGGCATGAAGGCGAAGCCCAGGTCCACGTGCTCGAAGTTGTCGCGCTTGATGAGGCCGCACATGCCGATCGGCGTGCCGTCCTTGAGGCCCACGCGCAGGAGGCTGAAGCCGAAACGCGCCTGGGTCTTGAGGATGCGCTCGATGTAGCCCGCGGCGTCGGCGAGCGTGCGGATGTTGCGGTCGCCGATGAAGCGGATCCACATCGGATCGTTCAGCAGCTCCAGGATGAAGGGCTCGTCGCCGGCCTCGAAGGGCCGCAAGTCCAGGCGTTCGGTGGCGAGGCGCATGGCGTTACTTCTTCTTTTTCTCGTTCTCGCCGTGGCAGCCGACGCGGGTCACGCGCAGCGCGCCGAACACCGCCACCCCCGAGCCGCTCTCGTCGGCGGCCCCGACGCTGGTCCCGTCCTCGCGGGCGCTCGCGATGTGGGCCTTGCACGTGGCCTCGATCTCCATCTTTCCCGCCACCGTGACGTTGGAGCGGAAGCAGTACCAGCCGTTGGGATTGGAGAGCTTGATGGTGCTCTTGCCCATCACGTTCACGGCGGGGCGCACCAGGATGAGCTCGGGCTTGTCCGTCGGGTTGTCGTGGCCGCTCTGGCCCGCGCCGAGGCCAAAGACCTTCACGCCGGTGCCGATGACGGTGTCCGCCTTCTGCCCCTTCTTGAAGGGCGAGGCCTTGCCCCACGACTGCAGGCACGCGTCGATCGCCGGCTGGTCCTCGGCGGTGGAAGCGGCCACGGCGGCGGTCGCGAACGAAGCGAGTAGCACTGCAAGGATCTGGCGTGTCACGAGTCTGTCTCCCGGGGGCCGGTGGCCTGTGAAAGCAATTCTAAACTGGCGCAGAATGGGCGCCGCCCCCATCCCTCTCGGAGGTCCCATGTTCGAGCGACTGGAACGCAGCTTCGAGCTGTTGAAGGCGAGCGCCGCGGTGCTTCGGCAGGACAAGGAGCTGGTGCTCTTCCCGCTGATCTCGTCATTCGCGTGCCTGCTAGTGGTCCTCGCCTTCGCCCTGCCGGCGTTCGGCCTGGCCTCGCTCGACGCCGTGCAGATGTACGACGGGACGGGGAAGACCTCGCCCCTCTGGTACGTCTTCGGGTTCTGCTTCTACCTGGTGAACTACACGGTGATCTTCTACTTCAACACCGCGCTGGTCGCCGCCGCGATGATGCGCATGGACGGCAAGAACCCGACCCTGAAGGATGGCCTGGCCGTCGCCAGCTCGAAGATCGGCACGATCCTCGCCTACGCCGTGATCTCGGCGACCGTCGGCATGGTCCTGCGCGCGATCCAGGAGCGCGTCGGCATCGTCGGCAAGTTCATCGTGGCCCTGCTCGGCATCGGCTGGGCGCTCGCGACCTACCTCGTGGTGCCGGTGCTCGCCGCCCACGACGACGTGGGCCCCCTCGAGGCCATCAAGGAGAGCGCGACGCTCCTCAAGGAAACGTGGGGGGAGAACGTCATCGGCCAGGCCGGCATCGGCCTCGCCTTCGGGCTCATCTTCATGGCCATGGCGGTCGTCGGGGTCGTGCTGATCGGGGCGGTCATGGCCACGAAGAGCATTTTCCTCATCGTCGTCACGGGCATCGTCGTGGTGCTCGCGTTCGGGATCGCCACGCTGGTGAAGCAGGCGCTGGAGGGGATCTATGCCGCCGCGCTGTACCGCTGGGCGAGCACCGGCGAGGAATCGCCCGGCTTCGCCGCCGGCACCATGAAGCTCGCGTTCGCCCAGAAGGAAGACTAGCGGCGGTCGAACACCAGTCGGTTGTGCTGGAGGGCGCCGTTGGCGCCCTTCGCTTTGTGGGTGACCGTCATCGTGCGGCCATCTTCCGAGACGCTGCGCAGGAAGCTCTGCACGACCACGCCCGCCTTCCGGTCGACGCGCTCGACCTTGCCGTTGTCGTGCTTGCGCAGCAGCACGGTATCGACCGAGGCCGAGCCGGTGACGGGATATTCCTTGCCGTCGTACGCCGCCGTATAGACGATCGTGCTCGACTTGCCTTCCGCATCGACGAGCTCGGTGGTGTTCTTCACGCCTTTCGGATCCGGCTGGAAGCGGACCATGAGGCTTTTGGGCGGCGGGCCGGGATCGAACCGCGACTTCGACAGGTTGAGGACCCAGGTGCCCATGGCGGGGTCGTTGCCGGCGGCGAGCGCCGGCGCGGCGAGGAGCACCGAGGCGAGCAGCGCGACGAAGGCGAGTCGGAGCGATGGCATGCGTGCGAGTCTACTTCTTCAGCACGCCGGGCTCGAAGTGCAGCGTCTCGCCGTTGGCGGCGAGCCAGACCTGCGAGTCCTGGATGGTGCAGTCGAGCCGCATGTTGCGCGCGGCGAGCGCGCTGACCGAGTCGGCGACGGATTCCGGGATCTCGAACACGGAGACGTTGCCGGTGCGAGCGAGTGCGGCCTCGTTCTGCGCCCACCAGAGCCCGGCGCCGCGGCCACCGTAGACGTAGACCTTCACTGCCTTCGCGCGGCCGGCGGCCTTGCGGATCTCGCGCTCGTCCGGAAGGCCCACGTCGATCCAGAGTTCGATGGCGCCCGTGAGGTCGCGCTTCACCAGGTCGGGCTCGTCTTCTGCGGAGAGACCGCGACCGAACTCCAGGCGCTCGTCCGCGTTGAGCGCGAACGCGAGCAACCGCACCATCATCCGCTCGTCGGTCTCCGACGGATGCCGGGCGATGGTGAGCGAGTGGGTCGCGAAGTGGTTGCGGTCGAGGTCGGAGACCTGCAGCTCCGCCTTGAAGATGGTGGACTTGAGCGCCATGCGGCCGGCAACGTCGTTGAAGGGTGGCGGAGAGGGGGGGATTCGAACCCCCGAAGGGCTGTTAACCCTTACACGCTTTCCAGGCGTGCGACTTAAACCACTCATCCACCTCTCCGCGGTGGTACTGCACGAGTCACGCGCGGGGAATGGCGCGCGAAAAGACCGAAATTATAGCGTGCGCAGGGTGCCCGAGCGAGCCGCCCTAGTGCCGCAGCGCCGCCTGCCAGCGGAAGCCGTAGAGCTGGCGGTAGAAGAGGAAGCCCACGATGGCGATCATCGTGAGGTGCACCGGCCAGAGGCCCAGCCATCCCGGGATCTTCCCCTGCGCGGTGTACGCCTGGAACACCGACAGCGTGTTGTTGTAGATGGCGTAGATCAGCACCGCGAAGATGAGGTTCCACGAACGTCCCGAGCGCGGGTTCACGAAGGAGAGTGGGATCGCGAACAGCCCCATGATCAGCACTGCGATCGGCAGCGCGATGCGCCAGTGCAGCTCCGCGATCTGCTCGGGCTTGCCCTCGGAAAAGAGGTCCAGCGTGTTGAGCGCCTTGTTGGCCGGCGCCTGGCGCGCCGCCTCCTTGGGCTCGATGCGGATGGCGTAGCGGTCGAAGTCGACCGTCTTGTAGTCGAGCGTGCCCGGCGTGCCCTCGTAGCGCCGGCCGTTCAGCAGCACCACGAAGCGATCGCCGTTCTCCACCGTCTCCACGAAGCCGCGCTGCGCCACCATGACGCCCATGCGGTTGTTCTGGGACGACTGCACGAAGATGTTGTTCACCACGTCGTCGCGCTCCGAGAGCTTGTCGACGAAGAACACGCGGTCGGAGCTGCGCGACTCGACGAACACGCCGGGCGTGACGCTCGACACCTCGTCGCGGCTCGCGAGCAGGCGCTGGTACTCCACGCTCTGCGCCTGCGACCACGGGGCCACCACCAGCGAGAGCAGCGCGCAGATGAGCGCGACCGGCAGCGCGAACTGCAGCACCGGCTTCACCCACGCGGCGATCGACAGGCCCGAGGTGAACCACACCGTCATCTCGCTATCCCGGTAGCTTCGCGTGAGCGAGAGCAGGACGGCAACGAACACCGCGATGCCGAGTAGCACCGGAAGGTACGTGAGGATGCCGAACGCGATGAGGCCCAGCACCGCCTCGGGCAGGACCTCGCCCCCCGCAGCCTTGCCGAGCAGCAGGATCAGCAGGCGCGTGAGGATGATCGCCAACAGGACGCCGACCACGGCGATGGCGATGAGGCTGAACTCTCGGACGAGGCTGCGTTGGAAGATCAAGGGATGGTCCCCGGTATGCGATAATTCCGCCTTTGTGAAGCGCCGCCAACCCGAGGAAAACAAATGGAATTTAGCATAAAGAGCGGAAGCCCCGAGAAGCAGCGCTCCGGATGCGTCGTCGTGGGGGTGTTCGAGGGCCGCAAGCTCACGGTCTCGGCCCAGGCGATCGACGCGGCTTCCGGCGGATTCCTCTCCGAGGTCCTGCGCCGCGGCGACCTCGAGGGCTCGCTCGGCAAGACGCTCCTCCTCCACAGCGTTCCCAAGGTTCCGGCAGACCGCATCCTTCTCGTGGGCCTCGGCCGCGAGCGCGAGTTCAACGAGCCCGCGTTCCGCAACGCCATGTCCGCCGCGGTGAAGGCGCTCAAGTCCACCGGCGCCTCCGAGGCGACCGTGTGCCTCACCGACGTGCCGCTCAAGCGCCACGACACCGGCTGGAAGGTCGAGCACGCCGTGCTCGCGATCATGGAAGGCGCCTACCGCTTCGACAAGCTGAAGAGCAAGGCGCCCGAAAGCAAGCGGGCGCTGCGCAAGGTCGTCCTGCACGTCGCGCGCCGCAACGAGATCGGCGAGGGCGAGGCCGCGATCGACCGCGGCATGGCCATCGCCGAGGGCATGGCGCTCGCCAAGGACCTCGGCAACCTGCCCGGCAACCACTGCACGCCGACCTACCTCGCCGAGCAGGCGGTGGAGCTCGGCAAGCGCCACGGCATCAAGGTCGAGGTGCTCGAGCAGAAGGATTGCGAGAAGCTCGGCATGGGCTCGTTCCTCGCGGTCGCGCGCGGCAGCAGCCAGCCGCCCAAGTTCATCGTCATGGAATACCAGGGCGGCAAGCGCGACGCACCGCCCGTGGCCCTCGTCGGCAAGGGCATCACCTTCGACACCGGCGGGATCTCGATCAAGCCCGCGGCCGAGATGGACGAGATGAAGTTCGACATGTGCGGCGCGGCGAGCGTGCTGGGCACCATGAAGGCGATCGCGCTCATGAAGCTGCCGCTCAACGTCGTGGGCGTCGTGCCCTCGACCGAGAACATGCCCGGCGGGCGCGCCATCAAGCCGGGCGACATCGTCACCACGATGTCCGGCCAGACGGTGGAGATCCTCAATACCGACGCCGAGGGACGCCTCATCCTGTGCGACGCCCTCACCTATGTCGAGAAGTACAAGCCTGCGGCCGTGGTCGACATCGCGACGCTCACCGGAGCGATGGTGATCGCGCTGGGCCACGTGGCGACGGGCCTCTTCGCCAACAGCGACCCGCTCGCGCGCGAGCTCATCGCCGCGGGCGAGACCTCGTGGGACCGCGCATGGCACATGCCCATGTGGGACGACTACCAGGAGGCGCTCAAGTCGAACTTCGCCGACATCCCGAACATCGGCTCGCGCGCCGGCGGCTCCATCACCGCGGCGTGCTTCCTGTCGCGCTTCACCAAGTCGTACCCGTGGGCGCACCTGGACATCGCCGGCACCGCGTGGAAGTCGGGTGCGGAAAAGGGCGCCACCGGCCGTCCGGTGCCGCTGCTCGCGCACTTTCTCGTCAAGCGGGCGGCGTGACGCGGATCGACTTCTACCACTACGCCGAGGACAAGCACCGCTTCGCGTGCCGCCTGGCGACGACCGCGTACGAGCGCTCGAGCCGGCTGGTGGTGTTCTCGCCCGACCGCGCGGCGCTGGAGAGCTTCGACAAGGCGCTCTGGACGTTCCAGGCCACCAAGTTCGTGCCTCACTGCCATGCGGGTAGCCCGGTGGCGGCCGAGACGCCGGTCGTCCTCACCCACGACGGCGAGAACCTGCCGCACCACGACGTGCTGCTCAACCTCTCCGACGAGTGGCCGCCCTTCTTCGCCTCGTTCGAGCGGCTGCTCGAGATCGTGGCCACGGACGACGCCGACAAGCAGCTCGCCCGCGCGCGCTACGCGTTCTACAAGAAGCGCGGCTACGATATCAACGTGAACGCGATCGAGGCCGAGCGCCGCAAGGAATCGTGATGTCGTCCAACGAGAAGGACATCCTCGGCAAGGCCGACGGCCTGATGCGGCGCCACAACCCCACGGGTGCGGACCCGGCCGGAGTGCCGGTGTTGACCGAGATGGTCCAGTCGGGCGCGCCCACCCCTCCTTCCGGCCCTCATTCCGACCTCGCCCGCGAGATCTTCGCGCGCGTCATGGCCGAGGTCGAGGGCCGCCTCGCCGCCGACCTGGAGAAGCGCCTCAACCAGCACCTGGTCCCGCAAGTCCACGCCGCCGTGGCGAGCGCCATCGGCGACCTGCACCAGGAACTCGCCAACACCATCGGCGATGCGATCAATCGCGCGCTGGAGCACCGCCACCTCAAGTAGCGATGGAACTCGAGAAAAGCTTCGATCCCCACGGCATCGAGTCGCGCTGGTATCCCGTCTGGGAATCGCGCGGCTACTTCAAGGCCGGATTCGACGAATCCCGCCCGTCGTTCTCCATCCAGCTGCCGCCGCCGAACGTCACCGGCACGCTGCACATGGGCCACGCCTACCAGATGACGCTGATGGACGTGCTCACGCGCTACCACCGCATGAAGGGCTACAACGTCCTGTGGCAGCCGGGCACCGACCACGCGGGGATCGCCACCCAGATGGTGGTCGAGCGCCAGCTCGAGCAGAAAGGCGAGAGCCGGCGCGCGCTCGGCCGCGAGGAGTTCGTGAAGCGCGTCTGGGCGTGGAAGGAAGAGTCGGGCTCGACGATCACGCGCCAGATGCGCCGGCTGGGCGCCTCCTGCGACTGGTCGCGCGAGTACTTCACCATGGACGCGCCACGCTCGCGCGCGGTGACCGAGGTCTTCGTGCGCCTGTTCGAGCAGGGGCTCATCTACCGCGGCAAGCGCCTCATCCACTGGGATCCGGTGCTGCAGACGGCGGTGTCGGACCTCGAGGTCGAGTCCAACGAGGAGAACGGCCAGCTCTGGCACCTGCGCTATCCGCTGGAGGATGGCAGCGGCCACCTCGTGGTCGCGACGACGCGTCCCGAGACGATGCTGGGCGATACGGCGGTCGCGGTCCATCCCGAGGACGAGCGTTACGCGAAGCTGGTGGGCAGGAAGGTGCGGCTGCCGCTCGCCGACCGGTTGATCCCGGTGATCGCGGATACCTACGTGGACCGCGAGTTCGGCACCGGCGTGGTGAAGATCACGCCGGCGCACGACTTCAACGACTACCAGGTGGGCGCGCGCCACGGCCTGCCGATGGTCTCGATCTTCACCCTCGAGGCGCGCGTGAACGAGAACGCGCCGCTCGCCTACCAGGGGCTGGACCGCTTCGAGGCGCGCAAGCGCGTGCTGGCGGACCTCGAGCGCGCGGGCCTCGTGGAGAGTGCCAAGGCCCACAAGCTCATGGTGCCGCGCTCGCAACGCTCCAACGCGGTGGTGGAGCCCATGCTCTCGGACCAGTGGTTCGTGCGCATGGACGGCATGGCGAAAGCCGGCCTCGACATCGTGGCTCGCGGCGACACGCGCTTCGTGCCCGAGGAGTGGACCAAGATCTACAACCAGTGGCTGGAGAACATCCAGGACTGGTGCATCTCGCGGCAGCTGTGGTGGGGCCACCAGATTCCCGCCTGGTACGCCGACGACGGCACGCCGTTCGTGGGCCGCACGTTCGAGGAGGCGCTGGCGCGCGCGACCGCGGCCGGCAAGAAGATCCGTGACGAGGGGCGCGACCCCGACGTGCTGGACACGTGGTTCTCGTCGGCCTTCGTGCCGTTCTCCACGCTCGGCTGGCCCGACGAAGCGCAGTTCGAGCGCGAGCGGCGCTTCTACCTGCCGTCGTCGGTGATGATCACGGGCTTCGACATCATCTTCTTCTGGGTCGCGCGCATGATCATGACGACCCAGCAGTTCGCCGGGGAGACGTCGTTCCGGGACGTGTACATCAACGCCATCGTGCGCGACGCCGAGGGCCAGAAGATGTCCAAGTCCAAGGGCAACACCATCGACCCGCTCGACGTGATCGACGGCATCTCGTTTGAGGCCCTGCTGGAGAAGTCCACGCAGGGCCTGATGCTCGCCTCGCACCAGGAGACCGCTGCCAAGCGGATCAAGCGCGAGTTCCCCAAGGGGATCGACGCCTACGGCGCGGATGCGCTGCGCTTCACGTTCGCGTCGCTATCGACATTGGGCCGCACCCTCAACTTCGACCTGAAGCGCTGCGAAGGCTACCGTGCGTTCTGCAACAAGCTGTGGAACGCGACCCGCTTCGTGCTGATGAATTGCGAGGGAAAGGACACGGGGACGGACGAGAAGCTCGCCGTCGAGCTCTCGGCCGCCGACCGCTGGATCATCTCGCGCCTGCAACGGGCCGAGCGCCAGGTGAACGAGGCGCTGGGTGAATTCCGCTTCGACGTGGCGGCCCGGGCCGTGTACGAGTTCGTCTGGGACGAGTACTGCGACTGGTACGTGGAGCTGTCCAAGGCGCAGCTCACGGGCAGCGAGGCGCAGCAGCGCGGAACGCGCAGGACGCTCATTCGCGTGCTGGAGACGACGCTTCGCCTCGCCCATCCGTTCATCCCCTTCATCACCGAGGAGCTGTGGCAGAAGGTCGCACCGCTCGCCGGCAGGCAGGGCGAAAGCATCATGATGGCGCGCTTCCCGCAGCCCGAGGATGCGAAGCTCGACGAGGCGGCAGAGGGCGAAATCGCCGCGGTGAAGGATATCGTCAATGCCGCGAACAAGCTGCGCTCGACGCTCGGGGTCGACCCGAAGGCGCGCCTGCCGCTCTACGTCGCCGACCATCCTGCATTCCTGCAACGACACCAGCTCGCGATGAGCACCGTGGCGAAGCTCTCCGAGGTGCATTTCGTTCCGACCCTGCCGCAACGCGACTCCCCGGTGGCCGTCACGCCCAGCGGCAACGTCATGCTGCACGTCGAGATCGACCGGGCGGCCGAGAAGATCCGCCTCACGCGCGAGCTCGAGAAGGTCGAGTCCGACCTGGAGAAGCAGCGCTCGAAGCTCGGCAACCCGTCGTTCGCGCAGAAGGCGCCGCCCGCGGTGGTCGAGCAGGCGCGCAAGCTGCTGGCCGAGACCGAGGCCCGGCACGCCGACCTGCGCGGGCAGCTCGGCAAGCTGGGCTAGGTGGCCCTGCCCCAGAGCCTCCGGGCGCTCGCCTCGCCGGAATTCCGGCGCTATTACATCGGGCAGGCGGTGTCGATGGTCGGCACCTGGATCCAGTCGGTGGCGCTGA
>Ga0070693_100000942_pt1 | contig 12905 bp, 15 predicted proteins | sample KBSK1103metaG_FD_65472 | JGI IMG/M metagenome (GOLD analysis project Ga0070693, IMG submission 65472) | Corn, switchgrass and miscanthus rhizosphere microbial communities from Kellogg Biological Station, Michigan, USA - KBS K1-10-3 metaG | ecosystem: Host-associated > Plants > Roots >...
TCGGCCCCGGTGATCTCCGAGAGCGTGCGCGAGTGCAGGAACGGCGTCTCGATCACCTGGCCGCGGATCACCTCGGCGGCGGCTTCGATGTCCTTCAGGGTGACCGTCATCGGGTGAACTTGAAATCGACCTCGGGTTCGCGGCCCGAGATGATATCCGCAAGCGCCCTTCCGGAGCCCGCGCCCATGGTCCAGCCGAGCGTGCCGTGGCCGGTGTTCAAGTAGAGCTTCTCGAAGCGCGTGCCGCCGATGATGGGGACATTCGACGGTGTCGAGGGCCGAAGGCCCGTCCAGAATGCCGCCTGGTCGTATTCGCCCGCATCCGGGAACATCTCCGCCGCGCGCCGGGTGAGCGCCTCGCAGCGCACCGGGTTCAGGTCCGTCGAGTATCCCGAGAGCTCCGCGGTGCCCGCGATGCGAAGGCGCCGGCCCAGGCGCGTGACCACGATCTTCGCCTCGTCGTCGGTGAGCGAGACGCGCGGCGCCTTCGATTCGTCCTTGATCGGAACCGACGCCGAATAACCCTTCGCGGGATAGACCGGCAGGTCCAGGCCGATGTTGCGCGTGAGGAGCGGCGAGTAGCTTCCCATCGCCACCACGTATGCATCGGCCTTCATCACGTCCTCCACCGCGCCATGCGCCACGCGCACGCCCGCGACGGTGTCGCCTTCCATGACGATGCCCTTGACCGAGCACTTGAAGAGGAACTTCGCGCCCTTCGCCTGCGCCATCTGCGCAAGGCGCTGGGTGAACATGTGCGCATCGCCCGACTCGTCCGACGAGGTGTACGTGGCGCCCACGATCCTCGCGCGCGCGGCGGCGAGCGCCGGCTCGATCTGGATCGCCTCGTCCACGGTCTTCACGTCGCGGTCGAGGCCGTGCTCGTTCATGATCTCCGAGGACTCCACGGCGCGGTCGAATTCGTCCTGCTGCGTGTAGTAGTGGAGGATCCCCAGCTCGAGCTGGTCGTACTGGATGCCGGTATCGGCGCGCAGCTCCTGCAGCACCGTGCGGCTGTAGAGCGACAGCTTCACGATCTCCGCGATGTTGGCGCGCGTGTTCGACGGCGTGCATTCGAGGAGGAAACGGATGCCCCACGACCACTGCGCCGGGTCCATGCGTAAGCGGAAGAGCAGCGGCGCGTCGTCGCGCCAGATCCACTGCAGGATCTTCGAGGGCGCGTCCGGATTGGCCCAGGGCTCGGCGTGGCACACCGAGATCTGCCCGCCGTTGGCGAACGAGGTCTCCATGCCGGGCGCGTCGCGCCGGTCCAGGACCACCACTTCGTGTCCGTGCTGCGTGAGATACCAGGCGGTGGAGGTGCCGATGACACCGGCGCCCAGGACGAGGACTTTCATCGGGAGAGAAGCGCGAGAGAGCCTGAGATTATACTTTGTGAGCCATGAGAACCCGCATGTACGCGGACCTGCTCGGCTTCGTCCGGGCGGCCTGCACCCACGCTTCCCATGCCGGTCGAGAGCTCCCCGCGCTGCCCTTCTACGTGAAGGAACACGTCGCGGGATGGTTGAGGCCCTCCTTCGCCGACCAGCTTCGCCGATGGCCGCACGTCTTCGATGTCGCAGGGGCGTTCGTCGCCCTCAAGGCCAAGCCCGACACGCCCCAGGGGCGCACGGACGCGATGGCGCAGGTCCTGAAGGACCTGGCGCGCGACGGCATCATCACCGGATGGCGCGACGAATTGGTGAGCGTCACGCAGGCCCACGGGCAGCCGGAGCTGCTGCGCATGGAAAGAGCCGCATCGCGACATTTCGGGATCATGGGATACGGCGCGCACCTGAACGGGTTCACGCGCCGCGGCGCGATGGTCAACGCGTGGATCGCGCGGCGCAGCGCGAACAAGGCCGTGGATCCCGACAAGCTCGACAACCTCGTGGGCGGGCGCATTTCCGCGGGCATGAGCGTGGACGAGACCCTGCGCAAGGAAGCGTGGGAGGAAGCCGGAATCGCGCCCGGCCTGCTCGCGGGCCTGAACTGCGTCTCCGCGGTGCGCGTCGAGTATTCGGTTCCCGAGGGCTTGCACCGCGAGGTCCTCTTCGTGCACGACCTGTGGCTGCCGGATGACTTCAAGCCCGCCAACCAGGACGGCGAGGTCTCCGAGATCCAGTCCATCGCGGTCGAGGATGTCCTGCAAAAACTTCTTGCCGGCGACTTCACGCTCGACGCCGGCGTGGTGATGATCGACGGGCTCCTGCGCCTGGGGGCCGTGCTGCCGGAGGATTCGCAGTACCTGGACCTGCTGCGGCTGATGAAGCCGTGACGGCGCTCGCGCTCGGGCTCGTCCTCTTTTCGGCCTTCGTCCACGCGAGCTGGAATTTCGTCCTCAAGAAAAGCGGCGGCGGCACGGGCCTCATCGCGTGCGCCAACCTGGTCTCGCTCCTCATCTACGCGCCCATCGTCGCGGGCGCCGCCTGGTATGTCGGCTACCAGGTCCAGCCGATGCACCTCGCGTTGATGTTCACGAGCGGCATGATCCACACGTTCTACTTCCTGCTCCTGGATCGCGCCTACCGCAGCGGCGGCGACCTCTCGATCGTCTATCCGCTCGCGCGCTCCACGGGTCCGCTCATCACCATCGTCGTGGCGGTCCTCGTCCTGGGCGAGCACCCCGGTCCCACCGCGATCATGGGCGCGATCCTCATCGGCGCCTCGGCGCTCCTGCTCACCGGCAACCCGTTCGCGTGGCACAAGAGCGAGGCGCGACACGCGGTCGGCTTCGCATTGCTCACGGGATGCGTGATCGCGGGATACACGATCTTCGACAAGGCGAGCGTGGCCGCGTGGCTCATCCCGCCGCTCGCCTACGACTGGGGATGCAACTTCTTTCGCGTCTTCGTGCTGGTGCCCTTCGCGCAGCGCCGCGCGCCCGGCGCCATGGCGGCGGCATGGCGTGAGCGGCGCGGCGCGGTGATCGCGATCGCGCTGGGCTCGCCGCTTTCGTACATCCTCGTGCTGACCGCGATGGTGTTCACGCCGGTGAGCCTCGTCGCACCCGCCCGCGAGGTATCGATCCTCTTCGCCGCCCTCATGGGCGCCCACTTCCTGCGCGAAGGAGACCTCACGCGCCGCGCGATCGCGGCGGTCGGCATGGTGCTGGGGGTCTCGGGCCTGGCTCTCGGGTAGCGTACGCGGTCATTCCTGCGTAGGCAGGAATCCAGGGACCGAAGCGGAGCGCGAGCGAATTCGAACGAGAACGGGGGCGCGGTCCTTTCACGACCCGGCACCGACGTCGCGTATCCACATGTGAGCAGAGTCAGTGGGGCCGCTCGAGCGGTATGGATTTGGCCATCGCGGTCGCGTCCGGTCTTCGCGGGGCCTCTCGTGAAAGGACCGCGCCCCAGGGTCTACGTGGCGAGCAGTCCCGTAACTCGCTCCGCTGGGGTCCCTGGATTCCTGCCTACGCAGGAATGACCGTCGCTTGCCTAGGTTAGAATTCGCCCACGCGAGGCGCGAAAACTGCATATGTCTCCCCTGACCGACACGCCGTCCTGGCATGCGCTCCTCGCTCACCGCGAAGCGATGGCGGGAACCACGCTGGAGGCGCTCTGGCAGCGCGACCCGGAGCGCGGCGGCGCGCTCACGTTCGAGTGCGCGGGCATCGCGGTCGATTTCTCCAAGCAGCGCGTTGACGGCGAGACGGTGAAGCTCCTGACGGCGCTCGCGCGCGAGCGCGACGTGCCCGCGGGCATCTCCACGCTCTTCGCCGGCGAGAAAGTGAACGTCACGGAAGGCCGGCCCGCCCTGCACATGGCCCTGCGCGGCGACGAGCACGTGAGCGTGGACGGCAAAGACGTGTACCCGGAGATACAGGGAAACCGCGAGCGCATGCGCGTCTTCGCGGAGGCGGTGCGCAACGGCCAGTGGAAGGGCGCCAACGGCGATGCGTTCACGCACGTGCTCGCGCTGGGCATCGGCGGCTCCTCGCTCGGGCCCAGGCTCGTCATCGAGGCGATGCGCGGCGAAGCCGACGGGCCGCAGGTGCGGTTCTGCAGCAACGTGGACGCCGCCGAGTTCGACGATGCCATCCGCGGCCTGGACCCGCGCACCACGCTCGTCGTCATCGCCTCCAAGACGTTCACCACGCAGGAAACCATGGTGAATGCGCTCGCCGCGCGCGAATGGATCGCCGGGACGCTGGGCGAAGGCGCGATCGCCAGGCATTTCGTCGCGCCCACCTCGAATCGCTCCGCCGCCGCGGATTTCGGCCTGCCCGATTGCAACGTGTTCCCGTTCGCGGAATGGGTCGGCGGGCGCTACTCGCTGTGGTCTTCGGTGGGGCTGCCCATCGCCATCGCCATCGGCACGGAACGCTTCGGCCGGATGCTCGCCGGCGCGCACGCCGCGGACCTGGAATTCCGCTCCGACCCCCTGGAACGAAACGTCCCGGCGCTCCTCGCGCTCTTCGGCATCTGGAACCGCGACGCGCTCGGCATGGCCACGCATGCGGTGCTTTCGTACGCTTCGCGCCTCGAGAGCCTGCCCGCGTACCTGCAGCAGCTCGAGATGGAATCCAACGGCAAGCGTGTCGATCGCGAAGGCCGCCCGGTCTCCTTCGCCACCTGCCCCGTCGTGTGGGGCGGCACCGAGACGCCGGGACAGCACGCGTTCCACCAATGGCTGCACCAGGGGACCGACGCGGCTTCGTGCGACTTCATCGTCGTGGCGCAACCGATGGGAACGCGCGCCATCCACCACGAGATCCTCCTGTCGCACGCGTGCGCGCAATCGGAAGCGCTCATGACCGGCACCGACCCCGGCGACCCGCACCGCGCCTGTCCCGGCAACCGCGTGAGCACCACCCTCGTGCTGCCGAAGCTCGATGCCTATCACCTCGGGGCGCTGCTGGCGATCTACGAGCACAAGGTGTTCGTGCAGTCGTGCGTCTGGGGCATCAACGCGTTCGACCAGTTCGGCGTCGAGCTGGGCAAGACGATCGCAAGCCGCATCCTTCCCGCCGTGCAGGGCGCCAATGTGCCGCTGCATCCGGCCACGGCCCACCTGCTGGGCATCGTGCGCAAGCTCGCCGGGTCCACCTGAGGCCGCCGTGACAACGACACCGGCCGTCGAGGACCTGAAGCGCGTCGCCGACGCGTTGAGGGCGGGTGTCGCGCTCGTCGAGGCGAACGGCGCGATCCTCTACTCGAACAAGGCCTTCTCCGAGGCGGTGTTCACGCAGGCCGATCGCGCGCGGCTCACGCAAGCCATCGCGCGCGTCTGCGATGGCAAGGCCGCTTCCGCGGTGATCGACGCGACGCTCGCCGACGGGCGATTCGTCGAGGTCACGCTCACGCCCGCCTCGGGCCGCCACAAGGCGGGCGAGGTGGTGCTCTTCGTGCAGGACGTGGGCGCATTGCGCGAAGCCGAAGGCGAGATGAACCTGGCTGCGGCGCGCATGCTGGCCCTGGCCGAATCCGCGCCCGTCGCCGTGATGGTCGAGAACGCCCGGGGCGATATCGAGCTTGCCAACGCCGCGTTCTGCAGCCTGCTGGGACTGGAATCGGCGCCGCAATCGCTCACCGGAGTCCGGGTCGCCGACACGCTCGCAAAATCGAAGAAGGGCGCGAAGGCGCTCGAGCGCCAGCCGCTCGTCGTGGACGGCGCGCCGGCAGGCGCGATCCACATCGGCCGGAAAGGCTCGGGCGACTCCGCCGACAGCCACAAGGGGGTGGCCGAGATCGCGCTCATCGAGAAGATCGCCATGGAGCTGTCCGTGGCCATGGAAGGACTGTCGGCGATCGCCATCCGCGCGCAGCAGATGGAAGTCGATCCGATGATGGTCCAGGCGTTCCAGCGCATCCGCAAGTCCACCGAATCGGCGATGGCGGCGATCGGCGACCTGGTCGATTTCTCCAAGATGTCCGGCGGCGTCGTGCTCCACAAGGCGCAGTTCGCGCTGCGCGAATCGCTTGCCGAGCTCGTCGCGCGCCTCATTCCCGATGCCGAGGAGCACCGCTGCCGCCTGCGCCTGAAGGTCGAGCAGGACGTGGCCAACTGGCTCGAGGGCGACGTGGAGCGCCTGCAGCTCGTGGTGAAGAACCTCCTCGACACCGCGTTCGCGCTCTTCCCGGGCTCGGAAGTGGCGCTCGCGATCACGCCCGAGTACGTGACCGACTCCGGCATCCAGCTGTCGTTCGCCGTGAGCTCCTCGGGCGCGGGACAGACCGGAGCGAAAGTGAACGCCGACGCCGGCATGGGCGTGGCGGTGGCGAAGTTCATGGTCGCCGCCATGGGCGGCAAGGTCGCCGTCGCCTCGCGCGGCTCGGGCGAGACGCTCTATTCCTTCACGCTGGAATTCCCGCTGTGTCCCGCACCGGCGCCGCCCAGGCGCGCCACGTTCGTCTCGCTCGTGGGCCTGCCCGTCATGGTGGTCTCCAACAACATCGAGCAGCGCGACGCGCTCTCCAACCGCCTGCGCGGCTGGCGCATGGTGCCGCTTGAAGCCGACAACGCGCCCATGGCGATGGCGCTCCTCGAGCGAATGTCGCAGGAGGGCGCGGCGATCCCGCTCGTGATCGTCTCAAACGAGCTGCCGGTGCAGGACGGGTTCCTGCTCGCCTTCCGCATCAAGAACCACCCGAAGTTCCGCGCGTCGCTGGTGATGATGCTCGCCACGCACGGCAAGCCGGGCGATGCGATCGCGTGCCGCGAGAACGGCATCTCGGCGTACATGCGCTATCCCGTGAACGACGGGCAGCTGAACGACGCGATCCTCGCGGTGACCGGCGCGTCCGCCGAGGCCGAAGATGCGCCCACGCTCATCACGCGCCACTCGCTTCGCGAGCAAAGGAAGGGCGCCACGGTCCTTCTCGTGGACGCGCAGCGCGACGCGCAGATCCTGGCCGCGCACGTCCTGGGCAAGCTGGACGCCAGCCTCGTCCTCGCGCAGGACCTCGCCGAGGCCCTCGCGGCGCTCGACCAGGACGTCTATGATCTCGTCCTCGTGGACACCACCCTCGACGGGCTTTCGGGCGACGACGCCGCGAACGTGCTGCGCGCACGCATCGCGCGCAATCCCGAGGCCGCAAGGCTGGTGGCCACAACGAGCCAGCATTCGAAGGATTTCCACGCCGCGAAGACGGCGATCGGTTTCAACGCCACGCTCGCGAAGCCCTTCCGGAGGGAAACGCTGGGCGAGTTGCTCAGGCCGCGGGCGACGGCCGAAGCGGGATAATCCTCGGCGCACCAACAAGGGAGGTGGCATGTTATCGGTCGTGTTCTTCCTCATCGTCTACGCCGTCCTCGGGTTGGCGGCGCTGCCGCTCGCCATGCGGATGGTCCCCCCGAACAACTATTTCGGGCTGCGCACGCCGCGCACGATGGACAGCGCCTCGCACTGGTACCTCGTGCACGCCGTGGGCGGGCAGCTCCTGATCGTGTGCTGCGGCCTCGCGGCGATCCTCCTCATGATGTACCAGGGCACGTGGCTCAAGTCGTTCTGGGCGCAGCTCTTCCTCTTCCTCTTCTTCATCGGCGGCGCCGTGGCGGGGACCCTCTACTTCGAGAAGAAGGGCAAGTGGCGGTGAGCGAATCGTTCGAGGGCAAGTGCACCTGCGGCTTCGTGCGCTACCGGATGACGAGCCGCCCCCTCTTCACCAACTGCTGCCATTGCACCTGGTGCCAGCGCGAGACCGGCGCCTCGTTCGCGCTGAACGCGATGATCGAGGCCGACCGTGTCGAGCTCCTCGCGGGCGAGCCGGTCGTCGTCGACACGCCGTCCAACAGCGGCAAGGGGCAGAGGATCAGCCGCTGCCCGAAATGCCACGTCGCGCTCTGGAGCAACTATGCGGGCGCCGGCGACAAGGTGCGCTTCGTGCGCGTGGGCACGCTGCTCGAGCCCGCCCGGATTCCACCCGACATCCACATCTTCACGTCCACCAAGCAGCCTTGGGTGGTGATCCCGCCCGGGATGCCCGCGGTCGACGAGTACTACGACCGCGCGAAGTACTGGCCCCGCGAGAGCCTGCAACGACGAGAGGCAATGCTCAAATGAAATTTCGCACCGCGAGCTTCGCGCTCGCACTGCTCGCGGCACCGCTCGCGCACGCCGTCGACGATTCGGCGTTCGCGCGCTGCCGCGGCATCTCCGACACCGCCAGCCGCCTCGCCTGCTACGACGCGCTGCCGATGAACGTCACGCCCGCCGCGACACAAGCACCGCCCATCGGGTCGCCAAGAGCTTCAGCCCCCGCGGCCACCCCCTCACCCTCCGCTGCCAGCCGCCCACCGCCCGTCGCCGAGCGCCCGCCGGAAGCGCAGTCTTTCGGGATGGAAAATCGCGCGCCGCAGGTGGAGCTGCCGGCCACGATGCAGAGCACGATCCCGGGCCATTTCGAAGGGTGGGGCCCGAAAGCGCGCATCAAGCTCGCCAACGGGCAGGTGTGGCAGATCGCCGACGACAGCACCGCGTTCTTCAACCTGGACAACCCGAGGGTCGTGATCCGCCGCGGCATGATGGGCGGATTCTTCCTCGAGGTCGAGAACAGCAATCGTTCGCCGCGAGTGCGGCGCGTGCAGTAGCGTGGGTTTCATGAGGGCGGCGCTTGCCGCCGCCGTGCTGCTGGGGCTCGCCCCGTGCGCCACGCGAGCCGCCGACGATTCGCTCACCACCGTCGCCGAGCGCTCGAAGTTCCGCTCCACCGGCCGCTATGCGGAGGTGCTGCAGCTGTGCGCCACCTTCGAGAAGGCCTACCCGCGCTACGTGCGATGCGTGACCTTCGGGCGCACGCCGGAGGGTCGCCCGATGGTGGCGCTCGTCGCGTCGCGCTCGGGCACGCTGCTGCCCGACGAAGCGCGCCGGCGCAAGCTTCCGGTGGTCCTCGTCCAGGGCGGCATCCACGCCGGCGAGATCGACGGCAAGGACGCGGGCTTCATCGCACTGCGCGAGATGCTCGACGGCCGCGTCGCGAAGGACGCGCTCGAGAAGACGGTGCTCATCTTCGTGCCGGTCTTCAACGTGGACGGCCACGAGCGCTTCGGCCGCTGGAACCGCCCCAACCAGCGCGGCCCCGAGGAGATGGGCTGGCGCACGACCGCGCAGAACTTCAACCTGAACCGCGACTACGTGAAGTCCGACTCCCCCGAGATGCAGTCGATGCTGCGCATGATCGACACGTGGGATCCGCTCGCCACGATCGACCTGCACGTGACGGACGGCGCGAAGTTCCAGCACGACATCGCGATCATGGTCGAGCCGGTGCACGCGGGCGACGAGCTCCTGCGCAAGGCGGGCCGCGAGCTGCGCGACGGCGTGATCGACGACCTCGCCAGGCAGGGCTCGAGTCCCCTTGCCTTCTATCCCTCGTTCGTCGTGCCGGACGATCCCGCCTCCGGCTTCGTGGACAACGTGGCTCCGCCGCGCTTCTCGCACGGCTACTTCTACCTGCGCAACCGCATGGGAATGCTGGTGGAGACGCACTCGTGGAAGGATTACCCGGCGCGGGTGCGCGCGACGCGCAACGCGATCGTCTCCGTGATGACGCGCATCGCGAGCTCCGGCGCATCCTGGCTCGCGCTCGCGGCCGAGGCGGACAAGCGCGCGGCATCGCTCGCCGGCAACTCCGTTCCCCTCACTTACAAGGCCACCGAATCGTCGCGCACCATCTCGTTTCGCGGCTACGAGTACAAGCGGGAGCCTTCCTCCGTGTCGGGAGCGCTGATGACGCGATACGACGAGGCGAAGCCGAAGACGTGGCGCATCCCCCTGCGCGACGAGATCCGCCCAGACCTCGTGACGAACATGCCCAGGGCCGGCTACGTCGTCCCCGCCGCCTACGCGACCATCGTGGCGGAGAAACTGAGCCTGCACGGCATCGCGTTCCGGAACATCTCCGTGTCCCTCGCGCGCACGCCGCTGGGAGCGTTCCGGGCGACGAAAGTGACGTACTCGGCCGCCTCCAACGAGGGCCACCAGACGATGACGTTCGAGGGCCGCTGGGCGGTCGAGCCGCGCGACGTCGCGGCGGGGGCGCTCTTCGTTCCTTCGGCGCAAGCCAAGTCTCGCCTCGTGGCGGCGCTCCTCGAGCCGCAGGCGCCCGATTCGCTCGCGTACTGGGGGTTGTTCGCCACCGCCTTCGAGAAGAAGGAGTACATGGAGGACTACGTCGCGGAGGAAGTCGCGCGCCAGATGATGGCGGCCGACCCGGCGCTCGCCGCGGAATTCAGGCGCAAGGTCGAAGCCGAGCCGGAATTCGCCAAGAGCAAGAGCGAGCGGCTCGCCTTCTTCTACCGCCGCCATTCGAGCTGGGACGAGCGCTACAACCTCTACCCGGTGCTGCGCGCGGACGTGGAGCCGCGCTAGGGCCCCGGCTCGGAGCCGTCGAAGTCCAGCTCGACCTTCGCGCCCATCGGGTCGTGGCAGAACACCTGCCACAGGTTCGTCCCCACCTGCTTGCCCAGGCGATACTTGATGTTGTTGGACTCCAGGCGCGCCACGGTGCCCTTCAGGTCCACCGACGTGAACGCGATGTGGTCGATCACGCCTGCGCGCTCGCCGGGAAGTTTCGCCGCGGAGACGTGCAGGATCGGGCGGCCGCCCGCGTAGAGCCACAGCCCGTCGAAGCTGAACGCCGGCCGGTAACCTTCCTCGAGGCCCAGCACGCCCACGTAGAAGCGGCGCGTCGCCTCGACGTCGTCCGTGAGGACGTTGAAGTGGTTCATCCCCTCGATGGCCATTGGGGAATTATGCGTCAGGTCAACCGCATGTGGCGATGCCGATGCCGAACATGACGATCAGCGCCGACGCGAGGTGCCATGCATTCACGCCAATCGCCGCGGCCTTGATGGCGACGATCCACCCACGCGATCGCTTGAAGAGCGCTGCGAGGCCGGCCACTGCGCCGACGATCGGCGTGCCGAGCATGAGCGAAGCCAGCGGCAAGCCGCGATGGCACAGCTCGTAGCCGAAGCGGTCGATGGCGAACGACGCCATCGCGCAAACGATCGCGAGCGCGAGCGGCCACGGAGCGTCGCGCACGCGCGACTGGTCGCGAGGCCGCAATTACCGCACCGGCAACGCCGAGGGCCAGACGATCGCCTGCGCGACGATCACGTCCTTGCCGTTGAACGTGGCGGCGGGAGAGCCGTAGAGCAGATAACCCATCGCCAGGGCCTCGCTTACTCGATGGCAGAACGCGGCATCGTCGGGACCCGTGAGGATCCGGTAGGTTGGAAGCCCTTGGGGCGGGTTCTTGTTCGGCATTCGATTTTCCCTGTCTCAGGTTCCGGTCATGGACATCACTTCGCGCGCGGCGCGCCGGTTGCGCCGCGCCCCGAGGTGCGCTCCGGTCATCACCGAAGCCACCGTGAACAGCGGCCCGGCGCCTTGAAGGGATCGTGGCTCATTGGCGCTGCCACGTGAGCGTGCGGACGACGGGGGTGCCGTCGGCCGCGGTCGTCTCCAGGGTGATCACGAGCGAGTCACCCGCGACTTCCATGCCCCGCGTGAGGACCATCCCGACGTTCGCCGCGGAGAGAGAGCCCAGGAGCTTCTGCGTGACGGTGCCCTTCGCGTCATCGACCGTGTACGTTCCGAAATAGGCGTCGTAGCCGCCCTGCGCCATCGTGTTGTTCTTCGCATTCGGCGCCGGCGCGGCCTGCGCGACCGTCGAGCGATCGCGCTTCATGAATTGCGCCGAGAAGTGACCGGTGCGGTCGTAGACGAGCAGCGCCACGGGATCCTCGCCCAGCATCGGGTCCGGATGGCGCTTTCCGTCCTTCGTGACGTCGACCCTCGACTGCAGCAGCCACGTGCCGGGCAGCTTCGACGACAGGCTCACGTCGATCGCGTCTGGATTTCCATGGCCGACATGGTAATGCGGCCACGGCGATTCAGCGTCGCTGCTGGCTCTTCTCCAGGTTCCCGGGGGTGGGCTGGATCATCGCGACCCGGTTGCCTTCGGAATCGTCGAACGAGACGTACTGGCCGTAGCCGGGAATCTCCATCGGCTCGCCCAGGACCTTGCCGCCCGCGTCCTTCACCTTCTTCATCGCGGATCGGATGTCGTCCACGGCGATCACGACGGACGGATGCTGCTGCGGATAGTCGTCCTTGCGCGGAAAGAAGCCGCCATTGATGGCGCCGGCGCGCTTCGGGCCGCGGTCGTCGGTCTCGGTGGTGGTGGCGAGGACGTAGTGGCCCATCTCCTCGCCAAGGTCTTTCGTCTGCCAGCCGAACGCCGCCTGGTAGAACCGGGCGGCGCGGCGGCCATCGTCGAACGGAATCTCGAAGTGGACAACAGGGTTCATGGGCACCTCCTTGTGCCTATTCGACCTTGATCGTCCCCTTCATGTTCGGGTGCAGCGTGCAGATGTACGGGAATTCACCCGCCTTCGTAGCCCGATAGGACCATTTGCCGTTGGCGGCGATGCTCTTCGAGTCGAATTTCCCGGCGGCCGTCACGGTGTGGGGGAACGGATCCTTGTTGACCCACGTGACCGACTCGCCCTTCTTCACGGTGATGGTTTCGGGCTTGTAGCTCGTCGCCTCGATGGTCACCGTGTGCTTCGCCGGCGGGCCGGCCGCGACGCCGGAGGCCGAGAACCACAGCCCCACGGCGCCGGCCAGCGCCACCACCACCAACGCAATGCGGTGGTTCACGGGATCACTTCATCTTGGCCTGGATCATCTTCGCGTGCTCCAGGTGGCCGACGAACGCCGGGCGCACCTTCACGATGAGATCCTTCAGCTCGGCGTTTTTCGCGCTCGGAATGAGTGTCTTGTCGATCGCATCCAGCACGGCCTGGTGATACACGACCTCATGGTCCACGTAGGCCTTGTCGAACGCGTCGCCCTTGAGCCCCTTCAGGCTCTTCACATTGTCCTCGCCGCCCTTCTTGAGCGACTGGCTGGTGGGGTTGTCCTCGGGTTTCACCTTGAGCTTCGCGGCCAGG
>Ga0070693_100000944_pt1 | contig 12897 bp, 13 predicted proteins | sample KBSK1103metaG_FD_65472 | JGI IMG/M metagenome (GOLD analysis project Ga0070693, IMG submission 65472) | Corn, switchgrass and miscanthus rhizosphere microbial communities from Kellogg Biological Station, Michigan, USA - KBS K1-10-3 metaG | ecosystem: Host-associated > Plants > Roots >...
GTTGGTCCAGCACTTCTTTGGGAATGCTTTCAAGGAGTTCCTCAACCAGCTGCCAGACCGGTCTGTCAGGACGCTTGTGCTTGAGAAGGTCCGCTTGACTCATGGAGACAGATGCGTATCTGTTTCTTCCAATATTCTGATTCGTACTCATGTGGTTCCTCGTGTTCGTGCGTCGTTCACAACACATCTTCAATAATACACCAGATCATTATGAGAGGAAGCCACTAGACAGTCGGTCTCTAACGTCTGGTCTAATCCGCATTGTTGGCAGAACCTGTGGTCAACTCCTCGCTAACTTCCCACAAGCGTCGCGCGGCTCCCAAGTCGTAAGATGCCTCGGATGATTTCTCCGGTCGCCTGCGAGCGAAGTACTGTCCCGTGACGCCTTCGACCTCGGACGAACTCGCAAGATAGATCGACGTGCGAGCGCCGCGCTCCGGGCTAATCGTGACCAGCTTTATCAGAGCTTCGAGGAACCCCGGCAGCCCGCGAAAGAGATTAGAAGCGACCGCGCCCGGATGCAAACAATTCGCGGTCACGCCCGTGCCTTCGAGCCGCCGCGCAAGCTCGTAGGTGAACAGCACGTTGGCCAGTTTGGAATTCGCGTAAGCTGCGAACGCGCTGTACTCTCTCGCGCTCACCCACGCGTTCACATCCAGTTTGCCGTATCGGTGCGCGGTAGAAGCGACGTTGACGATTCGCGAAGGCTTGCTCTTCTCTAGAAGATCAAGCAGCAGATTAGTCACCACGAAGTATCCGAGATGATTGATCGCGAAAGTGCTTTCGATGCCGTCTTCGGTGAGCGAACGCTGACGCAGAAAGACTCCGGCGTTGTTGACCAGAACGTCGAGCCGGTCGTGTTGTTGTTTGAATTCATCGGCGAAACTGCGAATAGATTTCTGCGAAGCGAGATCGCAAATCATCAACTCAACGCGATCGCTGCCGCTCTTGCGTTTGATCTCGGAAAGAGCTTTCTCGGCGCGGCCCGCGTCTCTACAAACCATGACGACCGTCGCGCCGAGCTTCGCAAGTCCGATCGCGGTCTCTTTACCAATGCCGGCATTCGCGCCGGTGACAACGCAGACTTTCCCGGTCAAATATGACATTTGAACGACAGCATGAACGTGTTCGTAGTCCGGCCTTCAGGCGGAAGTTTGTATCCTACGTTGGTCGACATTCGAACAAATACAAACTTCCGCCTGAAGGCCGGACTACGAACCCCTCAGCGCTTGATCGAAGTCCTCAATGAGATCTTCCGTTGCCTCGATCCCAACCGACACGCGGATCAAGCTGTCGGTTATCCCGAGCCGCTTCCGGTCTCCGGATGACATCCCGGAATGCGAAGTCTTTGACGGCCGAGTCATAAGAGTTTCGACTCCGCCCAGGCTCGGCGCGTTGATCGGCAGCCGCGCTTTCTGCATGAACTGCTCCGTCGCTTCGACGCCGCCCTTTATTTCAAAGCTCAACATTCCACTGAAGCCATCAAACAACTCGCGCGCACGTTGATGTCTTGAATAACTCTCGAGCCCCGGATAGTTCACTTTCTCAATCGCCGAATGCGATTCCAGGAAACCCGCAATCTTCAACGCGCTTTCGTTTTGATATTTCACTCGCAACGCGAGCGTCTTCATCCCGCGATGCAGCAGAAACGCCGCGTGCGGATCCATCGTTCCGCCGAGGTGGTTGAGCTTGTGCCGGATTCGCTCGATCAAATCGGCGCCGCCGATGCACGCGCCGCCGACGATGTCCGAATGCCCGTTCAGGTACTTTGTGCAACTGTGAAGCGAAACGTCAAAGCCCCACTCGGCCGGTCTGAAGTTGATCGGGCTCGCGAATGTGTTGTCTATCAGCGAGACTAACCCGTGTTCTTTCGCGAACGCCGCGGCGGCCTTGAGATCGCTCACTTGAAGCGTAGGGTTGGACATTGCTTCGACATAGATGGCTTTTGTGTTAGGCCTGATTTTGCCGGTCCACGAATCGCGATCGTCTCCGTCGATGAAATCGAACTCGATCCCGAAATCCGCGAAGTCCTTTGTAAGAAAATCGTGAGTGCCGCCGTACAAACTGCCCTGGGCCAGCAGATGATCTCCGGTCGAAAGGACGGTCAGCAGCGTCGTCGTGATCGCGGCCATACCGCTCGCGGTGACCAGTGCGGCTTCGGCGTTTTCGAGCGCGGCGAGTTTCTGATGAAGCGCAAGATGATTCGGGCAGTTATTCGAGCGAATGTACCGGATATCGTGATAGCTCTCTTCGCCGGCGTATTCGAACATCGCCGTTTGGAAGATCGGCATGCTCACGGCGCCCATTACTCGCGGCTCAGGTTCGCCTGAATGAATCAATTTTGTTTCGATACGTTTGAAAGTTTTCATAGACGAGCATTCTCGCCGATGAAGGGACGACGCGCAAACACGACCACCCGAAATAAAGGCCCTATTCGATCGGTTGAAAAGAATCAGGGCGTAGTAAACTCTACCCCGCTGTACAGATCGCTGAGCGAAATAGTGCAGTCGATACTAGGGAGATAAATTGAACTGTCGAGACCGTTGGCTTCCTCATAATCCCACTTGCCCGATTCTGCTTTGACGTAGTGAGTGACGTGTGGGCGATGCTGAGCGATGAGCAAGTATTCGCGGAAGGTTGGGATGGATTTGTAAAAGGTAAACTTGTCGCCGCGATCATAGGCTTCCGTGCTTGGCGACAAGACTTCGATGATCAGAACCTGGTTGATCAGCAAATCGGCGCCGTTGAATCTCTCGACTTCAACCTTGCCGCAGACGACACTCCCGTCGGCATACCGATAAGGCGGAGCGGCCGGCACCTTGATCTGCATGTTGTTTGTGAACACGCGGCAGTCCTTCCCGGTCAGTTGAACCCCAAGCGAGTTGGAGGCATTCCCCATTATCAGATCATGAGCCAGCGTTCCTCCGCTCATCGCGAAGATCTCACCATCCCAGTACTCGTACCTGACCTCCGAGTCGCGCTCGAGCGCGAGATACTCTTCGAGGGTGTAGCGATGCGCGGGCTGTGTAGACATCTGTGTTTCTCTTTGCTCGAATGTTAACCCCGGCTGATAGCATTCGCCAACGGTCGAATCACAAGTTGGCGATGCTCACCGGCTCGACGGGCTCAGCCAATTCAAACCCGAATACCTTCGAGTAGAAGTAAAGCTCTGCATCCAGCGAGCGCTTCTGGTTCTCGGCCTTGCGAAAGCCGTGCTGCTCGCCTTCGAATGCAACATAAGCCACCGGCAAGCCTTTCTTCCGCGCGGCGTCGTACATCATCTCCGCCTGGTTTGGGGGAACAACTTTGTCTTCGAGTCCCTGAAACAAAATGATCGGACAGGACAATCGCTCGGTGAAGTGAATCGGCGAGCGATCCCAGTAAAGGTCTTTTCGTTCGGGATACGGGCCAATGAGGCTGACGTTGTAGCGCGATTCGAACTTATGACAATCCTGTTCCAGCACTTCGATGTCGCTGACGCCGTAGTAGCTCGCGCCCGCTTTGAACACATCGCGAAACGTCAACGCCGCAAGCGTCGTGTAGCCTCCCGCGCTCCCGCCGCGAATGATCAACCGATCGCCGTCTGCCTCACCGCGTTCGACAAGATAACGCGCGCCGTTCACGCAATCATCGACGTCAACGACTCCCCACTGGCCGTTGAGCCTGCGGCGATACTCGGTGCCGTAGCCGTTGCTGCCGCCGTAATTCACATCCAGAACCCCAAAGCCCCGGCTCGTCCAATACTGAATCGTCAGCTTGAGCGTAGTCGTGCTCGCCGACGTGGGCCCGCCGTGGCTGATGACGATCAACGGCGGCCGTTCACCCGCGGGCGCTTCGTAATCGCGATTCGTTGGCGGATAGAAGAACGCATACGCGGTCAGGCCGTTCTCAGTTGGAAACTCGATCGATCGTGGGATCGAGAGATAAGCTTGATCGACCGTGACGGAGCTGGATGCGCGAAGCACTCGTGTGTTGTTCGTTGCAAGATCACATTCGACGATCGACATCGACTCGCCTGGCGATCCACCGCTGAATACTGCGCGGCCGTTTGACGCTCGAAGACTGACAATCTCAGTGTACGGAACATTGATGGTTTGCAGCGTTCGCGTCGCAGTGTCGAGGCTCGCCAGCCGCCACGTGCCTCGTTCACAGTACGCGCACACGATTCGCTCGCCGGACTCGAACCCATAGCTCGACATTCTGAAGGCCCATTGCGGGCTTCCGAACTCGGCTTCCATCTCGCACAACGGTTCGATTCCGCCGGCGGCTACGCGGTAGATATTCCACCAGCCCGTTTGATCCGAGACAAAATGCAAAACACCGGCGGGCGACCACTCCGGCTGGAATATCGACTCAGTCTCGCCGCCCGCGATCATTTCGCTGCTGCTGATTCGTCCGGCTTCGTCCAGCTCGCCAACCCACAACTCGCATCCATCCCACGGCATGTTTGGGTGACTCCAGGTGAGCCACGCGAGTCGCTTCCCGTCCGGGCTCAGCCGCGGCGATGAATAGAAATCATTTGCCGAGGCGATCACAGTGCCGAATGTGTCACCGTCAAGATCGATCTTCGCGAGCGTGTTGGTCGCATCGCGGCCGCCCGCGCTGTGGTCCTCGCGTACGCAGTAGATAAGATTGCGCCGGCGATCGACTACGCTATCCGCGTAACGCATCTTCCCGGGTTCGGTGATCGGCTGCGGAGCTTCACCGGAGCGCTTGCGATACACACGCTGATCCATGAAGTTTGAAAAGTAGACCGTGCCGCGATCGACGATGTAAGCGCCGCCGCCGTATTCGTGAACCGTTGTTCGCGAGTTGAATCCGGGCGGAATTACGTCACCGATGCTGCCGTCGCGGGTTCGGCGAACGATGACGCTGCGCCCGCCTTCCGATGGCCGGCTCTCGATCCAGTAAATATCGTCGCCATCCAACGCGATGTCACCGAGCGAGATTGTTTTGGCAACAATCAAATCAGAAGTGATGGGCGACTTCCAGGAACCGTATGGTTGTACTGTTGGCACAGTCACGAGGCAATTACCCCCACTTACTTAGAAATTCAACGGAGTCTTTCATATCCTGATCTGATTTGGAAGCGGCTAATTTGAGGATGCGCCGTAGCCGGTCACCAACGTCTCGGTGCCGCTGTTGCTGGGCCAGTATGATTCCGGCGTGCGATTTACCCTCGGAGAGCCACTGTGAATGAATGCGGCAGAAATCTCCGATGTTGAAGGTACACAGGACACGACCCTGTTCCGCGGCATAAGCCAAATGCTCTTCATCATCGCTCCCGTCCAAGCCAACTTCCACTGTCGTGACAACATCAATTCCGCGTTCGCGCAAGGCTTTGACCAAAGCCTTGTCTAAAGAGTCGTCATCAAGATATAGGCGAATCGTCACGAACGGCTCGGTAGAGACAAGTAGTGTTCCTGTTCTAGTCTGTCCGCTTCAACCTCTTCGGCAGCAATCTCAGCATCTATCTCATCGCGATTTGCGTGGTAATGGGCAAGCGCCGCGTAGACTTGAGCGAGGGACAAGTGCCCCATGCGGCCCGCGATCTCTTCCGGTCTTAGACCCAGATTGTACCAGGTTGCGATTCGGTTAACGGTGATTCCGGTTCCATCAATGATCGGGCGTCCGCCACGCACTCCTGGATCTCGAATGATGAAATCGCCTATCGAACTCTTCCTAATTTCTACGGGATATTGGTGAGCAAATTCGGCTCTGTCTGACAGCAGATCAGCGAAGGATCGGTCAGACACGGCCCGTAGAAGGAGCAATCGCAACGACTCTTCTGCCCATAGAACACCATCGCGTCTTTCCTCGTTGTCTGCAACCATCTCCCTGCTATCTGTCGTTTCTATCAACCACGGAGATGCACTGTGCTTGAAGTCGTCAAGTAGATAATAGATCGCGAGCGCTCGTCTCTCGGTTATTACTTCGGGAGTCAAACGGGGCAGTCGTTGCGCGAACTGCGCCTTAATCGAATCCCGTTGAGTACAAATTAAAGACTCCAAAGCCGCGCAAAAAACCATGTGTCTGAATTCCGAATTCCATAAGTGATAGCCACCATCAAAGTACTTCAATGCGCGAACAATTCTTCGATACTTCTCTTCGTTGTTGAAAAGGTTCTGAAAACTCGCCCAGAACTCCGCCATACGCGCCGCGTCGTCTGGAGTGATCGTCAATTCCGCATGCGCCGGTGCTGTGTATGCTCTGATGTAAGGACCTACGCCACATTCACAGCGGTGATAAGGTGGGTCAGTTTCAGGATAGAAGCTCTTTATCCAGGGGCTGCCTGTAGCGATGGGTGTTGGATGGATGATCCTGGATAGAACGATCGCTCGAAGGATTAACTGCCGCGCCTGTTCGATTCGCGGGTCCTCCTCGTTAGTTACCTCATCTAATGAAACATAAATACGCCAATTGTATCCTTCGTCTAAAATACTACGAGCTTTCAGCCGAGGATCGCTGTTAATGATCTCGTTTCTCCAGTTGCGCTGCGTTTCGCTGAAAATGACCTCGAAGCGAACGCCATTCCCGATGTGCGCTTCCTTGGCCACTTTGTAGTAATCCTCAAGATGAAAGAGGAAAGATACTTCTGCGCGCATGATTCTGTCCTTTTGCTGGTGCTGGTATTGACCCTCCAAAAGGTTGACTCGGATTTGATCGGCCAACCAAACACCCCAATCCTATAACGCTGAGCCGGTTCAATCAATGACTCCCAGAGATCCACAAACTTTCGCGGATTGCGATCGACAAGCGGGACGCAGTACTTTGAATCTGCACAATCATCCGGACTCTTCGTTTTATCCACTGCCTTACCGCTTGCGCTGCAAGTCCCGAAGCGCGCGATAGCCGATTCGCTTCACGCCCTGCGCGTCGAGTATTCGCCGTATCTCAGGGTCCTTCGTGAACAACTCGTATTCGGCGGCTCGATCTTCCCACGAGTTGGTGATGTGCTTGATCTCATCACCGGCAACCGACGCGTGGATGTACAGCTCAGTCACTCCGGGCTTCAACGCGCTTATTGAGCGCTTCCAGTAATCGCGAATCGGCTCCTTCGGTTTGCGATCGCCGTGAATCAGGTAGTCCGGACAGATGATTCCATCCACGTCCAACTGCCCGCGTTGATGTCCGCCTCCCTGCGCCGCTAACAGTTCCTGAGAACCCATCCTCAACGGCAGATTGAATTCCTTCGCGAGCCGCCGATAGATTTGAAAGTATGCCTCGTTGTATTGAAGGTACCCATGTGCGAGTCGATGTGAGTTACATCCACGCCGGCGTCAAGCGCTTTCTTGATCTGCGCGCGAGCTTCGATATAAGCCTGCTCGGGCGTCGAGTTTTTGTAGACGGCCATGATGTCAGGCCACAGGTAACCTTGAGGATCGACCAATCCCGGCACGTCGCTCTTGCTGGCAACCGGTCCCCACTTCAGCGTCTTCCATTCGCTTGTGTGCGCTAGATGCACGCCGAAGTCGGAGTTGGGATGAGACTTCGCATAAGCGGCGATCTCAGGAAACCACGGACCGGGAACGATGATCGTCGATGAGGTCGCAAGCCCGTTCTCCATCGCGTCGATAACGGCGGCGTTTGCCGCGTGGCTGTTGCCCACATCGTCAACGTTGATGATAAGAATCTTGTCGGTTGATTTGAATCCCAATCGCTCCGCGAGCGGAGCAGCATTCCGAATCGGCTCTGCCTGCGCAAGAAGAACGGCAACTGCTCCTATCAACACCAATGAAAACTTTTTCATTCGGGAACTCCCTCCGTCCGGAATCAGAACCCGCGTTTGTCTACTGCGAGCTGAAGTCGCGTATTCGCGCTACTGCGTTCGCATCGAGTTTCTGCAACAGCGCCACCATCAACTCGACCATCTGATCGAAGTCTCTTCGGTTGATCACACCATTGTGAGCGTGCGTGTATCGCGCGGGCACGACCAGATTCACCGTCGGCACGCCGCCGTTGCTCTTTTGAATTTCGGATGAATCATCGCCGTACCCCTGCACCAAATCAAACTGAAGCGGGATCGACTTGTCGGCCGCGATCTGTTTCACAAACGCGACCAGCTTTCGATTCGGCAGCGCGCTGCTGTCATAAAGAAAAAGCCCGGGCCCGTTGCCTAGTATCACCTGCGACTCTTCCGGATGCGTGCCGGGGGCGTCCTTCACCACCCCGCCTTCAATCGCAATGCCGAGCTCGGGCTTGATCAGCTCGCTCGAGGTGTGCGCGCCACGGACACCAAGTTCTTCCTGCACAGTCGCGGCGTAGAAGATTTGATTCGGATGGGGCGCGCCGGCAAGTCTTCGCATTGTTTCGATTATCACGGCGCAACCGACTCGGTCATCCCAGCCCTTGCCGACATAGTTATTAGTGCCATTCATCACAAAGAACGGCGCGTCGGGAACTACGGGATCGCCGGGTTCGACGCCGAGAGCGCGCACTTCGGCCTCGGTCTTCGCGCCGACATCCAGAAAAAGCGAGTCGCGAGGATACACACGGTTTCGCTCTTCCTGAGGTGCCAGGTGAATATCGCGAATCCCCGTGACTGCCCGGATCGGACCTTTTGCCCCGATGATGATCCAGCGCTGATCGACAAGGGCTTGATCGAGCCAACCTCCCAACATCTGCATCGTGAGGAAGCCGTTAGGCGTGATCCGTCTTATCATCCCCCCCAACTCGTCCATGTGGGCGTCGACCATCACACGCGGCCCGGTGCTGCCCTGGACCGCAATCACCGAACCGAGCCCGTCATAGCTGATCTTGTCGGCGAACGGTTTCATGCGCTCGACCATTATTTTGCGAATGGGTTCTTCGAAGCCCGGCGGTCCCGGCGCGTCGGCGAGAGTTTGAAGGAGCTGAATGACCGGATCCTGTTGCGCGCGGCCAGGAATGACGGACGCGAGCAGAATCGCGGCCGTCGTTAGAATCACGGATGCTCGTCTCATTCATTCCTCCAAGGTCAGTCTCTTAGTTTGCGCTCTCGATATCCGCCTGGCGCCGCCCGCAGCCGAGCAAACAATGATCTGTGGCGAAATACCTGTGGCCTGCTGATAGCCTCGCGTGATTGATTCCTCAAACTGCGCGACCCTGTCCGCATTCACCAGGTTGATCGTACAACCCCCGAAGCCCCCGCCGGTCATTCGCGATCCGTAGACGCCTTCAACCTGACTTGCAAGTTCTATCATAACGTCCAACTCTTCGCAGCTTACCTGATAGTCGTCGCGCAGGCTGCAATGTGATTCAGCCATCAACCTGCCCAGTACTTCGAGGTCTCCTACCTCAAAAGCGTTTGCCGCTTCGGCTACGCGGGCGTTCTCACTGATGACGTGCCGGCATCGCCTCATTAACGCATCGGACAGTTCGCCATCGAGTCTAGCAAGATCATCGAGCGTCACATCGCGAAGCGCTCGCACTACAGGCAAGCGTTCAGCGAAATACCGGACCGCTGCTTCGCATTCAACTCGCCGGGTGTTGTACTCGCTCGCGGCAAGTTCGTGTTTCACCATCGTGTTGCAGATAACCAGCCGCACGTGACCAGGAATCGGCAGCAAGCGATATTCGAGCGAGCGGCAATCGAGCATCAACGCGGTCCCGGCCCTTCCGCAACACGAGATGAACTGATCCATGATCCCGCAGCGAATTCCTACGAATTCGTTTTCAGCTTGCCGGCACAGCTTGGCAAGCTCGACTCGATCGATCTCAATGCCTGAGTTCTCGAGCACCGCAAGGCCTGCCGCGACTTCGATCGCTGCGGATGAGCTTAAGCCTGCTCCGATCGGAACGTCGCTTGAGATCGCGAGGTCGGCGCCGCGTAAACGGTAGCCCGCGTGTTCAAGAATGACGGCTACGCCGCAAACGTAATCACTCCAGTGTCCTCTGGCGATCGGAGCCGGTTCATCCAGATCGAACTCGCAGCTTTCGGAATAGTTTTCGGAATGAATGCGCAATGTGCGGTCGCCGCGAGGCTTGATCGCCACGCGTGTGTAGAGATCGATCGCCGCGGGCATCACGAATCCGTCATTGTAGTCTGTGTGTTCTCCGATCAGGTTGACGCGGCCGGGAACCCGATAGATTCGAGCGCCTCGGCTTAGAAGGGATTCGAACGTGCTCATCGACTCAATGTCCGCGATTGCTATCGTGTTCAGACTCGTCAGCCTTGGCAGCCGAGGCCGACCGCCGCGCCAGCAAAAGCATCACAACCCCAAATATCAGAAGCGCCGCGCCCCACTCGAGATTGACGTTCATTCCAAGCGAGCGCTGATAGATCGACTTGTCGCTGACGGCTCCGTATATTACCAACAGCAATCCAAACACCGTGAACATCGCTCCGATCGGCAATCGTATGTCGAGTCCCATCCTTGCTCCTAGCTCACCAGAAGATAATGTTCAGCGCGAGGGTCATCAATAACACAATCATTCCCAGAATAGCCGGGCGTTGATACCACGGAAGGCGTTCTTCCTTCGGGCGTTCGGTCAATGAGTACACCAGGCCAATGAGTTCGTTCTCCTCGCGAGGTCTTGTTGCGAGACTCACAAGTATCGTAACCACAAAACAAGTGGTCCACGCGAAGATCGCGGTCCAGAAGTTTTGAGCCATCTCGCTCGGATAGGTGTGCGACGCGCCAAACCATCCGCCCTTCACGCCCGCAACCGCATGCATCGGCAGCGTCAATCCGTGATGAATCGCCGCCGCAAGCATGCCCGATAACAATCCGAGGAATGCCCCGTGCCCAGTTGCGCGCTTCCAAAACATGCCCAGCAGAAACGTAGCGAACAGCGGCGCGTTGACGAACGCAAACACCAGTTGGAGCATATCCATGATGTTGTTGAATCGAGTCGCCACATAAGCAGCCGCTACTGAGACCGCGATGCCGAACACGGTAGCCATTCTTCCCATCATCAAATAGTGCCGATCGCTTGCGCCGGGTTTGATGTATGACTGATAGATGTCGTAGGTCCACACCGTGTTGAAAGCCGTAACGTTGCCCGCCATCCCCGACATGAAGCTCGCCATCAATGCCGTGAGTCCGACGCCCAACAGACCCGATGGAAAGTAATGCCCGAGCATCATCGGTATCACCATGTCATAGTTCAGTGAGCCGTCCGGCTTTGCGGGCAGGGCAAATCCGCTGCCGCCTGCTTGATACGTCAACGCAATCGCGATCATCCCGGGAAGGATCACCAGGAATGGAAAAAACATCTTTGGAACGGCGGCGATCAACGGGGTGCGCCGAGCCGCTGACATAGAATTGGCTGCCATGGCCCGTTGTACGACAAGGAAGTCCGTGCACCAGTATCCAAACGACAGCACAAATCCAAGCCCCATCACCATTCCAAACCATTCGACTCCCATCGGATTCGATGCCGCGCTGCCCATGTATTTCCACGAGTTGCTCCAGGCGCCGGTGCCGAATCCGTGCTGGGTCGCGACGACGCCGAGCCTCGTTTGAAGACCCGACCAGCCTCCCGCGTCTTTCAATCCAAGGAAAACCAGCGGCAGAAATCCGAGCACGATCAGGAAGAACTGAAGCACTTCGTTGTAAATCGCTGAAGTCAGTCCTCCGAGAAAAATGTAGACCAACACGATCACCGCCGAGACCAGCACGCTGAAATTGAAATCCCATCCGAGCAGTGTCTGAAGCAGAAGGCCCATCGCGTACATCGAGATGCCTGACGAAAAGATGGTCATCGTTGCGAACGAGATCGCGTTCAGCCCGCGTGTTTTTTCATCGAAGCGGAGTTTCAGATACTCAGGCACGGAGCGCGCTCGTGAGCCGTAGTAGAACGGCATCATGAAAACGCCGACGAAGACCATCGCGGGAATCGCGCCGACCCAGTAAAAGTGACTAGTCGCGATTCCGTACTTGGCGCCCGACGCTGCCATGCCGATCACTTCCTGAGCTCCGAGGTTGGCCGACAGAAACGCGAGCCCGGTAATCCACGCTGGAATCGAACGCCCGGAAAGGAAGAAGTCTGTGCTGGTTTTCATGTAGCGCCGAAGCATAAAGCCGATGCCCAGCACGAACACGAAGTACACCAGCATGATGATCCAGTCGATGGCGGAAAGGGTCATCCCAGGAGCCTCCTGAACAGATCACCACACCAACTTGCTGATTACTTCATCGGCAGGTAAAGGTGAAAATGATGGTCTGCGAGTTCTTTGAAGCCATACTCTGGCGGACTATCTCGGCGGGTACGCGTTCAACTCCGCGACGCCGCAATCAAACTGGCCACGGTCGTGATGAGAAACAAGCCTCTCGATGATGAGTCGCGGACTAGCCACACTCTATTTGAACTTGCGCTTGAATTCTTTGGAAGCCCTACCGAGCGCGCGATTCGGACGATCGCGCGAATCCAGAGCGGCAAGAAACTGATCGCGATCGCGAGTGGTCAGCCTGATCGTCTGATGCTGCTTCAGCACTTCATTCGACGCGCGCAGGAGACTGGTTACGACAAAGTCGGTGACTGTTTGATGAGAAGCCACCGCCGCTTGCTCGATGGTTTCTTTGGCGCGTTGGTTCAGCCGCACATTCAGTCTGGCTCCCCTCGGACCGCTCTTCTGTCTGACTCGCTGGGTTGTCGACATTCGCATTCTGCCAGCGCCAAGATATCACGAGCGTACGGGGAATCGCCACATACTGTGCATGCTTCATCGCCGATCAATACAAGAACATCGGCTTGCCCAGCACGCGGCGAACCTTCGGCAGATACTGCTCTGAATCATACAACTCATCGACGTCGACTCGTTTGACGCTGCTGGTGATTGTGCTGATGGGAATGTGCGTGTAGTTTCCATCCCGCAACGCACACATTCGGCCACGCGCCCCGTCGAGAATCAAATCCATCGCCATGTGCGCGTAGTTGACCGACACCATCAGGTCGACCGCGTCCGGCGCGCCC
>Ga0070693_100000948_pt1 | contig 12879 bp, 12 predicted proteins | sample KBSK1103metaG_FD_65472 | JGI IMG/M metagenome (GOLD analysis project Ga0070693, IMG submission 65472) | Corn, switchgrass and miscanthus rhizosphere microbial communities from Kellogg Biological Station, Michigan, USA - KBS K1-10-3 metaG | ecosystem: Host-associated > Plants > Roots >...
AATATTTTCGGCGAATACCGCCGAGACGACGCCGGATCCAATCCTGGCCGGAGCGTGGCATCAACTGTCGAGTTCTGGCAGGCTGGCCTCATTCAGAATATCGAAGCGGCCGATGCGTCTCTTTATATAGTTTATGAGCACGCTGATGGCGATGTGCTCACGACGGGAAGCACCAGCCGCACAAGGCTAGATGCTTTCGAAGAGATCATTGTGGGCACCAAGATAAACTTCTGATCGGCGTCTCGTTTCGACGTACATAAACATCTGACGCTCCCGTCAGATTTCCCGCGAGAAGGATGGCATTCGTGCCCTCCTTCTCGCCCTTCCGCGCCCCGGGGCAGTGCCGCTTAGCGGCGTCCGGCGCCATCAACAAACTTCATAAGCTCAGCACTTCTTCTTCGTTCCGCCGATATGGTCGCTCGGTTATCCGTATTTGCAGAGGCCCATGCGAAGGAAAGCGGTTGGCGTGATGGGGATGGCGCGTAGACAGGACATCACAGAATCTCGTTCGGCCGATAGCGTGCCGGCCAAGCTCTCAATCGTCGTTGGCGAAAATCTGCGCCAGCTTCGACGCAAACACGGATTTTCGCTGGACCAGCTGGCGCAGACGTCGGGTGTTAGCCGCGCCATGCTCGGTCAGATCGAAACCGGGAAAAGCGCCCCAACAATCAACCTGCTGGCGCGGATCGCAGACGCGCTCAAAGTTTCGGTTCCGAGTCTGCTTTCAAGTCCCCTTACGGGCGGCACGGTGGTCGTTTCACGCGACAGTGCAACAGTCTTGACGTCGAGCGACGGGGGCTTCATGTGCCGCGCGCTTTTTCCCCTCGGTAATCCGCAAGGCATAGAAATCTATGATGTGACGATTGCGCCGCATCACAACGAGACCATCGCAGCGCACGCTCCGGGCGCAAAGAAAAGGCTCGTCGTCGTGTCGGGGGAACTGGAAGTGACGGTTGGCGCAGAATCTCCGGCGCGCCTCTCAGAAGGCGATGCCATTCTCTTTAACGCGGATTCTGCGCACTGTCTTCGCAACTCCGGCGACAAAGAGGTAAAGGCGTTTCTCGTCGTCACCGGCATCCAAGACGTCGCGCCACGGCCACGTGTGCTCTGAAGTCTTAACGCACCGGCGAGATGACCCCGCATTCCAGAAAATAGAATATGAATAGCATGTCTTCTTCTTTAGCGGGCACGCGCCTCTCAAATAGTGTGCACGTCGTTCGCTTTAACAGAAGGGCGCAGTCGATGTTTCCGGTCGAAGTCGTGCCGAGCAGCGTGTTGTCGTGGTTCGCCGTTGCGGCCGCCTTCGCATTCATCGCGTTCATCGCGATCATGGTCTGAGGGATTGATCGATGGCGCGTGTCGCGAACAAGAGAGTGCTTCCGGGATTTGGCCTGTCGCTGGGTTTTACGCTCACGTACTTATCGCTGATCGTCCTGATCCCGCTGTCGGCGGTGTTTCTGAAGGCGGCGACTATGGCGCCGCAGGAATTCTGGAACGCCGTGACGTCGCCACGAGTGGTCGCATCCTACAAATTGACGTTCGGCGCGGCGCTGCTGGCTGCCGCCATCAATGCATTCTTCGGGTTGCTATTGGCCTGGGGTTTGACCCGCTACACGTTTCCCGGCCGCAAGATCGTCGATGCGCTGATCGATCTGCCGTTCGCGCTGCCGACAGCCGTCGCAGGCATCGCGCTAACCGCCATTTACGCCAGGAACGGTTGGATGGGCAGCCTTCTCGAGCCGCTCGGAATCAAGATCGCGTTTACGCCCGCCGGCGTGCTCGTAGCGCTGATTTTCATCGGCTTGCCATTTGTCGTTCGGACGGTTCAGCCCGTGCTGCAAGACCTCGATGCGGAGTATGAAGAAGCCGCTGCCTGCCTCGGCGCGACGCGCTGGCAGTCCTTCGTGCGCGTCGTTTTTCCGACGCTGCTTCCGGCGCTGCTTACCGGCTTCGCGCTCGCCTTCGCCCGTGCGGTCGGTGAATACGGGTCGGTGATTTTTATCGCCGGTAACATTCCGATGGTCTCCGAGATCACGCCGCTGATCATCATCACCAAGCTCGAACAGTTTGACTATCAAGGTGCGACGGCGGTCGCCGCGGTCATGCTGGTCATGTCGTTCGTCATGCTTCTCGTCGTCAACGGTCTGCAGGCTTGGACGTCGCGGCGCACGGGAAGGACGCTCTGATGGCTATCATGGAAGCAACCTTCGATGCGCGTGTCCGCGGTGGCGGAAAATTCGAAACCAATCCGGCAACGCGCGATCCGAGCTGGGTCAAGCTCGTTATCATCGGCGTCGGGCTCTCGTACTTCGTCTTGTTCCTGTTGTTGCCGTTGCTGGCGGTTTTTGCCGAGGCCTTGCGTAAGGGGTTGGATGCCTACGGTGCGGCGCTGATCGAACCCGACGCGCTATCGGCAATTCGTCTGACTTTGCTGGCCGCCGCTATCGCCGTGCCAATGAACTTGGTTTTTGGCATAGCGGCCGCATGGGCGATCGCGAAGTTCCAATTTCCCGGCAAAAATTTCCTGATCACCCTGATCGATCTGCCGTTCTCCGTGTCGCCCGTGGTCGCGGGCTTAGTCTACGTCCTGGTATTCGGACTGCAGGGTTGGCTTGGACCTTGGCTCAAGATGCACGATATCAGGATCATATTCGCAGTGCCGGCGATCGTTCTGGCAACGATCTTCGTCACGTTCCCGTTCATAGCCCGCGAGCTGATCCCGCTGATGCAGGCGCAAGGCAGAGACGAGGAAGAGGCGGCGATTTCACTCGGTGCTTCAGGGTTGCAGACGTTCTGGCGCGTGACGCTTCCAAACGTCAAATGGGCGCTGCTCTACGGTGTCATTTTGTGCAACGCACGCGCGATGGGTGAGTTCGGGGCGGTGTCGGTCGTCTCCGGGCACATTCGCGGCGAGACGAACACGATGCCGCTCTACGTCGAGATTCTTTACAACGAATATCAATTCGCGGCGGCTTTCGCTGTCGCATCGTTGCTGGCGCTGTTGGCGCTGGTTACGCTGGTGCTCAAGAGCTACGTCGAGTGGCGCGCACCGAAGCTTGTGGCTGAGGAGCAGGTTCCGTGAGCATTGAAGTCCAAGGCGTTAGTAAAACGTTCGGCACATTCAAAGCGCTGGATGACGTCTCGCTCAGTTTTCCGGACGGCGAACTGGTGTCGCTGCTCGGGCCGTCGGGGTGCGGAAAGACGACGTTGCTGCGCGTGATCGCCGGTCTCGAACACGCCGACACCGGACGCATCCTGCTAGATAGCGATGACGCGACGCACAAGGACGTGCGCCAGCGTCATGTCGGTTTCGTATTCCAGCATTACGCGCTTTTCCGGCATTTGACGGTGTTCGAGAATATCGCATTCGGGCTGCGGGTCAGGCCGCGTGGGGATCGGCCGAGCGATAAGGAAATCCGCGCGAAGGTCGGCCGGCTTCTCGATCTCGTGCAGCTCGGCTGGGTGGCCAACCGCTTTCCGTCGCAGCTTTCCGGCGGGCAGCGCCAACGCGTGGCGCTCGCCCGCGCACTCGCAGTCGAACCGCGCGTCCTTCTGCTGGATGAACCCTTCGGCGCGCTTGACGCGAAGGTGCGCAAGGAATTGAGGCGTTGGCTTCGGGCGCTGCATGATGAACTTCATATCTCATCGATTTTCGTCACTCATGACCAGGAAGAAGCGCTCGAAGTGTCCGACCGAATTGTGCTGATCAACAAGGGCCGCGTCGAGCAAATCGGTACGCCGAAGCAGGTTTATGAGGAGCCGGCGACGGCCTTCGCGTTTGGATTCATCGGGGCGGTTAACGAATTTCGCGGCCGGGTCGAAGGCGACTATTTGCGGATCGGTGATGAGCGCCTGCTCCATAACGCCAAGCATCTGACGAACGGCGAAGAGGTCGTCGCATTCGTCAGGCCTCACGACACGGAAATCGTGCCCATCTCGGCTTCGGGCAGCGACGGGATCACGGCGAGCGTCAAACGCATTCTTGGCAACAGTGCGATCGCGCGTGTAGAACTCGTGGCCAACGGTGACGCGCGCGAAGGCCGCAAGGACTATTTCGAAGTCGAGATCCCGGGAGCGGATGTGGCAACCCTTGGATTATCGACCGGGCAACGCGTGAAACTCAAAAGCCGCCGTCTCCGCGTTTTCCCCGAACAGAATGGCACGGCAGGCTAGTGAATTTTCAGCAACTCCGCATTATCCGCGAAACGCTCAGGCGCAACTTCAATCTCACCGAGGTTGCAAACGCGCTCTATACGTCCCAGTCCGGCGTCTCAAAGCATATCAAGGATCTTGAGGACGAGCTTGGCGTCGAGCTATTCGTGCGTCGCGGGAAGCGGCTTTTAGGATTGACGGAGCCCGGCAAGGAGCTGGCGCAGATCGTCGATCGCATTCTCCTCGACACGGAAAACATCAAGAAGCTCGGCGAGCAGTTCGCCAATCGTGATCGAGGCACGCTTAACATCGCAACGACCCATACCCAGGCGCGATATGCGCTTCTGCCGGTCGTCGCCAAATTTCGCGCGGAGTTTCCGAACGTGCACTTGGTGCTGCATCAAGGCAGCCCGAGTGAAATCGCGCGGATGCTGATCGAGGGAAGCGCAGACATCGGAGTTGCGACGGAAGCGCTGCAAGACGTGCCCGAGCTCGTGTCGTTTCCCTACTACACGTGGCATCATGGTGTCGTCGTACCGGTCGGTCACCAGCTTCAGAGTGTCACTCCGCTTACGCTCAAGGCGCTTTCCGAGTGGCCGATCATCACCTACAGCGAAGGCTTCACGGGCCGCTCGAAAATCGACAAAGCGTTTGCGGCGGTAGGTATCGCGCCCGACATTGTTCTGTCGGCCCTCGACGCCGATGTCATCAAGGCCTACGTGGACCTCGGCCTCGGCGTCGGCATTGTCGCGTCCATGGCTGTTGATGCGAAGCAAGATCATCGGTTGAGGCTTATCGGTGCGCAGCATCTCTTCGACCCGAATATTTCGCGCATTGCGCTGCGAAGAGCCACCTACGTCCGGAGGTTTGCCTATCGGTTTGTCGAGCTCTGCTCGGCAGATTTGACGGAAAGCACGGTCAGGGCAGGCGTTGAAGAAGCCGCCCGGCAACTTTAGATCCTTATCCAAGTCACGCGGGAATCTGCCCGTATGCGAGCTCCAAAGGGCTTTTCCCCGCTGCGTCGCGATACCAAACGGAGAACGGAGCGTATAATACCAAGGCGGGCCCCTTGAAAAAGGAGGGAATGGAGAAGCCACGATGCTCAAATCAGCGGCTGCTGCAACCTTCCTGGCTTCCTTGGTGCTACTCACCGGAGCTGCTTCGCACGCTCAGGATATGACGGGCCTCGACGTCACGTCGGATGCCTTTACGAAATCCGAGATGAGCCGCGCCGACATCGAGTCTGCGATTTCCAGACTGCCGGCCGGAGGAATTCTCGATCTCAGCGGTAAAAGTCTCAACGGCCTGGACCTTTCGGGGTTGGACCTTCGCCGGGTCAAACTTCAGTCGGCCAGGATCAACAATGTCAATTTCAAAGGCGCAAATCTCGAGGGCGTCGTGCTCGATCAGGCGTGGGCGCTGAAATCGAACCTGACGGGCGCCAACCTCAAGAACGCCAGTCTCTTTGCGACGCAATTCGGTGGCGGAACGCTGGATGGTGCCGATTTTTCCGATGCCCACGTCGCCGCTGACTTCACCGATGCAAGCGTGAAGAACGCCATCTTCGATCGCGCCGATCTCTCGGCTGACGAGAAGAACCAATCGATGGGTTTGATGCGTGGCGCATTCAAAGGCACGAAGCTCGACGGCTCATCCTTCAAGGGCGCTAACCTGGCACGCGTCATGATGGAGTTTGCGTCGCTTCGTGGCGCCGATCTCAGCAACGCCAACCTTCGTGGCGGCGAATTCGCGGCCGCCGATTTTAGCGACGCCAATGTTACGGGAACAAACTTCGAGGGAGCGGATCTCAATTCGGCGCGGATCGGCAAAATGAAGAATGCCGACGCCGCAGTGAACCTTGACAAGGCCAAGAACCACGACAAAGCCCTGGTGGATTGAAAGCCGGCGCACAAGTGTTTCTAGTTTTGCCGCAAGAGGCAGCCGCGCCGGCGTTTCTACGGGAACGCCTGATAGATCCAGGTTTCGCTCAGGGCTTCATTGTCTTTCTGCAGGAAAGCGCGCAGGTCGGCCGGCTGGCCGTCCAGATCCGATAGATCGAACATCATGCGCCAGCGCTTGGTACCCACCACAGGAAAGGCCTCGACGCCGCTGATCTTGCCGCAGCTCGCCGTAACGGCGGTGTGCGTGCCGCCGTAGCGGGTCAGATTATCCAGCGCCTTGCCCTCGACATCGATCATGAATTTGCGGGCACCCGGTTTCGTATGCCGTAGATCGAGGTCGCGTCCGCCCAGGCCGCCGAGACCAATTCGGGTCGCGACGATGCGGCCGATGTCGCCGTGCGAGGGTGAGCCCAGGCCCCAGTGCAGACGATAGTGCGCATTGATCACCGATCCGGCGACAACCGATTGCTCCGGTGTCCAGAAGGCGACCATGTTGTCCTCGGTCTCGCCGACGGTCGGCAGCTGGACCAAATTTACGCCGCCCTTGCCCCACCCCGACAGCGGTTCCACCCAGATGCTCGGCCGCCTGTCGTAGAACAGGCTGTCGTCCTGATAGTTTTCGAAGTTGCGATCGCGTTGGATCAGACCGAAACCTTTAGGGTTATCGTCGGTGTAGCAATTGGTGACGATGCGCGGCGGATTGGCGAGCGGCCGCCAGATGCGCTCACCTGCGCCCGTCCACATCGCCAAGCCATCGCAATCGTGCACTTCCGGCCGCCAGTCTCCACGGAAGTGACCTGAGTTCTTGCCATACCAGAACATGCCCGTCAGCGGCGCGATGCCCAGCGTTTCGACCGGCGCCCTGAAATAGAGTTCGCACTCGATCTCCTGCTCCGCACCGCCCTTGCCACCATCGATGCGGCGACTATCCATACGGTAGGCGCCCGTCACGCTCTGGCTCTCCAGCAGCGCGTAGATGTTCATTCCGCCGTCGTTCTGCTCCAGCCAAAAGGCCGTGAAGCGCGGAAATTCTTCGGGATGCCCCGTATTGATTGCAAGGCCGCGCGCCGAGGCGCCGTACTGGTCATTGGGATCCGAGGCGCGGAAATAAGATGCGCCGAGATACGCCAGCCAATCGCTTTCGCCGCCCCGGCTCATCAGGCGGAAGCCGGCGAAACCGGCGGACTTCAATGTCCGCAACGGATGGTTGGCGGGCATGTTGAAGAAGTCGGGCGAATAGACAACCTGGCGTGCCTTGCCGTCCTCAAGCACGTAGATGGCGACCGGTTCGGCGTAGTAGCGCCCCTGGGGAAACAGGCGCACGGGTTGGGCCCCAGGTACGCCATGCCATAGCTCCATCTCCGGCTTGTAGACCGCTTGCGCGAAGGTATCGAAAGTCATGTCCCGCAGCGGGTGGGCGTCGGACGGCTGGGGCGGCGGCGTGTACGCGCTTTGCGCAAGCGCCTTTGCCCGCCGCTTCAGATCGTTAAAGGTAAATGGTTCCGCATTTCCAAGCGTCATCGGCCCAACGGACTGAGTGGCGAGTGCCGGCCTTGTCCATCCTAAGACGGACGTCGCCAGAGTTCCGGCCAAGACGTGTCGGCGGTCGGGTGTGAAAGTCATGACGTCCGGTGTGAGCAGTTGATCGGAGTGGATTCGGTCTAGGGTATTGCGAAGGTGGTTTTATCAAAGCCTCGGAGCCGATGCATCTGCGCTGTGACATTTCGCCGAACTTATTGCTGACTTTAGAGCACAACGGGCGCATCCGAATATCGGAATCCGTCAGCAGGCAAAGTGATGGCGCAGGAATGACGCCGGCGGCTACGAAAGCCGCTCGTACGCCGCACCCGACCTCCGCCATTCGCCTTGTCCTTCACATGAGCGCCTTGCCAATCGAGCCGCCGCCATCGACGAAAAGCGTTTGGCCGGTGATATAGCTGGCTTCGTCTGAAAGCAGGAACGCGATGCTTGCGGCGATTTCGTTTGGAGCGCCGAGGCGCTTCATCGGGATGAGCGACAAGAACCGGCGCTCGGCGTCGCTTCCAGCCGGGGTATTCTCGCGGAACATCTCTGTTTCGATCGGACCGGGCGCGACCGCGTTAACAGTGATGCCGGTCTCTGCCAGTTCCAGCGCCCAAGTGCGCGTCAAGCTCACGATCGCTGCCTTCGATGCGGCATAGGCGCTGCGTCGCGCTACACCGAGAACGGTAAGGCTCGATATATTGACGATGCGGCCCCAGCCCTTGGCTTTCATCGTCGGCAGGATTGCCTGTGCTGCCAAAATGGTCGGATGCAGGTTGACGCGCATAATATCGTCGAGGTCCGTGAGCTTGATCTCACCGACCGGATCCATTCTCGCCAGCGCGGCATTGTTGACGACGCCGTCGAAGGCATATCGATTGGCGAGATCCGTAAACGCCTCGGCCGAACGTTGACTGTCGTTGAGATCGACCGAAACCAACGTGCCTGGAAAACTCGCGTCGCCGTTGCGCGCGATGCCGACGACCTGATGGCCCGCCTTGGCGAGACGGTCGGATAGAGCTCTGCCGATACCCTTGCTGGCGCCCGTTATTAGGAATGTACGTTTTGTCATGCCGTTTTCCGTCGGCTAACCGAGGCGGCTTTCTTCGCTGCTTTGCGAACCCTGTCTTTGCCAGGCGGCCAAGGAAGATTGAGTATCGCCAAAGCGGGACGCACGAGGCCAGTGAGCAATTCGGGCTCAGGGCGCACGCGAGCCAGCACGCGAAGACCCATTACCACAGAGAGCAATAGCTTGGCGATATCGTCCGCCGGTTGATCATCTGGAATCTCGCCGGTGCGCTGTCCCGCGACCACCCGGCCATGGAAGAATCGTTCGATCATCAAAGTATGGTTCGCCACGATGCGCTGCAGATCGCGGTCATCGGATGTCGCTTCGAGGGCCGTATTCACCAGCATGCATCCCCGATGCTCAGGGTCGGCCAGCGATCGATCAACGATTTCTTTGAAGAAGCCAACAATTGCGGCGCCCGGCGACGGCAACGCTTCAAGACGGACGATACGTTCCCGCAGAGTGCGATCGAGATACTGCGCCAACGCGCCAAGGTAGAGCGCGCGCTTGTCGTCGAAGGCATTGTACATGCTAGCCGATGTGAGCCCGGTGGATTCCGTCAGATCGCGGGTCGATGTCGCCCTATAGCCTTTGGCCCAGAAAACCTCCGCTGCAGCTTCCAGAAATTCGCCTTCGTCGAATTCTCGCGGCCGTCCCATGATTGCCGTGCCTCCTGTTTCACCGCGCTAGGCTCAGCGGGCGGGGAATTATAGATCCGTTGCTCCAAAATAGATGTAGATCAAGCGCTACAAAATCGCAACTGCGGAAAAGTGCGACGTGTTTGATGCAACGAGTGTGTCGCAGTTCGAATCAACTTCGCGCGCCCCGCAGAGTGACGGCGGCTGAATGTTTTTCGACGCGTGAAATAAAAGCGGACGCGCAGGCGAATTAGCGGGGCAGGGTGTGATGCCCTGCCTGTTCCATCGGGTTCGGCCGCCTTACGGAGATGACCGAGTGTGAAAACTTTGCAGCAACTGGATGAGTATAAGACGATGTTGTTTCGCATTTCTGAGGACTTGCGACGTCGATTGCCTTCGCCTCGCTGGGCTCCAATTCCGCTGCGCCTGATCGTCGGATATGGATTCATGGAGCATGGTTTTGCCAAGCTGGGGAGGGGTTCGGACTCGTTCGCGGCAATCCTCCACGCGATTGGCGTGCCCGCTCCGCATTTCATGGCCTGGGCTACGATCCTGGTCGAAATATTCGGTGGCATGGCGGTTCTTCTGGGCGCTTTCGTTGTGCTTGTAAGCCTACCGATGGCCGCGATTTTATTGGTCGCCATGTTTACGGTGCATCTGCCGTACGGCTTCAGTTCGATCACACTCAAAGCCGTCACCGCGGCCGGTGCGCAGTTCGGTCAGCCAGGTTATGAGACCGATCTCTTGTATCTGGCGTCGCTCGCATCTCTGGTCATCAGTGGTTCCGGACCACTGTCGATCGACGGCTTCATTCGGCGCAAGTTTGGGAACGAATAGCAGCGACGCTGCCGGCCGATAATGTGAACGCCGCCGGTTCGAGTGATGCCGAAGTTCATCTGTCACGAGACTGTCGCGAAACCGTCGTCGATATTTCATTTGAATCCTGAAATTCATGTGCAGAGGTTTCGTTATATGGAGGAGCAATGGCCGATTTCGCCACGGTGGCTGCGATCTTCTGCGCCTTGGCCACGGCTATTCATCTCATATCGGCAGCTTTGGCACTGTCGCGGTTTGCATCAGTAAGTTCGAAGACGCGCTGCCCAGCGGCCGGTCCGGTCAGCATTATTCGGCCTATTTGCGGGCTCGACCACTTCGACGAGTTGACGCTGCGTTCGACGTTTGAACTCGGGGCTCGGAACTACGAGGTCATCTTTTGCGCGGCGCGCGAGGGCGACGCCGCCGTGCCACTCGTGCGACGCTTGATCAAAGACTACCCGCACATTCCAGCGCGGCTGTTGATCGGCGACGAGAGGCCAACGTCCAACCCCAAGCTGAATAATATAGTGAAAGGTTGGGCGGCAGCGCGCCATCCGTGGATCGTGATCGCCGACAACAATGTGTTAATGCCTCAGCACTACCTCGACGCCTTGTTTGCGAGCTTTGGACCCGGCACGGGGTTGGTATGCTCGCCGCCGATCGGCAGCCGGCCGATCGGATTCTGGGCGGAGTTGGAATGCGCGTTCCTCAACGGCTATCAGGCCCGCTGGCAATATGCCGCCGACACGATCGGCTTCGGATTTGCGCAGGGCAAGTCGATGCTCTGGCGACGCGACATGCTCGATGTCGCTGGGGGTATCGAAGTGCTCGGTGCGGAAATTGCCGAGGATGCCGCCGCCACGAAGGTCGTGCGGGCGTGTGGCCTCGATGTCCGGCTTGTCGATCGCCCCTTCGAACAGCCGCTTGGACCAAGATCACGGGGACAGGTTTGGAACCGGCAAGTGCGATGGGCGCGGCTCAGGCGCGCCACGTTCCCGGCGTTTTATGTGCCTGAACTTCTAACCGGAAGCGCACTGCCGATTGCTTCAGGCGTCTTTGCTGCACAAGCCTTCGGTTACGAGTCGCTGTCCGTACTTTCGTGTTTGATGCTGTTGTGGTTCGGCGCCGAAGCCGTGCTGGCGCGGGCCGCGCGCTGGCACATCGGAATTTTTTCGCCTCTGGCGTGGGTCCTTCGCGATCTGCTGCTGCCGGTCTTGTGGCTGGAGGGGTGGAGCGGCAATAAATTTGTCTGGCGCGGCAATGATATGAGCGTCGCCAAGAGCGGTGCCGGAACCGACTGCATTGCCAATCAACTGACATGATCGAAAGCGCGTGGCTCTGTCGCGTCGTATAGGCTCCGCTCTTACTTGCCTTGGGCGAATGAAGCCTCAGTCTCCAATCCGACGGAGCGGCCCTCGAACCCGGCGGTGTCAAAATACTTCGTGTCGCCGACCATTTGATAATTGAGGATTGTCTTGAGGCCGTTGCTCGACGGTTCGGAGACGATTGTTTTTCTCGTCGATTCTACGGGAGTGCCGTTGGCAAACGCCTCGACGAGGGGCCGGCCGACGAGCCTGCCATGGCTGCGCGGTAGAAAGCCGAGGATCGCCGCAATCGTTTTGCCGATATCAGGATTGCTGACTGGTGCCTCGTCGATAAAGCTCTTTTTGAAGTCGGGGCCGATCGCGGCCATGAAATTCTCGGTATCGCCTCGGCCGAACCCGCCGTGCATGCCTTGTCCCTGCTGCAGGCCCGTGTCGGCAATTTCGACGCTGCACGTCGAGGGCCTGGCGCAGCCCGTCGCGAAGCTCTTGAAGTTCACGGCGATCGCGGGTGAGGGGGCGAGCGCGGACCCTTTAAGATTGACCGCACTGAGTGGCAGCGTTCCAGCAAATGCGCCAAATGCGTCGTCGACAAAGAGGCCGCTGACGTAGTCTTGCGCCATTAAAGCATCGATGACTTTCTGAGTGATGTCACGGTCGCGGTCCGGGATATAAATGAGGTCCGAGCCGCCATTCGCCGCAACGATGACTTTTGGAGCGTTGGGGTCTTCGCCGATCAATCCATTTGCGGCGCGCGGGTGTTTCCCACTTTCGATGCGGGCATTGGCGCTATCTGGATCCCAGAGCGGCAAGTTGAGAGCTGTCGCGAGATCAATAGACAAAAACCCCGGCGGAAGCAGACCCGCTGGCACGTTCGCATAGCTCGCTTTGGCGGAGGCGCTCGTCGCGCTCTGCTTCGAGATGGTTGAAAATCCATGATCCGCCGACACGATGATGTTCGTTGTCTCGCTAAGCCCAAGCTCGTCAAGGCTTTGCCGAATAGCGGCAAGGTTTGCATCAGCATTACGGATTGCCGCCATCGAGGTCGACCCATTGATGCCGGGCTCGAGCTGCAAGAGGCTGTCGCCTTGATTGTGCTGGGTGCCATCGGGATCGCGTGACCAGAAGACAACGACGAACGGCTTGCCGTCGGCCTTGAATTTCGGCAGCACGACCTTCGTCAGAGCGTCGGCGAAGAATGCCTGCTGTTCTACGTTGGCGATTTTCGTTCCGGGCTCGCTTGAATTTCCGGGCTTACCGTTATCACCGCGGGATGGCGCGACGACAGGAAGTCCGGCGGCCTTCAATGCGTCGCTGACCCAAGTGGCGAGCGGAATGCCCGTTTTCGAGCCGGTCGCATCGTCGATAATGACGCTCTCGGTGCCATCGCGGGCGGTGTGGTCGAAAATGAGCGTTGGGCCGAGCTTACCAATGGCGGCTGTGTTGAAACCTGACCTGTG
>Ga0070693_100000951_pt1 | contig 12863 bp, 14 predicted proteins | sample KBSK1103metaG_FD_65472 | JGI IMG/M metagenome (GOLD analysis project Ga0070693, IMG submission 65472) | Corn, switchgrass and miscanthus rhizosphere microbial communities from Kellogg Biological Station, Michigan, USA - KBS K1-10-3 metaG | ecosystem: Host-associated > Plants > Roots >...
CCACCACGCTCACCGGTAGATAAATCAGCCCGGACAGCACGACCATGCTCCAGCCGATCGCCCAGATCACCTGGAGGAAACCAGCCAGAACGTCGAAGTCGAAGTTGAAGGTGATCACCACGCGCAACACCGCCAGCTCGACGAAGATCAGCCAGAGGCCTCGCGTGAACAGAAAGCGAGACAGCTCTCCCTTCGGTTTGCCGCGCATCCCCTGGAGATAGGCCCCGGTACCGGCCAGAAACACGAACAGCGGCGCGCAGAAATGCGTTATCCAGCGCGTGAAGAACAGCATGGCGGTCGTCCTGTCGACGTTGGTCGGGTCGAATGCCGATGCCTGGAAATGCGCGAAGTCACGCGTGTGATCGAGCATCATGATGACCATGATGATCCCGCGCAGGAGATCGACCGAGTCGACTCTGGTTTTCACCGGCGCAGCATACACGGCGATCCGCGGATCTGCTGCCTGTCTTACGGCGCTGGCTGTCACGATTCAACGGGCTGGAGTGGACGTCGGATATTTGTATACAATAGGATACCGGCCAAATAGTAGAGAAACCACCCCTTCCCCGCCATACCCGGATTGGCGAGCATAGACGCTCCATCCCTTTCGGACTCCCCATGAGCCTGTCCCGGATTCTTTGCTTGGTATTGCCGCTCACTCTGCCCGTCGCCCTGCCGGCCCAGGCCGCACCCGTGAACTGGGATTCACTTGCCCATGAGTCGCAGTCCGTGCTCGCCGCGTACCTGCGCGTCAACACCACCAACCCGCCGGGCAATGAGATTCTTGGCGCCAGGTTTCTCAAGGAAATTCTCGACCGCGAAGGAATCGAGACCCGGATTCTGGACACTACGGAGGTCGGACCCAACCGCGCCAACTTCTACGCCCGGCTTCGCGGCAACGGCAGCAAGAAGGCGATTGCGCTCGTCCACCATATCGATGTCGTCCCGGTCAATCAGGCATCGTGGTCGGTGGACGCGTTTTCCGGAGCCAGCCGGGATGGCTACATCTGGGGTCGCGGCGCCGTCGACATGAAGAGCAACGGTGTCGCCCAGCTAATGGCCATGATCGCCCTCAAGCGGTCGGGTGTGCCGCTGACACGCGACATTGTTTTCATTGGCAATGCGGACGAGGAGCTGAACTCGACCGGCGCGATCATTTTCGTCCAGCGGCATCCCGACCTTCTCCGCGATGTGGAGTACCTAATCACAGAAGGGGCCGACAATGTCCTCGACTCGGCGGGAAAGGTCATTTACTTCGGTGTCGGCGTCGCCGAGAAAAGGACGTTCTGGCAGCGACTGACCGTGAACGGCGTCCCCTCGCACGGGTCGCGGCCGACAAAACAGAATCCGGTTCCGAGGCTGGTTGCTGCTCTGTACCGGATCTCACAATACGAGTCGCCGCTTCACGTGACGCCCGGCGTCGACAAATTCTTCCGCGATATCGCGCGGACCTATCCCGAGCCCCGGCGTAGCTGGCTATCCAACGTCCGCGTTGCGCTGGAGAATCCCCGCGCCAGGGAGTGGATTCTCAGCGATGTCACGTGGAATGCGATTCTCAGGAATACGATATCGCTCACGGGGCTGACCGGATCCAACAAAACGAACGTGATTCCGGCCGTGGCCACCGCGGAAATCGACGTTCGGCTGCTACCCGACCAGGACACCACGGAATTCCTGAGAACCCTCCAGCAAATCGTCGCCGATACCGCAGTTCACTTCACGCATCTCGGCAACACCAAGACGCCCCTCGAGAGTCCGATCGAGACGGATCTGTTTCGCGCCATCGAAAAGGCAGCACACGAGCGGGAGCCGGGCGCATTTGTGACGACGCCAATGGAAACGGCGGCCACCGATAGACCGACCTATCGCAGGCTGGGAATTACAACCTATGGCTTCAGTCCGTTCAAGATCCCGCGCGCGGAGATTCAGCGGGGGATGCACGGTAACGACGAACGTCTGTCAATCGACAACGTCGGTTACGGAGTTCGGTTCTTCTACGACATACTGCGCTACGCGCAGTAGCTCAGACGGGCTGGGACGTCAGCTCTTGTGGCGAAAGGTGATGCGGCCTCTCGTCAGGTCGTAGGGCGACACTTCGAGAGTTACGCGATCGCCGGCGAGAACACGGATGCGGAATCTGCGCATCTTTCCCGCGATCGTCGCGTGGACGTCGTGCCCATTGTTCACCTGCACGCGGAACGTTGCATCCGGCAGCACTTCGGTAACGGTTCCTTCCAGCTCGATTGCTTCTTCTTTGGCCATAAGCCTCCTTAAGGGTTCGTCCAACCGGGACAACTATACGTCCTGACGGTCATACCGCAAAATTCGCGACAAAGAAAAACGGGGCCGGTCTGGTGTTGTCCAGGCCGGCCCCGTCTCCTATGAAGCGTCTAGCAAGCTTCGACTTACGCGCCGATCTTGGTCACGTTCTCGGCGGCCGGACCCTTCTGGCCCTGCACGACGTCGAACTCAACCCGCTCGCCTTCGGCCAGGGACTTGAAGCCCTTGCCCTGAATGGCTGAGTGATGAACGAAGCAATCCTTCTGTCCGTTCTCGGGGGTGATGAAACCAAAACCCTTGGCATCGTTGAACCACTTCACTTTTCCGGTGGTACGCATTCTCGGTACTTCCTCTGCAATTGGTCGGAAGTGCCGTGTTGCGGTACCAATCCGACTACTGTTTGTTCGCGATCGAGATGATCGCATGTTCGCCAGAAAATCAAAAGGACCTGGCAACACCCCAGGTCCCCTGTGTCGCAATCTGGCATTGACGCGCGCCATGCACGTCAGGGGTATAACCTAACCTATCAGGGCGTTGCGGTCAATCAAGTTACGCGACTGATACCACGTTTTCCGCCGGGAAAGCGAAGTCGCCAACGGCGTCGCCATAGGCGTCGACGATCCCCGGAGGGGCCGGCACTTTACTCCCCGTGAGCATCGATTTCATCATCAAAGCGTTGGCTACGGCTTTGCCCTTGTAGTGGTTGTTGGTGACCACATAAACCTCACGTGTGTCGGGACTTGCGGCCATTTCTCCGGCTCGCTCGACCCACGGCTGGAGCTCCGCCGGCTTATAGAGGTAGTTGTAGCGCTCCTCGACGCCCGCCTTCTCCCGGAACCATTCCTTGTAGTTCCGGCCGTGCACGCGCACATAGCCGACGCTTGACGTGACGTGTTTCGACGGGCCTATCGACTTGTGAAACTGAGGCTGGTCGATGTTGACGAAGCCGACTCCCTCCGCCTCGAGCGATGCCAGGAAGTCCGGCGCCAGCCAGGAGGTGTGTCTCACCTCCACCACCAGCGGATACATCCTGAAGGTCCGTACGACGTCGCCGAGCCATTCGCGGGTTTCCTCGCTGCGCTTGAAGCTCCAGGGAAATTGCAGCAACACAGCTCCCAGCCTGTCGGCATCCATCATGACGTCGAATCCCTTGCGAACCTGATCGACCTCCCCACGCGTCCAGGCCTTGTCGCGCTCGTGGGTGAAGCGCTTCCAGAGTTTCGCCGTGAAACGAAAGTCGGGATGATCCTTCACCCGGTTCACCCACGAAGTCGTCGTCCGCGGCACCGGCGGACCATAAAAAGTCGAATTGACTTCGACGGTGTCGAAGAAATCAGCTATGTAGCGCAGCGGGTCAAACCCCTTCGGCTTCTCGCGGGGATAGACGATCCCTTCCCAGTCCTTGTACAGCCACCCGGCGGGGCCAAAGCGCAGCGTCGCCTTGCTCTCGGATGTCTCTTTTCGGACAGATCTCGCTCGGCTCATACCTCACGGGAATGCGGGTTCAGTGCCAGTTGGTCCCGGTTCGACGGCGCTCGGCCGCTGGTAGCCGTCGAGCCTCGGGTTGCGCATTTTCTTTGACGCATGTCGTACGATTTCTACACGGCCGACGTATTCACCGATCATCTGCACGGTGGAAATCCGCTCGCGGTTGTTCCCAACGCGAACGGACTCTCCGACGAGCAGATGCAGGCGATCACTCGCGAGTTCAATTACTCCGAGACCGTTTTTGTTTTTCCGCCGGAGGAAAGCAGCAACACCCGCCGCGTGCGCATTTTCACCCCGGGGTCCGAGCTGCCGTTCGCTGGTCACCCTACCGTCGGTTGCGCGTTCGTACTCGCCTCGATCGGTGAGATTCCACTCAACGGCGAGGAAACGAAGATCATACTCGAGGAGGGCGTCGGTCCCGTGTCCGTCCTCATTCGATCGAACGCCGGCAAACCGGTTTTCGCGCAGCTCACTTCCGCAAAGCTGCCCGAGATCAGGGAGCCGCCACCCGCGCCGGAAATTCTTTGCGAGATCCTCTCACTCGAGCCTAGCCACATCGTGGCCGACGACATGATCGAGCCGGAAGCGGTGTCCTGCGGGGTCCCGTATCTCTTCATCCCGATCAAGAAGCCCGAGATGCTATCGTGGGCGAGAGTCGACATCCCGAAATGGGAGCAGTCGCTGCGTGGCTACTGGGCGCCGGAGATGTTCGTCTTCAGCACTGAAGACTGGAGCAACATCTTCGAGGGCGGTCACATCCGCGCCCGCATGTTCGCGCCGGGACTCGGCATCGGCGAAGATCCCGCCACAGGCAGCGCGTGTGCCGCGCTGGCTGGATTTCTCGCGCTGCGCGCGGACACCCGCGACGGAACCCTGCGGTGGATCGTGGATCAGGGAGTCGAGATGGGCCGCCCCAGCAGACTGGAGCTGGAGGTCGATGTAAAGCGAGGGCAGCTCGCCGCGATCCGCGTCGGCGGCTGCTCCGTCCTCGTCAGCTCTGGTACTCTTTACATCGACGGCGAAGCGTAACGCCGCCCTCGGCCGGCCGCCGCGCTACTCGAGGTAGTGGTAAAGCCCGAACAGCGCCATGCCGGCGCCGCCAATGAGGATGATCGTTCCGGGAGTATCGCCAATCAGCGCACCCGCGATCATCGCACCGACGCCCACCGCCATCAGCGCGACATCCTGTCCCTGATGACGCCCTACGAGTGGCGCTGCGGTGACCTTTGTTGACGCATCGACCCTGGCCTCATTTACCCGAAATCCAACGGCGGCCGCACTGAGTGTCGGACCGGTTTTCGAATTCATAACCTGCTGCGCCTGTGAGGCGGCAGGGATAAGAGCAAGAGCACAGATGCTGATTGCCAGAAAGCGCATTTAATTCTCCATTTGAGGCGGGAGCAGTTAGTGGGAGAGACACTTGAGTCCCCCTGAATCCCGCTTGGTTCGCCACGGTGAGCGGCAATAAACGTGCACACTACCGCTGCGACAGCGTGGCGTCAGGTTACCTGGCCGCCGGCTGGACCTCGAATGCGAACGCGCCGGTGAGGATGCGGCCCGCGTGTTTCACCTGCACCCAGGCGTGATATCTGCCGGGTTGCGGAAATGCGTAGGGAAAGGTCACTACGCCGTTCCCGGCAACCTCGCCGGCGGCGTAAATTGCCCCGGCGGCGTTCATTCGCTGGCCGAGTTTTCCCGGAACAGTGTCACCCGGCTGCCGCATCGCTAACGCCATCTGCGACGCCATCGAGATGGTCCCGGCCGGATGCAGATGTATGAACACCGAGCCATCGTCGCGCGTCACGACTGCGTGTCCCGCCATCCCGATGTAGGGCTCGAGAGTTAGCGGCCTGCCATCACTTCCCGTGACGTTGAAGCGCAACATCGTGCCCTTGCCAGCAACGAATTGTCCACCGCTTCGGTCGAGCGTCATCGTCGAGCCGTCCTCGAGCACCGATCGTTCCCCGTTCGGTGGAGCTTCCACAAATCGCGACGCATCATCGGCGTCGGTTGCCGGTTCTGCGGCGCTGACCGGTGTGGCGAGCTCGATCCTCGTCGAAACGGTTTGCGCGAAACCACTCTCATGAACGATGTCGCCGTACACCCGATACGTTCCCGCCGGCAGTGAGGGCAACGCCGAAATGAATCGCACTGAATCGGAAGTCGGTGGATGCAGATGCGCGAACGCCTGCAGATCCGGCTCGCGTATCATGAAGACGTGAATGAGCTTGCCGTGATCCGGAATCAGCGGGCTCCAGCGACTCACATTGCGCGTCCGTAGCCAGGCGGTATCGCTTCGATGGACCCACACCGAGTCGGAGATCTTGAGATCGAGCGCCGGTCTCGACGCCACCGATTCGATCGTCGCCGTCGCGCTCAACGGCTTGTAGATGCTGCTTCGAAAATCGGCGTCTTCGCTGTTCCACCACCGCGACCCGCCAAACAGAGCAAGCGCGACGATCGCCGTGCACACCGCCATCGCCGTGCGCGCCTTCCAGCGTTGTCTCGCATCAGGTACCGCACCCGGAGGCAGACTACTCTCACGCACCGCCGCACCGACGATCGTCACCAGTCCGACGAACAGGAACAACCCGACCACCGTCAGCACTCCGCCCAGCTTTGGATCGAGCTCGAGCCGGCGGTTCGCCACTACGACAACCGGCACAACCGCTCTACCGGCTCCGAGCGGCCCACGCACACTGACTGTGACGCCGTTTGACCCGCCCGCCATCACCCACAGCGGACCGGAATACAATCCAGGTTCTGCCTCCACGGGACTTGCCAGCTCGGGAGGCGGCGCCGTCGCCAGAGCGTCGAAGCGGTTGACCTGGATCGTGACTTCGACACCCGTTGCTGGCTTGCCGTCCGGACTCTTCAACCGGGCGTACACCGTCGCCACGCCGGGAACGACGCCAGGTGTCGCGACTTGTATCACCGCATGGTAGGGCCCCGCACTTCCCTCGTACCAGGCGTCGGGACTTCCAATGTGCGCCGAGCTGACGAGCACGATTGCCGTGATCGTCGCGACCGCGCCGAAGAGTCTCAACGCTTCACCTTCGCCATTGCCGATCCGAGAGCGAGGCTGATTCGCGACGACACCATGCCGAGCACCATCGCGATCCCGATTCCCTTTGCGAAACCAGAAGGATTCCACTTCCCGGTCGCATCGACGTCGAGCGTCCAGAACTGGTATCGCCAGTCGCCGAGCCGGTCGGTATACGACCACTGATCGGCGCCGATGAAGAAATTGCGCGCCGCTGGCGAGAGCAGAAAATCCGCCCAGAACCAGTGAACGACGACCATGATTGCCACCCAAGTCACTCCCAGAACCGCGGCCAGCTTCCAATCACGACCCGAGCCAAACTTTCTCATCAGCAGGTCGACGGCGATCGCCGGAATGATGATGAGCAGCGGGAACGACGGGGGCACCATGTGCGTGACCGCATTGTAGATGGGCGCCAGTTTGGGAGTCGCCGGAAACAGCTGCAGGGTCCAGCTCATCACCAGTGTGATGGCCGAGTAGAGCGCAGTGATGGTCGTCGCCGGCCAGCGAAGACGGGATGCACGCGCGAGTCCGATCAGAAACAGCGGAATCACCCACGCCGTGATCTCATAGAACTTCGAGCCGTGCATGTGGTTACCAACGCTGGCGTCTTCCTGAATCACCGTCGCCACCATCGTGACGAGAATGGCGGCCGCATACGCGTGGATCATGCTGTACAGCCGCTGATCCTCGACGGGCGCGCGATTCTGCGCGCTCAGCGCCAGCAGCATCGCACCGATCTGAATGCTGATCATCCCCCAGGCCAGAACCATGTGCGGCGGGCTGATGATCCTGACGTCGAGGCCGTAGGCATTGTGCCACCAGTTATCGAAGGGCGCCGACGTAATCATCATCAGCGTGCCCCAGATGCATACCCAGGCGCCGAGCGGGCCGTAGAAGAAATGCCAGAAGCGTACTGAGGTCGCCCGCTCTTGCGGCGTACCGGCGAAGGTGGTCTTGAGCACCAGGTACCCGCACGTGATGCCAGCGATCACGGCAGCGAGCTGCTCGAGCACGTGTGCGAGTGTCCAGAACGTATCGCGCCCGACCGTGCGGTGCCACGACACGTCCCAGATGAGGCCGACGACGATGCACGTCGACGCCAGCACCACCGCGTAAAGGGGCCACGGAATGGCCCACGCGCCGGCTCTGGCGCGCTCTCCTACGACGGCTCGGTCGGCGACGGAAGCGGTCACGAATTCATGGGTTGTGATTCGTACATCCTACAACCGGTGCTGAAAGTCCGCGAGCGAAATTTCCGCGGAGTACAACCGACGCGCGGCTATCTGTCGTCGCTGCGGTACCTGCCGTGACGGCGCTCCGGAATATCGACCTGGCCTGTTACCTCGGCGTAGTCGATACCGCCACTGCCTTTCGAGCCGACCCGGAAATCCTTTCCGACCTTGTTCACGTCGATGTTGCCCGAGCCATCGTTCTCGACGATTACCGAGCCGCGCACATCGGTGGCGTACAGACTGCCGGAGCCGTCGCTCTCCACGATGAATGATCCGGAAACGTTGCGGACGTTTACATCACCCGATCCATCGCTGACCCGCACATCGCCGTTCACGTTCTCGATTTTCAGATTGCCCGATCCATCGGTGATGCGCACCGATCCGGCCGCACCGTCGACCACCAATTCACCCGAGCCGTCGGACGCCTCGAGGGCGCCAACGTTATAGATCTTGGCGTCGCCACTGCCGTCGGACACTTCGGCATTGATGCCCTGGGGCACCTCGATGACAAGATCGAGACCCGCTGAGTAGTTGTCGTTCCAACCGTTGTGATCGGGAATGTCGGCTTTGATGAAAACCAGATCGCCACGCCGCTCGGCGATGAGCTTGATTTCGTTGAGGATCTGCTGTGAGGAAGCGCGAGCTGTGCCGGTGATCTGCACCTGCCGCAAACCGGGCTTGCCCTCGACGCGAAGGCTGCCGGCGCCCGCCTCAACCTCGACCGACTTCGCCCCCGATGCGTCGACGATTGCATTGCGGGGCGCTTTGTACGCATCCCACTGAGCGTAGGCCGGCGTGGCGATTAGAAAAGGGGCCGCCGCGAACGCCGCCCCGCGAAACTGTCGCTTCATTCCTGACTCCATTCGGGTGTAGCCTCTTAGACAACGACAGACTCACTACGGTTTGAATGGGGGTCAGTTTCAGCCCGCTAGGGGACTTGCCCGAGTTTCCAGATACCGTTGAGCATGTCGGAGGCGTAGACAAAGCCACCGACGAGCTGGACGCCCCAGATATAGACCGGTGAGACGCCTGTCGGACCGCTGGCGAGCTCGCGTCCCATCTTCCCGAGGTCGCAGCGGCCATCCAGACTCTTCTCGCCCCCGCTGCACGCCGAGAGATCGCCCCTGACGTCAATCGCTCGCACGCCGCCGTTGTAATACGCGGCGTAAAGGATGCCGCGCGTCTCATCAACCGAGAAGTTGTGCGTTCCGGCCCCGTCGAGGTGATAGAAGGCCACCTCGTGCGGCGCCGAGAGGTTGCTGACGTCCACGACGTGGATGTCGCCCCTGGCACTGAAGCCAATCGAGCCAGGACCCTCTTCGCCCACGAAAGCGTATTTCTTCTCGCCGTTAGCGTTATGGAACCACCAGACGTTGTGCGCTTCGCCATCGACGGTAACGACGTTTCCAAGCTGCACCGGATTTGATACGGTGCCGCCGTGCCCGCCGCCCCCGATGTCCCACAGCGTTATGCCATTATCCCAGAGCGCGGTGATGAGAATTCCATCCCGCACATAGACGTCGTGCACATAAGGACTTCCCATCGCGGCGGTGAACACCTGCTGCGGAGCAGCCGGGTTAGAGAGATCGACGATGACGAGCCGCGCCGGGATGCCGCTGGCGGGATCGATGCAGAGAAACGCGTACAGCTTTCCGTTGACACGTTGAACTTCGGCGGTGTGAACGCCCGGATCCGTGAGCGCGGTGGTGTAACGGGTGATCAATTGCGGTTTGGACGGATCAGAAAGGCTGTAGATCATGATCGATCCACCCGATCGTTCGGTAGCCACCACCAGCAGCTGACCATCGTCGGTCACCTGCACATCGCCCAGCGTGCTCGCGAAGGGAACGATCAGCGAGTCGACGAGCTGTGGCGTGTTCCCGGACACATCCCAGATTTTGACGGCGTTTCCGAACGCGTCGCGGGGTCCCCAGGTGGTCGTGTAGGCGACGTTGCCGCGGACGTTGACCTCGCCGGTGTAGCGCTCGTTGACGATTCCCTCCCCGATCGTTGCCAGACTACCCTGGGCGTTGGGCGGCTGCGTGACCGTTTTATCCGATCCGCAGGCGAGTGCGACCATCGCTGACAGAAGTACCAGACCGCGAATCACTCCATCCCCTCCATGTGCATGTGACCCATTCCGGCGGATCGTTGCGGGACAGCGACACCGTAACGTCCCATTCGCATGTGGGCCATGTTGAAAGCCAGCTTCGCCCCTATTGAGACACTCCAGATCCGGCTTGACCCGTAAAACTGTGTCGGATCGAACCCCGTCGGCTGGAATGTCGGACTCACACGCGCACGCGCAACCTCCACGAAAGGCTCGAGAACGATGCTGCGCGTGTCGAGCAATGAAGCCGCGGCTCTCAGCGTGATGATCGTCCAGAGGGATCGCCCGGCAATACTGACGTCGGTCGGCGGTACAGCAGTTCTGAACACGTCGGTGGTCCGCTCTTCGTCAGGGCGCTCGGTGCGCTCGATCCTCAGCGCACCGCTGATGCGATCGTACTTCGCCCATGTCTCCGCCAGAAACGAGCTGAATGTGAACGACTTCGTTCCGCCCGAGTACTGCGACGTGCTCGACCACTCGAATAAGGCGTAGCCTGTGTGCTGGACGTCCTCAAAGCGCACCGAAGCGCTCTTTTTTCGCTGGTCTGCGCCGCCGCCGTCAGGGTTTTCCGGGGACTCCACCCGCGCGTAGCTCGCCTGGAATTCGCCCTGCGGCCACGGAACGAACGTCACGCGACCCGACCACGAGTCCCAATACCGGTCCCGATTCGGCGTGTCACCAGGGCTGGTGGGCTCGTCGCCGTTGAATGCGCCCAGCTCGAAAATCCAGCCGCCGGCTCGCAGCGAACCGATCGCCACGACCCGCTCCAGGATCTGTGACAGGTGGTGGTTGATCGGATATTTCTCGAACGGCCGCGACATCGGATCGTCGGTACCGAACGGAGCGAATCCTTTCCCGAGGGTGGCGGAAACGCCGTTCACTCCATCTGAACCGAATCGTTTGGCCGACGAGACGACCAGCTCGTGCAGGTACGTGTGGGGATGCCGACGGTCGATGTAGCCCTCGCCATAAATACCAGGGTTGAGCTCGCCGCGCTCGAGCGTGGCGCCCTCGAAATCGAGCATCGCCTTGAGAGTGAACAGCTCATTCCATGGATCGATATGCGCCATGATCACGGGCTGGCTCAGGTACCCCTCGGTCATTTCCTGCGAGTTCACCGCCGGGGATACGTGTGTCATCACACCGATCGCCTGCGCTCCAAGGTCGATGGCATCGAAGAGGCTGGAGCGAGTCTGACCAAACGCGTCGTGTGCGCACAACGAAGCGGCGGTAACCAGCAAACGAAGCTGGGTTACGATGCGGCGCGGCCTGGCCCGACGACGATCGGGATCGTTGATATCGGTACGCAAATCTAGGATTGATGTCTGGCAGACTGGTCGTGCACGACGTAGAATCCTCAATATCGCACTCGGGACACGAGCATGGTCAATCAATTAGGAATCAGGACTCTTTCGATCGTCATCGGCGCTACCCTCGTCGTACCGGGGGCGCTGGCCAATGCGCAACAACCGGCGGCAGCGGCTTCGACAGTCGCGAAAGGCCCGTCCGTCAACGACGTCGCTCCGGATTTCACTCTCGCCGGCGCCGACAGGTACGGTCTGCTCAAGACGCCCGTAAAGCTGTCGGATTATCGTGGACGAACAGTGGTGCTCGCCTTTTTCTTCAAGGCGCGGACAAAGGGCTGAACCATCCAAATGGAGGCGTACCGTGATCAGTACGCCACGCTCTTCAACAACGGCCGCAACGTCACGGTAATCGGAGTCAGCGTCGACCCCGACACTGCGCTCGCCTCATGGGCGCGCGACGAAGATTTCCCGGTCGTGTTTGCCAGTGACCCCGACGGAGCTGTCGGCCAGCGGTACGATGCGTTCGACGCCAAGAACAAACTGGACAACCGCTCCCTGTTCGTCATCAGGCCGGACGGGCGCATTGCTTACGTCACGAAGCCGTTCAAGGTGCTGACGCCGTCGGCCTATACGGAGCTCGCGGCGGTCGTGGACAGTCTCGCGCCTCCACCGAAAGCAGAAAACTGAAGACTATAGGGCTTTCTTGATCGCTGCTTCGAGGTCCTGTTTCCCGCCGAGTCCGGTGTACACCACCTTCCCGGTTTTGTCGAGCACGACCACGTAGGACGTCGCGGGGGCGTCGAACGCGCCTGCCGCCTTTCCTTCGTGATCGTAAAACGTGTCGTGGGGCATCGGATGCGCAACGAGCCACCTGCGCACTTTCTCGGGCGACTGGTTGATCGCCACCGCGATCGCCATGAACTTCACCCGCTTGCCGTACTTCTTCTCGGCGTCGAGAAGCGTCGGCATCAGCTCTTTGCAGTTGGGGCACCACGTCGCCCAGAATTCGATCAACACCGGCGTCTTGCCGATGTAGTTCCCGAGGGGGATGTCCTTTCCATCGAGTGACTGCACCGATACCGCGGGCGCCGTGGCGCCGACGTCGATGCCAAGGTCCTGGGCGCGTGAGACGTCGGTCACCAGCGGCGACACCAGCAGGGTCGCCAGAAATAATTTCGATAGCCGCATTTATTTGCTCGGAGGTGGTTGGGTCAGATGAGAAGCTGACCCATCTGCACAAGGTAATACTCCGCAACAGCCAACATGATCAGCGCGAATAGCCGCTTTACCCAGACCATCCACTGACCGGCGCGGGGGAGACGAGCCACCGATCCGCTGAACAGGCCTACCACCACCAGCAGCGTGCACATCCCCAACGAGAAAACGAAGAGATAGATGAA